>Ga0137403_10003543_pt1 | contig 18705 bp, 17 predicted proteins | sample CZOMad2_1_16fung_FD_122057 | JGI IMG/M metagenome (GOLD analysis project Ga0137403, IMG submission 122057) | Vadose zone soil fungal communities from Angelo Coast Range Reserve, California, USA - CZOMad2_1_16fungal (Hybrid Assembly) | ecosystem: Environmental > Terrestrial > Soil > Vadose zone...
TCACGACCTCGAGCCCCCCGTTCGTCGCTAGGAACGCGGCGTCGTCGTTGACGATGCCCTCTTGCAGCCACAGCACGCGCGCGCCGATGGCGACCGCGCTTCGAGCGACAGGAGGCGTGAGCTCGGCTCGGCGAAACACGTCGACGATGTCGACCTTGTCGGGCACGGCCTCGAGCGTCGGGTACGACTTCTCGCCGAGCACCAGCTCTTCGTTGGGGTTCACCGGGATCACCCGGTACCCCGCGGCAACGAGCCTCCGCATGACGCCGTTGGAAGGCCGATCGCGCTTCGACGAGGCGCCCACGACGGCAATGGTTTTCGCTTCGATGAGCAGGGTGCGCAGTCGGTCGTCATCGGGATTGGCGTGCGTCATCGCCCGCCGGGTCTGCCACGAACGGCGGGACGCTGCCAGAGGAGACAGCGTCCCGCTCGGACGTGCGACGGGGATCAGTTAGGCACGCAGGTGCAGGCCGAAGGTGACATGTCGAAGTGCGAGCCGGCCGCGCATTGGGTCGCCGCGCATTCGCAGATCGCGGGGCAGTCGGCTCCGCCTTGCTTCGGGTTGCAGGTGTCCGACGGATCGTCGACGCACGTGCCCGCGCCAGTGGTTGAGCGAGGTGGAATTGTGCAGTAGTCGAAAGCTCGAATATCTCTGTGAACATGGTCGGACCTCCTGATCGAAATTGATTACGACCCGACTATAACGAAACAATATAACGAAACAATGGTTGGAGGGCCTGGTGGCTTCTGATAGCCTGAGCGCCTATGTCTCAAGAAAGACGGCTCATCGAGAAGCTGCAACGAATCGAGGCGTTGTTCGCCAGGCCCGGCACGGAGGGCGAGCGCATCGCCGCAGAACAAGCGCGCCAACGCATTCTTGCTCGACTTCGCGAAGCCGAGAAGGAAGATCCTGCGGTCGAGTACAGATTCTCATTGTCCGATCGGTGGTCGCGGAGATTGTTTATTGCTTTAATGCGGCGCTATGGGGTTAAGCCATACCGGTATCACGGGCAGCGCCGCACGACTATAATGGCCCGAGTCTCGAAGAAGTTCATCAATGAGACGCTATGGCCAGAGTTCGAGGCGCTTCAAGAGACCCTGCGAGACTACTTCGATGAGTTCACGTCACGCATTATCGCGGAAGCACTCGATTCGGATCCGCGTGACGCAGAAGAACGCTGAGCAACACGTGGGCGCGTTTCCCATGACTTGGATCGATCTATACTGAATCAAGTAAATCTTCCGGGTGCTTCTCGGCAATGGCCAGCAACTTTAACGCAGCATCGCTAGGAGTTCGGCGCCCAGCTTCCCAAGCTTGAACCGTTGAGGGACTGACGTTCAGAGCTCGGGCTAGCATTCCCTGGGAAAAGTTAAGCCGCTCTCGAAGCTCAACGATCTCTTTCTTGTTTCGTGGCCGCGGTTCGGCAGGCGCCTGGCGTACGCTTATCCGTCCGCCAACGAGTTTCGACCCTTGGACCATCGCGAGCGCCTGGCTGGCTGATTCAAGTAATTCGGAAGACTCTCTATCCGTCATTATGCGTTCGCGCTTGGTCACTCGCTTACGCGCAGACGCGGTTCGCTTCGATCTTGCTTTGCCGCTCATTTGATCACTTCCTTTATCTGGCTCATAAGCTGGGCCAGTTGCTTTTTCACTTGGGCCGATAAGTCGGCCGCTTTATTCTTCGCAAACAGGTATAACAGGATTATGTGATGATAGCAGATCATTTCTGATTGGTCCGCCCGCCAGCCTTCAGCCGCGCGCCGTTCGCGAACTCGCGCGCCGAGACACGGCGTTTGCCTTCTACCTGAACCTCTTCGATGAGTAGTGCACTCGAGGCGCTACACACAACCGTGATCCCAGATTCGTCGATGTTCAGAATAGTTCCGGGTTCGGCCGAGGAGTCGGTATCCTGGTGAGAGGAGGCCTCATGTGCCCGCCAGATTGTCAGCCGCCCGCCGCGAAAGTTGGTGTAGCTGCCCGGCCACGGCTGAAACGCCCGAACACGATTTGCGATTTCCCGCGCGCTCATTCGCCAGTCGATCAATCCGTCTTCCCGTTTGAGCATCGGTGCGTAGGTCGCTTCGCTAGCGTACTGGGTAATCGGCGCGATTTCGCCACGCTCGACTCGAGGCAGCGTCTCAGACAGAAGCTCCGCTCCCAACTGAGCGAGCCGCACCGAAAGCTGCGGCGCCGTCTCGTCATCGCCGATCGCGATCGAGCGCTGTGTGAGCATTGGTCCGGTGTCCATTCCCACATCCATTTGCATGATAGTCACGCCCGTCTCGGGCTCTCCGTTTGCGAGGGCCCAGGTGATCGGGGCGGCTCCGCGATACTTTGGGAGCAGCGACGCGTGAACGTTGATGCAGCCGAGTCGAGGGATTGCGAGCATCCACGCAGGGAGGATCTTGCCATAAGCCACGACCACGCACGCATCCGGCGAGATGCTTTCAAAGATTGCGCGCACTTCGTCGTTGCTTCTGATCTTTGCCGGCTGGTGTACGGGTATGCCGTGTTCACGAGCGAATGCTTTTACCGGCGGCTCGCGCAGATGTTTCCCTCGGCCTGCCGGCTTGTCGGGTTGAGTGAAGATGGCTGCGACTTCATGGCCGTCAAGTATCAATCGCTCGAGCGAGGGCACCGAGAACTCAGGCGTGCCCATGAAGATCAGTTTCACGATTCATTCATAACCCAGACGAGAGTCAAACTCAAAGTCTATGCTACGTCGTTGCGCCTTCGCCGCGCCGCCGCCTATAATCCCAATTTACTTTGCGGGAGGTGAAACTGCGGCCAGGACTTAAGCGTAGGACAATTTCAAACGATATGCCTGACGTAAATCTCAACGGAATACTCCCGCCGGTTACCACGCCTTTCAACGAACGCGGCGATGTTGACTATGGTGCGCTTTCTTCAAACATAGCCCGCTACAACGAGACCGGGCTCAAGGGCTACGTTCCGCTAGGCTCGAATGGTGAAGCCGTGCACCTCACGCCCGGCGAGCGAAGACAGGTGATAGAGACGGTCAAGCGCGCTGCCACAAGCGAGCACACGATCGTCGCGGGCGTGAACGAGCTTTCCACGGTCACTGCAATCGAAGCAGCGCGGGCGGCGGCCGATTGCGGAGCCGACGCCTTGCTGGTAGTCACTCCGTACTTTTACAAATCGTCGATGACTCAGGAACGGCTCGCTCTCCACTTCACCGAGGTGGCTGATCATTCGCCGCTCCCGGTCTTGATCTATAACGTCCCGCAAAACACCGGAGTCGTGATCGAGTCCGCAACCATCGCCGCACTCGGCGCGCACCAGAACATCATCGGCGTAAAAGACAGTTCAGGAAACATGGGAGCGATTTCGGAGACGATCCGCCTCGCGCCTGATGGGTTTGCGGTGATGGTCGGAAACGGGGGCATTGTGTATCCTTCACTCGCAATGGGAGCGAGAGGCGCGATTCTGGGTGTTGCTTGTGCCGCCCCGCGAGCGTGTGTAGAGCTGTATGAAGCGGCAAAGGCAGGCGATCACTCGCGCGCACGAGAACTTCAAAATCGCATCGCACCGCTCTCGAACATCGTCACGGCTGGTCTGAGTGTGCCGGGACTGAAAGCGGCGATGGAGATGCTCGGGCTAGCCGGGGGCTTCCCGCGCGCGCCGTTTAGTCCCTCGAGCAGCGCGGATAAAGAGAAGATCAAGGCGGTGATTCGCAAGACCGGACTTTTCCCGGAGATTGAGTGAAAGGGATTGTCGATTGCCGATTGTCGATTGCCGAATGCCGATCACAGAATCGTATTCACCAATCGACAATCGGCAATCGACAATCGGCAATCTTAATGATGACTGCCGACTGTAAAAACCTGGAAGCTGCTGCTGAGAACCTCACCGACTCGTTGCGGTTCACCGACATCCCGCGCACCACTCGGCTGTTCAACGACTTCTTGTACGACTACCAGAAGGTCGCGCGCTTCTATGCAAACTACGGCCGTTCCGTGGAGCCGCTCGCCGATCACGCCCGGCGAGTCGGAGCGCAGCAGTTCGATCGCAAGCGCGTGCCCGATGCGCTCGATCGAATCAACCGACGGGCTGGGTCGCCCGAGCTGACATTCAAGCATATCGAGATGCTTCGCCGTCCCGGGACGGTTGCCATCGTTACCGGCCAGCAGGCGGGGCTGTTCACCGGGCCTCTGTACACGATTCACAAGGCGCTCACTGTAATCAAGCTGGCAGCCTGCTTGCGCGACCAGGGCGTGGAAGCCGTGCCCGTCTTCTGGGTTGCAAGCGAAGACCACGATTACGAAGAAGTGAACCATTGCCGCATCGTCGACCGCGAAGGGCATCTGAAGCGGATTCAATACGAGGCAAGCGGTCATAAAGCTGACGAGCCGGTCGGCCGGGTCACGCTCTGCGAAGGCATCGGCCAAACGATCGATGAATTCGTCGCACAACTCGCGCCTTCGGAGTTCACACCCGCGCTCGAGCGCGACCTTCGCGAAAGCTACGCCGAGGGCGTCGGGTTCGCGGAAGCGTTCTTGCGATTGATGGCCCGGCTGTTTCACCAGTATGGAGTCGTGTTGCTCGATCCGCTCGATGAAGAATTGAAACAAGTGGCCGCGCCGCTCTACGCCGAGGCGATCGGGAAGTCGAGCGAGATTGCCCGCGCTCTGGTCGGACGCAGTCGCGAGCTCGAGGAGTCCGGCTATCACGCGCAGATTCATGTCTCCGAAGACATGGTTCCGCTCTTCATAATGGACGAGGGCCGGCGTTCTGCGCTTACTCGACAAGATGGCCGCTTCACGGTGAAGGGGTCGGATCGCTCGTTCACCAGCGAAGAGCTTGTTGAACTTGCGGGGCGCTGCCCGAGTTGCTTTAGCCCTAACGTGACGCTCAGGCCGGTCGTCCAGGACTACTTGCTGCCGACTGCCGCGTACATCGGAGGCCCGGCCGAGATTGCCTACTTCGCGCAGCTTCGCGCGGTGTATGAGACGCTTGGGCGTCAGGAGCCGTGCGTGTTGCCTCGCGCGAGTCTTACGATTGTCGAGGGCCGGCATCAGAAGACGATGAAGAAGTACGGGCTCGAGCTTAGAGACTTCTTCGATGGTCTGCACCCGGCGGTTACCAAAGTCGTCGAGCACAGCGTGGACCGAAGCGCTGCGCTCGCCTTCACTGAAACTGAGCGAGTCCTGAATGAACAACTGGACAAGCTCGGGGAAGCGCTGCGCCAAACGGATGCGACGCTGAGTGATCCGCTGAAACGAGCTCGCGAAAAGATAATGTACCAGCTCGAACACCTGCGCACGCGCTTCATCCACTCAAGCGCGCATCGGGACGAAACCGCGTACCGTCAAGTCGAGCGAGCCTTCACCACGCTCTGCCCGGACAAGAACCTTCAAGAGCGCGAGCTTAACGTCTACTACTTTCTTTCGCGCTATGGCCCCGGGTTGATCGAGGAGTTGTACGACGCTGCCGACTTGGGCTTCTCAAATCATAAGCTCGTATACGTCGGCGGAGTCGCGTCTCAAGTCGTCAACGCTCGCTGACCTGGGAGCGCAGGCACCTGGGAGCGCAGGCATCCTTGCCTGCTCCCCCCGACTCGCGCAGTTCCGAAGTGGAGCAGGCAGGGATGCCTGCGCTCCCAGGTGCCTGCTCTCCCAGGTCAGATCAAACCAGCCACACCTTGCTGTTGCTCAACGGAGCAATATAGACTCCCTCGACGATGTCCGACGAACTTCAGTTTGTCGCTCTGCCGTTGATGCATCGCATTCGGACGACGCGACAAACTGAAGTTTGTCGAACATTGGAGGAAAGAAACGAATGAAACATGCGAGTCTGGCCCTCTTGCTGATGCTGGTGCTGTCATCGATCGTGTTGCCGCAGACCAAAAGCAAACCTACAGGCAAGGGCCGCCAAACCACATCAGCATCCGCCAATGCCGAGCAGTTCTTGAAAGTCGCGGAGCATCAATGGGCCGAGGCCTTCAAGAATCGCGACAAAGAGTCACTCAATCTCACTCTGGATGTCCGTTTCGTTTTCACCGACGATAATGGGCAGGTGTTCAGCAAGGCTGAATATATCGACGCTGCCATGCAGGCAATCAAGGTCGAGTCTTACAGCCTCGACGAAATGACAGTGCGAGTCTTTGGAGATACCGGCGTCGTTACCGGGAGCTGGACCGGAAAGATGACAATCGACGGCAAGGATGCGAGCGGAGCTTTCAGGTACACCGACACGTTTGTTAAACGCCTGGGACGGTGGCGGGCTGTCGCGTCGCAGGAGACTCGGATGCCTCCACCGGAGGTCACGACACCGTCGGGGCTGAAATACGTTGATCTGGTCATTGGAACAGGCGAGAGCCCGAAGCCCGGCCAGATCGTTACGGTTCATTACACCGGCACGCTTGAGAACGGGACCAAGTTCGACAGTTCCGTAGATAGGGGCCAGCCACTCAATTTTCCAATTGGCGTGGGGCGTGTCATCAAGGGCTGGGATGAAGGAGTGATGACGATGAAGATTGGCGGCAAGCGGAAGCTGATCATCCCGCCGGACCTCGCTTACGGCGCGAGCGGCAGACCGCCCGTGATTCCGCCGAGTGCGACGCTGATTTTTGAAGTGGAATTGCTCGGAGTGAAGTAGCGCCATCTGCGAGTGTTGCCGCAATGTCCGAAGCACACAAAAAGGATCACCCTCACAGTCACGGAAGCAACCGACGCCGACTCATTGCGGTGCTCGCGCTTACGTTCGCGTATATGCTCGCAGAGGCGATCGGCGGGTTCTTAACCAATTCGCTCGCTCTGCTTTCCGACGCAGGGCACATGTTGGCGGACGTCGCGTCGCTCTTGCTTGCGCTGCTTGCGTTGTGGTTCGCCGCGCGGCCCGTCACCACAAAAAAGACCTACGGCTATTACCGGATGGAGATACTCGCGGCTCTGGCGAACGGCTCGGCGCTGGTGGTGATATCTCTACTGATTTCATACGAAGCGTTCCATCGAATCAAATCGCCAGAGGCTGTCGAGGGCTTCGAAGTCACGTTGATCGCAATCGGTGGACTCGCGGTCAACGCCGTCAGCGCGTTTGTGCTGCACTCTGCGTCCCGAGAGAATCTCAACATGCGCGGCGCGTTCCTGCACGTGATTGGCGATGCCCTGGGCTCGGTCGGCGCAATTGTGGCAGGTGTTCTGATCTGGCGATGGGGACTGATGCTGGCGGATCCCCTGATCAGCATCGCGATGTGCTTGCTGATCATCTACAGCTCGTGGCAACTCATACGTGAGTCGGTGAACATATTGTTAGAGAGCACCCCGTCGCACATCAACATTCGCGCAGTCGTCGAGGCTATGCACGTGGTGCCCGGCGTAACGGACGTGCACGACCTTCACGTATGGACTATCAGCTCAGGGATGGAAGCGCTTTCGGCTCACGTGACGATCGAGCCGGGCGTCGCGCACCGAGCCGCTCTTGAAGCGCTGCAAGCGCAGTTGCGTTCCGGTTTCAACATCGGGCACGTGACCATTCAAATCGAGTCGCCGGACGAAACCGAGACGGCAGCCGGAAAGCTCTACCAGATCGCTTCCAGCCGCGGAGCACAGCAAGACGACTGAGCGTGATGGCAGAGCTAACACAGGCGGCGAACTCCAAAGTGGCTCACCGAATGATTGATACGACCACAGCCAGCACGCTCAGCCGAGGACGGTTGCAGAATTCGAGAACGGCGCTTTCGATTGCCTTCGTTCCGGTCGCCCTCCTTGTCGTTGGGACGGCCAGCACATCCCTCTACTTTTGGGGCCGGGATCTTCACCGCTTCACTCAATGGATCGCAGCGTACATCAGTCTGTTTATCGGCGAGCTCGCACTGTACGTCGTTGGCTGTTATGTGGTGCAACGCTGGTCTGGCCGTTCGTCGCGCGTCAAATGGCTCACCGTCGCCCTGATTATCTTTTTTGCCGCAGCAAGTCGCGTGGTGCTTGTGCCGCAACGGCCTTACTTGTCGTCCGATGTCTACCGATACGTCTGGGATGGTCAAGTACAGGCGGCGGGGATTAATCCATATCGTTACCCTCCGGAAGCCGGTGAGCTTAGTGGCTTGCGCGACGACAAGATCTACCCAAACATCAACAGCGAAGATAAGCAGTGGCGTTCGCCTTATCCGCCTATGGCTCAGATTGTCTTCCTCGCGGTCGCGCGAATCAGCCCCATGAGCGTTACCGCCTTCAAGGCAGCGATGTCATCGTTCGACTTGCTGACGGTAGTGCTGCTGATGCTTGTTCTCGCGCGAAGCGGGATCGATCCTGCGCGAGCGATCTTCTTCGCGTGGCACCCGCTCGTGATCTTTGAAGGCGCGCATAGCGGGCATATCGAAGCCGCGTACATCGCATTTCTCGCGCTTGCGCTTCTGGCATGGTCTAGCCGTAAGCACGCAATCACAGGGATTTCGCTGGCGTTGGCGACTCTGGTCAAATTTTATCCTGCTCTTCTGCTCCCGGTGTTTCTCGTTGCGAGGCCCGAGGCTATGAGTGCCAGGACATCTCAGCGCGACGAAGAGCCGGCCCGCGCAAGCTTTGCCACCCGAGTGATTCATAAAGGCAATCTGGCGATGCTCGTCGCTTTTGCCGCTGCCGTCGTGCTGGCCTACGCGCCGTACTGGGGCGCCGGCGGCAACTTGTTCGCGTTCGTTCGCGGGTACATTGAGGAGGAGGGCTTCGTCCAAAGCGGCGCGAGGTATTTCCTGCTCGATGCGGTTCGCAAGGTCGTGTCGATTCCGACGGATGTTTTCCTGATCTTCGGGGCGGCGTGTCTGATGGCGGCAGCCATCTGGCAGCTATTGCGCGTCAAGCGAGATGCATCGGATCTCGCTCGAGGCGCACTGGCCTTGATTGGAACCTACCTGTTGCTGACCACTCCGCGTTACGCCTGGTATTACGTATGGCTGGTTCCGTTCCTGTGCTTCGCGCCCCGCCTGGGCTGGTTGTATCTTGCGAGCGCGTCTGTGCTGCTGTACCTGGTCTGGTACACGCCGCTCATCTATCCCGAAGTACCGCTTTGGCTGGGCGCGAGCATCTACGTTCCCACTCTCGCGTGGCTTGCGTGGGAACAATTCACCAGGGGTCCGCGAAACGAGGATAAGGCTCCAAAGCCGCCCGCTTAGCGCGGGACGCGCGCTGATTATTCCACGCTGAAATCCGTCTCGCGCCGGATGATGCTGTCTTTTTTCCTCAGCTTGTCCCAAACGATGACTTCCACTGTGTAATCGCCTGACGGCAAAACTAGAGGCTTGATGATGCCGCCGGTGACAACTCGATAAGGCAGCGCGTTGCCTTCGCCAGCCGCAACCGGATGCGGTTGACCGGCAAACACAACCTTGCTGCCGTTCAGGATTCGAGTTCGCATCTCGAGCTGCGGCTGCTTCATCTTTTCGTCTATTCTTGGATTGTAGATTACCATCGAGTATGAAAATTCCCCGTTTGTCGGAAACTTCCTTTGGGACGGAGTGGCGCCCGCAACGTCAGCGGGCTTGCCCTGTCGGGCGGTCTGACCAGCGAGGAAAAGACTGCTCGCACTCAGGCGGTCGGCCGCCTTCAGGTCGGGAATTTCGATGAAGTCGTTAGCCGTTCCAATCGGACCGAAGCCGACCTCGCGCACGAACAGCCTTATCTGATAGACGCCAGGCTTCAGGTTCATCGTTCGGGTCGCCACGAACCCCTGCTTGAGTGCGGCTTGAAACGTCTTCGGTTGCAGATTCAGTTGCAGCGTATTCGAGAAGCTCTCGACCGTGCGCCCGTTCGCGTCCAGAACGAACCCTATCTGCTCGAGACTGCTGCGATAGCTTCCGTCGGACTCGATCAAGTGCAGCTTCGACGCATCGATGTGAAGCAGCAGGGTCACAATCGGTTCGCGCTGAGGGTTGTCGATGTACAGCGCCGTCAATCTGAGATCTATGTCGCGGCGCACGAACGGCGATGAAATTGCGTCAATCGCCTCCGCCACTTTAGGATCGGCGCTGGCAGGTTTCGGCGCGTCGGATCTGGCCAGATAGCTCCTGCGCGCCAGCACGGTGAGTTCCTGTCTGTTTCGAACGACTACTTTGATCTTGTGCAGCTTGCCGTCCCATTTTGCCTGCTCAGGTTGAAAGCCAAGAAGATAGTATGAGGAGTTCTCGTCCAACAGATTAGCGAGCCCCCTGTTGATGTCACATAAGATGGGATGTGTTCATTACGAGCGCTCCTCCACCCCACCCGCAGGGGGGATTGTATCGAACCATAGGTCGTTGCCCCGCCGTAAGAAAAAAGCCCTACTCTACGCTGAAGTCCATTTCTTGACGGATTATGCTGCGGCTGTCTTTTCCTCTCAGCTTATCGCGAACTGTCACCTCTAACGTGTAGTCATCAGGCTGAAGCGTCAGGAGCTTTATGACCCCGCCGGTGACGATACGAGTTGGCGCGCTATCCTTCGCCGCGATCACCGGCCGAGGCTCGCCCTTGTACACGACCTGGCTGCCCTTCAAGATTCGGGCGCGTATCTCGAGCTGCGGCTCTTTGCTCTTGCCGTCAAGCTTGGGGTTGTAGATCACCAACGTGTACGTAAACTCACCGCCGCGGGCGAAGCGTCGCTGTGACGCCGTGCCTCCCTCGCCCGCGGTGTTGACGACCTTGCCTTCTTCAACGGCCTGGCCGCTAACAAAAAGACTGCTCGTCGACAAGCGGTTGGCCTTCATATCAGGAATCTCTATGTAATCGTTTGCGGTGCCTATCAAGCCGGAGCCCGTTTCGCGCACGAAGAGTCTGACCTGATAAACACCGGGCTTCACGTTCAAAGTCCGTGTGGCCAGCAGCCCGCGCTTTAGAACGGCGTCGTGCGTTGCCGGCTGAAGGTTCAACTGCAGCGTGTTTGAGAACGAATCGACCGCCTTCCCGTTGGCATCGAACACAAAACCGAGCTGATCGAGCTTGCTCTGATATCTGCCTTCTGATTGAGTGAAGCTCAGCCTGGACGCATCGATGTGAAGCAACAGGCTGACCACCGGCTCGCGTTGGCCGTTGTCGGTGTAGAGCGGCGTGAGGCGAAGGTCGAGGTCGCGTCGCACAAGCGGCGACGAGATGGCTTCGATCGCTTCGGCAACTTTGGGATCCAGCTTCGCCGAAGAATCGGGCTGCGCCGACTTCGCAAGGTAGCCCTTGCGGAACGACACCGTGAGATCGGGTCGATTGCGAACGACAACTCTAACCTTGTGAAATTTGCCGTCCCAGCGGCTGGCTTCCGGATAGAAGCCGAGCATGTAATACGCCGAGTTCTCATCGAGCATCGCATCAAGCCCCTGCTTGATATCGTTGTTGTTCCCAAAGAACTTTCCGCCGGTATCAAGCGCGATCGCCCTCAAGCTGTCTTGAGACTCGCGGAAATCGTCTCGCTTCCGATCGGAGGCGGCGGTTACCGCTGTTACCGGATCAGCGTCCTGGTCGATCTCGTCCGCGGCGCTCAGGACGAGTGGATCCAATCCTCGCGGATCGATAGCGTAGAAGACCACGTTTGCTCGCGCGGCTAAGCCGGTGGTCTTGTCCAAGTCGCTCGTCGTCCGCGTTGCGTAGATCCTGAGCCCCTCGGATACGAACACGCTGACCTTGCGGCCGGGAAGCTTTGCCATCGATTTGATGGTTTCGTTTAACGCGCTGAGAGTCGCGCGCACGTCAGCTTCTTCGAGCGGATCGGGCAACGACCCGAAGTTCCCGCCTTGGGGAGCCGACAACCCGCCGGCCCCGCGGTTGCCTGGAATCATCCGGCCGCCGGGCGTACCACCAAGGCGGGCGAAGCTACGATAGGGAGTAGAGTCGTTCGAAAAGAAGAAAGGCCGGAGACGGTCGATCGCTCGATGCAGTATGCGCCGGTCGGCCGTAAATTGCTGCAGCACGCCCGAGCCTCCTCCCGTCGGAAGGATCAGAACCAGATCACCGGGCTGCATCTTGTTATCGACGAAGTCTTCGAGCAGCTTTTTCGTCCTGTAAATGTTTTCGTATTTGATGTGAAGCGTGTCGACGACGAAGGCCATCACTCGCTTCACCTCACCGGCGGCGATCGCTCGCGGCAACGTGATCGCCTGGGTAGTCTGATCCCCGACGCGTTGCCTTGCCGTCTCTTCGTACGAGAAGGTGGTTATGTGCTGGGGCTTGTTGTTGTCCAGCATCTCAAAGTCTTCCCGCTTGAGTCCGGCGACCGGCTTGTTGTCCTTGCCGGTCACGAGCACGTCGATCTGCACCAGTTCGGTCGAGAGCTTTATCTCGCCCTGTTCCTGTTTCTTCTTCTCCTGCGCCGCGGCCCCGGGTAGCGCGGCTGTCAGGTTCGCATGGACAGCGGGCGCCTGCGTGACTATCAACAAAGCGATTAACAAGGATGAGATAGGGCTCTTGATCATCGCGACCTCCAGAAAGAGCGGCTAGGGGAGTACTTAAGTGTAACATCAGACTCTTAGGCTAGACGAAGTACACGCGCTGCAGCGCGTCAGATTTCCGCGCATACCGGCCTCGTTAAAGATTGTGTGAAGAGCCTGAACACCCCCAACTTCAGTTGGGGGTTCTTTAATTTCGGGCTACGTCGAAGCGCCCGCCCTCTCCCCCGTCGTTACTCTTTTCCCGCTTCGCACGGGAAGAGAGATATCAAAACAAAGAGGGACCTGCTGCTTCGACGTAGGCTGATGCTAAAGATCCCCGAACTGAAGTCGGGGTCTGGAGTTTGGACATTTCGCTCGCCAGAGCTCAAGAACGCAGCGGAGGATAACCGCGTAGCGGTGTCCTCTCGATAGCTCGCGGGAGGGCGATGTCCTAGGGCCGCGTAGCGGTTACCTTGTGCGTTTTGGATTAGGAGGACAATAGGTAACCGCTACGCGGCCCAGGTTATCGCGCAACTGCTAACTATCGAGAGGACACCGCTACGCGGCTACCGCTACGGGGCCACAACCATTTCGTGGTTGATCCCCGAACTGAAGTTGGGTATTGCGGGAATTTTCGCACAGCCTCTCACAAGTTGGGTATGCGCGAAAAACCTGAATCGCACCCTACACCCGCCGCTGACTTGATTCGAATGCGGCCTTTGATGGACACTTGTCCGAAGCGTTTGGAAGGTGAGGCGCGTAGAGAGAATATGCCGTCCCTCCGCGCCTTCTGCGGTTGGAGGACTCCAGGATTGGCAGGCTCTGACATCTCATTCGACTTTGACTTTCCCGAGGGCCCTTTGGCAGGGCGCGTCGTGCTGGTCGCCGGGGGAACGGGAGGCCTGGGAAGCGCAACCGTAGCGCTACTGGCTCGCGAAGGCGCCACGGTCGTAGCGGGCTATCGGCAGGATCGGCATCGGGCCGAGGCCTTGAAACAGGCTGTGGAAGCCAGATATAAGGCTACAGTCCATTTTGTCGAGGGTGACATTTCGGATCCAGTTGTGCGCGCGCGTTACATCGAGACTACGGATGCGCTTGGCGACGGGCTGTACGGGTTGGTTTGCTTCACAGGCGATCCCGCGCGCGTGAAGTTTGAGGATGTGACCGATTCGGACCTGCACGATTCGATGCAGAACAACTACGTCGCGCCGCTTTTGCTAGCGCGCGAAGCTGGCGTTCGCATGATGAAGCGCGGGAACGAGGGCGCGATCGTTCTGTTTTCGACGATGCAAGCGGTGGCCGCATTTGAATCGAGCATCAACTACGCCGGTCCAAAGACGGCGTTGATCGGGGCAGCTCGAATAATGGCCAAGCAATGGGGCGGACCCGGCGGCATTCGAGTGAACGTCGTCGCGCCGGGCGTGAACCGCGCGGGCATGGCGCTGAAGTCGATCGAGTCTGGGAAGTACGACTTCTACGTCGATCAAAAGATCATCGCGCGCTTCGGGCGACCTGAGGATGTAGCTCGAGTTGTGAGGCTGCTGGTCGAGCCGGACAACTACATCACCGGCCAGGTGATCACGATTGACGGCGGGCTGACGCTTCGCCGGGACAGAAGCTAGCGGGCGGGCTTATTTGTTATTTGTCATTTTGCTATCTGTCATTTGAGATTTGTCATTTGTCATTTGTCATTTGCCATTTGTCATTTGTCATTTGTCATTTTTGTCATTGCCATTTGTCATTGTCATTTGCCTTTGGCGATTTGCTATTTGAGATAATTTGAGATTTGTCATTGCGATTTGTCATGTGAGATTTGCGATTTGAGATTTGCGATTTGAGATTTGCGATTTGAGATTTGGAATTTGAGATTAGGAATTTGAGATTTGGAATTTAAGATTAGGTTTGGAGGCATACTTGAAGTCAAAAGATATTCTAGACGACCTGCCTGACGATCCCCGGTTCATCGAGGGTATCTACAACTACTGTGATCGCTGGTGTGAACGCTGCCCGTTCACCTCGCGCTGCATGCTCTATGCGATGGAAGAAGGTGATCGCGATGATCCCGAAGCTCACGATATAAACAGTGAGGCCTTCTGGAACAAGCTCGCGGGAATTTTCAAACAGACTCACGAAATGATAGCGACAATGGCGGCGGAACAAGGCATTGATCTGGAGGCGATGGACCTCAAGCCGGTGAAAGAGGAAAAGGATCGGAAGAGAGCCAGGTCTAAGAGCAACCCGCTATCGCGCTCGGCACAGCAGTACGTCAAGCTGGTCAAGGAATGGTTCGATCGCGAGTACCCCGAAGCCGAGCAAGAACGCGACGCCGACCCGACCCGGACCGACCTGCCTCTCATCGACTTTGATGCCCAGGATCGCGCTTCGAACATTCAAGACGCAATAGAAGTCATTCGCTGGTATCAATTTCAAATCGCGGTGAAGATCATGCGAGGGCTCATGCGAGACGATCCCGAGGAAGCCGGCGAGCCGGAAGCCGTCAGGCAAAGTGATTCCGACGGTTCAGTCAAAGTCGCTTTGATCGGGATGGAACGCTCTATCAGCGCGTGGGGCAAGCTACAAGAGCTTCTGCCTGAAAAGACCGCCGGCATCTTGCCGATCTTGCTCCATCTCGAGCAACTGCGGAGAAGGACGGAGCAGGCGTTTCCTAAGGCGCAGAGTTTCGTGAGACCTGGCTTTGACGAAGCCCCCGACCAGTTCGTGAGCTGAGCCTGATTCACTCGACTGTCCCCGCAGGACAGCTTGGAATGTCAAGATCAAAGAGGTGACGGATGACATCTGATATGGAACCGGGGACTGCGACTGTCTCTCCCGCGCGACTGATTCGCAGCGGTCTCGTGCTGTGTATCGCTGCGTGCTGTCTTAGCGCACAGCAGTCAGCGCCGCAGCAGTCAGCGCCGCAGCAGTACACCATAACCCCGGGCGTTCGCGCGATCCTTGATCACGTCTCGGCTGATTCGCTGCGCGGACACTTGTCGTTCATCGCGTCGGACGCCCTCGAAGGGCGCAACACTCCTTCGAAAGGACTCGACATTGCTGCTGAATACATTGCGGCGCAGTTTCGGCGCGCGGGCCTGGAGCCTGCCGGCGACGACGGTTATTTCCAGAGCGCAGACTTCGTTCTTGCTGATACGCCGATGGCCGCGTTTGAGTTGAAGCTAAAGTTCGGTGGCGAGACGGTAAACGTCGCGAAGGACCAGGTAAGCTTCAACATCGACAGAGCGCTGAACTTCTCAGCCTCGATGTTGAAGGTCGATTACGCAGACGCAAATGCTGTTGCTGCATTCACACCGGAGCAGCTTCAAGGGAACGTCGTCATTACCGAAGTCCCTGACTCTCGCCGTGCTGAAGGGCCGCGCAGGCTTGAGCTGTTTATGGCGAGGCAGGAATTCCTCAACAAGATGACCGAACTGAAGGCTGCGTTGGTGCTATCGATCGATCGCTTGAACAGCAGGGGCGCCGGACCCGCACAGGGACGTCTGATTGATCCCGAAGACAAGCGGGCGCGTGTTCAACCGCCGAGCACTCCGGTAATAACGGTTCACGATCCGAGGGTCGTCAAGCTTTACGATCAGATGAAACCCGGCGTCGCGGTTGAAGGCGACCTCGGGCCTGAGCGACGGGTTGCCGATCACGACGCCGCGCGTCCCGAAGAGCTCCTCGAGGTTCGGCTCGCGCGCCCAGCGCCCGAGGTTCGCGAGGAAGGTGACGCCGCGGACGGCTTCGAGGCGAAGGCCGAGGTGGGGCGAGAGGAAGTCGTGGACGCCGGTGCCGGAGGCGCGTGCCGCGGGCGGAAGGCGCGGCGTGCCGGGGAAGTCGTCGCGAAACACCTCCCAGCGGAGGCCGGGCACGACGGACAGCCGCTCGCCCGCGAGGAGCACCTCGTCCTCGGCGGCGAGCGTGGTCCGGAGCCGGCTCCGGTCGGGCGCATTGCCGGCCGGATCGAGGCGGTCCGACGAGGCGAACCGTTCGTCGCTCGCGGCGACGAGCAGCCCCGGCACCTGGTGGCTGCCGATGGCACTCCGGAAGAGCGCCTGGACGCCGCCCGCCGTCGTCGTGTCGGTATGGTCGACGGGCACGAAGCTCACCTCGCCGCGCGGATCGAAGAAGGCGTCGCGGTCGTACAGGAAGTAGCCGCTCGCATCGGCGTCGACGGGGAGACCGCCGAGCGGCGTGAGCTTCACGTCGAGATGCGCGAGCTGTCGAAGCGTGCGCAGCCGGGCGTCGCGCGCCTGGACGCTCCCGGCGCCGGGCACGCCCTCGTCCTTGACGAAGCTGTCGGCGGTGAGGACCGCGGCGAGCGGTCCGCCCGGCCGATATCCGAGCCGCGCGGTCAGGTCGCCCAGGTCGAAGCCGTTGTTCCGCCGCCGCTCGGTCCGGTCGTCGGCGGGGTTCGCCGTCGTGCCCAGGTCATTGGTGAACGTGAAGTCGCCCGCGCTGCCGAGGTAGTGCGCGAAGGCGAGATAGTCCCACGGTCCCGCAGTCGCCGAACGCGCCAGGTCGACCTTGCGCGTTTCGAACGAGCCGTACGACACGCTCGCGCCCGTGACCGGCGTGCCGGTCGCCCGCCGGCTGACGATGTTGACCACTCCACCCGGGCCCGACTGCGCGAACGCGAGCGGCGTCGTCCCGCGGTAGACCTCGACGCGGTCGACCGCGTCGAGGGGCAGGTCGGCCAGGTTCACCACCTCGTTCTCGGCCCGGCTGAGCGGCACGCCGTCGAGGTAGAGCTGCACCTGCCCCGCCGACGAGCCGCGGATCGACACCGTGCTGAAGTCGCCGAGGCCGCCGTAGCGCCGGACCTGCACGCCGACCGCATCGGCGAGCGCGTCGGTCAGCGTCTTCACCTCGGTGGGTGCGGCGCCGGTCTCGATGACGGTCGCGAAGGCGGTGGGATCCTCGGCCGCTCGCCGCTCGGCGAGCGACGGCGCCGTGACTACGACCTCGCCGAGACGCTCGTCGGCGGCGGCGGACGTGACGGCCGCGGCGAGCACGAGGACGATGGCCGCTCTCTCCAGCTCCTTCCCCCACGGAAGGCGTCGCGCTGGCGTCGGCCGGGCGGGTCTTCTGGCTCGGGGATCGTCCTCGCCCGGTCCCTTCCCACCCCGAGGGGCAGTGGCTGTGACCGGGGTCGTCCCCCCTTACAGCTGCGGGGCAGCGGGGGCTTTGCACCCCCTTCCCTAACCCGTCTGCGTCGAGCGCGCGTGTACCGCGAGCGTGAACTCGGAGTCAAGTAGTCGCGCACAGAGATCCGCATGGCCGCATCTGCTCGGCGTGCCGCAGCATGCCGGCTCAAATGCCCGATCGTGCATGCGCAGCAAAGCGGACGACGAGCGTTCACCGATGACTTGAGCCGGCGCATTCATTGCACGAGGCGCTGTACGGAGGATCACATCATGGAAGTAAAATCCCTCGCTCGCGTGCTGTGCGTTCTGGCAGGTCTCATTGCCGTTGCAGGAGTCGCCAGCGCGCAGGAGTGCCAGCGCGGCTGCTTCACGCAGGAACGAGCGTGCTTCGGCAACGCGAACCTCGCCATGCCCGCCTGCAAGGCCACCTGCCGCGCAACCAAGAAACCGACCGAGGTGGGTGCCTGCTCGCGGGCGTGCACCGACACGTTCACGAAGGCGAAGCTCGCATGCCGCACGCGTCTCGCGGGCTGTCGCGACGCGTGCATCCCGTCCCCGATCCCGTGCGGAGGCAGCTGCGGCCAGAATCTCGCGACGTGCATCAAGACGGTCGTGACCAAGCAGCAGGACTGCATCCGCACGTGCAAGCCGGGATCCGGTCGTCCTTCCTGCGTGTCATCTTGTCTCGCGGCCGCCAACGCCGGGAGCGCGGCATGCACCGCATCGTTCGACGATTGCCATGCACGATGCGGCGGTTCACCGAGCGGCGCATTCGTCGACCCATCGCTAATGTTCTGATGTCCGCTCTACGCCCCTTGCAACAGCACGCGTAGATCGGACATGCCTGCGGGGTGAAGACGGCCGGCGTCACTCGCTCCGAGCCCGAGCGCCTGCTGGCGATGGCGCCGCTCGGCGCCGTCGTCCGGCTCGCGGCGCCGACGACGGTGGTGATGGCGGTCTCGGCCGTCTCCAACGTCGTCTACACGTACTTCGTCAGCCGGCTCGGCGTGGACGCGATCGCCGCGGTGTCGCTCGTGTTCCCGGTGTCTCTGCTCGCCCTCACGGCGATGGGCGGCGGCATCGGGGCGGGCGCGGCGTCCGCGGTGGCGCGCGCGCTCGGCGGCGGGCGGCGCAGCGAGGCGGCGGCGCTCGCGGGACAGGCGCTCGTCCTCGCCGTCGCTATCGGCCTCGCCTTCGGGCTCTTCGTCCAGGTCGCCGCA
>Ga0137403_10003544_pt1 | contig 18704 bp, 16 predicted proteins | sample CZOMad2_1_16fung_FD_122057 | JGI IMG/M metagenome (GOLD analysis project Ga0137403, IMG submission 122057) | Vadose zone soil fungal communities from Angelo Coast Range Reserve, California, USA - CZOMad2_1_16fungal (Hybrid Assembly) | ecosystem: Environmental > Terrestrial > Soil > Vadose zone...
ACATCTGAGCCTTCGAGCACTTCCGTCTACGTCCTCGCTGTGCTCCTCGGCGCAGCCACGGGCTACGTCAACGTGCGCATCGAAGACCTGATGCTGACGGCCGTGATGGTGACGGCGTTTGCCATGTTTCTGGCTTTTTTGCGGCCGGAGCATCCCTGGCGGTGGGCGGTGGTGGTTTCGGCGATTATTCCGATTGGAGAGGTTGCTGCGTTCAAGATGACGGGGCAAAAGCTCAATCGGGCGGGGATTTCCGAGGCGATTCTGGCGGTTTTGCCGGCTAACGCTGGGGCGTATGGAGGGGCAACATTGCGGACGGTGATTCGGGAACTGTGGAAGCCTAAGCAGCAAATGAAATGAGCCGTCCGCAGGGCGGGACCGGCAAAATGGGACCAAGCGCAGGAAAAACGCAGGAAAAAAGACAAGACAAATCACGGGTCGCCACGTCCAAGCATGGGAGGCTCTATGTACGCTCTCCGACAAGACCTTCGATTCGCATTCCGCCAGTTGAAGAAAGCTCCTGGGTTCACGATCACGGTCGTCCTGACGCTGGCTCTCGGCATTGGCGCCACGACTGCGATCTTCTCGCTTGTGGAAGGCATCCTTCTGCGGCCCTTGCCTTTCAGCAATTCCGCCCAGCTTGTCCGCCTCGGAGATCGTTTGAGCCAGGATCTCGGCCCTGCCGTCACCGCCCGGGAAATCGCCATTTACTCCAAGGCCAACAACGCCTTCTCCTCGGTCGGCGGATACATGACCACGAACTATGAGCTGTCCGGCTCGGCGACTCCCACCGAAATCAGCGCCGCCCGTTCCGCCTCCGGCGTGTTTACAACCTTGGCCGTCCAGCCGCTGCTCGGCCGCTACTTCACTCAAGAGGAAGAAGACTCGCACCAGCCGGTCGCGGTCATTAGTTATGCGCTGTGGCTGGAGCGCTTTCATTGCGACCCCGGTGTGCTCAGCCAGTCTCTTGTTCTTGATCGCCGGACGTATTCCATCATTGGCGTGATGCCGCGCGATTTTGAATTTCCGCTCCAGCCCGGGCTGGTCGACCAGACTGAAGTTTGGGTGCCGCTGTCGCTCACGCCCGAAGAACTCTCCGACACGAATGCCGGGCACTTTGGATATCAGCTTGTCGCCCGCATAAAAGATGGCGTCACCGTTGCGCAAGCCGCGCAGGACGCGGACCGCGTGGCGCAGATTGCCAAGGCCAATTTTCCTCCCACCATGTCTGCGCTGCACATTCACGGCGACGTCACACCGCTCCTGGAAGATGCGGTCGGGGATGTGCGCCCGTTGCTGCGGGCCTTGTTGATCGCCGTGGCCGTGGTTTTGCTGCTGGCCTGCGTCAACGTCGCCGGTCTGCAATTGGTGCGGGCCATTCGCCGCCGTCGCGAATATGCTCTGCGCCTGGCGCTTGGCGCTGGTTCCAAAACCATACTGCGGGAATCCATCTTTGAGAGTCTGCTGCTCAGCCTGCCCGGAGGTCTCCTGGGTCTGGCCCTGGCCGCGATCATCATCCGGACCGCCTTGCACCTGCTGCCCGACACGATGCCGCGCGTCAGCTCGATAGCGATGGATGCGAAGGTTATCCTCTTCGCGCTTGTGCTGGCGGTGGGAACGGGCATTCTGTGCAGTCTGGCGCCCGCTTTCGCGGCCCTGCGTACCAGCCCCACCCAGGGTCTGAAAGAAGGTGCGGGAACGGGCACGGGAGCTTCGAGCCATTCCTGGCTGCGCTCGGCACTGGTAGTTTCCGAAATTTCCGTGGCGCTGGTTCTGCTGACGGTCTCCGGCGCATTCCTGCGCAGCTTCCAGAAGATGCGCTCCGTGGACCCCGGGTTCCGTTCCGACCACGTGCTGACCGCCGAATATCAATTGCCTCTAAACCAATATCCGAACAACGCTTCGGTGGACACTTTTGACCGCGCCGTGCTCGACCGCCTCGCTGCCAAACCCGGAGTCACCAGCGTGGGTCTGACTGACGCCCTGCCTTCCTCGCAAACCATCCGCCAGGGCACCTACACAATTGAGGGCATGCCAGTGGAGAACTGGAAGGTTCAATTTGCCCAGCTACCCACCACCGATGGCGACTACTTTCATGCGCTCGGCATCCCTCTGCTCGAGGGCCGATTATTTACGGCCACGGACCGGGACAATGCGCCTCTAGTGACGATTGTGAGCCAGTCCATGGCCAAGCACTCGTGGCCGGGACAAAGTGCACTCGGCAAACGCCTCCATATTGGCAATCCCAAAAAAGATTTGCCCTGGGCCACCGTAGTGGGCGTGGTAGGCGACGTGAATTTTGGCCCGCGCGACCAGCCCGGGATTGACGAGTTCTACGCTCCCGCGGCACAGCCCGCTCTTTTTCCGATTCGAGAATCCGGCAAGCTCAGCAATCCCGCAGGCGGCAGCATCATTGTGCGTTCCGCACTGCCTCCGGAACAGATCATGCAGAGCGTCAGTTCAGCGATTGCTGAGATCGATCCTCTACTCGCCTTGCAACGCATGCAATCGCTCGACGGGGTCATGTCCAGCCTGGAGTCGCCGCGCCGGTTCAGCACCGATCTGATCTGCGCGTTTGCGTTCGCAGCGCTTTTGCTTGCGATTACCGGAATTTATGCGGTCGTCGCGTTTTCCGTGTCGATGCGCACGCAGGAGATTGCCATCCGGATGGCGCTGGGTGCGCAACGCGCCAGAATCGCCCGGCTGGTACTCGTTTCCGGCGCCCGGCTCGCCTTTCTTGGATGTATCCTCGGTGTGGTCGGCTCGCTGAGCGTGTCGCGTCTGGTGCGGTCGTTCTTGTTCAATGTGAGCCCAACCGATCCGCTCATTTATGTGGAGGGAGTTCTGCTGATGCTGGCTCTGGCGCTGGTGGCGTCGGCGCTTCCGGCCAGCCGCGCTTCAGCGGCCGACCCGAGCAAGGCCCTGCGCGCGACCTAGGGGCTCATCTTCTAGTCCATAGTTCGAGTAGTCCATAGTTCGAGTAGTCCATAGTTCAAGTAGTCATAGTTCAAGTGCAATCCGCTGGACTATCGCTGGATATTTGGCGCGAGACCGACCCTGAAGCGCACAGGCGGGGACGCCCGTGCCTCCCTCGGCGAGTGCTTCCACCCTTCGCGCTGGCTGGATTCCAGAAAGCTACTGTAATCCACAGGTTGTTGGGGGTATGCTCGACCTATGGGAGCCTCCGTCACCGTGCTGGCTAGTGGCAGCCAAGGGAATAGCGCGCTGATTTCGAGCGCCACGACGCGCGTGCTGGTGGATGCCGGGCTTTCCTGCCGGGAGCTTACGCGACGGTTGCGGGCTTCGGGAGAAGATCCGAGCGCGCTGGATGCGATTCTGATTACGCATGAGCATAGCGACCATATAGCTGGGTTGCGCGTGCTGGCGACGAAGTATCAGATTCCTGTGTATATGACGGGAGCCACGCACCAGGCGTGGAAGCGCGATGCGCGGGATTCCAAAGGGCAGCCGTGCAGCTTGGATTCGCTGGAAGTGTTTGAGGCGGGACGCAGTTTTGCGGTGGGCGACATCTGCATTACGCCGTTTACCATCCCGCACGATGCAGTGGACCCAGTCGGCTTTACGATGCGCGTGGATGGCGTAAAAATTTCCATCGCCACCGACCTCGGCTACCTGCCGGCGAGCGTGAAGCATCACCTGCGCGGATCGGATGTTCTATTAATAGAATCGAATCACGATCTGGAAATGCTGCGCAACGGCCCCTATCCCTGGGTGGTCAAGCAGCGCGTGATGAGCCGGGTGGGGCATTTATCCAACGAAGCCCTCGCGGAATTCCTGGTGACGGACTATGATGGAAGTGCGGCGTACGTGATTCTGGCGCACCTTTCGGAACAGAACAACCATCCCGAACTGGTGCGGACGGCCGCGGAGCGGGCCCTCGAGCGGCATACAAGCCTGCTTCTCCAGAACCGCATCATGCTGGCAAGGCAGCCGGAGCCGCTCGATCCAATCCGGCTATAGTTTGCGGTTAAAAGGCGCGTAAGCCGTCTTACCCGCGTAAGCCGTCTTACTTACGAGGCGCGTTAGCATCGGAGCGCATCAAAGAAAACATGACTTCGCAGTGCACCGACAAATTTGTAGGCAGCATCCTCGCCAGCTGGCGCTATGATATTTCCGGCGTTGCGCCGGAGATGCGCGGCGACTACGAGAGCCACTTTGCGGACTGCGCGCACTGCCAGGGGCGGCGCAAACTGCACCGCATCGTGGATTTTTCCCTGATTGGCCTGACCATGGGTTCGGCTTTGCTCTTCCTACTGGCCTTCGGAATTACCTATCACTTCGCCCCGCGTCACGCGTTGTTGCTCGAATTAGCGGCGTTGTTTGGTTTTGGCTTGTGCGCGATGGTGTGGCTGGTTCTGATGCTGGCGACCCCCGCGCCGGTGGTGATGCTGGGGGCAGCTATGCAAGGCGCGCGCTTAGTGCACGACCGGCTGCCGCCGCACTTGCGCGATCGCATTCCGGAAGAAGTGAAGTCGCGGATAGCCAGCGATTAGTTTCTAAGGCGATTCACCACGGAGACACAGAGGCCCGGAGAAAAACCTGGTTCCTCCCTTTCTCTGTGTCTCCGTGGTGAAAAGGCCTTCGCTAGATGTGGCAGGTCGCCAAGCCGCGCTTTTCCAGATACTGCTGGTGATAGTCCTCAGCTTCGTAGAACATCTCCGCGGGAACGATCTGCGTGGCGATCTTGGCGGCGAAACGCTTGGATTTTTCCAGCTCTTCTTTCGAAGCCCGAGCTTCGACTTCCTGTTCCGGAGAATGGAAAAAGATCGCGGTACGATACTGCGTTCCCACGTCCGGGCCCTGGCGGTTGACCTGCGTGGGATTGTGGTTCTCCCAGAAGACTTTCAACAGGCTGCTATAAGGAGTTTTGCCCGGATCGTAGTCCACCTCGACCGCTTCGGCATGGCCGGTGGAGTCGGTGCAGACCTCTTTATACGTTGGATTCGCGGTCTTGCCGCCAATGTAGCCCACGCGGGTGCCGACCACGCCGGGAATGCTCCGGAATGCCGCTTCCACGCCCCAGAAGCATCCTGCCGCAAATGTCGCTTTCGCCATAAACAATCTCCTTCAGATTTCTCACAATTCTATCCCTCCATTAGATCACCAGGGCAGGCGAAAGTGACAACCGCTTCTCGCACTCGCGGGCGGTACTGAATCCGCTTAGCTGAATCTCAAAGGCATTTTCACCACGGAGACACTGAGACACGGAGAAGCTGGATTGGTTTCCTCTGCGTCTCAGTGTCTCCGTGGTGAAATGCTTTAGGGCCCTGTCTGCAATCCGCCCGTCAGTTCCGCGAGCCGTGAAATCTTGCGGTCGCTGCACCAGCGAGTCAGTTCGTCGACCACCGTTTCGGTGCCGCAGGGATCCCAATAGCTGGAGGTGCCAATCTGCACGGCGGTAGCGCCTGCCAGCATGAACTCGACCACATCTTCCCCGGTGCTGACGCCCCCGATCCCAATGACAGGAATCTTGACAGCCTTTGAAGCTTCATACACCATGCGCAGCGCGATGGGCTTAATGGCAGGGCCGGAGAGTCCTGCGGTGATATTGGCAATGCGCGGGCGGCGCGTTTCGGCGTCAATGGCCATGGCTAAGAAGGTGTTGACCAGAGAGATCGCATCCGCGCCGGCTTCCTCGGCGATGCGGGCCATCAGCGGAATGCTGGTGACGTTGGGAGAAAGCTTGACGATGAGCGGCTTCTCCGCTGAGCGCTTGGCTTTGCGTACCACTTCCTCGAGCAATCGCGGATCGCTGCCAAAGTGAATGCCGCCCTGTGCAGTGTTGGGGCAGGAGACGTTGAGTTCGTAGGCAGCAATGCCTTTACCTTCATTCAGAATCTGGATCGTGCGCTCGTAATCGTCGCGAGTGTAGCCGAATACATTGGCGAAGACGACGATGTTTTTCTTTTCCCGCAGCTTGGGCAGCTTTTCATCGATAAACGCTCGCGCGCCCACGTTTTGCAGGCCGATGGCGTTCAGCATTCCGGCGGCAGTCTCAAACAATCGCGGCGGAGGATTGCCCGTGATCGGTTCGCGCGAGAGGCCCTTGACGACGAAGCCGCCAAGCTTGTCGAGCTGGACAACGTCTTCGAATTCCAGGCCATAGCCAAAGGTTCCACTGGCGGCGATCAGCGGATTCTTCAGCTCAATCCCGCAGAAACGGACCCTGAGGTCGGTAACGGATTTGGGTGCGGCCTTAGACGAAGCTCCGCTCATGGACGCTCCCCTGAGGGTTGCAACGCCTCCGTGAGCACGCGTCCTATGGAGCTGGAAGGAGCATTGATGCCAAGAATAGAAGACAGCGTCGGCGCAAGATCCACCGGCTCGGCATGCCCGGGATATACGCCCGGGCGGAAGGCGACGCCATAAAATGCCAGTGGCACGTGCGTATCGTAGTTATAGGGCGACGCATGATCGGTGCCGCTAATGCCGCCCACGGTGTAGGGCGCTGATACCGCATATACATACCAGTCCTTCGCCGGAGCGTAGCTATGCAGGTAGCGGCGGCCGGTCTCGTTGGGCGGCACTTCGCCTTTGGACAACTGCGCACGAGTGAAGAAGCTGCGGAATCCATGTTCCATCGGTAGATTCATCATCGCGGCGCCGACCGCTTCTTCCGCTTCCTGCTCGCTCATGCCGAGCTGCTGAAACGCTGGCTGCCCCAGCCACGCAATGGGATAGTCGAGCGAGACCACAAACTGATGCTTGCCTTTGGCAGGCGGAGCGCCGGCAATGCGCTTGGCCAAAGCCTTCTCCAGCGCCAGATTCAGCTCCTCCCGCAGGCAGCCGGTTTTGTCTTTGTCGCTCTCTTTGCAGTCGGCGCGGTAGGCGGCCGCGGGCAGGCCTTGCTGCTTGGCCAACGCGGGAATCGGCGCGACACCGTGGTCGGCGCTTAAAGCGAGAACGGTTTGTGCCAGCCCAATTCGGTTGCCGATGTCGGAGAAGAAGGCGCTCAGTTGCCGGTCGAGTTCGAGCGCCATATGTTTCATCGCAGGATCATCCGGTCCGACGCGGTGCCCCAGCATGTCGTTGGGGGAAAGGCTTACAAGCAGCAAATCCGTCGCGCCGTCGGATCGTTGTCCGAGTTGTTCGTTTTGAATCACCTGCTCGGCGAAGTCGAGTTCGTATTGGTTGGCTACGGTCGTGAAGCCGGTGGCCTCGTAAAAAGACTTCTTGTCGAAATCCTCGGGCTTAAAAATGGCTTGCTTCGTCGCTGTGGGCAAAGCCATGTACTCGGCTTTCGCCTCTTCGCGAAGTTTAGCGGCGCAAGGTCCTCCGCAGCCGCGGTCGTTATACGCTTGAATCCATGCTGGGGCTTTGGATCTGTCAGCGTAGTAATAAGTCGACGTGGTCCATGCCCCTGTAATTTCATCCGGCCAGAAGGCTCCGTTCGCCGAGAAGCCGCCGGGAAATACGGCAGCCCTCTCCTTGAGGCTGACCGCATAGACGCGGGAACGTCCTTGCGTCGCCTGTTTCAGTTCGTCGCCCAGCGTGGCTGCATGCAAGTTGTGCGGCGAAGCGCTGCCGGGAGTGCAGACGTTCTCTGGGGGCTGCTTCGACGACTCGGAGAGCCAAACGAGCTTCTTATCTTTATCCCAGACGAAAGGCACCTTGCCGCAGCTCTCGCCTTTGGCGTCTTTCACCAAAGACTGCTCTGGATCCCAGTAATCGTTGGCCAAGATGCCGTGCTTGTCGGCATAAGCGCCAGTCAGCAGCGTGGCATGGCCAGGCGCCGTTCGCGTGCTGGCGTAGTCGTAATTGCAGTTGGTGAAGACGGCGCCGTGCTCGAGAAAAAGATTGAATCCGCCTGCAACGAAGTCGGCGCGATAGCGGTCCAGGTAGTCGCCGCGAAACTGGTCGATGACAATGATGACGACGAGCTTGGGATGCCCTGAGTAGGCGGAAGCACCCGCTAACCGCGAGGACGCGAGAAGGCAAACGAGGCCTGCCAAGGCGATGCGAAAAGGCTGTGGCATGAACGGGTAGTATACCCGGTTCTGCGCGAGCAGAGTCCAGGCACGAGCGAATCGTTCAGCGCATAAAGACAGTCATTTTTGGGAGCATTGCACGCCTGCCGAAGCGTCGACACGCGCACATCGTGATTAGGTCTCGTAGCGGTGGGAGTAGGTCACGACCGCCAAACTCCCGAGCCTACTTTGCAGGGCTGTAGAAAAAGGATGTCTGGGCTAAGACTTTGGCGTTGGAGGTTGTTGTAATCTTTAGTGGGTGGACCGGCGACGCTGTATCGCTTGGAGTGAACGTGACGATATATTGGCCGGCTAGGAAGTTCGCAATGCCGCTTACAGCGTCAGTGTAGTTCTTCTTCATGCTCCAATAAGTCGTTCCACCAGTTTCCGTCGCCAAGCGCTGGACATTGGTTTTGCCAGCTTCATACGCACGCAGCTTGGATTTTTCGAGGGCTGCGTCATATGCGCGCCCTCCCGAGCCTCCACCGCCATCGCCCGCGGCGCCGCCGCCACTCAAGGAAATGTAAATCTTCCCTATGTTATTGTCGGTGATCCCGTTGAACTTAGGGTCGTCGAGTCCGATAACGAATGTGGCGACGTGCAGTTCTTGGGCGGCACCAATCACCTGCGTCAACTTGTTCTCGACGATGGTATTTACCTGCCGACCGAAACCTGGGCTATGAGGCCACGCTTGACGAAAGATGACCATGACACGCCGTGCTGGTCGCGGGTCAGAGTTCATCATGGCGAAGACGGCGTCAAAGACACTCACGCCTCCTGTCGAGTAGATTTGTGTCGTATTCCGTCCGCGATTGCGATCCAACGCTGTCTCGGACGTATCCAAATCAAACGTGAAGGCGTCATCGAGACCCGCACTCCGGTCCAAATCCGATACAAACTTCGACAGCTCCTCCGGGACTCGCTTCCACTCCAGGCGAGGTGAGGGCCATGGTTTCTTACCCCGAGCTGTGACGACGAAAGCCTCGTCGACATTGGGACGCACCACCTTCTTGATCAAATCAATGGCAGCTGCTTGTTGCTGGGAAAATGTACCGGGGTCGGCGAGCAAAACTACGGCCAGATGCAGGGGAACGTCCTCCGCCTTGAAAAGGCGGAGGGGCTCAGCAGGTCGCATCGCATCGGTTATGGAAAACTGTTCTTTGCTCAAGCCGGTAGCAGGACTTCCGCCGGCATCTGTGGCGGATACCAGGACAGGAACAAAATGCGCGCGCGCCGGAGTCGCATTCGCGGTTGACGGGCCTCCCGCAGCTGGTGTTGCGCTCGGAGAAGCGGCGGTTGCCGCGGCGGAGGTTGTTGCCTCCTGTGGTGCGCTGGATTGGGCGGCAACGATATTCGTGAAAAGAGCGACAGCTAGAATCAGGATTACCGGTGGCTGTTCCATTTAGATCGTCCCCCGTTCGAGAGTCTATCCTACGAACTTGGGTCGGACAAGTGTATGTATAGAACGCGCTTCTGCACGGCGACTTCATTCGCCGGAAAGCAAAAACAAAGTCAGTGTTAACAACAACTTAACTCATATGGTTTACTTCATTCCTTCCAGGATCGAGCCCACAATCCCGCCTACAACGCCGCCTTGCGCGGTCTGGCGCTCCGGCGACGGCATGTATTCCATCAACTGATGTGCCAGTTTGGAAATCGGCAGAGTCTGCAGCCATACTTTGCCCGGGCCGGTCAGGGAAGCGAGAAAGATTCCATCCCCGCCGAAGATCATGTTCTTGATTCCGGGAATTGTGGTGATCTGGAACGACACATTCGAATGAAACGCGCCTACGTGGCCCGGATGTACGCGTAGCGTTTCTCCGGGTCGCAATTCTTTGAGGATTACCTCGCCCGAAAGCTCGAGCCAGGCGATGCCTTGGCCGCTCACCTTCTGAAGCAAGAATCCGTCGCCCCCGAAAACGCCTGCGCCCAGCGATTGCTGGAAGCCCACGCCCAACTGGATCTGAGGCGTGGCGCACAGGAATCCGTGACGGTGGATCATATATTCGTGTCCCGGGGCCACCTCGACCGGAACAATGTGCCCGGGAACTCTTGTGGCAAAAGCCAGTTCCCCAGCCCCGCCGATGGAGCGGTACTCCGTCATGAATAACGTTCCGCCGCCGGCTACTCGTTTCAGCGCGCCAAAGAACCCGCCTCCGCCGCCCAGCTGGGTATGTGTTGTCAGCTGGATTGCGCTCGACATCCAGGAAAGCTCTCCGGCCTCGGAGATGATGGATTCGTTGGGCTCCAGAGTGAATTCCAGAACCGGCATGGTGGTGCCTATGATGCTGCTTTGCATTGCGAGTACCCTCAAAGTGGGGTGGGACGGACGAGGGAAGTATACAAGGCAGACGCACTCCGGAAAACAGGGTCGGGCGACCCCGCGGAGTTTAAATCTGGAGTTGAAATCTGGGAGTTGGAATCTCCGCGGCCACTGGAATGCGGCAGCAAGCAGCAGCCGCGGAGACAGTTATCAGAACCTACTTGTTGATGTCTTCCTTATTTTCCAGCCGCTTCACCATGCCGGCGAGACCAGTCTGGAACTGCGTCGGCGCCATGTCGTGCGATTTCTGCATCTCCGCAACCGCGCCGGGAAAATCTCCCTTGGCCGTTAGCACGCGCGCTTCTCCCGAGTGCACGAACCACATATCCGGATGATTCTTGAAGTTCGTCTGAAAAATCGCTAATGCCTCATCCTGCTTCTTCTGCCCTTGCAGCTGCCGCGCATAGGAATGCAACTGGAACGGACTCGCCTTCGCCAAAGCCATCTTCTTGGCCGCAGCCGCGTCGTCGGCCTTGCCCAGCGCTTCTAAAATCTGCGATTTGCTCATCCAATTGTCGTAACGGTCCTCTACCTGAATCGACTTCTCTTCGTACGCCAATGCGTCGTCCAAGTGCCCCTTCGTGCTCAGCAGATACTGCCCCGCGTCGTCCCAGCCGTCCCAGGTGTACTGGGCGAGGCCGCGAAGTTGCTTGTGCAGGCTGGCCGCGACAATATCGTTCACGTTTACGGCGATCTTGACCGGTACGGCAACCTTCTCCCAGCGCAATGTCACGACGGCTGAATCGGCCTTCAAATCGTCGAAATCATAAGTGACCGCATCGTGCAGGTCCGTCGCTTGTGGCTTCACACTCACGCGCAGCGCGTCTTCTTTCTCGTCGTAGGTAAAACTGCCCCAGGCGTCCGACATTTTGGAGAAGATTACTGTCCACTGATCTTCGCCGGGAATCATGTGCAAGCCGTACGTTCCTTTATCGAGAGGTTGGCCCTCAACGCTAACCGCGTCGCTAAACATGATGGTCGTATTCTCGTTGGCTCCGGCGCGCCAAACCTGACCGTAGGGAACGAGGCCGCCCCAGATTTTGCGCCCATTCGCCAGCGGCCGGTGATAGTTGATGGTGACATCGGTGATGCCGATGCGTTGCGTCAGCAAGGCATGCTGACTTTGGCGCGGGATATTCACGAGCGCCGACTGCGCCGGGCAAACCTGGGCGACGAACATGCTGACGAACATGCCAACGACAAGCAATCCAAGAACACGAAGTTTTCGCATAAGACGCTCCTCTGATTCGATCTGTGGTGAGTTCGACCTTGCAGGCTGACTTTGGGCCGGAATCACACTCCGCCTGCGGTTCAAAGCACGACAGCATAGACGAACGCGGGGTGTCAGCGTTAGCAGCGAGGGACGGGAGGTACTGCCGCGGGGATGAATTCCGCATTTCCATCGAAGGGTGCCATCATGAATAACTGGGGCACCACGAATATGAACGAGGGTAAAATGGCGAGGCGTAGGGCGTCCTAGCTATGACACGCATCCTCGTCACCGGCGCTACGGGCAAAGTCGGTAGCAACTTCATCGACCGGGTTCTTGGTGCCGGCGGCGACCCGAACGTAACGATTCGCGCGTTATGCCACAACCGGCCTCTTGAACCGCGTCCACGACTGGAAATTGTGCGGGGCAGTATTTCCGACCGCGAGGTGGTGCGCCAGGCCGTGCAGAGCGTCACCCACGTGGTGCACTGCGCCACCTGCAAGGAAACTCCCGACGAAGTAATGGATGTCACAGTCAAAGGTCTGTTCTTGCTCTTAGAGGAATGCCGTGTGAGCGCGTCATTCCGCCAAATCGTTCTGATTGGCGGCGATGCTGCGCTTGGGCATTTTTTCTATCCGCATCCCATACCGGTAACGGAACAGCAGAAACACTCCGCCTACCCCGGCTGCTACGCCCTCTCCAAAGTTCTTGAAGAAGTTATGCTCGAACAGTACTTCGTCCAATATGATCTCTCCGGCTGCTGCCTGCGGGCTCCGTGGATAATGGAGAAGGATGACTTCAAATACACGCTTTCCTTCGGAGAAGACGTATTCGGCGGCCCCCGCTGGCGCGACCTGGTGGGGCCCGAGCGTGCCGACGAGTACGTATGTACCGGAGCCGTTCCCTCGATGCTCGACGCCGACGGCAATCCGGTCCTGCGCAATTTCGTTCACATCAGCGATCTCGTCGAAGCGATGGTTCTAGCGCTGGATCACCCCAAAGCCCGCCAGCAGACCTTCAACATTTGTATGGACGAGCCCGTCGATTACCGGCAGGTGGCCGACTATCTCCACCAAACCCGAAACCTGTCTGCCGTAGAAATTAAAACCCCGTATCATTCCATCTGGCTGGATAACACGAAAGCAAAGTTTCTCCTCGGCTGGCGTCCCCGTGTTGACTTGAAGCGCTTGATCGACGACGCCTGGGGGTACCAGCGCAGCCCCACCGATCCACGCAAGGTTTGGTATCCAGGATAGAGGCTCCGACCATGAGAAGATTCCTATTGTCGTTGCTAGTTTCGTCGATGTTTTGCCTGACCACAGCCAGCCAGACCACCGCCAGCCAGACGACCGCGGCCGAGGGCGCGAAAGCACCTCTACGAGTCGTCATCGTCGGCATGGTCCACGGGCACGTCGAAGGCTTTCTCTCCTCGTCCCTCCATCGAGCTGACATCCAGATTGTAGGAATCTCCGAAGTCGACCAGTCCGTCGCCCAGAGATACGCTCAACAGTTCAAGCTCGACAAAAGTTTGTTATTTACAGATTCAGAACAGATGCTCCGTCAGACTCACCCGCAAGCCGCGCTCGTCTATACCAACACCTTCGACCACCGCAAAGCCGTCGAACTCTGCGCCCGGTACGGGGTTCACGTAATGATGGAGAAGCCGCTGGCTGTGAGTCTCGAAGACGCCCGAGCCATTGAGAAAGCCGCGCAGCAAGGCAAGATTCAGGTCATCGTCAACTACGAGACCACCTGGTACCGCAGCAACCGCGCCGTCTACGATCTTTTTCACGAAAAAGGTGTGGCTCAATCCGGAATGGGTCCCATCCGCAAGATCGTGGTCCACGATGGCCACGAAGGTCCGAAAGAAATCAACGTAGCTCCGGAGTTTCTTGCCTGGCTCACCGACCCGAAACTCAACGGCGGCGGCGCCCTGTTCGACTTCGGCTGCTATGGCGCCGACCTCGCCACCTGGCTCATGGATGGCGCGCGCCCAGCGTCAGTCACCGCCGTCACTCAGCACATCAAGCCCGACATCTATCCGCGCGTCGATGACGAAGCCACCATCGTCCTCACCTATCCCCACGCTCAAGCCATCATCCAAGCGTCCTGGAATTGGCCCTTCGGGCGCAAGGATATGGAGGTCTACGGACAGACCGGCTACGCCATTACCATGGAGCGCGACGGCATCCGGATACGCCGCCATGGAGAGCAGGAGCAGGAACAGCAACAGGCCGCCAAGCCCGTTCCGCCTCCGGAAGACGATTCGCTCTCCTACCTGCGCGCCGTCGTTCTCGACGGTCGTGAGCCGGCTGGACTTTCGTCACTCAGAACCAATCTCGTCGTCACAGAAATTCTGGATGCTGCCCGCCAGTCCGCTGCCTCAGGCAAGGCCATTTCCCTCGGCACCAAGGAGTAATGTAGTCTGCACTACTGCCCAGGCCATTTGCCATCTACCGCGAATACCCGATTCCTAGTTGCGCTGTGCTGAGTTTGAATTCCAGTCAGATCAAAACGTTTTATAGGGAAAAGAAAATAAGAGACGAGCCCCAAGGCCCGCGCCACATTCCAGACGAGAAACCGGGATGGCCCTTCAGCGCGTGACCCTAACTCCGTAGGAGAAGTTCCATGCGAAATGTATTCGAGGTATTGCAAGAAAAAGAACACGCAGTCCGGCGAGTAGCCCACGAGATTGAGATGTTGCGGCTAGTGGCTCCCCTACTCACCGGCGACGCACCAAGGGAGGGGCCAACCCATGATGTGCACGCCCACGATGTGCACGCCCATAATGCGGACAGTCATGACGCGTCGACCCACCACGTATCGACCGAGGATGCGAACACCTATGACACGCTGATGAATGTTGTGCAGATCGAGAACGCGCCCACCCGCGATTTTCCGTCCGACATTCGCCGTGACCACGCCGATACTGGAATCGTGTCGGCGCCCTCTCTCCTCGCCAACGATCCCGCCAACGAGGACAGCGATGACCAAGACGAAGCGGACTCGGTCCCTGGCACGAAAATCTCCGGCCGGCTCAAGAAGCTAGTCAAGCCTTTGGTCAGTTTCGTCGCTGGCTAGCAGGCTACGCCTCGCCAGAGTGAGGAGATCAACGCATCGCGTGCAAAGTCTCCTGGGCCGTTGGGCGGTTCCCGGAGCTTTGGCCTGGGAGCCTACTGCGCGATTTGCGAGGTTCGTGATTTGCGAGGTTCAAGAAGCCCCGGTTCGCACCCTCGTGATTCGAATTCGGAACATAGAAGAAGTGTACCACTGACGCTGTAGTTTGGCAGACCCGCCGCCTGACAACCCAGCTCGAGCGAAAAAGTTGCGCCGCTTCTAATCTCCTAAGGTTCTCATTCTACAGGCTCTTAGGCTTGCACTCTAAGGCATCGCACGCCCCCCGCATCGCATCTCATAAACCAGTACCGGGAATCTGGCAGTAGCCGCGCGGAAGCCCCGGAAGATGATTTGGACGACATGGAGGACACAATGTTTAAGAAGAATCGCATCGCAGGCTTGGCTGTGCTGGCCACGTTGTTCCTCGGCGGCATTGCCGTTGCGCAGGATCGGGATCGTGATGGCGACCGCGACCGGGATCGCTGGGGCTATCAGGATCGGGACAGAGACGGCGACCGGGATCATGATCGCAATTGGGATCGCGACCGCGACGACCACCGCTTCCGCGGCGGTGACATTGCTCGCGATTGGGGTTCGCGCGATGGCGCCGACGCCGCCCGCGGCGACTGGCGCGCCCGCAAATCGTTCAACCCCAATCCTCGCGGCCGCTACAAACATTCCGACCGCGGCTATGACCGCCGCTTCGGAGACATGCGGGAATACCAGGAACAGTACGCTCGCGCCTACCACGAAGGCTACGAGCACGCATGGCAGGGCGGAGGCTGGCGGCGCTAAGTCCTCAGCTGCGCCCAGCTCACAAGCCGCCGGAACCCTCCGGCGGCTTTATTCTGTCCTTAACCCCTTTGCATTCATCGTCCCGCTCGATTTTGTTAGAATAGAAGCTACCCGGTTATCCCAAATCCCGCAGATTCCGCCCACAATAGGGGCTGGGGCTCAGAGCTTTTGACGATTCCGGCGATGCCCTTGCATCAAAGATTCTGAAGACTGAAAGATCCAAAGACTAATTGCGTTAAATCCAGCAGCACACGAGCGACCCTACGATGGCAGTTCCGCTAAGGCAGGCTTGGACAGTAGCCTCTTACGTTGTGAAGCAAAAGCTTGCTGGCCGCAAGCGTTATCCATTTGTGCTGATGCTGGAGCCGCTGTTTCGCTGCAACCTGGCGTGCGCGGGCTGCGGCAAGATTCAGTACCCGGCGCACATCCTGAAGAAGGAACTCACGCCGGAAGAGTGTTTCAAAGCCGTCGACGAGTGCGGCGCGCCTACTGTGTCCATTCCCGGTGGCGAGCCCCTGATGCACTCGCAGATCGATAAGATCGTCGAAGGCCTCGTCGCACGCAAGAAATATATTTACCTCTGCACCAACGCTCTTCTCTTGAAAGAGAAGCTGCACCTGTTCAAGCCCAGCACCTATCTCACTTTTTCGGTCCACATGGACGGCCAGCGCGAGCATCATGATCTCTCCGTCTGCCGCGAGGGTGGATACGACAAGGCAGTCGAAGGGATTCAGGAAGCGCTGCGCCAGGGTTTCCGCGTCACCACCAACACCACGCTCTTTGACGGCGCGGATCCTAACAGCGTGCGCGATTTCTTCGACGACATGATGAAGCTCGGCGTCGAGGGCATGATGCTCTCCCCCGGCTACTCCTACGATAAGGCTCCCGACCAGAAGCACTTCCTTGGACGCGCCCGCACGCGGCGCCTCTTCCGCGGCATTTTGTCTAACAGAAAAAAGACCTGGCAATTCAACATGTCGCCCCTGTTCCTCGAATTCCTGATGGGCAAGCGCGACTACGCTTGCACGCCCTGGGGCATGCCGACCTACAACATCTTTGGGTGGCAGAAACCCTGCTACCTGCTGCAAGACGGCTACGCCGACACTTTTGCCGAGCTCATGGAATCGACCGGCTGGGAAAACTACGGGACGGAATCCGGCAATCCCAAGTGCGCCAACTGCATGGTCCACAGTGGTTATGAAGCGACGTCGGTCAACGACATCTTCGGTTCGATCCGAGGAATTTTCGATGCCGCCAAGGCGACGATCTTCTCGACATATACCGACGCCGGCGCGCTGAAGCTGTTGCAGGAAGATGCTGCGCCGGTCCATTCGCGGAACCCCCTCGTGCAACTCCAGACCAAACCTTCGCAATTGGAAGAGACGCGAGCATGAGCGGCACCGAGCACGTCAACCGCACGGCTTCCTCTGCAACGACCGCTCCCATGACGGCCGACGTCGACAAACTGGAAGTCGTCCCCGGCTTCGCGCACGAAGCCATCGAAGGCTGGGTCCCGTCTCTCGCTTCCGACGAAGACCTCCGTTCCGCCCTCGAAAAGGCTTTCGACTACCGCGGCGATATCACCATCACCCGGCGCGATGGTTCCAAGCTCGAAGGCTACCTCTTCGACCGCCGCACCGGCGCCACCCTGCGAGACTCCGCCGTTCGTATTCTGCCCAAAGATTCCAACGCCAAGCTCACGATTCCCTATTCCGACATCGCCGCCCTCGCCTTCACCGGCCGCGATACCGCCGCCGGAAAAAGCTGGGAAGCCTGGATGAAGAAGTATTGGGAAAAGAAGGCCGCCGGCGAAACCGGCATCGCGCTGGAGCCGGAAGCGCTGGAATAGATCGAAGTAGACGGAATAGATAGAAGTCGCTGGAGGCACGGGCGTCCCCGCCCGTGCGCGAGACGACCCACACGATCCCACCGTAGTGCCCCCGAAAGTAGACTCCCACTCCCCAATTCCGTGTTCTATATTCACAACGTCCCCGCGTGGGGACGGCCGCCCTCGGCCGTCCACGGGCCGCAGGCCCGCAAAGGATTCGTGAAAATGTTCTACCGCCGCACGCTCCCCCACTTGCAACGCGACAACAAGCGCCACTTCGTCACCTTCTGCACTCGCGACCGCTGGACCCTTCCCAATCTTGCTCGGGAAATCATCCTTTCCAGCAGCCTCCACGACGACGGTTTCAGATATGACCTGGACGCTGCGGTAGTCATGCCCGACCATGCTCACTTGATCCTGACCCCATTGATCAACCAGGCCGAGGCCAGGGTCTGGCTCCTCCCTGAAATCCTTGACGCCATCAAAGGAGCCTCGGCCCACGTCATCAACAGAAAGCTGTTCCGCAGAGGATCTGTTTGGCAGGAAGAGTCATTCGACCATGTGCTGCGCGGTTCGGAACAAATACGCGATAAAGTCCACTACATCCTGCAGAACCCGGTTCGCTGGGATCGGTGGCAAGACTACCCCTGGCTATGGCACCGTCCATTTGCAAAGCCTTGCCAACCCGGGCGGCCGAGGGCGGCCGCCCCCACGCAGAGCAAAATCTAAAACCCCTGTGGCCCATACCCCAAATGAGGCGCGTCTCAGACCGGACGGTCTCGAATTAGACTAGCTAGAATCCAATGAGCCCTTACCGAATCGCTCTCGCCAACCTTCCCTTCCCCACCACGCCCGAGGAGTCTGTCGCGCAAGCAGAACAGGCCATCGCCCAAGCCTCCCTCGAGGGCGCCCAAATAATCTGCTTTCCCGAATGCTTCATCCCAGGCTATCGAGGCATGGGCAAGTCCCCGCCGCCTCCCGACGCTCAGTTTCTCGAACGCGCCTGGTCCGCCGTTGCTGCGGCCGCCGCGAAGGCCAGTGTCACGGTGGTTCTCGGCACCGAGCGCGTTGTCAATGGAGCACTGTTGATCACGGCGCTCGTCATCGACTGCGGCGGCGGAATCGATGGCTTTCAAGATACCGATTTTCAAGATAAGGTCCAGCTCGATCCCTCCGAAGAGGGCACGTACTCCGCCGGTTCCGAGCGGCGCATCTTCCAAACCGGTTCCCTAACCTTTGGCGTCGCCATCTGCCATGAGGGTTGGCGCTATCCGGAAACGGTGCGCTGGGCGGCGCGGCAGGGCGCGCAGATCGTGTTCCACCCTCATTTCCACCAAGGCGAGCCCGGCAGTTACCGGCCCTCCACTTTCGCCGATCCTGCCAACTCTTTCCATGAGAAAGCAGCCTTGTGCCGCGCCGCCGAGAACACCTGCTATTTCGCCACGG
>Ga0137403_10003545_pt1 | contig 18697 bp, 11 predicted proteins | sample CZOMad2_1_16fung_FD_122057 | JGI IMG/M metagenome (GOLD analysis project Ga0137403, IMG submission 122057) | Vadose zone soil fungal communities from Angelo Coast Range Reserve, California, USA - CZOMad2_1_16fungal (Hybrid Assembly) | ecosystem: Environmental > Terrestrial > Soil > Vadose zone...
GTGTTTCTTCCCACATTCCCGAGGAAACCTGGAACCGGAGTGCGCAATCCCAATGGATTCGGAAGCGCGAAGGCGTAAGGATCGTACCAGTGCTCCGCGGTTCCCAACTGCGTCCCGTTCGAGCCGACGCCATGGGTCGGATTCAGGCTCCTGCCCAGAACCAGATCCGGCCGGTCGCCGGCACCGGAGTTTCCCGTTCGAGAGTAATCAAACATCAACTGTGGTGTCAGCGGCTGTCCGGACATGACCAGGGAGGTACCTGAGATCTCCCATCCGCCGAGCAGCGCCGCGGCCGCGCGATTGTTAAAACGGAAGGGGAACGGATAGCTGGCGCTCGACGAGAAGACGTGCGTGGCGTCGTGAGCGGCTCTCCCCCATTCCCGTGCCGAATCGTCCGGATCCAGGCTGGTCGATGGATCCCTCTGACCGTTGTCGCCATTATTCAGGCCGCCCTGCTGGTCCATGACCTTGGAGAAAGTATAGGCAGCGGTAAATTGCACCCCGGAGGCTGCCTGGCGGATCACCTTCACTTGCAGGCCGTCATAGTGCGAGTTGCTGTCGTTGGTTTTCGTCCGCACGCGATCCCAGTTCGGGTTCCGGCGCGTGATGTTCAGTGAGCTGCACGCCGCGGCCGGGTTCGGCCCGAAGCAGTTGGCGGCGGTCGTCCCCCTTGCGGGATACCACTTCTGCCCGTTCACGATTTCGTAGTTGGGATAATTGAGCTGGATGTAGCGCGTGAGATGCCGGCCCTGCGAGCCGACATAGGAGATTTCAATCATGCTCCGCTGACCCAACTGTTGCTGGATCGCCAGGCTGTAGTTGTATTTGGTGCCGGCGGGCATGGTTGGCCAGATCGGCTCCATCTGAACGGCGGCGACGTTTGAAAGCGTAAGCAGGGGAGCCGCATTCGGAAAGGTGGAAGTCAGCGTAGTGGCGTCACGCGCTCGGAGGCGATGGAAAAAGGGTGGATACTTCGACGTTTGCTGGTTGAATGCAAACGGAACGATCAGGTCGTGGTAGATGCCGAACCCACCGCGCACAACCCGCGTGGCCTTGCTGTTCGTCTGCCAGGCAAAGCCAAACCGAGGTTGGAAATTTTTGTCCTCAGTTTTGAAAAACGACTTGATCTTCGGATAGACGGTTTCCGCCGCGTCCCGGATATCCAGCAGGTTCGAGACCTGGTTGTTCGCTTCCCTGGGGTCGGTCGTCGTCTCCCAGCGCAGTCCCAGGTTCAAGGTCAACCGCGGGTTCATCTTGAAGTCATCCTGCATGTAGAATCCGAGCATGGTCTGGCGGATGCCCTTGTAGCCCTCCTCTCCGATCGGCACTCCGCCGAAAAGCTGCGGCTTGGCCAGGATCAGGTCCTCGATGTTCTGAAAGGTGTATTGGCCTCTCGATTCCGACTGGACGGTGTTGTTGTTCTGGATGCGCCGGACCACGCCACCCCACTTGAAGTTATGCCGGTTCTTCACGTAGGTGAGATCATCCCCATACTCCCAGAGGTTGTACACCCAGAATCGCGGGAAGGTGGTGTTCGATCCGACTTCGCCGATCGTGGGGGTCCCGCGCTCCTCACCGACGGTCAGCGTTCCGATGATCTTGCCTGGGACGAAGGTGAGGTTCCTGGCCAGGTCAGTGGTTGCTACCGCGTCCTGGAATTGAGCCGACCGATTAAAGGCGAGCCGGAAGGCATTGAGCAAAGTCGGCGTAAAGACCGTGTTGCCTTGCAGCGTTACATACTGCCGGCGCGCACGCGATTGCTCCTCGATGTTTCCCACCACTAGTGGAGCGGAATTGGTGTCATCGTCGAATTGATATCGGCCGAAGATACTTGTCGAAGACGTGAGCTGGTGATCGATACGGCCCATGAAGAAATCCTGCCGGATGACGTTGTTCGGTGCCCCGACAAACTCTCCGATGTACAAGTCGTCTCCGGTGACGCGGTTCTTGAAGACCTGCCCATTGGGGTCCGGATAATATTGGAAGAAGGGAACCATTCTCCCGCTTGGCGTAACGGTATAGGTCCCGTATGACCCCCTGCTGTTAATGGGGCTGCCCGGGCAAAGCCGCGCCGCTTCGCTTCCCGGTATCCGGTTCGCCGGCGGCACACACGGCAGGATTCCCCGCTTGGCCGCGACGGTTGGAACCACCGCAATCGTGGTTTCGCTCCGCGCCTGGCGGAATCCCTCGTATCCGCCGAAGAAGAAGGTCTTGTCCTTTTTGATCGGCCCTCCCAAAACCCCGCCAAACTGGTTCCGGCGGAAGGCCGGCAGATCGGCCTTGCCGTCACCGTCTCTGTCTTCCAGGTCGAAGATGGTCCGGGCATCGAACGCACTGTTCCGCAAGAACTCGAACAGAGTCCCGTGCAATTCGTTGGTGCCGCTCCGCGTGACTGCCGAGACCACAGCGCCTGAAGCCCGGCCGTATTCGGCGCTAAAGGTCGCGGCGACGATCTTGAATTCCTTGATCGCATCCACGCCCAGATTGGTTCCCGCCGAACCGCCCGGCGTCGAGTTGGACGAGTCATTCACATCCGTCCCGTCGAGCAGAAAGCTGTTCGAATAGCTGCGCGAGCCGGCCACGCTGAATTTGTTGGCGCCCGAGCCGCTGTTAAAGCCTCCGCCGGCGGTTCCGTATTTCACAACGCCCGGGATCGTGTAAGCCAATGTGTCCCAGCTTCTGCTGTTGAGCGGCATCTCCCGAATGGTTCGGTCATCCACCAAACCGCCCATGTTTGCGTTCGTCAATTCGACCAGGGGCGCCTCGCCCGTCACTTCCACGGTTTGGTTCACCGCTCCCACCGCGAGCGTAAAATCGACGACCGCTTCCCGCCCCACCGTCAGCGCAATGCCCGATCGGACCTGGCTTTGAAACCCTTGTAGCTGGGCGGTCACCTGGTAATTGCCCAGCCCGAGCGCCGGAGCGGAATACCGCCCCGTCTCGTTGGTTGTGACCGTGCGTGAGATCCCCGTATCCTGATTGCGAATCGCCACACTCACCCCTGGCAGGACCGCACCGCTTGCATCGTGCACAGTCCCGGAGATTGTGGCTGTGTTGACCTGCGCAAGAGCGAGTTGGGCGCAAAGCGCGGAAGCCAACAGCGCCAGAGAGAAATTTCGGATCGCCATGAACCGCCTCCTGGCTAGTTCGATATGAACTAGCGCCGAAACTGCTGCTGTCTTTAAATTTGATTGTGTAAAGGAAAACCTGCTGATCTTATACGCCCTGGAGAAAGCGGATTCCAAGCAGTTTTTGATGAAGTTACGGCGTCGCCGGCCGGCAAGTCACATCGCGTCCTGCCACGTTGGATCAGCCATGACCACAGACGCTTGCACCTGGCGGTCCGGCACGTTCCAGTACCGCATGAGAAGCCGTTTTTTCTGCTCCGGATCAACAACGTGGAAGCCGTGCTTTTCATAGAAGCGAATTGCCCATACCGCATCGGCCCAGGTCCCGATCAACACGGGGCCGTGGGCCAGCTTCCGTAAATGGGATAGAAGGCGCCCGCCGATGCCTCGGTTCTGGCTGTCGGTGCGGACATAGGCGTGGCGAACCAGAGTTACGTCTTCGACCTGCTGAATGCCCATCACGCCCGTCAACGCCTCATTCTCCTCGTACCCCCAGAACGTCACGCCGTCCTCCATTTCAGCGTGCAGTTCGTCGCTGGACATGTATGGCTCTCTCCAGCACTCCGCCGGAATGACGCCTTCATAGGCGTGCGCGCCGTCGTTGATGATGGACCAAATCAGCTCAAAATCTCGTTCGTCACAGCGTCGGATCATGCGTAATCTCCCAGCTTGAAATTGAGATGCTGTTTCACCGATGGCCATTCGGACGCGATGATCGAAAACACGACGGTATCGCGAAGGTTGCCGTCGGCATAGCGCTGGTGACTGCGCAGAATGCCATCCTGTTTCGCTCCGAGGCGCTCGATGGCCTGGCGGCTCGCATGATTAAAGAAGGCGGTGCGGAATTCTACCGCGATGCACGTGAGTGACTCGAAAGCATGGGTGAGCAGCATCAGCTTGCATTCGGTATTGAGCGGCGTCCGTTGAGCCGTTCTTGCGTACCAGGTAGAGCCGATCTCGACGCGGCGGTATACCGCATCGATGTTCATATACGTCGTCATGCCAACGATCTTGCCAGTTGCACGGCTCCGGACCGTCCACGGCAACATCGAGCCGGCTTGCTGGAGGCCAAGCCTGCGCTTAATTTCATTCTGCATGGTTGCCGGCGAGGGAACAGAGGTATACCAGAGCTTCCATAGCTCGCCGTCCCGCGTGGCTTCGACCAGGCCGTCGTGATGGTCCTCCGACAGCGGTTCGAGTGTCGCATGGCTTCCGCTGAGAGTGATTGATTGAGTGAAAGGATTCATATGGTTTTCATGCGCTTATTCTAAGCACAGTCCAAGATCTGCGCCACCGGGTTACTGTTCGATAGCAGGCTGCGGAAAAAAAGCTTCAAGCAGGCAATCCGAGCTGTAGCGGCGGTCTATGACCGCCGGTATTTCGTTGTTTCCAGGAAAAACCGGCGCTCATAGAGCGCCGCTACAGTTGCTCGATCCAAGTTTTTCCGCAGCCTGAGACGGCTCAGGTAGAATTGGCAGGGGTGAAGGACAGTTCCGGAAAAGATCAGGGCCTGCTTATTTTGCTTCTCGGAGACGGCCGGCAACTGCTGTCGCTGACTGGCGTTGCCCTCCTCGTGTCCGGTTGTTTCGCGATCTTCCTCGCCATGCGACGTGAGTTTCTTCCTCACGACGTCGCGTTCCTGGGCATGAACGGCGAACAGCTTTGCCGTTTTGCCGGCTGCCGGATCGTCGGCTTCATGTTTCACGATCGCGTGGCTTTTGGAGGTACGCTCATCGCGGTTGCGATTCTGTATCTCTGGCTCGCGGCAGGGCCACTTCGTGAAGGTGAACGGTGGGCCTGGTGGGCGTTTGCGGTCAGTGGATGCGCGGGATTCATCAGTTTCCTGGCATACCTCGGGTACGGGTATCTCGACACCTGGCACGGCACGGCGACGCTGGCGCTGCTGCCGGTTTTTCTTATCGGGCTCCTGCGCACGTCAAAAGATGCGAGGGTTCGCCCGTGCAGGACGTCCGCGTTGGGTCGCGATGCCTCGGCGATCCTGCGCACGGGGCGGTGCTTGTTGCTGGCCACTGCGGCAGGTGTTATAGCTGCTGGGGCTACGATCCTCGCGGTGGGGATGACGATTGTGTTCGTGCCGCAGGACCTTCAATTCATGGGCCTGGATCGCGACGCGCTGCAGGCCATCAGTCCCCGTTTGATTCCACTCATCGCCCACGACCGCGCCGGGTTCGGAGGTGGACTCGTCGCGACCGGAATCCTGCTCGTGTTTTGTGTCTGGTATGCGCCCCCCGGCCGCGCATACCGCGAGGCGATTCTTGCAGCGGGTCTGGCCGGCTTTGGTTGCGCAATCGGCGTGCACTACGCTGAAGGCTACATGGACATGAGTCACCTGGCTCCAGCGATCATCGGCGCGCTGATCTTCCTGACCGGTGCTGCCTGCGAAGTCATTGATGCTCGCCGGAACCCGGATTCGATTTCCGTTCGTACGCTGAATGGGCGTAACCTTTCCTGATTCAACTTGTATTGCTCTCTAGGGAGAACCATCGAACATGCACAGGATCCTGCAGGATCTTCGCTTCGCGTTTCGCCGGTTAGTTAAGGACCGGTGGTTCACGCTGGCGGCGATAACCGCGCTCGCCCTCGGCATCGGCGCCAACAGCGCGGTCTTCACGCTCGTGAACGCCGTGCTCCTGCGCGGGCTGCCGTTCGACCGGCCCGACCGGATCATGTGGGTGGACACCCACGACACGCGGGGGCGGAACTTCGGCGTCTCGCTGCAGGACTTCGAGGACTGGCGCCGCTCCAGCCGCACATTCGCCGGGATGACGCTCGTTCAAAGCGGCGGCCTATCGATCAGCGGCGACGATCGTGTGCCTGAAAATTACGCCGGCGGGTATATTTCGGCGAACGCTTTCGATCTCATCGGGGTCAGGCCGGTCGCCGGGCGAGGTTTTGTCCCGGCAGACGACGAGCCCGGGGCAGAGGCGGTTGCACTGATCAGCGGCGACATCTGGAAGTCACGCTACGGGGCGGATCCCTCGGTGATCGGCAAGGCGATTCGCATCAATGCGCTGCCAGTCACCCTGATCGGTGTCATGCCCCCCGGTCTGAAGTGGCCATTCCAGCACGAGGTCTGGGTCCCGATGTCTCAAATACCGCCGGTCTTGCGGGCGCGCGGACGCCAGGGCCGCGGCTATGTCGTCTACGGCCGCCTTGCCGATGGAGTGACGCTCGAGCAGTCCCGCACCGAGATGGCGAACGTCTCCGCACAGCTTGCCGAGCAGTACAAGGAAACCAACAAGGACATCACGGCGGCCGTGAACCCATTTCTGGACCGTGTCGTCGGCGGAGGCATCAAAACAATCTTCTGGTCGCTGATGGGCGCAGTCGCGTTCGTGCTGCTCATCGCGTGTTCGAATGTCGCCAACCTGCTGCTGGCGCGTGCGGCGCATCGCTCTCGCGAAATTGCGGTGCGCGTGTCGCTGGGCGCAACGAGATGGCGGATCGTGCGTCAGCTTCTGGTTGAGAGCGTGCTCCTGGCGTTCATCAGCGGTGTCGTCGGCCTGGCCGTCGCGCAGATTCTGATTCGATGGTTCGACGGAGAAACTCAAAATGTCGGCAAGCCGTACTGGATGACGTTCGAGATGGACGGGAGCGTCTTCGCCTTCTTCGGAGTCGTGTGCCTTCTCACCGGGATCGTTTTCGGCATCGCGCCCGCGCTGCACATCTCGAAGACCAACGTCAACGAAGTGTTGAAGGAAGCGGGACGTTCCGGATCGGGCGGCCGGCGCGCCCGCCGCTGGACGGCGGCCCTGGTCGTCGTCGAGCTGGCGCTCACCCTGGTGCTGCTTGCGGGCGCCGGGTTCATGATGCGCAGTTTTATGAACTTGTACCGGGTCGACGTCGGCATCGAGACATCGCGCCTTTTGACGATGAATTTCCTCCTGCCGACGCGGAAATACAACAACCCGCAGATGCGCAACGAATTCCTGCGCCGCATGGAAGAGCGGCTGAACACAGTCAGTACGGTGGTGGGCGCAAGTGTTACAAACAGCCTGCCGATGTTCGGCGGCGCTGCTCGGCAACTGTCAATCGACGGGAAGTCAGCGCCGCCGGGATCGAAGCCCGAGATCGTTACTGTGCTGAACGTCGGCCCGCGATACTTCGATGCCCTGGGTGTGAGTCTGATCCGCGGCCGCCCGTTCGATCCGGGCGAAGGAACTGCAGGCCGTGAGGTCGCCGTCATCAATCAACGCCTCGCGGCCATGTACTTTGGAAACGCCGAGCCGATCGGGCAGCGGATCCGTCTCAGCGACGACACGCCCAGTGCGGCCAGATACGAGTGGGCGACGATCGTCGGTCTGGTACCAAATATCCGCCAGCGCAGCTCGCAGGACGATCCCGCACCGGATCCGATTGTGTACATTCCATACAGTCAGGATCCGACGTTTATCGGCGCAGCGTCGATCATCGTGCGGGGACGGTCGAATCCGGGAGCGCTGACACCGCTTCTTCGAAAAGAGATGTTCGCCATGGATCCGGACCTGCCGCTGAACAACGTCCGTACGATGGATGAAAACCTGGCTCAAATGCGCTGGTTTGCCCGCGTGTTCGGGACGATGTTCTCTGTCTTCGCCTGCATCGCCATCGTGCTGTCGGCCGTCGGACTGTTCGCGGTCACTGCATATTCGGTGACGCAGCGCACCCAGGAAATCGGCTTGCGGATGGCGCTCGGCGCACAATCGCAGCAGGTGCGCTGGCTGATTCTGCGGCGCGGGCTGGTTCACCTGGCCTTCGGTCTGGCGTTCGGGCTGGCCGGAGCGTTCGGCGTGGGGCGGTTGCTCCGAAATCAGTTGTTCCAGACCGGTTCGGCCGATCCGGTGACGCTGGTGTCGACCACTGTGCTGCTGGTGATAGTCGCGATCATAGCGTGCCTGTGGCCGGCGTGGCAGGCCACGCGGCTCAACCCCGTGGCGGCACTGCGACATGAATAGCGTCTTTGAGTGTCACAGTCCACAATGAAGCTCCATATCTGCCGGCGTGACTCATGGCAGGTGCCGTCCAGATGGGTTCAAGAATTCTGTAGAGACGCTCGTCGCGGGTAATAAAAGCATTAGCCAGAACTATATCCAATCGCTTTCCACCGAGCAGATATGCGGCTAATAAGTACTGCTCGTTGTAATACCGATGGGTCCACTCGGGGGGATAGTCGTACGGCAGGTGTATGTCGTGAAAGTGGACCAGCACTCCTGGTTTCAGCATCGGAAGGATGTCGAGAAATACAACCGTCACATCGGAGTTCATCAAGGCGCGATGAGACCCATCTACAAATAAAATATCCCCGGCATCCAATTCGTCGAAGAGGCCCAGATCGACGTCTTCCAGGGACGAACTGATGATCCTGTTGGCAACTCCTTCGACAGGGAGTCCGGGTGCAGGATCAATACATGTGATGGATGTTTGTAAGCCATGATCATTTATAGCGCGGCGCGCGAATCTGGTAGAGTGGCCGGCCCCGATTTCGAAGTATCGTCGGGGGCGCTCCAGACAGAGCATCCCATAAAGCGCAATAGCATCCAGCGCCGGAAACATTTCATTTTCCCAACCAGGGTTTATGGGATCCTCTGACCGTTTCGGAATAAGAAGTAGCTTTTGAGTAAACTCTAAAAAGCGGGTCAGGCGTTCTTCAAAAGCTAATCGTTTTTCCTCACACGCCCTGCGAAATGGCTCGTAGGGCGGCCGTTCCCACCCGTAGCGCGGCCTCGATGCCGGAAACTCCATGAAAGAGGCTGCTCGTGGGAATAATCGACCTATGAGATGGGCCACCCATCGCTTTCCGTTTATAACTGGAGACTTCACGTTTTTAGTTCCGGTGACGGCTACTGGCTCGAACAACAATACCACCCAACACGCCCAGTGTCGTGAGTCAGAAATTCGTCCACAAGTTCGATGCCATCCACGCGGGCTTCCGACTGTAGCGGCGGTCTATGACCGCCGGTTTTCCTTGCAACATGCCATAAAACCGGCGGTCATAGACCGCCGCTACAGTGGAAAAATGGTCCCGAAAATGTGAACGAACTTCTGACTCAGGACACTACAGAGGGTTCACCGTTACTGTCACATCATCTGTCGATGTGAGTCGGCTATCGGAAGCGGACAACCGAAACACATATGTACCCGGCAATGCGAAAGTCACGCCTGTCGTCGTGCTCTGCGGTGCGCTGAACACGACGGGGGCAGGTCCGGAGACCATTGACCATTGAACCGTCAGTGTGCCCGACGGCAGCCCATCATCGGTTGCTGTACCAGTTAAGGTAGCTCCAGCAAGCAGTGTGACAGTCTGATCCGGGCCGGCATTCACGGCCGGAGGCTGGTTGTTCGGAGTCGCAGCGCTTGCAATTGAGGAGTAAGAAGAAAGATTTCCAGCGGCATCAGTAGCTCTTACTCTGTAGCGGTACGTGGTATTGGCAACAAGTCCGGTGTCCGAGTACGAAGTTCCGCCAGGAGTAGAAATTTGCGAGAAATTGGTGCAGGCGGAGCCTTGACAGCGTTCGACGCTGTAGCCGGTAACACCAACGTTGTCTGTAGACGCAGTCCACGAAAGGTTGATTTGACTGGAAGAGACAGCTGCTGCCGTAAGGTTAGTCGGGGTTGAGGGAGGGGTAGTATCGGAAGGCGGCTGGTCCGTCCACTCCAGGGCCGTTGTGCCCGACCGACGTTTATCCTTTTGTTATAATGCCCAGCAAAACAAACATGACACTTCACCGCGAGGTCAGTCCCATGAAACGGTTTCAGTGCCTGTTTTTCGCCATCGCCCTGTCGGCTGCGATAGCCGCGCCGAGCGTGTCCTCTGCGCAGAGTCATCCGGAATTCATTGCTCTGGGCCGCGTCAGCGCGGCCCTTTACAAGCCGGACAGAGGTCCCGCGCCGCATATCGCCTTCGTGATAGGACATCGCACCGCAAATTACTTGAACCACATCGGTTGCCGCGAATTGTCCAGCCGCGGCTTTCTCGCGCTCTGCTTTAACACCAGATTTCAGAACAATGAAAGTCAGGTGCGTTGGGAGGAAACGCCGCTCGACGTGAAGGCGGCTGTCGAATTCGTGCGCCGCCAGCCCGGTATCACTAAGGTCGTCCTGTTCGGTCATAGCGGCGGCGGACCGCTGATGAGCTTCTATGAGGCCGTCGCCGAAAACGGTCCTGCCTACTGCCAGAAGCCGGAGCGGCTGGTGAAGTGCGGTGACGATTTGCGCGGCCTGCCGCCGGCCGATGCCATCGTGTTCGCCGATGCCCACGCTGGAAATCCTGTGCAGACCCTGCGCAGCCTTAACCCCTCAGTGACAATCAATGATGGCAAGCGGCATGTCGATCCTGCACTCGATCCGTTCGACGAGAAGAATGGATACAACCCGAATGGTCCGTCCCATTATTCGAAGGCGTTTCAGGAGCAGTACTTTGCGGCTCAAGCCAAACGCATGAATGAACTGATCGACAGAGCGGCCGCTATCCAGGAGCGCATGAGGAAAGGCGATTATCCGTACCCGGATGACGACATCGTGCTGATCCCGTCAGGTGGCAATCCGGGCGCCGGAGCGGGAGGCGATGCCAAGCTCGCGACACTCGATCCCACCATCGCCGATCTCCAGAGCACGGCGCGGCCCCAGAAATTCCTCAGGAACGACGGCAGCATCGTCACGCAAATTGTGAAAAGCGTGGCGGTAGCCGAACCCGGAATGGCCAGGACGAATCGCGCCTTCGACACGGGCACGAAGATCTTCACCCTGAAATCATTCCTGAGCGCCAATGCCACGCGGGCGACGAATGCGAACGGCAGCATCGACTATTGTTCGACCAACAACTCGACGACCTGCGCGGTGCAGTCGATTTCGGTTCCTGTGTTGATCGCAGCGATGGGCGCCTACCAGTTCATCCGCGACGATGAGATCATCTTCGACAAATCCGCCAGCCGGGATAAGGACTACTTTGTCCTCGAAGGCGCGGTACACGGTTTCACCCCATGCACCGCGTGCGAAACTACGCCCGGACAATATTCCAACAGCGTGAAGAACCTTTTCGATCACATCCGCGATTGGACGAACAAGCGCTTCTAGTGGAGTTTCTGCAGCCCGCGTCTGTAGTCAGCCGCGGAGCGGCGACAGAGTGTAGCCCCGGGCGCCAGCCCGGGGGTACGTATCGCTTTGGAACGCAGCCCCGTAGGGCGAAAGATTACGAGGAATCTTTTGCCCCTACGGGGCTGAGATCGTGTCGAAACAAGACCCCGGGCTGGCGCCCGGGGCTACACTCTGTCGCCGCTCCGCGGCTAGCCACAGCGGCGTAGTTATAGACCGCCGCTACAGTTCGGAATGCATCTTCGAAGTATTTTTCTACTAGCCAATGGCCGGGTCTTGGATCAACAATCAGTGCGGAGGCACCATGAAAAGGCTTTTCGTTCTGACGGTAATTTTCGGATTGATGGGTTTGACCGTTTCGATGCTGGCGGCTGTGCAACAGAATCCGGCGACGGCGGCGTCCGTTACCTTTAATAAGGATGTTCTTCCGATCCTGCAAAAGAACTGTCAGGGATGCCATCGACCCGGCGAGGTGGCTCCGATGTCGTTCCTCACTTATAAGGACGCGCGGCCATGGGCGAAAGCGATGAAGGCTGCTGTCGTCAATCGACAAATGCCGCCGTGGTTTGCCGAGTCGGCCTATGGCCATTTTGCCAATGACCGAACGCTGAGCGATTCCGACATCAAGACGCTTGTGGCGTGGGCTGATGGCGGCGCCGTTGAAGGAGATGCGAAGGACAAGCCCGCACCAATCAGTTTTCATGACGGATGGAACATCAAGCCGGACATGATCGTTGAAATGCCTAAGGACTATGAGATTCCGGCGACAGGGACAGTCAATTACCAGAACATCCTGGTCAAAGTGAACTTCCCGGAGGACGTCTGGGTTGTCGCTGCTGAGATGCGTCCGGGCAACCCGCAGGTCTTGCACCACGGAAGAGTTTTCGTCCGGCCGCCATCATCGAATTTCATGAAGGACGCGGTGCCCGGCGAGGCATACGAGACCACCAGCGTGGGCGCGCAGGGAACGGAACCGCCGGAGACGCTCGGAAAGTTTAATCCCGGTCTTGGCTCTCAGGATTTCAGCCTCTTCGAATCCGCGAAATTCGTTCCTAAAGGATCGGATCTGGTTTTCAACCTGCACTACACCTCCATTGGAAAACCGGCGAAAGACAGGTCCAGGGTTGGACTCGTACTCTCCAGGAATCCTCCGAAGCTTCGTTACTTCATGCATAACGGGCCTACGGCAGCCAACCTTGCGATCCCGCCGCACGCTGGGAACGCCGAGATTGTCTCGGAAATGACGACCAACACGGACATCAAGCTGGTTTACCTGCAACCGCACATGCATCTTCGTGGAAAGGACTACGAGCTGCGCGTCATCTATCCCGGCGGAAAGTCCGAAACGGTTTTCAAAGCGAAGTGGGATTTCAACTGGCAGCTGGGCTATGACTTTGCTCAGCCGCTTTCCTTGCCGAAGGGAACCCGAATCGTCGGAATCGCGCATTACGACAACTCCGCGAACAACAAGTTCAATCCGGATCCGGAAAAGCTGGTCGTGTGGGGCGACCAGAACTGGGAGGAGATGCAGAACTGTTTTGTGGGTGTTCTGGTCGATCCCAAAATCAACCCGAACAAGGTATTCAAGCCGTCGGGGCCGAGCCTGTTGCCTCGCGGCCAGTCGGGGCCTACTCTTGCTTCCCTTGAGAACTGAAAAATTGAACGCGGGCTAAAGCCCGCGACTACATTGGGGCAAGCGTGATCCCAAAATGTAGTCGCGGGCTTTAGCCCGCGTTCAAAAACCTACGACGAGGGCGGCGGGAGTATTCCGATCGCCCTCTTCAGGTTGTCGTACGGCACAGCGCGAGTACTGTGCGCCGGGGCAACCCTTTCCACGTTGAGATTCAGCTGCGTGACATTCCTGTAGAGGTCGATCCCGTACTCAGGCGTGCGCGCGGGGTCTCTGGGATCGTCGCCCGCCGGCGGATTATACCCGTCGCCGTAGTACAAGAGTTTTTCTCCCGGAAGATAGGCGATGAGGGTGGCCACGTTGTGCCCGCTGTTCTGGAGACGGTACAACTCCAGGCGCCGCGAGCCATCGGTAATAACCTTCCTGTCGCCCACTGTTTCGAAGGTCGCCGGCTTCGGAGATTTTGCCAACAGATCGGGAGCTACCGTCCGCGGGCGGGCCCATACCTGCTCGAAGAAAGCTTTATTCTGTTCTTGAGTGATGACGGTAATGCCCTGGGCCACATACGTGCGAAGTCCGCCCGCATGGTCGTAGTGCGCATGGGTGTTAACGACGTATTTGATCGGCTTGTTCGGTATCGCCTTCTGCACTGCCTCGTTGACGGCCAGGGATCGCGCTTCTCCATTGGGGCCTTCCACCACCACGATGTAGTCCTTGAACTCCACAGCCCAGCTGCTGACGCCGCTCGCGGTCAAGTACAACACGCCATCGGAAAGCCTGGTCACGTTCACACTGGGCGTCGCTGGCGGGGCCGGCGCCTGCGGGACGCTTGCCGGCACGTCTAATGAGACGGCTACGTTCGGCTTCACCTCCTGGATCGTCACATCCAAAGTTGGGAAGCCATCCTGTGTCTCCACAATGTGGGCCGGGAACTTGACGCCGCCATAATCCGCATAATCGGAGTAGGTGATCTCCACCGGCGAATCACCAACTACCTCGTTTGTGTCCAGGTAACGCACGCGCTCAACGAGGTTCTGATCGTTGAGGGTCAGCGTGACGTCTCTGTCTTCAACTTTGAAAGTCGCGACCTTCCCCTCGACTTTCGCCCCGTTGGCGATGGCGGCTTTGATCGCACCATGCGGCGTCAGCCACAGCCGGCGCAAGCGGTCACTGACGGCTCCAGGATTCGCAGCCGGTTGGGCGCCGCCTTCGGTCCACGCATACTTGCCGCTCACGACCTGAACGGTTTTCTGTTCACCCGCAGCAGGCTGTGCCGCACCGCCACGCGGTGGGACCTCGCCTTGCGCGCGGACAGCTTCAAGCCGCATCGCCGGTGTTTGATAATTCACCTCTACTTTGTAGGCTCTCTGCACGAAACGGGGCCAGCGCTCCCCGGGAACGAAGGCCTGTCCGAATCCGAACACGGATCCGTTGCCCGCGTACTCGATCGAGTTCAGGTTCGTGGCTCCCATAGCATTGGCGGCTTCGGTGATCACAGTTCTCTGCGCACAGCCGGATATCGCCATCAAGGCCACAGCGACAATTATTCCCCAGAGCATCCGCATACCAGGCTCCTTTCAAAGAAATCGATCGTTGGTTCTTGTCTTGAGGGCAGAGTCTAACACAACTGTAGCGGCGGTCTATGACCGCCGACAGTACAGCAAACTTGCGAGAGCGTCGGCGGTCATAGACCGCCGCTACAGTGACGGCGGGCGGGCAGCGAACCGCGAACTGCGGACGCATGCTCGCCCGCGCGCGTCCTGCCACAGTTTCTCCTCCGTATGCAGCTTGCCCAGCGCCCGCGCGACGACCTGGAAATCGTAGTCGCCGAAGTGGTCTGCGATCTGCTGGTAGTATTGGGGCTCGGCGTCAATGAGCTTGTATATCCTTCCGGCGAGTTCCGCGACTGTCTTTTCGTCGTTGCGATGCTCCTCGGACGCCTTGTCTGCCTTCCCGTTCACGTAGTCTTCAATCTTCGCGTGATCGGCGTAAGCGTAAGAAATACGTTCGTAGCGCTCATGCGGCACGCCTTCGGATATCGTGGCGTCGATGCCCACCTTGGCGCCCGTCGGCACCATGCCCGGAGGTGTCACGGGCAGGCTGGGGTCCAGCGGTTTCGCCCGCGCACCCGGCACAATGATGATGTCCTTATCGCCCTGCACGCGCGTAGCGATCGCCCATTCGACTTCGGTGGGATCGAAGACGTCGATGTCATCATCCACGATCACGACATGCTTCAGATCCATCGCCGTCAGAGCCGCGAGCAGCGCATTTTTTCCTTCGCCCGCCTGCTTTTTGATCGAGATGATGGCATGCCAGAAACCGCAGCCGCCCAGTGTAACGTTGATGTCTTTCACCTGAACTCCGGCGTTTTTCAACGCGCGCCGTATGACGGCGTAGCGCGTGGGCGCGGCGAGCCACGTGTTCTCCCACGGCATGTGAAGCGCGTAGTAGATGGCATCCCGGCGCATCGTAACTGCCTTCACCTTGACCAGCGGGTTCCAGTGCAGCCCGCCCATGAGCCGCGTGAATTCGCCGAAGCGGCCCTCGGGGTGGGTCCAGCCCGTGGGCAGGATCTCGGCCTCCAGCACAATCTCTGCATCGGCGATCGCCGGCATCTCGATGGTCTCGCACATCGCAAGCTCAACGGCGGCGCCGCGAATGCCCCCGGCGATCGCAATTTCGTCCACACCGAGTGGCGCCCGGAAACCGGATCCCATCACCTCGAACGGGTGCGTACCGATAGAGATGGAGATCGGACAGGGCCGGCCGGCCTCGTAGGCTCGCTGCGCGAACAGCCGCATGTTATTGGGCGTCACGATATCGATGCCGGTCAGGTTCTTCTCCTTGACCATGAAGCGGTACACGCCGGAGTTGATTCCAAATTCCGGGTCTTTCGCGATCACCACTCCGGCGGTGATCATGGGACCGCCGTCGTAGATTGAAGACATAGGTATGGGAAGCTTGTAGAGATCCACATTGTCGCCAATTTCGACGACTTCCTTGTTGCGCGCCGTCTTTACGTACCTCGGCGCGATGGGATGATCGATGCCGTGCTGCAGCCTGTATTCGATCTCGGTGTAGGCTTCGCAGCCCATGGACATGGTTGCCCGGCGGCGCGAGCGAACGATGCCCGAGACCACCGGGATTTCGTAACCGATCACATTGTGGAACAGGAGCGCAGTCTGTGCCTGGTCCACGAGTGTCGCGATGTGGCGGATGTCCACCGGTTGCCTGATGTCAGTCAGTTCCTTTTCGCGGCTCAACCGGTCGAGGAACTCGCGGAAGTTTTCATTGGAGTGCTGTTGCGTGTTCATGTCATTCACCTGCGCCGCGTCTATTTGGGTGCAGCCGTGAAGTAAGTCCCGCGGCCGCTCGCGATCAGCGCACCTTCCTGGTCGTAAACGTGGGCTTCGGCCGTGGAGAACTGACTACCCATGCGCACCACGCGCCCTTTGGCGGTAAGGTCTCCAGGCATCGCAGCCTTGTGATAGTCCACGCGGATGTCTATCGTGGGGACCGGGCGACCGAGCCTGGCGGCGATCGCATAATCTGCGGCCACGTCCACGATCGCAGCAAGAATGCCGCCATGCGTGTATCGGCGCTCCGGGTTCACCACCCATTCGTCGCGCCAGGCAGCCTTTATCTCGACGCCATCTTCGCCTGTTTTCAGCACAGTGAAGTTGAGCCACTTGTTGAACGGTCCGGCTGAAATGAGCTGCTGCAGTTTTTCAATGTCTACGGTTTCTTTGCTCACGCGATTGCTCCTGAGGAAATCAACTGTAGCGGCGGTCTATGACCGCCGACAATGTCGCACCCTGCCGGACCGTCGGCGGTCATAGACCGCCGCTACAGTGAGCAAACTTAAGATTAAACCAAAGTTCCATTCGCCACCCATGCCCGTATACGCTCCCTGTCGATTTTGTTGGTGCCCGCGAGTGGCAGCTGTTGGAGAAAGAAAACGCGGCGCGGGTGCTGGTAGGCTGGTCCATTGGCGAGCGCAAACTGCTTGAGATCGTTTTCGGTGGCGCTCGTGCCCGTGCGAAGAACGACGAAGGCGTACGGCACCTGGCCCTTTATCCCGTGGTCAAAGGGCATTACCAGCGCCTGGTACACTGCGGGATGGCGTTGGATCAGCGTCTCGACCGCCAGCGGGAAAATGTTCTCGCCGCCGCACACGAACATGTCGTCGGTGCGGCCGACGAAGTAATAGAAACCTTCTTTGTCGCGGCGGCACACATCGCCGGTGTAGTACCAGCCGTCACGCACGCGCTCGGCAGTTTCCCTGGGCAGGTTATGATACCCGAGCATGATGCCGGGGTTCTTCAACACGAGTTCGCCTTCGTCCGCATGGGAACCGCCCACGAGTTTCGCCTCGGTGCCGGAATAGGGAACGCCTATTGAACCCTGCGGACGCGGTTTTCCCTCGGGATGCGGCCCCAGCGGCACGGGCCCGCCCTCGGTGACTCCGTAGACGACGAGCGGTTCGGCGTTCGGAAAGTATGCTTTGATTTCCTCGAGCAGCTGCGGCGAAGACGCTGCCGAGCCCATCATGACTGTGCGCACGGACGAAGTGTCCACTTTCTTCAACAGATCCTTGCGAGCAAGCACCATCGCGATCATCGTCGGCACACCCGAGACCACTGTGCACCGGTGACGGCCGATCGCTTCGATATAACGCTCGACGGAGAACTGCCGCAAGAGCCGCAATGTCGCTCCGGCTGTGAGTCCTTGCTTGATCGCGTTAAGAGCATTCTTGTGGTAAAGCGGCGCAGCGACGAGGATCACATCGCGCTCCGTGGTGCCGCGTGTGTGCGCCAGAATGCGGCGGCTCCAATTTTGTCCGTAATGCGTCAGCAACACCCCTTTGGGAAGACCCGTCGAGCCCGAGGTGTAGGGCTGGATGGCCACGGAATCCGGGGCGGGCTCAAAGGCCTGGAACGGACCAAAATCCAGAAAGCCCTCAAAACCATCCGCACCTCGGCCGAAGAAGACAACATCGATGCCGGCAGGAACAAGGTGTTTCAATTCAGGCTCGGCGAAGACAAGCCGTATCGCGGCATCGGCAAGGATGTAGGAAACAGTATCGGCGGAAAGCTTGATATTGATCGGAACCGGGACGACACCCGCGCGCATGGCCCCAAATAGCGCGAGTACAAACTGCACATGATTGGGCGAGAGGATACCGACGCGATCACCGGGCTTGAGTCCCGCTCGAACAAGGCCGCGGGCGTATGCGTTGCACGCCGCGTCCAGGTCGCGGAAGCTTGTTGCGCGCGGTGGCCCGTCGTCCGGGAGCTCGGTGACCGCGATTCTGTCGGATTCCGCGTGCTCGGCGAACACCAGGCCAAGATTGCCGGGATAGCCGCGCGGTTCTGGATAACCAATGGCCATTCGTAATGTCGCGCGAAGCGCATCCGGATCACAGCCGCGGAGCGGCGTTAGAGTGTAGCCCCGGGCGCAAGCCCGGGGTTCCTGTGCGTTAAACGAGTCAGCACCGGAGGTGCGAAAGATTCCGGAGATTCTTTCGCCCCTCTGGGGCTCAATCTCAAACCACACCTACCCCGGGCTTGCGCCCGGGGCTACACTCTAACGCCGCTCCGCGGCTCCAAACACCATCACCCAATTACGGGGTGACGACGACCTTTCCGAAGACTTCGCGGTTCTCGATCATGCGCAGACCGTCGATCGCCCGGTCGAGCGGGAGCGTGCTATCGATGACGGGCTTCATTTTGCCCTGCTGGATAAAATCCATCAGCGCCTGGAGATCGTCGTCGTAGAAGCTGTTGGAACCGATGATCTGTATTTCAAAGCTCCAGATGTAGCGCAGGTCTTCCTTGGGATCGTA
>Ga0137403_10003546_pt1 | contig 18693 bp, 18 predicted proteins | sample CZOMad2_1_16fung_FD_122057 | JGI IMG/M metagenome (GOLD analysis project Ga0137403, IMG submission 122057) | Vadose zone soil fungal communities from Angelo Coast Range Reserve, California, USA - CZOMad2_1_16fungal (Hybrid Assembly) | ecosystem: Environmental > Terrestrial > Soil > Vadose zone...
GACTGTTGGCCGGGAAAGAACGTCTTGCGGTCTGCTTATGACCGAGTTCACCTCTGCCGATGGCCTCTTCCGCACGCGGGAAAAGAAGCGCAAGCGCTACCTGCATTTTTATCAGGACGAGCATCCCATTGCGGCGCAGCTTTTTGGCAGCGATCCGTACACGCTCTCTGAGGCCGCCAAGATCGTAGAGGGCGCAGGCTTTGACATTGTCGACCTGAACCTGGGATGTCCAGCCAAGCGCGTGGTCAAGTGCAACGGCGGCTCGGGATTGCTCAAAGACCTGCCGGTGATTCACGAAATCTTTGAGGCGGTCCGCGCCGCGGTGAAGATTCCTTTCACCGTGAAGTTCCGCATGGGCTGGGACGATGACAACATTGTCTGTGTCCCCCTGGCGCGGATGGCGCAGGAGTGCGGCCTGAATGCCGTGGCGCTGCACGCGCGCACGCGTGAACAGGGCTACAGCGGCAACGCGCGCTGGGAATGGATCGCGTCGGTGAAGCGCGCGGTGAAGATTCCTGTGATCGGCAACGGCGACATCCGCTCGCCCGAAGACGCCTGCGCCATGATCGCGCAGACCGGATGCGACGCAGTAATGATCGGCAGGATGGCGCCCGCGAATCCCTGGATCTTCCGGCAGATCGAGCAGTATTGCAGCGGCACGGGCCACGTAGGGGCAGAGCCTGTCCTGAGCCAGTCGAAGGATGTCCTCCCCTGCCCGGCCGAGCGGGAACTCGGCAGTACCGACAGATCCGGCGAGCTTGCGCTCGCCTCCCCGGACGGGGGCGTCCGGGGCTACGTGGACCGTGCTTATGACGAGCCCAGCGAAGCTGACCGCTACCAGATGATTCGCACCTACTTCGAGATGCTGATTGAAGAGGAGATGCCGGGCGCCGAGGGCAAGATGAAGCAGTTTGCCTCGTGGTTTACGCATGGAGTGGCGGGCGGGGCGGCGCTGCGCAAGGCGATCTACGAATCGAAGAGCCGGGTGGAAATCCTGACCAGCGTCGAGGGATTCTTTGAGAATCGCGTGGAAAAGTGTGCCAGTTCTTCCAGCGAGGTATTGAGTTCCATTTCCTGATCCGTCAAGCCTGATCCGTTAAGACATTGATCTCCACGCTCGATCCTGCTGAGCGGATCTTCCAAGAAAAACGTGAATCGCCGTCTTTTGCTTTTTCGAGGCAGCCCTCTAGGATTTCGCTGCGTTTCGGAGGGAAGGGAACAGGCCGACGAAGAGAGTTGTTTGTTGTGGATCCGTTCTGATGCTAGCTGCGGTGCTCGCTGTGGTTGCGGCAGCAGCGGCCGACAAGTCGGACATTGCGGGGCTCGCTGCAGTTTGGGGAAAAGAGTATAACGCCGGCAACCTTGAGCAGCGGCGATCGGCGCTACGGCATCGGGACGTACGAGATCACCGGCGCGGACGGCTCCCATGTTGACCATGGTAAGTGCATGCTGGTGTCGAAGAAGTCGAACGGGGCATGGAAAACTCAGTGCGACATTTTTAGCTCGGACAGGCCAATGCCGGCGATGAAATAGATCTTCACGTTTTGACGACGAACGACGTAGGGGCGGATGTCCTCATCGGTCCGGCGGAGCGAAAGCTCTGCCATTTTTTTGGCCGACGGAACAAGTCTGTCGAGCCCTGCTCGACTGGGCAGATGAGGACATCGGCCCCTACGTGGTTCTTGCTCTGCGGAGGCCAGGCTTACGCTTTCCGGAATTGCCCGCTGATTGGACTTTGTGAGCTTTGACTATCGCCGCGATCAATCCGGGAAAGCGCTTGTCGATTTCGGCGCAGCGAGAGGTGTTGCGCATCTCGACGCCTATGCGTTCGCCCCGAATCAAGCCGGCGTCCCGGAGTGCCTTGAAGTGCTGAGAGAGGGTTGATTTCGGTATGGCTCTCTCGTTGATGTTGAGAAAGTCTGAGCAATTCTGCGGACACCTTGAGCCCGCAATCTGGGAAAAGATGGCTACCCGCACTGGGTCAGACAGCGCGTGCAGGACGGCTTCAACCGTGACGTCCTCGACCGAGGGGTGAAAAAGAGGCCTCATTGATCTTCATTTTACGCCGCCTTAACGCATTGTTCAATAGTTCATATGTTCAGAACTATTGAATCGCGAGAGCTGCCCGCCACATCTTATCCGGCAGGCGCTGAATTAAGACCTGCTGGAAACCCATTCAGCGTCAAAACTTTCCGAAATGAGCATTTTTGAAAGGAACCGCATATGAGCAAACTCAAAGGTAAGGTAGCAGTGGTTACAGGTGCATCCAAAGGCATCGGAGCCGCCATCGCCAAGGCACTCGCCGCTGAAGGCGCATCGGTTGTCGTCAACTATGCCTCCAGCAAGGCGGGTGCGGACAAGGTTGTCGCCGCCATCACCGCAGCCGGTGGCAAGGCTGTCGCCGTGGGTGGGGACGTTTCGAAAGCCGCCAACGCGCAGGAACTCATCGCCGCAGCCATCAAGAACTATGGCCGGCTGGATATTCTGGTTAACAACTCGGGCGTCTACGAGTTCTCTCCCATCGAGTCTTTCACTGAAGACTCATTCCACAAACTCTTCAACATCAACGTGCTCGGCCTGCTCTTGACCACACAGGCGGCGGTCAAGCACCTGGGCGAAGGCTCGAGCATCATCAACATCGGCTCGGCAGTCAGCCGTATCACGCCTGCGAACAGCTCGGTGTACACGGGTACAAAGGGCGCGGTCGATGCGATTACGGGAGTGCTTTCCAGGGAGCTCGGATCGAGGAAGATCCGGGTCAACACGTTGAATCCTGGAATCGTCGAGACCGAAGGTACGGTCAGCGCCGGTTTCATCGGTTCTGACTTCGAGAAGTCGATCGTCTCGCAGGTGCCATTTGCCCGCAGTGGACAGGTCGGCGACATTGCCCCCGTCGCGGTTTTTCTCGCGTCGGACGATTCAGGGTGGCTCACCGGCGAGCAGTTGGTGGCAAGCGGCGGTATGCGCTAAGCAGCCGACGCCAGTCTGAGGAAATCTGTCATCCTGAGGAAGGGGAGCCCTTCGCTGTGCGAAGGGCTCCCGACCGAGGACCTGTGCATTCGCAGCGCTACAAACCCCCCGAGCGCCGGTCCAACAATTTGGATTGTAAGGAGCAGCTACTTCGCGCGGTGCAGAGGCCGCTGCACCTGGCGCGGAATGCAGAGGTCCTTCGCTTGCTTTCGTTCCGCTTCGCGAGACGAAAGACTGTGCTCAGGATGATCGCGGGATGGTGCGTACGCCGCCACCATCCAGTATCTGAAATGGTTCGACACAGGCCTTCTGAGGCGAGCTGCGCTCGCCTGGCCAGACGGAACGTCTGGGCCTACGTGGTTCTTGCCGTTCCACACTAAGCCCAGCGCCGTTTGGTTTCTAGCCGCCGACTCACGCCTCGGAGAGGAGGGAACCGTGCTGGAAGTGGTATTGCAGGATTTTCGCGGCCAGAGTCGCACTCACGGTACCTGATTCCCGGTTGACCGTGCGCACGACCTCGCCCCGGCAAACTACTTCTGCCGCGGCCAGTCCCGCGATTTCTGCCGGCAGCACGAGGTTGATCTCGAGCTGCGCGTTGGGAGCGATCGGTTCTTCCGCCTGGAAGAGCATTCCCGAGCGGCTGATGTTTTCGGTTGTGCCTTCGCGCCATCCGCTCTCTCCAACTTGCCGGTATTTCAGCGGCAGGTGAAGATCGAAGCGGGTAGCGCGGAAGGGGGAGGATATTTTGTTACGAGTTCGGGCAATTGGAGCTGATTGCGCTAAGCGAGCAGACATTTGTATCTCCTGAGGGAGTGGAGTATCGAGCATCTCCCGCACTTTTGCCTTCAATGCGGGAAGAGTAAAGGGCTTCTGGAGCAGGGTGATGCCCTCGTCCAGCGTGCCGTTATGGCCAATGTGGTTCTCCGTATAGCCCGACATGTAGAGCACTCTCATCTCGGGGCGAGTTGGAGAAACTTTGTTGGCCAATTCACGCCCGTTCATTCCCGGCATGATGACATCCGTCAACAGCAGGTGAATGGGGCCTTTGTGAGCCTGGGAAATCTGAATAGCATTCGAGCCGTCGGGAGCGTCGATCACGTTGTATCCCTGATTTTCGAGATACTGGCGTGCCAGACGGCGTAGATTTTCTTCGTCCTCTACCAGCAGAATGGTTTCGTGACCCGGGCTGGGTTGATCTGCCTCCGCGGCAAGTGCAGGCTGCGTGGCCAGGGCTTCTCCGGTGGCGCTGAAACGGGGCAGGTAGATCTTGAATGAGGTGCCCTTGCCGGCTTCGCTGTACAGCCAGATATAGCCTTCGCTTTGCTTGACGATGCCGTAGACCGTGGAGAGGCCGAGGCCTGTGCCCTTCAGCCCCTTGGTGGTATAGAAGGGCTCGAAGATGTGGGCCTGGGTATCGGCGTCCATTCCGACCCCGGTGTCGCTGATGGCGAGCATAACGTAGTCGCCAGGCTTTACCGGAGCGTGGAAGCGGGCGTAGTTGGCGTCGAGCGTTACATTGTCGGTTTCGATGGTCAGCTTTCCGCCGTGCGGCATGGCGTCGCGGGCGTTGACCGCCAGGTTCATGATCACCTGCTCGATCTGTCCGGGATCGGCTTTGACCGCTCCGATATCCGTGCCCGGGACCATGACCAGATCGATGTCTTCGCCGATCAGCCGAGTGAGCATTTTGACGTTTTCCGTGACCACGCTGTTCAAGTCCACAATCTTGGGAGCAAGCATTTGCTTGCGGCTGAAAGCCAGCAACTGGCGGGTGAGGGAGGTGGCGCGCCCGGCGGCGTTGGCGATCTCCTGCGCGTGCGCTCTTACCTCCGGATCGCTGCCGACGCGCTCCAGCAGAAACTCGGAGTATCCCGAAATCACCATGAGCAAGTTGTTGAAGTCGTGGGCGATGCCGCCGGCGAGCCGGCCGACCGCTTCCATCTTCTGGGCCTGGCGCAGTTGCTGCTCCAGGGCGCGGCGTTCGGTGATGTCCTCGGCGAAGAGCTCGAAGAAGATGGTGTTTCGTTCGTCGCGGAAAGCGCGTCCGGAGAGGCGCACGCTGACAACCGTGCGGTCGTTGCGCAGCCAGTCGGCAGGCAAGCCCTGAAATTTCTCCAGCAGGCGCAGGTAGTCAGCCAGGCTGAACCACTGTTGCGAGTCGGAATAGAGATTAGCCAGATTCCGGCCAACCAGGTCCGCTCCTGAAGCGTAACCCAGCATGGCAACCAGGGCCGGGTTCACGTCGAGGAGGATGCCGGCCGAATCGCAACGGCACACCCCGTAAGGAGCGTGGGTGACCAGAGAGCGAAAGTTGATCTCGGAGCGGCGTAAGCCTTCCTGGGCATAACGCAGCGCGGCATTGAACCAGCAAATCAGTCCGGCTACGAACACGAACAGGGCGAGATGTATGATGGCCCGGCGGTAGTCTGCGGGACTACGCGCCCCGGCGAACGAGAAGTACGCGCTTACCGTCAGGGCAAAAGAGGTCGCGACCAGGCCCGGTTTCCAGCCTCCATACCAGGCACTGACCATGATGGCCACCGCGAACACGACTAGGCGGCTTTCGACCACGTCGGAAAGCAGGAAGGCCGGGATCAGGGCAAGAATGATGCTGAGAACCGCGACGCCGTATCGGAGGACTGGGGCCCGAGCCGGAGTGATGCTGCGGTTGCGAAGTAGAAGGGGGAGCTTCGCTCGCATAAGTAGAATTTAATTCCTGGATTGGAACGGCGCGAGTTACGGGAGTGCATGCTGAGACGGGCCAAACGGCAGCTGACCGGGAGATTCCTGGCGTCCAGGCAACCCCTACGCTGGAGTGAGCAACGGCTTGTTGGGTTAGGGATTTCTTTGCGTCCTGAGCGAAGTCCTTTGCGAGCTTTGCGGTAAAAGTCTTTAAAATCTTAAACCGCAAAGGACTCCGCAAAGGAAGCAAAGTAAGACTTGACCCTGTGTTTAGGTCGGAGAACGGAAAACTATTATGAACATCGGCCTTCTGGGCGGGACTTTCGATCCGATTCATCACGGGCATTTGGCCCTGGCACGAGCGGCGAAGGAGCGTTTCGACCTGGGACGTATCCACTTTGTGCCCGCTAATGTGCCTCCGCACAAACAGAGCCGGGCGGTGACTCTCTATTTCCATCGCTACGCCATGGTGGTGCTGGCGACCCTGGGCGAGAAGGCTTTCGTTCCGTCGGTATTGGAAGCGCCCGCAGAGGCCGCGACTGCCGCCCCCGGGGCCAAAGGCCGGGCCGCGAAGGATGGCGGGTCAGGCGCGAATTACAGTATCGACACGGTGAAGCGGCTAAAAGAATCGCTAAAGAAAAGCGACCGGCTGTTCTTCCTGATCGGCATGGACGCCTTCTCTGAGATCGCGCACTGGCACCAGGCCGAAGCGCTATTTCGCGAATGCGAGTTCATTGTGGCGAGCCGTCCCGGGTATTCGCTGGCGGATGTGGCCAACGCCCTGCCGGAAAAGATTCGCCCTCCGGAGTCAGTGAGCCAGCCCTTCGCCAAGCAACCCGCCACGGGAGACCTGGTGCTGAATGGCGCAACCATACATTTGCTGGAGAATGTGCATCAGGCAGTCTCGGCCACGGCCATCCGAGAAGCAGTGGTGGCAAAAAAGCCGCTGCGCAAGTTTGTTGACGCAGGGGTGGAAGAATATATCAAGAAGGAAGGGCTGTACCTTGGCTAGTCGTCAGTCGTCGGTCGTCAGCCCAGGGCCGACTAGTCTTTGTCCAGATATTCGCCGGGGACATCATCCTCCGGTACCTCGTGGGTGTGGACTTCGCCTTCGTCTCCGGCGTCTTCCACTCCCTTCACGACATCTGCCTCGAACGCATTTCCTTCTTCGAGGAGCTCGTCCACACTTTCCGAATCTGCACCTTCACGGTTGGACAATCCCTGCAAGTCTCCCGATTGGCCGCCGGACCGAGGTCTCAGACCTTGGCGAGTGAAGGCTGCCGTGTCCACGACCGAGCCCTTCGCCGCTTGCGTCCTGGGTGCGCGGGCCTTTTTCCGAGCGATTTTCTTCTTGCTCGCGAGCCTCGTTTTCGCGGCTGCCCTCTTCCGAGCAGTCCTCTTCTTTTTCGCTGATTTCTCTTTGAGGGTCGAGCTTTTCTTGGCCGGCTTCTTTAGCGCCTTTTTCTTCGTTTTCGACTTCGCCTTTTTCTTGGTAGCCATACGCGCAGTTTACCACCGGGCAGGCCCGGTGTGCCTCCGGGGCGGAGCAGGAAGCGAAAGCGCATGTCTCCAAACCAAACGATGCAGTTGGTGCCCCCGGCGTTGTTGAAAGGTTGCAGTGAACGCCGCCGGAGAGGTCGGGCGGGGCGCCTTCGAGACTAGAGTCTCTCAGGATGATGCCCTTGTAGAGAATTGGCGAAACGGCTCGAGCCTTCTCGCGTCTCGTCAGCTGGCGGTAGAATGACTTGCTTACTTGAATCGTATGGATGTGCACCTGATTGACGGGACGTATGAATTGTTTCGGTACTTCTACGCTGTGCCGGCTGCGGCGGATGTGAGCGGTCAAGAAGTTGGCGCAGTGCGTGGAGTAGTGGGTTCGGTCTTGTCTATGATCGAGCGCGGCGCGACCCACGTCGGAGTTGCCACCGATCACATCGTAGAGTCCTTTCGAAACGATCTGTATGCCAGATACAAGACCAGCGAAGGCGTGGATCCGCAATTGCTCTCGCAGTTTCCGATTCTCGAAGATGCGCTGACGGCCATGGGAGTGATGGTGTGGCCCATGGTCTACTTTGAGGCGGATGATGCGCTGGCTTCTGCCGCATACAAAGCAGCGCAGGATGACCGCGTGAAGCAGGTACTCATTTGCACGCCCGACAAGGATCTCGGTCAGTGTGTTGTGGGTACGCGAGTCGTGCAACTGGACCGGCGGCGCGAGATTTTACGTGATGAAGCCGGTGTCGTGACCAAATTTGGCGTGCAGCCACGATCAATTCCCGACTACTTGGCCGTAGTCGGCGACAGCGCAGATGGTTTTCCGGGCTTGCCGGGTTGGGGCGCAAAGGCGGCGGCGCTTACTTTGTCCCAGTACCCGCACCTGGAAGACATTCCGAAAAATTGGCGAGATTGGGATCCCTCGATCCGCAAGGCCCGGCCGCTTTCCGAATCATTGTTCAACGCATGGAACGATGCCCTGTTGTTTCGCACGCTCGCAACCTTACGGCTGGATGTGCCGGTGTTCGAGACGGTCGAAGATCTACGATGGCAGGGGCCGAGCTCAAGCTTTGAGGAATTCTGTGTTCGCTTGAAGTCTGCTGATCTTCTTCGTCGAGCCAAGTCGGTGAAATCCGTGAAGTAGCGGAGTCGTTGACTCGCCGCCGCTGGGTTACTACCATGGTCGCGCACAGGCCGATCCTCTTTCATCGATCAGCCAGACCATGATTGGCCAGACCATCTCGCACTACCTGATCATCGGGAAGCTCGGGAGCGGCGGCATGGGCGAAGTCTACCTGGCTGAGGACCAGCGGCTCAGCCGAAAGGTCGCTATCAAGTTCCTGCCGGCGGATGTTGCCACCGACGAGCGTGCCCGACAACGTCTGCTAAGAGAGGCGAAGACCGCAGCCACTCTCGATCACCCGAATATCTGCGCCATCTACGAGGTTGGACAGGACGACAGCCACAGCTTCATCGTGCTTCAGTACATCGAAGGGGAGACCCTGGCCGCGAGGCTAAAGCGCCAACGGCCCGACTTGCGCGAGGCGCTTGCGATTGCAGGACAGGTCGCCGATGCTCTCAGCGAAGCGCACGCACGCGGCATCATTCATCGCGACATTAAGCCGGAAAACATCATGCTCACCACCCGCGGGCAGGTCAAGGTGCTCGATTTCGGTCTGGCCAAGACGCTGCGCGATCCCGGCATTCTCGAAAGTGACGCGCAGACGGGGAGCATGTTGAGCATCCCGGGAATGGTGATGGGTACGGTGCCCTACATGTCACCCGAGCAGGTGCGCGGCGAAGATTTGGATGGCCGCAGCGACATTTTCAGCTTCGGCACTTTGCTTTATGAAATGCTCAGCGGACAACGGCCTTTCGAGGCCAAGAGTACGGCAGAGGTGATCTCCGCGATCCTGACCGTGGAACCTCCCCCGATCAGCCGCTCCAGCCTCGGTCCTATCGGCAGTGGCGAGGACCGGCTGATAAGAAAATGCCTGGAGAAGGATGCCGGGCTGCGCTATCAGACGATGGGCGATTTGATCTCTGACCTGGAGCAAATCCGCCGCGAGTACGAGAGCGGTCAGGTGAGGCCCACGACGAGGCCCGCGTCTGAGGCGACACCTCTAAAAGCGGAGGCCGCAACCGGCGGCATTGCGAGGAGATGGGGCAGACGACGAAAGATTGAGTTGGTCATGACAGCCGCCGTCCTTGCAGTGGCAGCGGTGGTGTATACATTGTCATTTTGGTCACGGCATGTGGCTGTATCGGGCGCCAAATCCGCCAACGCCGCTGCGTACGATGCCTACATGCGCGGCAAGGTGAACGTCAGCAGCGAAAATCCGGACGACAATGAAACTGCCATCAAACTGTTCGAGCAGGCCGTAGCGGCTGATCCAACCTTCGCTGCCGCCTATGCCGAACTGGCCCGCGCTTACAGTATCAAGGCACGTTTCTTCGCGCCCGTACCGGAGAAGAAAAAGCTAAATGAGGAAGCCGAAGTCGATGTGGAGAAAGCGCTCGCGCTGGACCCCAATCTGGCGGAGGGTTATTTTTCCAAGGGTCTGATCCTGTGGACGCCCTACAAGCGCTTTCCTCACGAACAGGCGGTGCAATCGTACAAACGCGCGCTGGAGTTGAATCCTAATCTCGATGAGGCCCATCACCAATTGGGATTTGTCTACCTCCACATCGGCTTGCTCGATAAGGGACGGCAGGAGATTGAAAAAGCATTGGCCATCAATCCGGGCAACAGCCTGGCGCGATACCGACTGGGCGTTATTGATATGTGCCGGGGAAAATACGAAGAAGCTTTTCAGATCTTCAACAGCACTCCGCTCGAAAAGAGCCCTTCGCTCCTGGCATTTTATACATCCACGGCTTTATTCCGGCTGGGGCGGAACCAGGAGGCTTCCGCGGTAATTGAGCAATTCCTCAAGAGCTATCCGAACGATGAGGGCGGGCTGGTTACCAGCGTGAAAGCCATGATGTTAGCCAAGGCTGGCAAGGAACGCGAAGCCGAAGACGCGATCCAGCGCGCCATCGAAATCGGTCGAGGTTACGCTCACTTTCATCACACGTCTTACAGCATCGCATCGGCATACGCGCTCATGAATCGCCCAGACCCAGCACTCAAATGGTTGCAGGTAACCGCCGATGAAGGCTTCCCTTGCTATCCACTTTTCGAGGGTGACGCTAACCTGGACAACCTGAGAAAGGATCCACGGTTTATTGCGTTCATGGCGAATCTGAAGCAGCAATGGGAGCATTACAATGCCACATTGTGACTGCATCCGAAAGCGAAGACTGCAGGCGCAACTTTGAGAGCGTGCGTTATCCTGACTCGCAGGCTGAGTGACGCGGAGATTCTCCGAGGCACATCGAAAAAGGGGCCCTTCTGAAGGCATCTCAAATTCTTATCTTAATCGCAGCAGTTATTCTGGCCGGCCTTACTCTCATCGCCCGATCTTCCACCGAGGTTCCCGCCAAAGCTGGAGATGTGCATGAAGCGAGAGTCCTGGCGGACGCTGCGTACGGCGCCAACTGGATGGTCGATGGCGGAGATTTTGGCGAGCGGCATTTCAGCGCCTTGAAGGAAATTACCGACAACAACGTCAATGACCTGGGGCTGGCATGGTGGTTGGATATTGACAGTCCGATGGGGATGACGGCAGAGCCGATGGTTGTGGACGGCAGAATTTTCGTCACGGACTCGCTCTCGCGCGTGTACGCGGTTGATGCCTTGTCGGGGCATCTGTTGTGGAAGTTCGATCCGAAGATAGCTCTTGGCCTGAGCACCCAGAATTCATATTCGGCCCGGGTCAATCGAGGCACTGCGGTCTGGAATGGAAAGGTGTACGTGGGCACGGGAGATTGCCGCCTGTTTGCGATCGATGCCAGCTCAGGAAAACAGATGTGGGTGTCGCCCATCTGCGATCCGGCGGTAACCGGAACCACCGGCGCGCCGCACGTCGCCCGTGGAAGGGTATTTATCGGTTACAACGGATCGGACGACGACATCCGTGGATCGCTGGTGGCTTTCGACGCAGAGACAGGAAAAGAAGCCTGGCGGTTTTGGACAGTTCCAGATAATCCTGCGAAAGGGTTCGAATCGAAGGCGCTGGAAATGGCCGCCAAGACCTGGACTGGCAAAGAGTGGTGGAGATTCGGTGGCGGAGATGTCTGGGACCCGATCACTTACGATCCCGTAACCGGCCTTTTGCTCTTCGGCACCTCGAGGGCCGGGGTGGGCGAGGGCACAGACTCGCACGACGACGGCCCGGGAGGCGACAAACTCTTTTCCGGATGTATCGTCGCAGTCAATCCGGACACCGGAGAGTACGTCTGGCATTTCCAGACCAGCACGCAGCGCTTCGACACCGAGAACTTCCACATTATTATTGCCGACCTTGTAATCAACGGACAAAAACGGCACGTGGCGATGACCGCACCGAAAAATGGCTTCTTCTATGTGCTGGATGCCAAGACGGGTGAGTTCATCGCGGGCAATCCCATGGTGAAGGTGCCGTGGGCTGAGGCTCTCGATCCCAAGACCGGGCGGCCTTTGGAAATCGACGGCGCACAGCGCGGTTGGACGGTGCACAACTGGTGGCACATGAGTTACAGCCCGCTGACGGGGCTGGTGTATGTCCCGACAACCGATCGGCGGGCCACCATTCAAGCGCCTGCGGATCGCGAGGAAGGGCAGACCCGGGGAGAGGGCGCGTGGGCCGCCGCGTTCGATGGAAGACTGGTGGCGTGGGACCCGGTCAGCGAGTCCGTGCGTTGGTCGGTGGAGCAGTCGATAGCGGTCAACAGCAGCACACTTTCTACCGCCGGCAACCTGGTTTTTCAAGGCGAAGGCACAGGTGAATTCAGCGCTTATGCGGCCGATAGCGGGAAGAAACTTTGGTCGATCAAGACCGGCTCAGCAATCGATGCCACTCCTGTGAGCTTCAGCGCTGGAGGACAGCAATACATCGTGGTTCCGGTCGGATGGGGTTCGGCTTCGCGAATTTTCGGTCCGGCCAGCATGATGGCGACTCCTGAGTCGAGAAGGGGGCCGTCAAGACTGGTGGCTTTCAAGTTGGGAGGGACAACTCCTTTTCCATATCCGCTCAACATCGTCGCGCGTGTTCCGAAGCCGCCTGAACAAACTTTCAGCAAGGAAGTCATCGAACAGGGAAAAGTTCTCTACGAAACCCACTTATGCAGCGGGTGCCACTCTCCCGGCCTCGACGGAAGCGGAGCGTGGACGGAGAACGGGGCGATTCCCGACCTGCGATATGCTCCGCCGCGCGTGCACAAAGAATGGCACGCGATTGTTTTGGCGGGCACTCACCGGGATGCCGGTATGCTCGGCTTTGGGAGTGAAATGCATTTTCCCAATATAAAGAAGTTGACGGTGGAAGAAGACGACGCCATCCATGCCTATGTTATCGATGGATCGTGGAAGGCATATAAGGCACAGCAAAAGGCTGGCGGACGATAACTAGGGCGCTCTCCGTTCTGTTCAAGAAAGTTCTAACTCTCTTCACGCGATCCGCTAACCATTGTGCCACCTGCATAGTCCAACTTTTCCTAGAAAGACTAGAACGAGGTATCGCATGACCGCAGATTCTGCATCTCGGCCATCGGGGAAAAGAAGCGCCTTACTAGCAATCGGAGTGGGCGGTCTGATTGCCGGGGCTTTGGACCTTACCCAAGCTTGCATCCTGTTCGGATGGGACATTCCCTTGGCGATTGCCGCCGGCCTGCTGGGGCGGCAGGCTTTCCATGGGGGTGCGGGCACTTATATTCTGGGCGTCTTCCTGCACTTTTTTATCGCGTTCTCAGCCGCGGCTGTGTACTACGGTGCAAGCATCAGGCTGGGCTTTTTGAGGGAACACCCGCTGGTGTGCGGTTTGTTCTTTGGCGGCGCGGTGCAAGAGGTAATGAATCTGATCGTCCTGCCGCTCTCCGCGCTTCACGCCCGGGGCCCTTACAAACTTCATGACCTGATCCTGGGGTTGGTTGTGCACATGGTCGTGATCGGGCTGCCGATTTCCTTCAGTGTTCGGCGGTTCGCGACATAAAGTGTGCGCCCAGCTTTCTACAGTTGGACATAAGTGGGGTCACGAATTGCTGCGTGTCCCCCCGTTCTTTCGCACTTTGTGCGAGTGTTTTCACTCCACACACCTGAGGGGTATGTAGGCACCAAAGTTAATTCCTGTTTCTTAAGCCAGCGTGGCTTGAATGCCCAGACCTTCGGCGGCCTTACGGAGTCGCTGGTCTCTCGTCCACAGAAGCGCAGGGGCATTGATAAGGACGGCGGCTATCAGGTGTGCGTCGGTAAGACCGATGCCGAGGCTGTACAAACGACGAGCCTCGATGGTTAGCCGCACCTCGCTCAGTTGCGCCACTTTCACCTGGGGCAAAAGATCCAGGAGTGCGAGCGTCTTGGTGCGCTCTCGCAGGGAGCCCAGGGCGAGTTCCGCAATGATGAACGGATGGATCACAATGTTTCCCTGGTTAAGCTGCTTACGCATTTCGTGATTTCCCGAACGGAGATGGTCGATCCAGACGGACGTATCCGCGAGAATCAATTCGGCTGCACCTTAGTTCTGCGCGGCCTGCGGCGCGGAATATTCTTTAACGCCGGCATTGTGCTTCCCAGGGACGCCAGTCTACGAGCGCTCTCCCGCTCGATCAGGGCCTTGAGAGCTTCACGAATCAAGGCCGTTTTCTCCGCCACCCCAGTGAACTCCTGGGCGATGCGTACGAGGTCGTCATCAAGGGCAAGGGTTGTTCTCATGAAATCTCCAGGCACCGATTATAGCATCAAATGATGTCATATTATGTGCTTCAATGATACCGGTAACGGCTTAGTTCGGACGAATACACCGCCCCGGCCTCATACAGCAAGGATCTCGGGCGCACCGCGATAACTGCCGCGAAGGTGCATATCCGCAGCGCGCCAAGATTCTTCGCAAGCTCAGGATGACCCGTGTCAGGGCTATCGTCCTCAGCCACTTAGCGCCCCTACAATATCCGCACCCCCTCATTCGTCTACAACCATAGGTATAGAAGAGGAATGAGCGGCGCAGTGAGCCTGGAGCGGATGGCACTCGAACCGGACCAGCGGATCTCCGAAGTGGTCGAGCGGGAGCACTCCCGGCTGCGCAGCTTTATTCGCCGGCGCGTGCCTGACCCGCGCGACGCTGAGGACATTCTGCAGGACGTCTTCTACGAGCTGGTGGAAGCGAACCGCCTGCTAATGCCGATTGAACACGTCACCGGCTGGCTGTTTCGCGTGGCGCGCAATCGCATCGTCGATTTCTTCCGCAAGAAGAAGCCGGAGAGCTTCGGTGATACCGCTGTCGCTCGCGACGACGATGCCGACGATCTGCCGGCGTTCGAAGACCTGCTGCCCTCGCCCGATGCCGGACCGGAGGCGCTGTACGCTCGCAACGTGCTTCTCCACGAACTCGAGTTGGCGGTCGACGAACTGCCGGAGGAGCAGCGCAAGGTATTTGTTGCGCACGAACTGGAAGGACGCAGCTTCAAGGAGATTGCCGCCGAGACTGGCGTGAGCGTGAATACGCTGCTCTCGCGCAAACGCTACGCGGTGTTGCATCTGCGCCAGCGCTTGCAAAACATTTACGACGAATTCACGAAAGGATAGGAACTGGATATGAGAAAGCGATGGATTTTTATTGCTCCGCTGGCGATCCTGGGGATAGCGGCGTTTATCGCGATCGGCGGCGAATTAGTCATGCATCTGTGGAATTGGCTGCTGCCGCCCCTCTTCGGCTGGCCGCTGATTACCTTTTGGCAAGCGGTTGGAATTCTGGCGCTATGCCGGATTCTCTTCGGAGGATTTGGACGTCACGGTTCCGGTCGTTCCAAATTCCGTCGTCGCATGGCCGAACGCTGGGAGCGCATGACCCCGGAAGAGCGGGAACGATTCCGGCAAGGAATGCGCGGAGGTTGCGGCTTTGGCCCATCGACCAGCGAGAGCAAGGGGCAATGAATAGAAGCGCGGGATTCCGGCGGCGCGCAGACGGCGTCATTCGCAACGTTGGCGAAATCCATAGCCACACCGCCGTTGCCGGCTATTTCCTGGGATTCCCGGCGAGGTCCGCCAGATACTTCCTTACCATGGCGACATCTTGCGGGTCTGTGGCAGATTTTAGATATTCCCGGAGCTCCGACGCTTCCGCTTCCGGCTTGTGCTGCATTTCATAGATTTGAGCCAGCAAAAAGTGGGTTCTGGGTTCGCGTTGGGCTTTGTCGAGCTCAGCCGCCTTCAGAGCATTCTTTTCTGCTTCGGGCAGCCGACGCTGTCCGAAATATGCCCCAGCCGCGTAAAAGTAGCCGTGAAAATTATTGATCGGATCGAGCGCGATACTTGCGTTGGAGAAGCGAAGCATCTCTTCCCACTTCTGCTCGAGTGCGGAAAGATCGGCAAGGCAAAGGTCGGCGGGAAGATAGTTCGGATCGATTTTTAGCGCCTGTCCGCAGGCCTCGCGGGCATCTTCCGGCTTCTGTTGCGCCTTCAATACCTGACCGAGAAATAGCCACGCCGCTGGGTATTGTGCATCTGCCTGCAGGGCCCGGCGCAGGTGTTCTTCAGCTTTGGGCAGTCGCTTCTCGTTTGCCGCCTTGCAAGCACGCTGGAAATCTTTCAGCGCCTGACCCGGTACCTTCAACGACGCAAACCCGTCGGTGGGAGCGCGAACGCCAGTCAGCGGCCACATGAAACAAGACTCATCGCCGGCGGGGGAAAAAGCTGCCGCTGTATCCGGACCTGTGACCCGGCCGTCAGGAATAGGCGGAAGTGAACTGTGGATGAGGGAACCTGGCGCTTTGACGGCTGAACCACGAGTCGCTTGTCCGAGCAGACCGGTAGCACACAATGTCATGAGCGCGAGGATCAACGCCAAGGTTGACCATCGAAACCATGAAAGGCCGAAATCGCCCCCGCCGTGGCTGTTCCGCACGCCCCCCATACCGTTCCAAATGGTACTCCCAAACCAAACCGCGGCGAACACAATACCGTCCGGCGAAGGAGCGCGTAGGTTTGGCTTGGCTCCGCACCTCACGACACCGTGTTTGAAGTTTGTATGAATTGGTGAGATTATTTGGGCCAGAGAACACTAGGAGCGGCGGCATGAAATACCGAATTGCGATGTGGGCGGGTGCTGGCTTTCTCGTTGCAAGCTATTGGGCACTTTATGCGTTTGCAGCCATGCCAACGATGCTCTTCGCCAAACCCGAGATCATGATTCTCGTGCGGTTAACTTGCCCAATTGCGCTTCTTAGTCAGTATCCGCTAAGCCTTTCTTGGGTTCTTTTTGCGAACGCTGCTACGTATGCGCTGCTCGGTCTCATCGTGGAAACCCTCGGCTCCCAACTGAATCACGCGAGATAATTCAGAACAGACTCCCGGCCTGTCCTGAACGGGACTGGAGTTAAGGCCATCCATTGATTGACCTGAATTCGGCGTCTTAATAGAGTTGGAACCTGATGACTCGAAGCCAACAGCCTGCGTTGACCCTCTTTGCCGTCGGGATGATCGGCCTCGGCATCCTCGCTCTGGTCTATGGCGATTTCGCACTGGTGTGGCAACCCGTCGCTCCATGGATCCCAGGCCGCACGATTCTCGCGTACGGTTCGGGTCTCATCATGCTATTGGGTGGTGTTGGACTGCTTTTAGAAGCCACGGTGACATGGTCGGTGCACATCCTGTTCCCATATCTCATTGTCTGGCTCCTGCTGAAGGCGCCCGCTGTGCTGGTGGCGCCGCAGATGGAGGCTGTTTGGCTCGGCTTTGGCGAGATTGCTGTGCTTATGACCGGAGGATGGGTCTTGTTTGCCACGCTGGCCGGGCTGCGAGAGGGATCGCCACTGACGTTCGCCACGGGCGCGAATGGCATCCGCCAGGCACGGATGCTCTTCGCGGTTTCTCTCATACCGATCGGACTCTCACATCTTGTGTATGTGAAGCAGACTGTTGAGCTGGTGCCAGCGTGGCTTCCTCATCGTGTTGGCTGGGCCTACCTGACCGGCGCCGGACAGATCGCCTGCGGTCTCGGCGTGCTCTTCTCGATCTTGCCGCGTGTGGCCGCATGGGCGGAAGCGGGCATGATAAGCCTGTTTACACTTCTCGTTTGGGGTCCTGCGATTGTGGCCGCCCCGAAGACTCGGCTTCCGTGGACAGCGTTCTTCATCTCATGGGCGATCGCGTCTGCCGCATGGGTAGTGGCGCAAAACATCGTACCGAAGCCGGTAGCCAAGCCGAATGCGTAACCCCGATCCTATCGGTCCCCGATGCTTTGAATTGAAAACGTTAGAGACATTTGGTGGCGGCGCGTGGCCTCGAACTGACCTAGCCCCCGAAAAGTGTGCCACGTAGAATGTGAGTTTCTCCCAAACCCCAGGAAGGAGAAACGCAGATGAAAGGGACACGGCATAGTGAAGAGCAGATCATCACGATCTTGAAGCAAGGAGAGGCTGGGCTGGCCACAGCGGAGTTGTGTCGGCAGCACGGCATCACGGAACAGACCTATTACCGCTGGAAAGCGAAGTACGGTGGGATGGACAGCGGAGAAGCCAAGAAACTGAAGCAGCTGGAGGAGGAGAACCGGAAGCTGAAGCATGTGGTGGCGGATTTGACATTGGACAACCGTGCGCTGAAAGATGTGCTTTCAAAAAACTGGTAGAGCCTGCGGGACTTAGGGCAGCCGCGCGTTACGCGATGCAGCAGTACGAGATGAGCGAACGGCACGCCTGCAGGCTGATGGGCTTGGCACGATCGACCCAGCGGTACCGGGAGCGGAAAGCAGGGCACGACAGCGAACTGCGGCAACGCTTGAAGGAGCTAGCGGCGCGGCGCATGCGCTTCGGCTATCGCCGACTGACAGCGATCTTGGTGAGCGAAGGGTTAGAGGTAAATCACAAACGAGTGTATCGGCTATATCGCGAAGAAGGCTTGGCGATGCGCATCCGACAACGACGGCGGATCCGCTGGAATGGAGCGGTGACCAGGCCGGCAGCTACGAAGCGGAATGAACGTTGGTCGATCGACTTTCTGAGTGATTGTGTGAGCACGGGTAGAGTGATTCGAATGTTGACCATGGTGGATGATTACACGCGCGAATGCCCAAGCATCGAGGTGGATACTTCGCTGGGTGGATTGCGAGTGCGCCGGGTACTGGATCGGGTGGCGGCGGAAAGAGGTCTGCCGGAAGCGATTGTCCTGGATAACGGGCCGGAATTTCGTGGTCGCGCGTTAGCGGCTTGGAGCGAAGAACGGGGAGTGCGGTTGGAGTTCATTCAGCCAGGCAAGCCGGTGCAAAACGCTTACGTGGAGAGTTTCAATGGCCGGCTGCGCGATGAATGCTTAAACGCCAATTGGTTCACGAGTCTCAGCGACGCGCGACGAAAAATCGAGGAGTGGCGACAAGATTACAACCAGGAGCGGCCACACAGTTCGTTAGGCTACTTGTCGCCTGCAGCCTTTGCACGTACACGAGCGGAGATGGTGGCATGAGGAAAGCCTCTGCATGG
>Ga0137403_10003547_pt1 | contig 18693 bp, 16 predicted proteins | sample CZOMad2_1_16fung_FD_122057 | JGI IMG/M metagenome (GOLD analysis project Ga0137403, IMG submission 122057) | Vadose zone soil fungal communities from Angelo Coast Range Reserve, California, USA - CZOMad2_1_16fungal (Hybrid Assembly) | ecosystem: Environmental > Terrestrial > Soil > Vadose zone...
TTCCGAGCTGATGACCCCATCGCGGATCAGTCGCGCCGCCTCCGACGCGGAGAGCGAGTGAAGATTGGTCAGATCCATACTGCGGGCTACGCCGTCGCGCCGCTTTACTCTCCGTACAGATATCGCGGCAGCCAGAGTGTCATCTCAGGCCAGTACCAGGTGAGGAACAGCGTCAGGAGCTGAATGGCCAAGAACGGGTACATACCATTGAAAATTTGATTTAAAGTTATGTAGGATGGCGCGATGCCCTTGAGATAAAACGCGGCCATCGCCACCGGTGGGGAGAGAAACGAAGTTTGCAAGTTGACCGCCGTCATCACGCCAAAGAGGATCGGATCGATCTCGAAAGTTTTCAGCAGCGGGAGGAAGATCGGAATGAAGATCACGATGATCTCGGTCCACTCGAGAGGCCATCCAAGCAGGAAGATGATGAGCTGCGAGACCCAGAGAAAGCCGCTGCTCCCAAGCCCCAGGCTCAGCACCCACTCCTCGAGCTTTGCCTGAGCGCCGAGCCTGGCAAAGACGGCAGCAAAGAGGCTCGCCCCGACGAAGAGCCAGCAGACCATCGCCGTGGTGCGTCCCGTAAGCCGGACCGACTCCGCGGTCATCGTCCAGTTAAGCTTTCCGTAGCCCGCCGCGATGAGAAAAGCTAGAAAGGAGCCGATCGCCGCGGCTTCGGTTGCGGTGGTCCACCCGACGATGATCACGTACAGAACCACGAAGGTCAGGATGCCGATTGGGATCGAGGAGACCGCAACCTCCCAGAGGATAGTCGACCACGGAACATTGCGCTCCTCTTTCGGCAGCGGCGGACCCATCGACGGCTTGATGAGACAGATCACGAAGATGTAAAGGAGAAACAATCCTGACATGAGGAAGCCTGGCCCGAACGCCCCCGCGTAGACCTTTACGATCGATACTCCTGCTGTCGCAGCATAAACGATAAGCATGACACTTGGCGGAATCAGGATGCCGAGGGTCCCTGTTGAGGTAATCGTTCCAGCGGCCAACTCAACCGAATAGCCGGCCCGGAGCATCGGTGGCAGCGCCAGCACGCCCATGAGGGTAACGCCGGCCCCCACGATGCCGCTGGCAATCCCAAAGATCGTGCCGACAAACATCGTCGCCAGCGCGATCGCACCTGGGAGCGGCCCGAATAGCAGCCGGTAGCTGTGGAACATCCGGTCCATGATTCCGGCCCGCTCCATGACGTAGCCCATCAGCATGAAGAGCGGCAGCGAGACAAGCACGTCGTTGTTCATCACGGCAAATGAGCGCTGGACCATCAGATCGAAGACCGTCCAGCCCATGCTCGGGAAACCGAAGAGAACTCCGAGCGCCATGAGCGTAAAAGCTACCGGGAAGCCGATGAAGATGGCGAAGATCATGATGCACATCATGATAATGCCCAGGATCGGTTCACTGATCATGGCTTACCTCGAGTTGAATGGCCGTCGCGCTGCGAAACATGCGCTACGGCGCCTCCTGAACATCTTCGAACCGCTCGGGCCACTGACCGGTCCGGATGGCCACAATGCACCGCAGAACCTCGGCTACCCCTTGAAGCGCGATGAAAAAGCCGGCAACTGGAATGACCATCTTGAGGGGCCAGATGATCGGACCGCTCGGCGAAGAGATCGAGTGCTCGTTGAACCGGTAAGACATCTCCGCAAAGTAGTAGCCGGCCCACATCAGCGAGATGATGCCGGGGAAAAAAAACAGAAACCAAAGGCAGAGGTCCAACCACGCCTGGAATCGGATCGGGAACTTTCGGTAGAACATATCCGCCCGCACATGATTGTTCTGGGCAAGCGTATAGGCGCCGACCATCATGAACGTCGTGCCGTAGAGATAGAGGGCGGCGTCAAACGCCCAGTCAGTGGGAGCGCTGAAGAAGAACCGCATGGTTGGATCGTACGTCATGATCAGCATCAGGGGGATATTGAGCCAGGAAAAGGGAATGCCTACCCATGTACTGATCGTGTCGATCACTTTAATGGCTTTTTGCACTGCCGTCTCTGCCCGTTGGTTTAGATAAAGCTGCGGCGTCTACCGCGCATGCAGCAGACGCCGCGCACTTCATTAAACCACATGATTTCAATTACGGCTTCTTCGTAGGAGCCGCTGGTGCCTTCGCCGGCGCCTCTTTGGCAGCCGGTTTCGCTGCAGGGGCTGCTGCCTTGTTGAAAAAATGGTTGTACGCGATCTCCTCGTCCACCATGATCTCCTGCCGCCAAGGCACGACTCGAGCTGCCCACTTCTTTTGGGATTCAAGGACCTTGACGAAGAATGGATTGTCCTTCGATTTCTCCTCGATCACCGTGTCCCAGGCCTTCATCTGGGCCTCGAGAACCGACTTGGGCGTCTTGACGACCTTAACTCCCTGCTTGGCCTTCATCTCTATGAGGTCCGTTGAGTTGCGGTCCATCATCTTCCAAGTGAAGTCGGCCGACTCGGCCATCGCCGCGTACTTGATGATCGCCTGGAGCTCTTTCGGCAGCGACTCGTACTTCTTTTTACTAATCAGCAACTCGAGGCACTCCATGGGCTGATGGTAGCTCTGTGCCATCATGACCTTGCGCACATCGGGGAAGCCAAGCATCCTATCCGACGTCGTGTTGTTGAACTCAGCTGCATCGATCAAATTGCGGTCGAGGGCAGCGACGATCTCGCCGCCCGGAAGGATGACGACTGACGCACCCATCGCCTTGAAAAGATCGGCCGAAAGCCCGACGGTCCGGTATTTCATCCCTTTGAATTGCCCGGGGTTCGTGATTGGCGTCTTGAACCAGCCGAGGGGTTGGGTGGGCATCGGACCATGAAAGAATGAGACGACATCGAGCTTCAGGGTCTGCTGGATCAGCTCGTTGTAGAGTTCCTGACCGCCGCCGTGGTAGATCCAGCCCAGGAGCACCTCGGCGTCGAAGCCGAACGCGGGGCCCGTGCCGAAGAGGCTTGTAGCCACATTCTTGCCGAACCAGTAGGCGGCCACTCCATGTCCGCCGTCGAGCGTCCCGCTGTGGATCGCGTCCATCAGGCTGAAGGCAGGGACGACGGCGCCGGCCGGCAGGATGTCGATCTTGAGCCGGCCACCTGCCATTTCCTCAACCTTTTTACCCCATGCAACAAAGATGTCGTGGAAAATATCCTTCGTCGGCCAGGTGCTTTGCATCTTAAACGTGATCGTCTGTTGCGCCTTGGCGATCATGGGGAAGCCGAGGGCCGCCGCGCCTCCCGCAGCAACCGCGGCCTTGAGGACGTTTCGGCGAGAGATCTTTTGGGTTCCTTGTTCCTGGACTTTCTTTTGATCAGTCATGTCTCCCTCCTGTTTAAGGCTACTGCTATCGACTAGTGACGTTTCCCGCTTATATACAGTTCGGGAATTTCCGTCAATGTCCTTCTGGGTGCCGAGAATTCGCTCCTTCCGACACGTCGCGCGTGCAGCCTCTTCAGTTCAGAGTTCAAAAATAGTTTCAAACCCTGACTCCAATCTTCCCATCGTGGTTGACACTCAGTTCTTGCCTCGGATAGGCTTCTCAGTGTTATGACACGAGGAGAATTGGTTATCGCGCTGCGCGCGACCATCGGCGATCGTTACGTACTTGTCGAGAAGGAGGACGTGATCGTCTATGAACAAGACGGATCGATCTTTCAGGTTATGCCGGAGATTGTTGTGCTCCCTGCTAACGCCGAAGAAGTGGCCGCGGTGGTCAAGCTTGCCCAACAAGCCAATGTTCCGATCGTGCCGCGCGGTTCGGGCACCGGCCTTGCCGGCGGCGCCGTGCCCGCCGAAGGCGGGATCATTTTATCGCTTGCTCGGCTGAATCGCATTTTGAAAATTGATCCGCAAAACCGCATCGCCGTTGTCGAACCAGGCGTCATCAATATCGATGTTACGAAGGCCGTGGCTAAAGACGGCTTCTTCTATGCGCCGGACCCGAGCAGCCAAGCAGCCTGTTCCGTCGGCGGCAACGTGGCAAATAATTCCGGCGGGCCGCACACGCTTGCCTATGGCGTAACGACGAATCACGTTCTCGGAGTCGAAGTGGTGCTCGATGACGGACAAATCCTTTGGCTCGGCGGTGAAGTGCCCGACACCCCCGGCTACGATCTTTGCGGCGTATTCGTCGGCTCCGAAGGGACGATGGGCATCGTTACCAAAGCCGTCGTCCGACTTATGCGGACCCGAGAATCCGTCCGCACGCTGCTGGCAATTTTTGATCAAATGGACAGGGCGACGCAGACCGTCGTCGATATCACTGGGGCGGGAATCATTCCAGCAGCGTTGGAGATGATCGACCGAACGACCATCGAAGCCATTGAGACCGGCGCGCCGGTTGGTTTTCCCCGCGATGCCGAAGCAGTATTGATCGTCGAAGTCGAGGGCCTGATCGAACATACGGAGCGTTCGATGAAACTCGTGCGCGATATTTGCACCCGTAGCGGCGCGCGCGAGGTCAGAGTGGCTAAAGATGAGACCGAGCGCCAGTTGCTCTGGAAGGGGCGCAAGGGTGCCTTCGGCGCCATGGGCGCTTTGGCGCCCAACTATTATGTACAGGACGGCGTGGTGCCGCGCAGCAAACTGCCGGAGATCATGCGGCGCATCGCCGAGATCAGCAAGCAATTTAATCTGCGTATCGCCAACGTATTCCATGCCGGCGACGGCAACCTGCATCCGAATATTCTCTTCGATATGCGCGTGCCCGGTGAATTGGACCGCGTCGTCGAAGCCGGCGCGGCGACGCTGCGCGCGTGCATCGAACTCGGCGGCAGCATCACCGGCGAGCATGGCGTCGGCTTGGAGAAAAAAGCTTACATCGGACTGCTTTTCAATGAAGCAGATCTGGAAGCTATGACGCGCGTGCGCCGAGCATTCGATCCTGATGGCCGGTTCAATCCGGCAAAACTCTTCCCAACGCCGCTAAGCTGCGGCGAAATACGCCGTCAACCGGCGAGTATTCCAGCGGGGTTATGGATTTGAAGACCCCGTTTCGAGTTGCGGGTTTCGGGTTCCGGGTTGAAAACTCTAAACCTTAAACCCGAAACTCGAAACCTAAAGAAGGTCACCATTGGAACACACCCATCCCACCATTGACAGCGCCAACCAATCCAAGGTCGCAACTCTCGATCTTCCAGAACTCTACCAGTGCGTTCATTGCGGTCTTTGTCTGGACCAGTGTCCAACCTATCGCGTGCTCAAGCTCGAACCGGAATCTCCGCGTGGAAGAATTCATTTAGTCAAAGCCGCTGCCGACGGACGCATTGATCTCAACGAGCGTTTCAAAGAACACCTCTATCTTTGTCTACTTTGCCGCGCCTGCGAGAGTGCCTGTCCTTCCGGTGTCCAGTACGGACGCATCGCCGAGACCGCGCGCGAGCATCTCGGCCCGCCGGGCTCCGATCTCACACGCGCCGTTCTGAATTTCGTTTTTAGCCAATTGCTCCCCTACCCGCGACGACTACGTTTTGTTTTTACACTTTTGCGGATTTACCAAAGCAGTGGGCTGCAGCGTATCACGCGATCTTTGTTGCCAAAGAAGTTGCGTGAAATGGACGCGATGTTGCCGGTGGTATCTCGAAGTCTTTTCCGTCCTGATTCGAACGCGTATCTAGCGATCGGCCCACGCCGCGCTAAAGTTGCCATGCTTAATGGTTGCGTCATGCCCCTGCTCTTTGGCGAGGTGAATGAAGCCACCGTGCGCGTGCTGCAACGCAACGGTTGCGACGTTATATTTCCAAAGAGCCAAACCTGTTGCGGCGCGTTGAACATTCATAACGGTGAAAGTACCGCGGCAAAGCAGATGGCGCGGCAAAACATCGACGCGTTTCTGGCTGCCAATGTCGATGCGATCATCGTCAACGCCGCCGGCTGTGGCGCGGTGATGAAAGAGTACGGCTACCTGCTGCGGGACGATCCCACCTATGCCCAGAAGGCGGATCGCTTCGGATCACTCGTTAAAGATGCAGGCGAATTTCTTGCTGGCCTCGGCTTAGTTGGCGAACTCGGCGCCGTAAAAATGACGGTAACCTACCAGGACCCTTGCCATCTCGCGCACGGCCAGCGAATTCGCTCGCAACCACGTAAATTGCTGCAATCGATTCCTGGGTTGACGCTCGTCGAGATGGAAGGTTCCGACCGCTGCTGCGGCAGCGCGGGAATCTATAACATTACCCATCCTGAAATGTCGCGGCATCTCCTCAAGGAAAAAATGCAAACAATCGCGTTGACGGACGCCGAAGCAGTCGTCGCGCCGAATCCCGGCTGCATGCTTCAACTGTGTTACGGCGCCCAACAGTATGGTCCCAAACTAAGTGTTTATCACCTGATGGACCTCCTCGAACGCTCTTACAGCGCCGCAGAAGCTGCGTCCCACAAATGAAGGTCAACGTTGAGCAACTGAGAAGACAGCTCGAAACCGCGCTGGCTGCCGGCGCCGTAGCAGAAGCCGAATCCGGCCTTGGGAGCGCCCATTCGATTGACGGAAGGCGGCCAAATCTCGTCTGCCGTCCCGAGTCTGCAGAACAAATCGCTGCGGCTCTGCGACTCTGCACCGAAGAGGAAGCGGCCATCATTCCTTGGGGCGGCGGCACAGCTATGGCAATCGGTAATCTTCCACGTCACACCGACGTCATTGTCGAGACGAGGAAGCTCAATCGCGTGATCGAGCACGATCATGCCAACCTGACCGCGACCGTCCAAAGTGGGATTACGTTGAGCGATTTGCAAGCTTCGCTGGCGCCACAAAAACAGTTCGTGCCGATCGAGGCTCCCTTTCCGGATCGCGCGACCGTCGGCGGCGCGACTGCCAGCAACTTGAACGGGCCGCGGCGAAGCTACTACGGCAGCGTGCGCGATCTAGTCATCGGCATGAGAGTCGTGCTCGCTAGCGGCGAGCAAATCAAAGCCGGCGGCAAAGTCGTCAAAAATGTCGCGGGATATGACATGTGTAAACTTTTCGTCGGCTCTCTCGGAACTCTCGGCATCATCACGGAAGTGACGTTGCGGACGGCGCCCGTTGCGGAAACGGCAGCGACCGTGATCGCTTCCGGAACATTGGCTCAGGCTGAGCGACTCGGTGAAGAGCTTTCTCGCTCAGCGCTGCTGCCGGCTGCGATCTTTCTCTCGAACGATGGAGCCGAGGGACAATGGCAGCTCGCTATCTGGTGTGAGGGATTTGAGGAAACCGTAGCGCGCCATCTGCGCGACCTTGACGACGTCGCGGCTCGAATTGGCATGATCACGACGATTTTGCGAGCTGAAAGCCATAATGAATTCTGGGGAAAGCTCCGCGACTTCCCGCTTCAGTCTGATTGTTTGGTTTACCGCGTGACTCTGCCTCGCGCCAAAATTTTTGATTTTGCTCGGCTCGTCCAAAACTGGGCCGGGGTGAAACTGATTAGCGATATCGCCGTGGGCGTGGTCTGGTTGGCTTTACCAGCGCGCAGATCCGGCTTGGAGCATTTTTCAGAGTTGATTGAACTGGCACACCAGCAGCACGGTCACGCCGTCATTTTCTCGGCCCCGCCGGATCTCAAACAGGGGATCGAGGTATGGGGGCCATCGCCACCGACAGTTTCTCTCATCCGTGAGATCAAGCGGCAATTCGACCCCAAAGAATTGCTCAATCCCGGCCGCTTTTTAGCCGGCCTTTAGACAGCACCGGGCTCGCTCGCACTAATTGAGGATGGAGGATAGAGAATGGCGTTTCTCATCCTCCATCATCGATCCTCGAAACCGATTAGAATAGCCGGATCACCCAATCGCTAATCCAATTGTCCACGCCGAAGGCCGCGCTTCCGCGCACTACGAAGTAAACCGCGGCGGCGACAAAGACGAGGTTGTCACGAATGCCCACTTCGTGGGCGTGATAGGACTGGCGGTCGAAGGAGCGAAAATAGTTTTGCGCCTTTTCATCTTTGATCGCGGCCTTCACCAACGGCACCATCGTCGGCAGAATTTTGAGCCAGTGCCAATGAAGTCCGAACGTCGGAATTAAGAAAACTATAATCATCACCGCACAGATCGGAGTTTGAATCCCCGCCGCGACTCCGAAACCGCCGACGACCATTAAAAAAGTGGCCACGAAGCCGAAGAAGGTCGCGCCCTTGGGAAAGAGGATGCTCGCAGTATTAACGGGGTTCGGCCAGCGACGGACGTTACTTAGCCCGCTGATCAGCATGCGCCAACCTAAAATCACTCGAAGCGTCGCCTCAGCGAGCAATACCAAAGTCGAATGTTCCAATTTAGAACTCCTCTGTGGTTGTACAGGCAAGAAATTCCGCCGCACTATAGTAAGCGCCGAACTTGCCGTCAATTAGGGAAGCAGAACGACAATTGCGCACCCAGCGCTCAAATCTCGGGCACCGGCTGGGGCTTCAACGCTCCCTTCTGCCCGGCCGAGATTTCCATAAAATTACTCCTTTGTGATTGTTTCTGCCAAAAAATTTCTCTATAGTGCGGCCCTCGGCGATGTTGAGACGCTGGCACGTGGGTTGCTCGTCTTGCATCGTGAATCGGAGGTGGTATGAAACACGCTCGACGATGGTTACTCGCATTGTGCTTTAGCATCTTGACATTATCGCCCGCCGGCGTGATTGCCGAGAGCGAACTATCCAACCGGTCTCCATTTCCGGTCCCCTCTGGCCTCGAATCTTCGGTCGACTTTTGGAAGAAAGTCTTCACCGAATATAGTCTTTCGCAGCTGATTTATTTCGACGCCTTGGACACAAGCAAAATTTATGAAGTGACTGACGTTGGCGAAGGCAGTCGGTCGAATGAGTATCTCAACGCTGAACGCGCGCGCGTTGCCGCCGCTAATGGCGTCGACATCGAGCGCGTCAAAACGCAGCGAGGAGTAAAGGAACGAACGGCGGCGGGTTTGAAACGTTCAGGTCGGTATATCAGGCAAATTCAGCAGATCTTCCGCGATCGTGATTTGCCGCCAGAGCTCACATATTTGCCGATCGTGGAATCATCTTATGATATTTACGCCCGATCCTCTGTCGGGGCTCTGGGCATCTGGCAGTTCATGCCTCGTACCGGGCGTGAATATATGCGGGTAAACACCGCTATCGACGAACGACGAGATCCATTTGAATCGTCCCGTGCCGCCGCTGCCTATCTCAAGCAAGCATATGAATTCTTGGGTAGTTGGCCCTTGGCGATTACCTCTTATAACTATGGCCAAGGAGGTATCGCTCGTGCGGTTGCCGAGGTCGGTTCAGATAATTTAGTCGATCTGATCCAGAGGTATAATCATCCTAACTGGGGCTTCGCACCGAAGCAGTTTTACGCCGAGTTTCTCGCAGCCGTCGAAATCGGTACGAATCTCAACAAATATTTCCCTGATCTTGAGCTTGACGCTTCAGTGGAAATTAAGGAAGTCGAACTTAGCAGCACAACTGCTTTGGCATCAATGATCACCTCGTCGGGACTTAGCCGCGATGAATTCCTGGGTTGGAATCCGGCGCTTGGTACCGCAACCCGTGTAGTACCCGCCGGCTATCGCGTAAAGTTGCCTGTGGACCGAACCGTGGCGCCTCTCGTCACTGTTGCGCAAATCCAGCAGGCTGCGCGCCAGCCACAGGCCAAGCCCCAAATTGTGCACCATCGGGTCAAGCGCGGCGAGACAGTAATTGAAATTGCCAGGCGTTACGGCGCATCGGTGGAACGCATCCTGCAAATTAATGGTATCCGTAAGGCTCATCTTGTCAAAGTCGGAACCACACTGGTAATCCCGAAGATATAGGATCCCATCTTCTTAGGATTGATTCCAGCAAAGCCGAGACCAGCTATGATGGCTCGGCTTTGTACATTGAAGGATCTGCTCTGGCTTCACTGCTCATAAAGCCCTACCCCATACATTCTCAAGGGACTACACGCGTTGACAAGTTTTCTGCACGCTGGTTATAGTCACCGGCGTGATCGCAAACTTCTTGAAACATGAACTTGCCTTAAGTCACGCGCTGCGGCTCATCATCGGAATCGGCCTGCTGCTATTCTTTCTCCAACTGAGCGCTGCCGCGCTCGCCCAAGAGACAAAAAAAGTTCGCATGGCCTACTCCGCATTCAGCATCTCATTTCTGAATGTCTTTATTGCGCGCGATGCCGGACTGTTCAAAAAGCACGGCTTGGAAGCCGAGCTGATTCAAATGGCCGGACCTTTGCCTGTCGCCGCGCTCGCGGCCGGTGAAATCGATTACTTAACTGGCTACACAACCGGCATTGTCGCGACGGGTCAAGGCGCGCCGCTCAAGGGGATCATGATCAGTTTGCGCAAGCCACCGTTCTTTCTCGTCGCCGAGCCGAGCATTCAGCGGGCCAGTGAACTTGCGGGCAGGAGAATCGGGGTCGACAGGATCGGCAGCCTGCAGCATCTGGTTGCTCGTCTGCTGCTGAAAGCGAAAGGGACAGATCCCGAAAAAGCCATTTTCACTCAGACGGGTTCCGTGTCGAACACCGTAACCAGCTTGGGTCAGGGCGCGGTGTCGGCCGCTGTTTTGTCGGGGCCTCATAACGTCATCATGGTGCAAAAAGGCTTCCGGGAGATCGGCTCCGCCGACGAGCTGCCGATGCAATTTCCGACCAGCGGGCTCGTCGTCAATGAAACCAAGCTTAAGACCGACGCCGCCCGGATCAAGACGGTCATTCGCGTGATGCTCGATGCCGCCGCCTATTGCCGAAAAGAAAAGTCACGCGCCGTGAATTACGTCAAAGACAAATGGAAGTTGGAACAAAAAGTGGCCGAGACGGTCTACGAACAATGGCTTTCGATTCTCACACCTGACGGCAAGATCAGCATCAAAGACATGCAGGAATATTTTGACCTGGCTTATGGTCAAAAACAGATCTCGGCGCCGATCAACGTCGCCGCGGTAACGGATTACTCGCTACTCGATCAGGTTTTGGCGGGAAAGTAACAGATCGCAGGCGTCACTTGTCAGTCGAGCTCGAAAGTTAGACTCTAAACCAGCAAAGTTAAGGAGCGCGTTATGGTAGACGGCAAAGCACTCGTCGAATCAGTGAAGAAAGAAATCATCGAACCGGGCATTCAACGCCTGCTGGAAACGCCCTATTTCACGGAAATGCGCCAGGGAAAATTATCGATCAAACGGCTGCAGGGTTGGTCCATCCAGCACTATTTGCACAACAAGGCGATTCTAAAATCGTTCGCTTTGGGCATGGTGAAGAACGCCCAGGACCAGACCATGTTCGATTATTTCACTTACCAGTTGAACGAAGAGCAGTCCCATCCTGACCTAGCGAAGCGGTTCGGCCTCGCCCTCGGTCTCAATGAAGAAGACTTCACGGAAGCAACGCAAATCTTTGAGTGCCAGATTCACTCGGCGCGCACGGTTTACAATACGCTCACGGGCATCGCGCCGCAAAATCGCGCATCCGCGATGACCAGCGAAAGCATGGTGTGCCGTTACTCGGAAGAATTTTTAAACGCCGGGCGCAAGCATTACGGTCTCGATGATCGCGATCTGGTGTTTTTTCCTACCCACATCGTGGCGGACGTTGAGCATACTCAGCAATCGGCGGATCTAATCGCGCGCATGGTGAAAACGCCGCGTGAAGAGCGTCTGGTGCGCGAAAGCGCGCAGTACATGGTACGGATCAAGCTCGGAAAGTTCGAGGGAATTTACCGGGAATACAGTTGAGGCATGATTCCAAGTTCGGGGGCTGTTTGACGGCGTTATCCAGCCGCCTGGTAAATATTTCTAGTCGTTGCTATGGGTTCGGCTCTATTGAAGAGCGCGGCGAGTACATCCATTCAGCATACTGCTTGACCATGCGACGCGTGCTAAAGCGGGGCATGGTCGTGCGAATCGCCTCCTTCACCATCCGGAGCCAGCGCCGCGGTACTTTGTTCGCGTCGCGATCATAAAAGGCTGGGACTATTTCTTCTTCAAGGAGGCGATAGAGCGATTCCGCGTCGGCTGCATCTATGGCGGCCGGGTCGTCTGCCGCCACGCCCCCCTCAATCAACCATCCGTTCGATCCCGTGTAGCCTTCTGCCCACCAACCATCTCCGGTGCTCAGATGCAGTGTGCCATTGATTGACGCTTTCATTCCGCTGGTTCCGCTCGCTTCAAAAGGTCTACGTGGAGTATTCAACCAAACATCGCATCCTTGCACTAAGAAGTGCGCGACATGAAGATCGTAGTCCTCCACAAAGGCAATAAGACCGCCAAATGCGGGATCGATCGCATGACTGAAAATATTCTGCAGGTGTTGTTTGCCACGGTAATCCGCTGGGTGGGCTTTGCCGGCAAACACAATCTGAACGGGGCGTCTAAACGCCGTCAGGATGCGAGCCAATCTCTCAGGGTCATAAAAAATCAGTTCCGGACGCTTGTAGTCGGTAAACCGCCGGGCGAATCCAATGGTGAGCGCTGCTGGATCCAGTAGCGTACCCGCCGCCACGACCCGAGCAGCTGTCACCTGCTTTTGTGTCCACAACTGCCGGGCGCGCTCTCGGATAAACGTGATGAGGTAGCTTCGCAGCGTCTCGCGCACAGCCCACAGTTCCTCGTCCGGGATGTTCGAGATTTCATCCCAAAACTCTACCCCATCGTGTTGGTCCTTCCACTTTACCCCGAGATAACGTTCGAATAGCCTGACCATATCTGGCGCGATCCAACTGGAGACGTGAACGCCGTTCGTGACAGTTTTCAGAAGACTCTCGCGTTCAGGCATATTTGGCCATATCTGTGCCCACATATCCAAGGTGATACGTCCATGAATTTGACTTACGGCGTTGGTCGCGCTCGTGCTGCGAATGGCCAAGGCGGTCATATTAAACATCGGCCCGAGGCCATTGTCGTGATACCCGAGCTTTAAAAACTCGTCCCGGTATGAACTGATATTAGGCCAGTACCCCGCAAGATAGGAGTCCACAAGATCAATTTGGAACGCGTCATGTCCCGCAGCGACCGGAGTATGCGTTGTAAAGATCGTGGAGCGGCGTACTTTCTCAAGAGCCGCCTCGAAGCTCTCGCCACGGTCCACCAACTCACGCATTCTCTCGAGCGTGACAAACGCCGTGTGCCCCTCGTTCAGATGCCAGACCATAGGCTGATAACCCAGAGCGCGTAGTGCCCGAACACCGCCAACGCCTAATATGATCTCCTGCTGAAGTCTTGTTTCGCGGTCGCCGCCATAAAGTCGCGCTGAAAGCTCGCGATCCTTCGGATCATTCTCCTTAACGGACGTGTCCAGCAAGTAAATCTTTACCCGGCCCAAGCGGACACACCACACAGAAACGTGCACAACACGGTGACCGAGCGAAACAGACAGGATACAAGGCTTGCCGTCTTTGGTGACCACTTGCTCCACCGGCGTGTAATCCCACTCTAAGTGCTCGTACAGCTCCTCTTGCTGCCCCTCTGAGGTGATGCTCTGGTGAAAGTACCCCTGCGGGTACATGAAACCGACCCCGACGAGCGGAATTCCCAGATCGCTCGCTTCCTTGCAGTGATCGCCGGCCAGAACCCCAAGTCCACCAGCATAGATGGGTAAGGACTGGTGCAGGGCAAATTCAGCCGAAAAGTAGGCTATCGGACGGTTGGCTAGACCAGGATACGTTTGGGCCCAATACGTTCTTTTGGCGGTAAGGGCGTGGCCGAGACCCTCGATGGCAGCATCGTAGAGAGCGACAAAAGCAGGATCACGCGCTGCATGCTTCAGCTGTTGGTTCGTCACCAAGTGAAGCATCCGCACGGGGTTATGTGAAGTTAGTCGCCAAAGGGGGTAATCGAGACGTCGAAATATCTCGCGGGCCTCGTGATGCCAGGCCCACCGGAGGTTAAACGCCAGTTGCCAAAGCCCGCTAATCCTATCCGGCAAGGAACGACGCTCGAATTCCACAGCAGATATCCTAATCGCTTAATCGCGAGCAAACAAATGACCTCGCTGACATTGTGCATACTGCACAGTCGGCGAATCTAATCACGCGCATGGTGAAGACGCCGCGCGAAGAGCGTTTGGTGCGCAAAAGCGCGCAGTACATACTCCGCATAAAGCTCGGCAAGTTCGACGGAACTTACCCGGAATACGCTTGACGCTCCATGCCAAAGCCGCCGAGCCTCTTGTTCACTACATTAGCCGCAAGTCCCGCGATTGCTAAGCGCTCAACGTCGTCGCTTCGATTTCGAGTAAATATTTCTCGCCAGCGAAGCCGTCGACAAGTCGAAACTCTACATTACCAAGATCGATCCAGCTCACCTTAGATAGTAGATCCTTGACGACACTAGGCTTCTGACTTCGGTGCAGAAAAACAGACAGCCTACCCGTCTTTGTGAAGTCTTGAGCCAACGCGCCTGAGATGGCTCGCGCTCCGGACACCGCATTAAGAACTTCTGTTACTTGATCCTCCAGCGTAACGGCGGTTGACGTATAACCCGAGTAGAACACCACCGAATCGTATCGAAGATAACAGAGATAATTTCGCGCCGGTTCGAACTCCACCGGCCGCCGCTCCGCGCCGCTGATCATAGGCTTCATCGCCAGCAGCTCCAAACCGGCAGTTCCATCCGAATCGAACCACTGCTGTGAGATAAAGCTGGAGCTTGCCGCTTTGCGCTCTCCGGTGAGAACCTTCGACCGTACTGCAGTCGCCAGAGTGCGCGCGTCTTTGTCTCGTCCCCACACGCGAACGCGTGCTGTGTTCTCAAGGGAGAACCCGTGAGATCTCAGTTCGCTCTCGAATGTCCCGAACAAATCTTGGGTTGCGACGTCTGGGGGTACGCCGGCTTTCCCCTCGCCGATCATTTCAATGAAATCTCTGCCAAGCCAAGTAAATAATCTGGACTTCATAATAGCGCCACTCTAATCAAAAAAGACTATTCTGACAAAGTGTATCTTTATGATGGGCTTCATTGATAACTTGCCTTTCCCCGATCATTAGGCATAAGTGACTTCAATAACGGCACCGATTTCACACGATAGAAAGGAATAATACGGCATGTTTCGCCGTTTACGCACCGCCGAAGGTCAGAGCCGCTCAGCCAAGACGGTGGAAGTTTTCGGTTGGCTCATTCTGGTCGAAGGAACCATCGTGTTGTTCGCCCCTCATTTTACCGTTTCTGTTCTTGGCATCGCTCCACTCAGCGACCAGGCCGCGAATTACTTTCGACTGGTCGGATTGCTCGTCTGCGGGGTCGGCATGCTTTATGTCGCCAGCGGCCGCTTGAATGCCGAAGGATTTGTATTCGCTTCAATGCTCGACCGGCCGCTTGTTCCGATCGCAATGGCGATTCTTTGGTATTTAGACATCATTCCTGGGCCGCTCGCATTGATTTTTTCGATACAAGATTTCGGCAGCTTTCTTTGGACCCTGTTTACTTGGCGCGCCGAGCATTAGGACTCGTAAAAAGGAGGTATTAACGTGAGCAATCCTACCATCGGTTTCATCGGTCTCGGCATCATGGGCAAGCCCATGGCGCGAAATTTATTGAAGGCTGGCTACACTCTGGTCGTGCACAATCGGAGCCGCGCGGCGGTGGAGGAGCTCAGCAAGGAGGGAGCGCAAACGGCGGCCAGCTCAAAAGAAGTCGCTGAACGAAGCGAAATCATCATCACCATGCTTCCCGACTCACCGGACGTGGAGCTCGTCTATGTCGGTGAGCAAGGGATTTTCTCCGGCGTGAAATCTGGAACGTTACTTATCGACATGTCGAGCATCTCGCCGGTTGTCGCGCGCAAGCTCGCGGCGGAAGCAGAGAAGCACGGCTATGACATGCTCGATGCACCGGTGAGCGGGGGGGAAGCCGGCGCGATCGGCGCGACGCTATCGATTATGATCGGCGGCAAGGCCTCGGCGGTCGAACGAGCGATGCCGATATTTCAAGCGGTGGGCAAAAACATCGTGCACGTCGGTGAAGCCGGCGCCGGCCAAGTAACCAAGGCGGCGAATCAGATGGTCGTCGGTACGACCATCGCGATCGTCGGCGAAGCTTTGGTGCTAGCCAAAAAAGCCGGTGTCGACCCGGCGAAAGTGAGACAGGCGCTGCTCGGCGGCTTCGCCCAGTCGAAAATTCTCGAAGCGCATGGTCAAAAAATGCTCGATCGCAACTTCAAACCCGGCTTCCGCATTCGCCTGCACGAAAAAGACATGAAAATCGCTCTTGCCACCGGTTCCGAATACGGCGTGCCGCTAATGGTCACCGGCGTCGTCGGCCAGATGATGACCGCCATGAAAGGCATGGGCAATGGCGATCTCGATCATGCTGGATTAGTAAAGTTCGTCGAGGAGTTAGCGAAGGCCGAGATCGGTCAGAAACCTTGATCGAGCTTGATCTGAGATCTCAATGTTGACAATTTCGTCGCTACTCGACTAGCGTAGCGACACATATCGAACCGCAAAGCGGAGGAATTTATGCCGGGAACAACCAGGAGACTCGTCGACGCGGACACTCATGTTTCCGAGAATGAACACATGTGGGAGCATATCGACCGGGAGATGTATCATCGCCGTCCCGTGCTGATTTCGGTGCCGGAAGACACGCTCTACGGCGACCGCAACGCGTTCTGGCTCATCGACGGCAATATATTTCCCAAGCCCGCCGGCAAGGGTGGCTTCGCTCTGATCACGCCTTCGGCGGCTAAAAAACAGCAAACCCGCACAGATATCAGCGCCGGTTGCCGGGAGATCACCGATCCTGAGGCGCGCTTACGCGACATGGACCGCTCGGGCTTCGATGTTCAGGTCATCTATCCGACGCTATTTCTTATTTACCTCACCGAAGATGTGGCGTTGGAAGTCGCGTTGTGCCGCGCTTACAACCGCTGGATGGCCGAGGCGTGCGGGAAAGGAAAAGATCGCTTGAAGTGGGTGGTGATTCCGCCGCTTCGCTCCATCGAAGAGTCGATCAAAGAATTGCGTTGGGCAAAAGACCATGGCGCGGTGGGAGTTTTCTTCCGCGGCATCGAGGGCACTCGCACGCTCGACAATCCGTACTTTTTCCCGGTTTATCAAGAGGCTAGCAATCTTGATCTGCCGATCTGCATTCACCAAGGCTCCGGTTGTCCGACGTTCATCAACTTTTTCGACTTGGAACGCAACCGCCAGTGGTCGCATTCGGCAATTCTGCCGCTGTTCGCCTTCAACGACATCGTTAATAATAGAATCCCTGAACAGTTTCCGCGCCTGAGATTTGGTTTTATCGAAGCTTATGCCACATGGGTGCCGTATCTTTTGCACTCTTTCAAAAGACAATTCCGCGAGCAATGGAAATTCTCTTCAACTCAAGATCTTTTCCGCGAGTTTCGCATTTTTATCGCCTGTGAAACCAGCGAAAACCTTCCAGTCATCGTGGACTGCATCGGCGAAGATAACCTGGTGATCGGCTCAGACTACGGCCACAACGATCCCTTCGAGCAGCGCAACCTGCTGCCGACGCTCAAATCTCTGACCAACATATCAAAGCGCATCGTCGACAAAATGGTGCGCGACAATCCCTGCGCGCTCTACGCCATCTGATCCGGCTGTGCGGCGGCGATGGCGACGATCTCTGATCGGACGAAGCGACGGGGACGAATTCAGTGGACGCTAGTCGTTGGCGCGTTTTTCGCTCTATTCAGTTCCCACGCCAGCGCGCTGGAGACCGTCAATTTGGCGCTATCCAACAAAAACTTTCAGATGATTCTCTATCCGATCGCCCAAGAGCGCGGCTACATGCAGGAAGAAGGAATCGACCTGCGGATTATACTCGCGCGCGCCGAATTGAGCGTGCAGGCGACAATGGCGGGCAGTTTCCAGTTTAACATGGCCGGCAACATGGCCGTTGTAAATATCGTGAAAGGCGGCGCGCCTTTCAAAGTGATTCTTTCGACCAATGACAAAGTGCTCTCATGGATATTGAGCAAACCGGAGATCACGACTCTCAAAGAGCTCAAAGGCAAGCGCGTCGCCACCAGTGGCGTGGCCAATGTAACCCTCATCATGGCCAAGCAAGTTATGCTAAAGCACGGCATCGATCCCGATCGGGATATTAATTTTATCAACACCGGCGGAGGCAGCAACGGCGTTCGCGCCCTGCTGGCGGGAGCGGTCGAAGGCGTCGTCGCCTCCACCGCCGAACGATATATTGGCATTCCCGCCGGCCTCAGAGAATTGTCGTTCATCGGCAACGAAGTCAAAAACTCATGGGGCACCATGGCGACTACCGATCAACTGATTCAAGAAAAACCCAAGCTCGTCGCCGGCATGATGAAGGCTTCGCTGAAAGCCTTGCGCTTTATTCGTAATCAGCGCGATGCGACCATCACGGTTGCCATGAAGTTCGCCGGACTGGACAAGAGTCTCGCCACGAGAATGTACGATGATCTCGTTGGGAGCTTCACGCAGAACGGCACGGTAGACGAAGAGACTCAGCGAAACGACATCGAAGTCATCCGCCAGATCCTGAAGACAAATGACACCGTGCTGATCCAGCGCGCGTTCGATTTCCGCTTCGCCCGCGAGGCCGATCGTCAATTGACCCAGTCGGGCTGGCGGCCCTAGTCGACGAAAACTCCTAATCCTTGGTCCCGTAGGGTGCGCTTGCGCACCGAGGCATGAAATCGTCCGCGAAGCGCACCCTATAAACCTCTAACCAAGTCGATTACGGCGAGAGGATAGTCAGCTCGAATTAACGTGGACTGCTGAATATTTTCCTGACGGCGGGATGAAAATAGAGGACGCTGAG
>Ga0137403_10003548_pt1 | contig 18690 bp, 16 predicted proteins | sample CZOMad2_1_16fung_FD_122057 | JGI IMG/M metagenome (GOLD analysis project Ga0137403, IMG submission 122057) | Vadose zone soil fungal communities from Angelo Coast Range Reserve, California, USA - CZOMad2_1_16fungal (Hybrid Assembly) | ecosystem: Environmental > Terrestrial > Soil > Vadose zone...
GAACCTGATCGCATTGTCTCTGTTCCATCCACCAACTGTGTCGGGCGAGAAAGCGTCGCTGGTAGTCAAAGCGAGATCGCAGTAACCTAATTACTAGCCCGGGTCACGACTTAGCACAGCAAGGGGGACCATCATGAATCGGCGCCGCAATCTTAAATACGTCGTATTGCTTGGCATTGTCTTGTCGCTCGCGGGCGTCCTCTGGGCGCAGCGCGGACCGGATAAAGTATTGGTTGTGAACGGAAAAACAATTGAATCGCCCGTCATACAAATCGATGGCCACTCCTATGTAAATATTGAGACTCTGGCTCAAATCACGAATGGAGTCATCGCCGTCCAGCCCGATCGGATCGTATTGACGATACGTCCCGAAGCATCCAGCGCCGCGCCTCCTCCTCCCCCGCCTCCGGAGGGGCTGTCAAAGGAATTTGCAAGGGAAGCCATCGCCGTATTGGCCGAAATGCGGGAGTGGAGGGGAGCCATCGGAACTACGCGAAGTTACAATGTCCCTTTCACAGGGACGTGGCCACAGGACTATCACGACCACATGGAATCGAGCCTCCAACATGTAGCCATAGCTGCATCGACCGATTCAGACCACGATGCCCTTCAGTTGCTCGGGAATGATTTTGAAAATCTCTCGAACTGGGCCAGCGAAGTGATCGCAGAGCGCCAGGCCTTAAATGCCACCAAAACGGTGGACCCCAACATGATGCAGAACGATCAAGCGCTGGCGAAAATTTCCAGTTGCAGCAGCTTCTTGAGCAGCATGCTTGTCAGCGGAGAGTTTGCCGACAGCCCGAGCTGCCACTGACGATACGGTCAGGCCAAATCTTCTGGCCGAATCGGCAGGCGGCGGATGCGCTTTCCCGTCGCGGCGAAAATCGCGCCGCAAAGAGCCGGTACCACGGGCGGCACGGAAAGCTCTCCTGCACCGGTGGGCTTCTCTTCACTCGGAACGATATGCGTTTCGATCTCCGGCATTTCGTCCAAGCGGAGCACGGGGTAATTATTGAAGTTGGTCTGCTCGACGCGCCCGCGGGAAATCGTAATCGCGCCGTGCAACGCCGCGGCCAGTCCATAGACCACGGCGCTTTCGCTTTGCGCCGCGATGTTTGTCGGATTCACGACGCGTCCGACGTCCACGGCGCATACGACGCGGTGGACTTTCAGCGTTCGCGCACTGCGATCCACCGAAATTTCGACGACCTGGGCGCAGTAGCTCTCAAATGCGAAGAGCACCGCGATTCCGCGGAACCGGCCCGCCGGAAGCGGTTTGTCCCAACCCGCCTTCTGTGCGGCGAGTTCCAAAACCCCCAAATGGCGTGGGGCTTTGCCCAGCAAACGCCGCCGCAATTCATACGGGTCCTTTTTCCCTGCGTCCGCCAGCTCATCCATAAAACTTTCGCTGAAAAAACCGTTTTGCGAATTTCCCACCGACCGCCAGAATCCCACCGGTATACCCGTTTCCGTCAGCTGGTAATCCACGAGGATATTGGGAATCGAGTAAGGAAGATTCTCCACTCCTTCGACGCTGGTAGGGTCGAGATTGTTCTTGATGCTTCCAGGAAACCAGAGGTTCATGATGGAGGGGCACGCAACAGTTGTGGTCCAGGCAACCGGCCAGCCGTCCGCATCGAGAGCGCCGGCCATTTTTGCATACGACGCGGGACGATAATAATCGTGCTGTGTATCATCTTCGCGCGACCACGTCACTTTTACCGGCGCGCCAAGCGCTTTCGAGGTTTCCACCGCTTCAATCACAAAGTCGGTGCCGGCTTTGCGGCCGAAGCCGCCTCCCAGAAATGTCGTATGGATGAACACGGCTTCCGGCTTCAAGCCGCAAATTTTCGCGGCGGTACCCTGCGCCATGGTCTGAAATTGCGTCGGCGCCCATACATCGCAGCGGCCCGCGCGTACATCCGCGGTGCAGTTCTGAGGTTCCATCGTGGCATGCGCCAGGAAGGGAGCTTCGTACACCGCCTCGATCTTTGTAGCCGCGCCGGCAAGCGCCGCCGCGGCGTCGCCTTCCTTGCGCGCCTCCACGCCGGGCTGTGCTGCCCGCTCCGCGAAGAGCTTGCTGATACTCTCGCTGCTGACGTTTGCGTTCGCTCCCTCGTCCCACTTTACGTCAAGCGCGCGCCGACCTTGCATCGCCGTCCAAGTGCTGTCGGCAACTATGGCGATGCCGCTTGAAATCTGGACCACGTTCTTGACGCCCGGCACGGCCTTGGCTTTCGTTGCATCAAAACTGGCGACTTTTCCGCCAAAGACCGGGCAGCGCGCCACGACCGCGTAGAGCATCCCGGCCCGCCGCACATCGATTCCAAACTGCGCGCGCCCATTCACCTTGTCCGGCGTATCCAGCCGCTTGGTGGACTTCCCGATCACGTGGAACTGCTTCGGGTCCTTGAGCGGCACGCCATCCGGCACGGGGAGTTTTGCCGCTGCTTCGGCAAGGCTGCCGTACGTCAGCTTGCGTTTGGTGGCTTGATGCAGAACCACGCCGTTTTCCGCGCGGCAGGCTGTCTTTTCAACGCCCCACTTCTGCGCCGCGGCTTGGACAAGCATGTCCCGCGCCGCTGCGCCGGCCTTGCGCATGGGGTCCCAGGACGAGCGCACACTCGAGCTGCCGCCCGTGCCCTGCATGCCGAACGCGGGATTGAAATATTCCTTGGCCGCGGGAGCGAATTCGGTGCGAATCTTCTTCCAATCGCACTCCAACTCTTCGGCCGCAATCATGCAAAGCGCCGTCTGGATGCCCTGGCCCATTTCCGACTTGTCGATGATGATGGTTACGGTATCGTCGGTGCCAATGCGCATCCACGAGTTCAGTGCCGCCGGCTCCGCCGTGCCGGCGGGCGCTGCCGCGAGCGCTTCATAGCGTCCAGGAAGATAAAATCCGATCACCAGGCCGGCCGCCCCCGCCACCCCGGTTTTGAGGAAGCTCCGGCGATCCACGCCGCGGGTGCGGGGTCCACTTTGAGCCCGCCAGAATTTTGTCGTGCCGGCGCTCATGCCGCACCTCCCACTTCCACGGTCTCCACGGCCAGCACTTGTTCCTCGCTCTCATCCGCGCCGAGCTTTGCAGTCTTCGCGGGAGCGCCTTGCAACTTCGCGGCGAGGTGGACGGCCTGACGAATCCGCTGATACGTCCCGCAGCGGCAGATATTGCCCTTCATCGCGTCATCAATGTCCGAATCGCTCGGTTGCGCCTTGGTTGCCAGAAGCGCGGCGGCGGACATGATCTGTCCTGACTGGCAATAGCCGCACTGCGGCACGTCAATCTCGATCCATGCCTTTTGGACAGGATGGCTGCGGTCGGGCGAGAGTCCCTCGATCGTCGTGACTTTTTTCCCGGTGACGGATGAAATGGGTGTGATGCAGGAGCGCGTGGCTTCTCCGTCGATGTGTACCGTGCACGCGCCGCACAAGGCCATGCCGCAGCCGAATTTCGTCCCGGTCATCCCCATCGTGTCGCGCAAGACCCACAGCAGCGGCATATTGGGATTGACGTCCACCGTCTGAGTTTTTCCGTTCAATATGAATTGAATCGACATAGGAGGTCTCCTCGAAGCAGATGCAGGTTAACACATGCTATCAGAGTCGTGCGAAAAGTGCATTTTCCTGCGGGTTGGGTGGCTAAGAAGGAAATCTCAAATCAAGATAGTAAATGCGCCCATTGAGACTGGAAACCACAAATAAGCGCCGGTTCTGCATAGGAATATACGAAATTATCGGCGGACGCCCGACGGACCTATCGCCCGCCGGACTATGCGACAGCGCTGAGAAACGCTATTTGGAGGCGAGCTGCTGTACGATCGCCAGTGATTTCTCCACGTGCCCATCGGGTGAGAGATTGTCTTCCTTCGATGAAAGCGTGGCGATGATCTTGTGATCCTTGCCGATGACGAAAGTTTCGCGTTCGATAAAGTCATGGTCGATCGCGGTACCGCGCACATCCATCTGGCCGGGTTTTACGGCGCTCGTCGCCAGATTGTAGGAAGCGGCAATCTCGCGGCTCGCATCGGAGGCTACCGGAAACTTTCCGGCGCAATATTCCGGATCCGCCGAGAACTGATCGAGGCGTTGAATGCTGTCGGCCGATACGCCAATGATGGTGGCGCCGGCGGCATCGAATTTGTCTTTCATCTGCGCAAATGTATGCGCTTCGAGATCACAGCCTTTGGTGTAGGCAGACGGATAGAAATAGACCACGACAGGCCCTTTTTTCAGGGCTTCTGGCAAAGAAAAAGTAAATTCCTTTCCTGCTAGCGAAGCGCGCGCCGTGAAATCGGGCGCCTTATCGCCCACTTTGAGCGCAGCCAAAACGGGCAAGCTAACCAGCACAGAAATCGCAAGAACCAGAAATGGTTTGTTCATAACGAATGCCTCCCGGCCATTGAAGTACCAAAAGCATATCACACCCCGATGCCGTAGGGATTGTCTTCGATTTTTCGAGCTGGATGGAGGTCTTTAGCCCAACGCTGGTCGCTTCACGGGACCATTGCCTGCTGGCGACATTCTGAGAAGATGAATTATCAGGACTTGGCGCGAAAGGTGTTTGAACTATTTGACGAATCGGCTGGATCTCATATATCTGTGAAACCGTGCGCGCATGTATGTGCTGTCGGCCCACCAAGCACCGAAAACCACGATACAAACCACCATCGTGATTTGGATGACGCCGACCCCAAGATCATTCAAAATCAAAAGCCCTCTCTGCTGATCTAAGAAATAAACCCATTCGGCCATTTTAGACGCGCATAGGAGGAGAACGGGCACGCAAGATATCACGATTATGTAGTTCGCAAGGGAGAGTTTCCGAGATGCGCTTCGCCATACAAGCATTCCGTACGCTGCCAAGATGACCCCTATCACAATTTCGGCACGGAAAAATATGTTGAAAATACTATGCCTGTCGCTCAACGGAAGGAGAGTAAAAATACCTGGCGACTTGAACCAGATAAGACCGTGTGCGAATGAGAAAACACCATATCCAAATAGTTTTTTCCCTTGATCAGCCTGATAGTTTGTTGTCATTTCGCCAAGTCCGCGATTTCTTCCAGACCAAACTGGAAGCCTCCTACAGCCATCCAGGGGCGTGCAGACAATTGTGACTCCCGAATTGAAGGATCAGCCATAGCGCGGAAGTACTGCCCTAGCGAAAGACACATCTCGTCCCAACGGGCCTCGCCCACGGCAAGACTGCAAGGCTCTGGCGGCCAACGCCCGAGAAACGCCCTAGCAGTGACGGTTAAATTGTTAGCTGCCTGCGCTCTCCGTTTTCCTAACGCTTCTTACCGTTCAGATATAATATTAGGATAATATAATAGTACAGTTAACTAGCGGCTCGATAGTTGGCCGAAAAACTTCCGCATTATTTCACGGCAAGTCAACCCGTAGGGCTTCACGAATCAGAGTACTTTATATCGTGGAGTCTTCGTGCTTCCTGATCCGGGAGCGAAAACGGTGCTTCGGTGCTGAACCTTAATATATATGGGTGGTGGGCGCTTCATTTCAAACCTAATCCCAGGGCCGTAGGATGCTTCGGTTGATAAAGGCCGACCTCGCCTCCACCGGGAAGCTGCATCTTCGTAATTGAACCCCATCGTGCTTCCTCAACCTTAGAGCACTTAACGCCCTTCTTAGCGAGTGAATCCATCTCTGTTTTCAGGCCGTCGCACATGAAATAGAGTTCATGAGGGCCATTCTCTTCGGACGGGTGGAATGCGGCTTCTCCGGGCGGTAGCGCGAAGATCAGCCAGCCATGGCCCGCATCGACGGACTTTAACCCGAGAACGTCGCGAAAAAATGTGCGGTCCGCTTCGGCGTCTTTACTGTAGATAACTACGTGAGCGCCAGAAATCATTTGCCCCTCCAACGAAATATCGGGAACTCATAGCAGCTTGGCATACACCTACTGATCAAGCCTCTATTTGTGGCACATTTATGCCATGCGTGATACAAGAAACGGGCGGCATGGAGTTCGTAAAAGAGACGCGCCAACATGAACGAGTCATCTGCCAAGAGAGCAAGCACGCGGGTTTCAAGGATTATCAAAGCCGAGGGCAAGGCCGTCTATCACGCTTTTCTTGACCCTGACTCCGTAGCTTCCTGGCTTGCGCCGAACAATATGAGAGGCCATGTGCATGCCTTCGACGCGCGCGAGGGTGGCACATTCCGAATGTCGCTCACGTACCAAAACCCTGAGCATTCACTGGCCGGCAAAACCTCTGAGGACGCGGACACTTTCCAGGGCAGATTCGTTGAACTGGTCCCCGACGCGAAGATTGTGGAAGTCGTTGAATTCGAGTCGCAGGATCCGTCATTTGCCTGCGAAATGAGAATGACCGTGAGCTTCGCCGACGCCAACGGAGGAACCGAAATCACAATCCTCTGCGAGGACATACCAAAAGGAATTCGGCCCGAAGACAACGAACTAGGCTGTAAAGAATCTCTGCAGAAGTTGGCTGCATTCCTCGAGTGAGCTTTCTCGTGGTTTTCATCTCCAGCTGACCAACGAACAGATTCTCCTCCGCGTGGCTCCGCATTCCGAAGGTTGCGAATTTCCGCCGCAGATCGATAAGTATCGAGGGATGGTTGAGGACGCGGTGTTGGGTTGTCTGAGCGGCGCATTTGCTTCGCTCTAGTGCGTCGGTGATGAAGGTACGAGCTCAAGGGTCGTAGCTCGGGACTTCGCGCTTCCAAGGTCCTTGGCATACTTGAGGGCCCCCGGAGTGGTGTACCTTTTAAGGTAAGCTCGGTCGACGGCATCCCTTAGACTCTTATCCTTTATACGCACGGCGTAGACCGCGATCTCGTAATTGGCAATTTGGATCGTGCCGCGGGGCTCCTTGAGAAACGCCCGATACCAACCGTCCGGCTTCACGCTCCACGATCGGACGAAGACGCGGTCTTTCACGACGACAAACCAGATGCCGATGAAGCGGTGGCGGCCCGACCCTGCCCGAATGCGCAAACCCTTGCTCTCTTGTAGGGCAGTCAGGAGGTCATCGGAGAAGTGTCGTTTCGTTTTCATGCCTGCGCTTTTTTGAAGGTGAGTGCTCCAAGTGGCATGGCGTCAACGTATCTTCTTCAACTCTTCGCCCAGGGCGGCACAACGCCAGTCATGCGCGCGTACCCGATCAGCTGCCCCATGTGTTCGTTGGCATGAACAATGATGCGAAGATACATGCCGTCAACCGTCGCATCTCGATCGGCAATGTGGACTTTACGCTCAAGATCGTTGGGTTTCGCCGTCAAGTGAGCTTCTCTGACCGCGTCTAGCGAGCGTTTCAGCCAGTTAATTACTTCGGGCTTGGACGTGACTGTCTTTTCCATATTCTCCTTGAGGTCCGCGGGCATCTTGGGACCTGTAATGCTCAATAAATAGAAATTCGCAATCGCAAGGTGCATGTACACTTCACTCGTGGACCGAACTCCTGGCGCAGGGCGCCATGCGAATTTCTCCGCCGGTGTTGCCTCGGCCAATGCAATCAACTGCCGAGAAACGTGCCTCCACTCGCCGTCGTATCCCTGCCAAATCCCTTCCGGTGCTGTCTGGGCCAACAACGTAGGCGCGCTCAACAAAGCCCACAGACAAAATGTCCTCATCAACTGAGATTTCATGATGTCGCTCCTCTCAGGAGTTCCAACTCCGCACTGTCTCCTCGCCCGGAGCATTATAGACTCCATCGGATCCGTCTCTCGCGTATATCGAATCGCCGAGCATTGGTCATTCAATGGATTTTGTCGCTAAGGCCCGAATGGGCGTTCCGCAGGAAAAGAAGGCATCGAAGGATTCCAGGGCAAGGCGTGTGGCAGCTGACGGGACCGAAATGACTTTTCCTGGGGGACCTAAATCACCGCGAAAATTTTTAGTCTTCTGCCTGTCGTTCTCTCGGCTGTAAGCTGCCACAAACGCAACGCGCGCTCTTTCATCAACGCGAAAAATACGGGCACCAGAATCCGCACGTGAATTGTGGACGTGATCATGCTGCCGACGATGGGCGCGGCTATGGGCTTCATGACATCGGCGCCGACGCCGCTTCCCCCCAAGATCGGGATCAGGCCTGCGAGCACGACGCACACGGTCACGAGTTTCGGCCGTAGACGTAGCACCGCACCTTCGATGATGGCTTCCTCGATGTCTTCGTCCTTTAGCGGTCGTCCGCTCGCGAGCCGGCGGTTCAACGCTTCGTGAAGGTAGACGACCATCACGACGCCGGTTTCCACCGCGATCCTGAACAGAGCGATATAGCCGACCCAGACGGCCACGCTGAAGTTATAACCAAGCAGTTTCTGCAGAATGAGTCCGCCGGTGAGCGCATACAGTGTCGGGAAGATGAGGACTGCCGATTCCGCGACGGAATGGAAGATCGTGTACAGGAACACAAAGATGACGACGAAAACGAACGGCAGGAGAGATTTTCAGCGTCACCAAAACAGTAAAGGCTTAAGAAAAACGTCAAGAGACCGGATTTCTCGGGACAACTTCGGGACATTTGGGAGAGTGGAAATTTCGTTGGTTTTCCGGGTAAGCGACACCAGACAAAGCCTTTAGTGTTTTTCCCCGTCTGCTTTGTAAGCAGGGGGCCGCGGGTTCGAGTCTCGCCACGTCCACCAATCTTTTCAATCATTTGTGGCGATCTCGGCCGAGCACCTGCTAGCCAGCCAGGCGCTCTCAATGAGTTTTCAAAACCCCGGATTCGGATTGCTATGCCTCTTGGTAAACCGTCTCTGGTCGCGCACCAACAGTGATTAGTCAATTGCTCCCGATGAGCGAGCGCAAAAATCAAACTTATTTCCCTGCTAGCAGGCGACGATGCGGGCGTTCTCTTCATCCCTTTTCAAACGGTTCGTTTCCGAAAAAGTCTTCCTTCTGACCCGCTACAGCGAAACACCCAAAAATTTAACGCATTGTCTGTATGTAACGGCGCGGACAGAATCTGCAAGCTAGCTCGCCAGAGGGTTTTATCATGGCCCGAATCCTAATTGCCGACGACCGCGAATCTATGCGCGGAGCGCTCAAGACCTTCGTCGCGCTAAATCCCGAATGGACAGTTTGCGGAGAGGCGGGGAATGCGAACGAGGCGATTGCGAAAGCTCAGGAACTTCACCCCGATGTAATAATATTGGATTATAAAATGCCGGATTCCGACGGCCTCGTGGCAGCAGACGGGATATTTAGAGTCTTACCAGATATTCCAATCGTGATGTTCACGCTGTTCAAGACCGATGAGCTTGAACACGCGGCCAACCTAATGGGAATCCGAAGTGTCGTCGGCAAAGAAGAGGGCGTCCCTTCGTTGCTCAGCGCAATTGAGAATGAACTCAGCCGCTCAGCTCCGCAACGCGAAGGCAAACATTTCTGAAATCGTCGGTTCCAGCCATCGTTCGACCCCAGAAAAAATCAACCGAACGTAGATGGGCAATGCTGCGGGCTCGAAGCAATAAGACCGTTTTTACCAGCGGCAGAAAGCCCGCAACAGCGAATGGCGCACCGCTAAAGCCAGGGCGCGGCATAACCTCAGGATTGTCTCCGTGAAGCCGCTTATGCGCATTCGCGCTACAGGCAAAGTCAAAGGCAACTGCCCAACCTTCGGGACATTTTACGGGCCAGAGTGCTCTCTATCACGGAGTGCACTTGCATACTGGTCCGGGAGCAAAGACCTGATCAACAATCAATGCGTAATTCAGTCTGTAACGAAACTTATCGCTGACATCAGTCGTCCATCTATGCAGTGCCACTCCTGTCGGAGGTTGCCATGGCATCGAAGTTCCGCAAATCCGTTTTCGCTTGTTCCCCATCAATTTTTTGTGCGGCTGTCGTTTTGCTGTTGCTCGCGCCCACGGTAAACGCGCAATCGTCGAACCAATATCCTCTTTTGCGTAAGCCTACTGTCAGCAAGACGCAAATCGCGTTCAGTTACGGCGGCGACCTCTGGATCGTGGACCGCAGTGGCGGCGATGCGCGCCGGCTCACCAGCGATGTGGGTATCGAGATTGATCCCGTGTTCTCGCCAGACGGCTCGATGATTGCGTTCACAGGCGAATACGACGGAAATGAAGATGTCTACGTGGTGCCGGCCGCTGGCGGCGTGCCGAAGCGGCTCACATCACATCCCTCGCCGGACCAAGTGGTGGGTTGGACGCGCGACGGCAAGCGCATTATCTTTCGCTCCCCACGCGACAGCTACTCGGGCTTCACGCAGTTGTACACCGTGGGGCTCGACGGCGGGCTGCCCGAAGTCCTTCCGCTTCCGATGGCGGTTGACGGCGCCTTCTCCCCGGATAATTCCCACCTGGCGTACGTCCCGTTTACAAATTTCAGGGAGTCGTGGCAATTTCAGCGCGGCCTGAAGCATTACCGTGGCGGCACCGCTTCTCCGGTATGGGTGGCCAATCTGGCCGATTCCAGCATCGAAAAACTCCCACGCAAGGATTCCAACGACTCCGCTCCAATGTGGATCGGCAACCGCATCTATTTTCTTTCCGATCGCAATGGGCCGGTGAATCTCTATGCCTACGACACCGCTTCCAAACAGGTAAACGAAGCGCTGACCAGCAACGGCGTGGATATCAAGTCGGCTTCCTCGGGCCCAGATACTATCGTTTACGAACAATTCGGTTCCATTCACTTGTTCGATCCGGCGAGCGGTAAACAGAACCCTGTCAACGTTCGGGTGACCGGCGACTTTCCCGCCGTGCGTGCGCATTACGTAAACGCTGCCGAGCAGATAGAGAACGCCAACATCTCGCCCACCGGCGCACGGGCCGTTTTTGAAGCGCACGGGGAAATACTAACCGCTCCCGTCGAGCATGGAGACATCCGCAACTTGACCAACACGACTGGCGCTACGGAACGCGACCCGGCGTGGTCTCCCGATGGAAAGTGGATCGCCTATTTTTCCGATGAGTCAGGTGAGTACGCGCTGCACCTGTGCTCGCAGGATGGCTTAGGCGAAGTGAAGAAGATCGGCCTCGGTAGTCCTCCTTCGTTTTTCTATTTGCCGACCTGGTCGCCCGATGGCAAGAAAATCGCATACAGCGACAAGCGTTTGAACCTGTGGTACGTGGACATCGAGACGGGAAAGCCGGTCCACGTGGATACGAATCCGTACGACGGTGGCCCAGGCAACGGGTTCGATCCCGATTGGTCGCCCGACAGTCGTTGGCTCGCTTACACTCGCCAGCTTGATAGTTCGTTGCGCGCCGTATTTGTGTATGGCGTCGAAGATAAAACTGCCCACCAAGTGACCGACGGATTGAGCGATGCGGCTTCCGTTGCGTTCGACAAAAGCGGGAAGTACCTCTACTTTTTTGCCAGTACCGACACTGGACCTGTCATAGCCAGTAGCATGGGTGGATTCAAAATTCCGGTTACGCGCAGCGCTTACGTTGTTGTTCTCTCCAAAGATCTGAAATCGCCCCTAGCTCCGCAGAGCGATGAGGAGAAGGTGACCGCGCCCGGCGACAAATCTGCGGCGGCTAAAGCGCCCGCCGAGACGGACGATTGCGCGCCGCCAGGCGGGGCCAAACCCGGGGCCGAGCCGGCTGCAGAAAAACGTGCAAAGACCGGCGAGAAAGAATCTGCCGAAAAGAAGGGCGACAAAGACGAAAAATCCGCAAAGCAAACTCCCGAAGTGAAAATTGATTTTGAAAACATCAGCCAGCGCATCCTGGCGCTTCCGATTCCCGCACGGAATTATGAGCGCCTCCTTGCGGGCAAAACTCATTTGGTCTATCTGCTCGAAGGCCCCACGGTGGACGACGGAAACCGGATCGGGCGCATCGTGCACAAGTTCGACGCGTGCACCCGGAAGACTGACAAACTGCTCGACAACATTGGCGGCTTCGTTATTTCGTCCAATGGCGAAAAGGCCCTATATGAGCAGCTTCCACCAAAGCCTCCTCTCCCTCCCGCTGGAGGCGGGCCACCTCCCCACGGCGCGTGGACCATCAAGCCCGTCGATGCGCTCGGCAAGCCACCCGAACCCGGGAAGCCCGATGGCACACTGCATTTGGAAACGACGAAGGTCTATGTCGACCCGCGCGCGGAGTGGCAGCAGATGTTCCGCGAGATGGGACGCATCGAGCGCGACTTCTTCTACGATCCCAACATGCACGGTGCGAACCTGAAAGAGCTGATGGCCGCCTATCAACCCTATGTCGAGAACGTGATGAGCCGCGCCGATCTGAACTACATTTTTGCCGACATGCTTGGTGAAATCACCGCGCAGCACGTCTACATTTTTGGCGGCGAACGCCCGGAAGTCAGGCACGTCAGCGTGGGTCTGCTCGGTGCCGACTACACGATTGACCACGATCGCTACCGCTTCGCCAAAGTGTACTTCGGCGAGAACTGGAACCCCGATTTGCGTGCTCCCCTCACTGAACCTGGCGTGAACGTCCGCCAAGGCGAATACCTGCTGGCTGTCGACGGCCGCGAAGTCCATGGCCGCGACGAAGTCTATGGCTTCTTCCTCGAAAAGGCAGGCAAAGCTGTTCAATTGAGAGTGGGATCCGACCCCACCGGAAAAGATGCGCGTGCGGTTACGGTAGTGCCGATCGGGGACGAGCGCTCCCTGCGCTTGCGCGACTGGATGGAGAGCAACCGGCGTAGAGTGGACGAACTCAGTAACGGCAAGCTGGCGTACATTTATTTGCCGAATACCGCCGTCGCCGGCTTCACGAATTTTAATCGCTATTATTTCGCGCAAAACGACAAGCAAGGCGCCGTGATTGATGAGCGCTTCAACGGCGGCGGCTGGATCGCCGATTACATCGTAGATTGGCTAAAGCGGCCGCTTTTGATGGTGGCGATGACCCGCGAAGGCAAAGACAATTCCATTCCGCAAACGATATTCGGTCCGAAGGTCATGTTGATCAACCAATATGCGGGATCGGGCGGCGATGCTCTACCCTGGATGTTCCGAAAGCTAGGCATAGGTCCGCTGATCGGCACACGCACGTGGGGCGGCCTAATCGGTATCGGCGGATACCCGAACCTTATGGACGGAGGCGGAGTGACTGCACCGCGCTTTGGCCTTTTCAATCCCGACACTGGCGAGTTCGATGTGGAAAACAAAGGCGTGGCGCCGGACATCGAAGTGGATCTGGACCCCGCGGCGTGGCGCCAGGGTCACGATCCGCAACTTGAGAAGGGTGTGAGTGTCGCGCTTCAGGAACTGAAAGACCATCCTACGCCGCCGATCAAGCGGCCCAAATATCCGGTCTACAACTGGCCAGCGGTGCGGGCGAACGCCATGAAAGTGCAACCGTCGTCGGGAGCAGGACCAAACTGATCCTCGGTCGGCAGCTATTGCTCTCACGAATTGGCGGTGAGTTTGCGATTCCGCGCTGCTCCTTGGGGCGAGTTCGGGACAATTTCGGGACATTTGAGAGAGCGGAAATTTCGTTGATTTTCCGTGTAAGCGACACCAGACAAAGCTGTTTTACCCGGTCTGCTTTGCAAGCAGGGGGCACCGGTTCGATCCCGGTTACGTCCACCAACTTTTTCAATCACTTGCACTGTTGTTTTCTGATCCCTGCCTTCATAGCAGGTGGTCCTTCTTTTGGTGCCCTGCCGGGACGCTACAAAAGAATCGTTGTGCGAAGACATCGAGACATCATTCCACAAGGATCCGCAGGCATAGGCGGATTGAAGAGGGGTTCCCTGAGTTTCAGATGGACCACCTGTCATTCCATAGTATCGCCATAGGAAAGCAAAGCATGCATATTTGAAAGTATGCCCTTCCAACGTTGAAATTTGGCCACATAAAAAAGAAATAATTTTTGTTGAAATGGACAAGTCATGTGGTATCCAAGACTCTGATTTTTATCGCTCCCAACTGAAACGGTCCGAATGATCACTGCAAATCCTAGTGGGCTCCTTGAAGGGGGTATCGCAAGAGCCGCCGACGAGGACCTCATCGAACTTCTTCGAGGGGGGAGCGACGAGGCGCTCACGGTTCTTTTCGATCGCTATCATCGTCTGGTGTTTCACGTAGCGCTGCGAATTGTGCGCGATCCGGGTGAGGCCGAAGACGTTGTGCAAACCGTGTTTCTCAGCATCTTCCGAGCAGCGACTAATTTCGACCGCCGAAAGGGCGTGGTTCGTGTCTGGCTGCTGCAATATGCCTATCACCGCGCATTGCACCGCAAGCGCCATCTTACTGCGAACCAATTTTACCGCTGGGAGGAACTTGAAGCGGCCATGGAAGTCGGAGCGGCCCGCGCGTATCTGGGAGACGCACGAGAGAATGTGCGACTTGTCGATCAACTATTGCAGCGGCTGAAGCCGCGTCAGCGATCTGTCATGGAGCTGACTTATTACGAGGGCTTGACGGCCGAGGAGGTGTCGCGACGCCTAAACGAGTCCGTTCACGTCGTGCGTCACGATCTACAGAGGAGTCTCGCAATATTGCGCGAAGCGATGCTGAAAGCTGAGGCGACAAAGAAGGACCAATGTTAGGAGAGCTTGCAAGACGACTCGCACCGTGGGGCCATGCAAAATTCCAGAGGCTGTGTGTGCCCGCCGTGGTGGGACACTTGTCTCCGGAGCAATTGACGGAACTGGAAAAACACCTGAAGAAGTGTACGAAGTGCAGAAGATTTCTATCGGATACGGCACAGACCAACCTGGCAGCTATGCCGGCTTTTTGGGAGACGCAAAAGCCAGTGGTCCGCATGATGTCTCCAGATGGCATACGCACCCGTTTCCTGCAGCGCTTGAATCGCGAAGGGAAGGAACAAGAAGAGACAGGATCGATGGTCGAATTGGACTTACCGCTCGGCTCGCGTTCACACCTTGAAGTTCAGCCAAACGGATTCAGAATGCTCATGCGGCCGCTTCCCATTACAGCTCTTCTGATCGCCGTAAGCCTGTTCCTGGGAGGATACTATGCGGGATCGAAATCGAAGCTGAAGGCTGCGGCTCCGAGCCGACTACAGGTTGCCCCGACGCTGGACAGTCGAACCATTCAAGCGAGTGTCGACAGCCCTTCCCAGACGAAAGAAAAGGTTCTCCAATCCGCGCTGGCTGAATTAGCGCGCACACGAGCCCTTTCAGCTGCGGAACGACGTGCCCTTGAAGAAAAAATGGCGGCTTCGGACGCCAGGTTGAACTCTCTGCAGTTGGACAATGCGAATGCACTGCAACAGAGTCAAGAGGCCGAACGTCAGGCGAAAGAGGTGCTAGCTGCGACTCGAAAGGAAAATGAGGCTCTTCGGAAAAAAATCACTGAAACGGAAGCGGTCCTGGCCTCACAGGATCGCCGCACGCAGGAGCTTCAGAATGAGTTGCAGTTCGCACGCGTCCACCAGCAAGAGCAGGACGAGCAGCCCATTGTGGCGGATCAACACCTTGCAAAACGACAATTGAGCGACCTCGTCACCGCCAGGAATCTGCATATCGTGGACGTATACGATGCAGATGGCGGAGGTCACCGCAAAGCTTCATTTGGACGCGTATTTTACGTTGAGGGCAAGTCGCTTCTTTTCTACGCGTACGATTTGCAGGATAGGCGGCAAGCGAAGGCCAATGTTGTGTTCCACGTGTGGGGAGGACGAGCTGGGGCGAAGGAAGTCACGCACAGCCTCGGGATTCTGCGCAACGAGGATGCGAGACAGGGTCTTTGGACCATGACTTTTGATGATTCGTCCGTACTGGCAGAAATCAATTCAGTATTTGTAACCGCGGAATCCGCCGGCCGGCGGGATCTGATTCCGCATGGGAAGAGAGTCCTGTACGCGTATCTTGGAAATCCGCCGAACCATCCGTAGACGGTCTGCCTCGCAAAATCCCAAACAGTCCAGTGTTGCAAAAGATTTGCATTGAAGTTTGCGAATTTCCTCGGGCTCGCGGGCATACGAGATTAACCAGGAGGCTGCGCCCTAATGTCTTTTCGTTCGCTCTTGAAGTGTTCTTTTCTGTTGGGCTCGATACTGTTGAGTCTTGCCTCTCGTGCCGTGGGCCAGGCCGATACGGCTTCGATATCCGGCGTGATCACAGACGCGACAGGTGGGACGATTGCCGAGGCCACCGTGGAACTCCAAAGCGTGGATCGGGGGTCAGTTACCATGACCAAGACGAACGCTGCGGGCATCTACGTGTTCGCTAGCGTGCAACCGGGGCCGTATCGGTTGTCCGTGCGGATGGTGGGATTTCACCAGGTGGATCTTCTGAATCTGATCGTGAACACTCAGGACCACATCGAGCAGAATTTTCAATTACAGATCGGATCAACTTCCGAGAGCATAACGATTGAAAGCGAAGCGCCTCTGGTCAACACAACTGATGCGTCTCTCGGCCGCTCGTTTGAAACCAGGCAGGTGGAACAACTTCCGATTGAGGGCAGAAACGTCGTCGAGCTTTTGAGCCTGCAACCCGGCGTTTCCTACCTTGGGAATCAGATCAATGCCGACCGTGATTCGCGCAGCGGTTCCGTCAACGGGGCGCGCAGCGATCAGTCCAACGTGACGCTGGACGGCGTTGACGTCAACGATCAGAGCAAGGGATATGCGTTCACGAGCGTGCTTCGAAACACACAGGACTCCATTCAGGAATTCCGCGTTGCCACCAGCAATGCCAATGCCGACGCGGGCCGTTCCTCCGGCGCACAAGTATCTCTGGTGACCAAGAGCGGCACCAATTCCTTTCACGCCTCGGCGTATGAATACAACCGCAACGCCGCCTTCACGGCGAATGACTACTTCAACAAACGCACTCAATTGGGAAATGGTGAGCCAAACAGACAGCCCCAGTTAATTCGCAATGTCTTTGGGGGCTCTGCAGGGGGGCCGATCAAGAAAGACCGTCTGTTTTTCTTTGCGAACTACGAAGGACGTCGCGATCGTGAGGGCGTCGAAGAGGCGCGCAAAGTGCCTACGACATCCTACCGTCAGGGGATCCTCACCTACTATGTGGATGGCGCGCAGGGATTTACCACGACGACGCTGACTCCAACAGACCTGAAGAACATGGATCCGCTGGGCATCGGTGAAAGCCAAGCGGTCCTCGCGGCTCTTCAACAATATCCTTTGCCAAACGATCCGACCCTCGGCGATGGCCTGAACCAGCAGGGTTTTCGCTTCGTCGCCAATGAAGCGAGGAAATTTGACACTTATATCGCGAAGTTTGATTACAAGATCACCCGCGACGGGCGGCACGCCATCTTCTGGCGCGGCAACCTGCAAAACGACAATTCCGGAGGGGCTCCACAATTTCCCGGCCAGGCGGCGGCGACACGTACGCTCGACAACAGCAAGGGCTTTGCATTCGGCTATTCTGCAGTGATCGACACGACCAAGGTCAACTCGTTTCGCTGGGGTTTTACGAGACACGGGATGGAAAGCGCTGGAGCTTCCGTGTCGCCGGAAGTAAGCATCGCCCAAATCGACACGCTCAACTCCTTCAGTCGGTCGAGCAGTTTTAGAGTTCCGGTGCACAACTTCCTCGATGATTTTTTCTGGAGCAGGGGCAAGCACAGCATCCAGTTCGGGACCAATGTGCGACTCGTTTGGGACGATCTCTCCGGCCTTACGAACTCTTTCTCTTCCGCCAGCATGACCACCGGGTACCTGAAGTATCAAGGCTTCGCGGGAAAGAGCAACGCCTCGCAAGGGATCGTCGTTCCGTTCGATCCAGGTCCTGCTGGATACACCCCGGTCGCGAGCGGGCATGGCAACCAGTATGACAATGGTGTGATGGGCCTCATCGGAATGCTCAGCGAAGGCACCGCCGTCTACAATTACAATAAAACCGGCAACGCGGTTCCTTTGGGCCAGCCTATTCAACGAAACTACCGCTGGAACGAGTATGACTTTTATGCGCAGGATTCATGGTTAGTTCGTTCAAACCTCACTCTTACCTACGGACTTCGCTGGTCCCTCTTGCAGCCGCCCTACGAACAGAACGGCGAACAGGTTGGGCCGTGCCTTCTCAACGGAACGCAATGCTCTCCCTACGGCCTGGGTGACTGGTTTGCCGTCAGCGCGGAGCAAGGCCGGACTGGCGGAGCCGCAAGCGCCGCGCCGGAGATTTCGTTTGCACCCAATGGGTCCGCAAACGGCCGAGCTGGTTTCTGGAAGTGGGATAGAAAAAATTTCGCTCCGCGGGTTGCGGTCGCGTGGGCGCCCGATTTTAAAGGTGGCCTATTGGGATCACTTTTAGGTTCCAAGCAAACTTCCATTCGCGCTGGATATGCACTGGTCTTCGATCACTTCGGTGCAGCCACGATCAACGAATACAACTCTGACGGCTCCTACGGTATGACGAGCAAGGTACAGAACGTAGCTGGCACCGTTACGGCGGCCAATGCTCCTCGATGGACCAGCTTTACGGATCTTCCCTCGACTCTTCTGCCGCCTCCACCGCCGGGGGGCTTTCCCGCCACTCCGGGCTCGGATTCTTTCGCTATCAGCTGGGGAATGGACGATCGAATGAAGACTCCTTACGCGCATACTTTCGACCTCTCGATCACAAGAGAACTAGGAAACAACACCGCGCTTACACTTGCCTACGTTGGCCGGTTGGGGCGCCGGCTGACAGTTCAAGAGGATGTCGCCATGCCGTTAAATTTGGTTGATCCGAAAAGTGGGGTGGACTATTTCACAGCGGCAGCCAACCTTTCCAAATTGGTGGGAAAGGGCACTCCGGTTGGCAATGTTCAGCCCGTTGCTTAC
>Ga0137403_10003552_pt1 | contig 18684 bp, 16 predicted proteins | sample CZOMad2_1_16fung_FD_122057 | JGI IMG/M metagenome (GOLD analysis project Ga0137403, IMG submission 122057) | Vadose zone soil fungal communities from Angelo Coast Range Reserve, California, USA - CZOMad2_1_16fungal (Hybrid Assembly) | ecosystem: Environmental > Terrestrial > Soil > Vadose zone...
TGGTGAAGAACATGCCGGGCTTCAGCGTCACGCCTTCGCCGGGCCGGCCGATATGAATGATGTTGGGCTCGTCGTGGAACATGCGGCCGAGGCCGTGTCCGCAGAAATCGCGCACCACGCTCATGCCCTGCGGCTCGACAAAACTTTGAATGGCGTGGCCGATGTCGCCGGTGGTGGCGCCGGGTTTTACCGCGGCGATGCCGCGCATCATCGCCTCATAGGTCACTTCAATCAGCCGCTCGGCCTTGCGGGCAACCGGCCCCACCGCATACATCCGGCTGGAATCGCCATACCAGCCCTCGACGATGAAGGTGACGTCGATGTTGACGATGTCGCCTTCCTTCAACAGCCGGTCCCCGGGCATGCCGTGGCAGACCACGTGGTTGATCGAGGTGCAGGTCGAAAAGCGATAGCCGCGGTACATCAGCGTCGCCGGGTAGGCGCCATGGCCGAAGGCGAACTCGCGGACGAAATCGTCGATCCGCGAGGTCGGCGCCCCCGGCTTGACGATATCGGTCAGTTCGTCGAGGCATTTTGCGACCAGCGCGCCGGCCTTGCGCATGCCGGCGAACCCACTCGGCCCATGCAGCTTGATCTGCCCGGTCTTGCGTAAGGAGGTATCGGAGGCTTCGATATAGCTCATGGGCTGATCATGTTCTGGCGGGCAGAGGGCTGCGATGGCGGATTTTTCAGGCTCTAATTTAATGATCGGAGCTGCTAGTGCAAGCCGAGGTTGGGCCGCGAGTTTGTCATGGCTCGGCTGGTTCTGCCCCAGCAAGATGGCATCATTTCGAAGTTTCTGCGATGGTCTCGACCGGCAGCGCGCCGCGGACGCGGATTTCGCGCACCGGATAGGGCACGTGGATACCCTCGCGCTTGAAGGCATCCCAGAGCGCCAGCATCGCGTCGCTCTTCACATTGTCCAGCCCGTCGGGGTCGGCGATCCAGAAGGTCAGGGAAAACTTCATCCCGGCCTCGGCGAATTCCACAAGGATGCAGTTCGGAGCTTTGTTTTTGATGGCGCGCGGCGCGGCCGCGGCAATGTCGAGCGCCAGTTTGCAGACCAGCCGCGGATCGGCCTCGTAATTGGTGCCGAAATTCACCTTCACCAGCGTGTTCTTGTCGGTGTAGGTCCAGTTGACGACCTTCTGGGTGACCAGATCCTCATTGGGAATCAAGAATTCACGGCCGTCGCCCGCGGCGACCGAAATATAGCGGGTCTTCATCTCGTTGATGCGGCCGGTACTGTCGCCGATGGTGATGAGATCGCCGGGTTTGACCGATTTATCCGCCAGCAGGATGATGCCGCTGATGAAGTTGGCGACGATCTTCTGCAAGCCGAAACCGATGCCGACACCGGCGGCACCTGAGAAGATCGCCAGCGCCGAAAGATTGATGCCGGCCGCGCTCAGCACGACCGCGACGGCAAACACCATCAGCGCAAGCCGGATCACCTTGATCAGCAGCACCTGGATCGACGGCGTCAGATCGGTGGAGCGCGTGATCCGGCTTTCCACGAAATTGCTGGCGATGCTGGTCAGCCACAGCGCCACGATCAGCATCACGCCGAGCTTGATCAGCAGTAGCGGCGTCAGCCGCAGGCCGCCAAGCACGATCGAGACCGAATCGAGCGCCTCGATGGTCGGCTCAAGCAGGCCGAGAATGCTCAACGCCGCCACCAGCCAGGCCGCCAGCGACACCAGGCGGACGATGAAAGGGTTGCGGATGACCGATGTAACGAGGCGGATGATCAGCCACGCGAAGGCGAGGCTGGCGGCGACCGACAGCAGATAGCTGCGGCTGGGCCAGGTCGAGCTCAGCATCACCAGGCGCGCCAGCGTCATCAGCAGCGCGAACACCGCCGTCGAGGCGCTGCCGACCAGCACGCGCATGAACAGCCGGAGCGGCGCCGGCCAGCCCATCGCGAACGAGGTGATGTCGATCCGCGCGCGAATGGCTGCGCCGACGCCAAGCGCGATCCCGGCGCCGACCAGGATCAGCCCCAGCTGCAGATAGAACCACGGCGATGTGACCTCGGCGCCGACCGAACGCGCGGCGGAGTGCAGGAGTTCGGCGATCTCGTTCAGGTCCATCGTCAAAATCTCGTCGCAAGCCGGATCATCGGCAAACTTGATTCGAATAGCCTGCAGATTCTCATAACCGCAAGCCCGGCGCCATCGCTACGGCACGCTAGTGCCGTGGGTTGAGCCCGGAAAACCGGGCACATTGCCGCTGGTCGAAGAAATGGGGGTTGGCGTCGAAGTGTGGCGACGATAAGGATGCAATTGCAAGCATTTGCGCTTGTTTGGCGGAAGCTCATGGCGTCACTCGATTCGGTCAGCATAGCCATTCTTCTGGGCGCGGTTCTGGTGATGGCGGGCATTCTGTCCAGCCTGCTGGCGCTGCGCTTCGGCGCGCCGTTGCTGTTGGTGTTTCTCGTGATCGGCATGCTGGCCGGCGATTCCGGTCCCGGCCAGCTCCGCTTCGACGACGTGCGCACCACCTATCTGGTGGGATCGGTGGCGCTGGCTCTGATACTGTTCGACGGCGGCTTGAGAACGCGGTTTCAGAACATTCGCGCCGTGCTGGCGCCATCGATGGTGTTGGCGACGATCGGTGTGCTGCTGACCGCGCTGGTCACGGCGCCGGTCGCCAAATATGTGCTGGACCTGAACTGGACCGAGGCGTTGCTGGTGGGCGCAGTGGTGGCCTCGACCGACGCCGCGGCGGTGTTTCTGCTGGTGCATGCGCAGGGCTTGCGGCTGCGGCCGCGCGTCGGCGCGACGCTGGAGGCGGAATCCGGCACCAACGATCCGTTCGCGGTGTTTCTGACGCTGATGCTGGTCGAACTGATTTCGAGCGGCCAAAGCTCGGTGTGGCATGTTGTGCTGGAATTCGGCCGCGAGGCCGTGCTCGGCGCCGTCATCGGCGTGATCGGCGCGCGTCTGGTGGTGCTGGCGCTCAATCGCGTCGCGCTGCCGCAGGGCCTGCACGCGCCCTTTGTCTGCACCGCGGCGCTGGTTATTTTCGGCGTGGCGCAGATCGCGCACGCCTCGGGCTTCCTCGCCGTCTATCTCGCCGGCATCATCATCGGCAACCGGCCGACGCGTGCGCATAATTCGGTGGTGACGTTTCTCGACGCCGCCACCTGGCTGGCGCAGATCGTGATGTTCGTCATGCTCGGTCTTTTGGTTTCGCCGCAACGGCTGGCCGGCAGCGTTATTCCGGCGGTGGTCGTGGCGCTGGTACTGATGCTGGCGGCGCGGCCGGTCGCGGTGTTTCTCTGTCTGGCGCCATTTCGCTTCAACTGGCGCGAGAAGCTCTTCATCGCCTGGACCGGCCTGCGCGGCGCGGTCGCGATCTTCCTGGCATCGATCCCGATGCTGGTTGGATTGTCGAAGGCGTACCTCTATTTCGACGTTGCCTTCGTCGTCGTCATCATCTCGCTGTTGCTTCAAGGCTGGACGCTGGCCGTTGCCGCACGGCGGCTCCACGTGGCCCTGCCGCGGTCGGACCGCGGGCCGCGCCGCGTTGAGCTTGATCTGCCCGGCCAGCTCGAACAGGAACTGGTCGGCTACTCCGTTCGCCCGAAGAGCCTGTATTTCCGGCGCGGCCTCGTTCCATCCTGGTCGAAGCCGACGCTGGTGATCCGCGACCAGCGCATTCTCTCGCCGGCGGAAGCCGATCCGATCCAGCCGGGCGACTATATCTATCTGCTGGCGCCGCCGGAAAAGGCCGCGACGCTGGATCGGTTTTTTGTCGACATGCTGCCGAGCACCGAGCCCGACCCGCATCTGCTCGGCGATTTTACCGTGTCCGGCGAAGTTACGCTTGGCGACATCGCCGCGGCCTATGGCGTCTCTGTGGATCCGGAGCAGGCAAAACTGACGCTGGCCGACTATTTTGACGTTCACCTCGATCATGCGCCGAAGGTAGGCGCGACGCTTCCGCTCGACTCCATCGTGCTGGTGGCGCGCAGCATCTCCGGCGGCAGGGTCAATGTCGTCGGACTTCGCCTGCCGGAAGACGAAGATGAAGCGGTGGCGGCGACTCGGCTCGCTAAGCTCAAGCGCAAGCTGTCGGAGATATGGTCGTCGGTGGCTGGGATTTAGTCGTGGTGACAAGCGGTGGCTAGGGTTCCTCAGTTGTTCAACCTGGCACGTTCCCCCTAACTGCGTTAGCCCATGCACTGTAGGTGATACGGCTTGCGGTGTCCGCCGGCAGGCGCGCGCGGACGAGCTTTTTGAGCAGCTCCACGTCATCCGGTGGCATCGAAGCGACGGTGGGTCCGGTACTAGGCGCCAGCATGGCGGTCGTCCAAACGTCGTCGAAATCGTTGAATGTTCTTTGCACCTCGATCTTCCGCGTCTCCACGCCCTGGAGACCAGCCTCGGTCCATAAGTTTTGAAGCGCCTCGGCGATTAAAACCTGCGCGCTGGGCGGGCGGAGCGGGGGAAAGCCCATCGCGAACATCTCGGACTGGATCGGCTGCAAGGGAAATCCACCGCCTGGCATGTCCCAGGCATAGGCGGCCACCGTTCCGCCTTTCGAGACCACCCGCACCATCTCGGCGACGCCCTTGCGAGGCTCGGGAATGAAGAAGATCACCAGCGCCATCACCGCCACATCGAACCTGCGAGAGGGGAACGGCAGCTCCATCGCATCGCCTTGCCGGAACTGCGCGCTGCGTGTGGCAGGTCGTGTCCGCGCATGGGCCAGTTGCCCGTCCGATGGATCGATCCCCTGAACCTCGGCGGGCGCGTGCCGTTCAACAATCAGCTCGGTGAAGGCCCCGTTGCCGCAGCCGACGTCGATCCATCGCAGACCGGAGCGCGGCGCGAGCCAGTCAAGAAAGATTTCGCCCGCCAGCCTGCTCCACACTCCCATCATCCGCTCATACGCGGCCCCGTCGTCAAAGCGGATCTGCGGTTCGGCCATCGGCTATGTTCTCCGTTTCAAGGCATGCCCCGGATCAGCGAGAGGTTGTCGCGGATTTCCTGAAGGACCGCAATCTCTCAAGGTCCCGCTGGCGCACGATCCGCCCGCGCCTTGATAGCCGTCAAGAAGCTCTCTTCAGAATTGATCGCGCAGCGAGTCGAACTCCGCGCGGCAGGTCTCGCTGAAATCGCGAAGAAGGTCGGGATCGTCCCGCTGTTGACCATCTCCCGCAGTTCAAGGAACGACTTGTTCGGTGCCAGATATGAATCGACGATCCTCCGCGCCACCCGCTCGGCACTTTCGATCACATTTGGCGAGGACAGGATTCGCATCCTGCCTAGCCTGACGTAAAGCTCGACCAGTGCCGGTATGTCGGCATTCTCATGCTGGAGCGCATCGATATAGCATTTCGAGGCGGCCCCGATGAATTCCTTGTAGAGTTCTTGCCGGCGGAGCTTGTCCTGCGCAACCCACTGTGCCCTGGCCTGCGCACGCTGGTTCAACCACGATGCGAAGACAGATGTGAGCCCGCCGATGGCGGCTCCCGCCAGCGCCGCGAGGGCGGTAATTACCGATGCATCCATAAGGCTCTCACGATGCTGGCGAAGCGTTTTCTGAAACCATGGGATTGACCGGCTCGGTGTTCCGGACCATCTGCCACAGCCCGATCAGGTTATAGAAAACGGCCAGCGCGCAAAGCGTGAAAAGTTCGGACTTGGCCGCGGCAAGCGGGGCCCCAAGCTGCGACAGTTTCACGAAACCGTCGATGGCGGAGGTGCTCGGCACCAGGAACGATATGAGCCTGATGAACGGAGGGATCGCCTCGCTTGGCCAGGAGAAGCCCGCGATCATGAACAGCGGAAGCCCGAGGGCTGCCAAAATAAGGGCCACCCTGATCGGCCTTCGAAGGATGCCCGCCACCACAAAGCCAAGTCCAGAGACCGATAGCACGAAGGGAACGGCGAAAATCAAAATCGGCACGATGACGCCAAGCCGCGGCAGCCCGTACAGATAGGGCAGTACGATGAGATATATCGGCAGGATCACGGCTTCGAGCGCGAGGTAGGCCAGTAGTTTTCCGGCCATGAGCGTGACCGGCGAGAGGCGCCGGCGGCGCGCGTCGTCTCCGGCGAAATCGGCACCCGGCAAGGTGCCGAGCAGCCCGACGCCCATCAAGAGCATCTGCTGCAGAATGAGTACGAACGCGGCCGGAAGCACATAGGTGGCATAGCCGGCCTCGGGATTGAATATCGGTACCGCGGTCAGAGGCATGGGATCCGGCGCGACGACGGCGATCGCGGGATCGACGCCGATGGCGATCAGGCGAGCGGCTTCGACTTCGGCACCGACCGTGCGCGCCACAGCGCCGACAGCTCCCGCTACGCGCTGGTAGATCAGAAAGTAACTGGCGTCGGCATAGAGCGCGACCGGCGAAGGCCGACCGTGCATAAGGTCGCGCTCGAAATATTGTGGGATCACCAGGATGCCATCGACCCTGCGCGCAAAGACCTCGCGCTCCGCGCTCGCGAGGTCCGGCAATACCTCGGTGATCGCGACGTCAGGAGTGGCGTCGACCCGGCGGGCGAAGTCCCGGCTGCTCTGGGTTCCGTCGCGATCGACGACCGCGATCGGGACATTGCGCAAGGCCTCATTCAAATAGGGCTGGGGATAGAACAGGGCATAGAACGCGGCGCCCAGGATGAGCACGGAAAACGCCGGCTTGACCGTAAAGATGCGACGAAGCTCATTCCGAAAAGCGTGGAGAAGGCCGCTCACGACGGCACCTTGGCAAGCGGCTGCGGAGCGTTGCGGTCCTCGATCCGATGAGTGGACCTGCGCATGCTCTCCAGCTTCCACGCGACAAGTCCGGCGAGCCCGACCGCGAACGCGGCGAGCACGAACAGCGGTTTGAACGAAAGGTCGACCGGCGTGCCGCGTATCGTCTGGTCGATTCGCGCGGTCAGGTACCACGTTCCCGGCAGCAGCTCGCCCCAGGCATAGGCGAAAGCATTCATGCCGAGGCGCGGAAAACCAATTCCCATGAAGCCGAACGCGGGCGCCGTTACCAGGGTGGCGATGCTCACCGCGCTGAGCGTCGGCTTTAGCAGCACCGCCAGCAGCGCGCCCAGAAGCTGACATGACAGGATGAACAGCACGCCCGTCATGATCAGCAGCCAGGGATGCCCGCGAAGGGGCAGCCCCAAGACGACAAACAGCAGCGTGTCCGACAGACCCAGCACCAGCAGGAAAAGTATGGTGTAAGGCAATATCTTGCCCGCCATGGCTGGCCAAAGTCCGCCCCCCAGCGACCGAAGAATTCGAAGCCGGTAGGGCGTCTCGACGTCGAGGCCAACGGAATAGGCCGATGTCGTCACCATGACGACCTGCAATACGCTCGGTATCAGGGCGGTCAGCAGGAAGAATACATAGTTCAGCGTCGGGTTGAACAGCGCATGGGTTTGAACCGGAATTGGCTGTAGATCCGCCTCCGCCAGATCGAGCGGCTCGCCCTGAGCACTGCGCAGTGTCAGCCGGATTCCGGCAGCTGCGGTCGGAACTGCCGCGTTCACGCCGCGAGCCGTAAGGTTGCCGGTGGTCAGGGTTTGCGTGTTGTAGAAGAACACGACCTCCGGCCGGCGGCCCGCGAACACATCGCGCTGGAGATAAAGCGGCAGCATCAACAGTCCGTGGATTTTTCCTGACAGGATCAGGCTGCGCCCTTCCGCAAGATCGCCGACGCGTACCGCCACGGCGGAGTCCGGGGTTGCGTCGACCATCCGGATGATGGTGCGCGACAGGTCCGAACTGTCGAGATCGAGCACGCCGATCGGCAGTCGCGTTGCCAGTCCGGCGCTGAAGACCGCGGCGAGGAAGGCCATCTGGGTCAGCGGGACAATGGTCGCAAGCCCAAGCAGGAAAGGCCGCCGCCACAGCCAGCCCACCTCTCGCCAGAACACCAGCCGGAAACCGGGTCGGATGCCGCTGCGGGCCAGCATGTCAACGCCCTCGATTGGCCCATGAAACGATCGCGCTCATGCCCGGACGCAGGCCGTCGACCGGCTGTATCGGCAGCGCGCGTACTTCGAAGGTGCGGAGATCGAAATCACCGGTGGCGCGGGTGGCCCGCCACGCGGCGTATTGCCCCTGCACATTGATCATGGTGACCCGGACCGGAATGACTTGGGACTTCAAAGCCGGCACCGTCAGGTCGAATTTGTCGCCGATCTTCAACCCGCCGAGCAAATCCTCGCGCAGGTTGAATGTGAACCACAGGTTCTGCAGGTCGATCATCGAGAACAGCGGCGCCCCGGCGCTGAAATTCTCGCCGAGCGCAGCGACCCGTGCCGTAATCTGACCGGTGATCGGAGAGCGAATGGTGAATTCGGCCACGTCGACATCGCGCTGATTCAAAGTGGCTTCTGCCTGCTTCACCTGTGCCGCGGCGAGAGCACGCTCTTCCTTGCTGGCGCCTGTCGTCGCAAGCTGTAGTGCAGCTTCCGCGGATTCGCGTTTGCGGGTCGCGGTGTCGAGATTGCGGGTTACCTCATCGACGCGCGCCTGGGGTGCGTTGCCGGTGCGCGCCAGCTCGATTTGCCGATTGTAGGTTTCCTGGGCAAGCGTCTCATCGGCCTTTGCCGCATTGAGGTCGGCCTGGCGCGCCGCGATCGTCTCGGGCCGGGTGCTGTTGATGCGATCCAGATCGGCCTTTGCGACCGCCAACGCGGCTTGAGCGGCGAGCCGGGCTGCGACCAGTTGCGGACTTTCCAGCTCAGCCATGACCGCGCCACGCTCCATGGTGTCGCCGACATCGGCCTTCAGCGTGACGATCCGCGCTGCAACCCGCGGACTGATGTCGACCCGATCAGCCTAAACCTCGCCCTGAATGATCAGGGGCGGCGGCCGGGTCGCAAGCCAAAGCATCGTTGCAAAGGCCGCGACGACCACTACCCCGATCAGCCAGCGAACCGACCTTTTACCCATCGCGAGGCCCCCATAAATCCCCGTTGAAAAATCACGGCGCGATCAGCGTCACACAGGCGCGCCGTCGACGCAACGCGCGTGTCGAGCAGAGATTTTAAATCAAATGTTAGAATCCCTCGGTGTCAATCGCTGAAAAGGTAGACATTAAGTTGGCGCCGGCGGTAACACTTCAGCACCGCCAAACGCAATCACGCGCCCGCGCTGGAGCATTACGATGCTCGTCGCCAATTGCCGCATTTCGCCGGCGTCGTGGCTGACATAAACCATGGGCACGCCGGCCTCATCGCGCAGCCGCACCAGATAGGGCAGGATCTCAATCTTGCGCTCCTCATCCAGCGATCCCAGCGGCTCATCCAACAGCAGCAATCGCGGTTTCGCCAACAGCGCGCGCCCGAGCGCCACGCGCTGGCGCTCGCCGCCTGAGAGTTGGCCGGGACGGCGATCAAGCAGACCGCCGATATCGAGCAGAGCGGTGACGCGCGCGCGCTCGGCGTGATCATCGGCAAGGCGGTTCATCCGCCGCCCATAGTCGAGGTTCTGGCGCACATCGAGATGCGGAAACAGCCGCGCATCCTGGAACACGTAGCCGATACGGCGACGGTGCGCCGGCACGTGCACGCCCGCAGCGGTATCGTCGAGCGTCTCGTCATCGATAACGATGCTGCCGCGATCCGGCCGCAGCAATCCCGCGATGATGTTGACCAGCGAGGTCTTGCCGGCACCCGAGGCGCCGAACAGCCCGGTGACCCGGCCCTCGCTGACTAGGGAGGCTTGAAGCGAGAATTCGCCGAGCTGTTTTGCGACCTCGATGCGCAGCATGGTCAATTCCCGTGCAGCCGCAGCAAGGCGCGGCGCGCGAACCATTCGGAGGCGATCATGGCGCTCATCGCGATCACAATCGAAACCGCCACCAGCCGCAGCGCCGCGGCATCGCCATCCGGCGTCTGGATCAGCGAATAGATCGCCGACGAGATGGTCTGGGTTTCGCCCGGTATGTTCGACACGAAGGTAATGGTCGCGCCGAATTCGCCGATCGCTTTCGCAAAGCCGAGCACCATGCCGGCCAGCACGCCCGGCAGCGCCAGCGGCAGGGTGACGGTCAGGAACACCCGCCACGGCGCCGCGCCCAATGTTGCCGCCGCTTGCTCCAGCCGCAGGTCCACCGCTTCGATCGATAGCCGGATCGGCCGCACCAGAAGCGGAAACGACATGATGCCGCAGGCCAACGCCGCGCCGGTCCAGCGAAACGCGAACACGATGCCGAGATGGTCCGCGAGCCACGCGCCGACAAGGCCGCGCCTGCCGAAGGTCAGCAGCAGCAGATAACCGGTGACGACCGGCGGCAGCACCAGCGGCAGATGGATAGCCGCATCGACAACGGGTTTGCCCCAGAAATCGCGCCGCGCCAATAGCCACGCCGCGGCGATCCCAAGCGGCGTCGCCACCAGTGTCGCGACCGTGGCAACCCGCAGCGAGAGCTGGATAGCGGTCCATTCGGTTGGCGAGAGTTCGAACACGCCGGTGCGATCACGAGGTCGGGCGGATCAGGAAGGTGAATCCATATTTTTCGAAAATCGTCTTCGCGGCGGACGAGCGCAGGAAGGCGAGGTAGTCAGTGGCCTCCGGTTTTGCGGTCGCCGTTGCCGCGACGGGATAGATAATGGGAGGATGGGAATCCGCCGGGAAGGCGCCGACGATCCTGACGCCGGGCTCGACCTTGGCATCCGTGGAATAAACGATTCCCAATGTCGTTTCGCCGCGCGCCACCAGTGCAAGTGCCGCACGCACGTTCTCGGTCATGGCGAACTTGGTCTCGGCGGCGGACCAGGCACCGAGATTCTCCAAAGATGCCTTGGCATATTTCCCAACCGGCACGGATTTCACGTCGGCTGTCGCAATTCTGCCGTCGCCGGCGAGCTTTGCGAGATCGAAGCCTTGTCCGATCGCGACATGGTCGATCGTGGAATCCTTCGGCGCGATCAGCACGATGCTGTTGCCGAGCAGGCTGACCCGCGTCGACTCCTGGATGGTCTTCTTCCTCGTCGCGTAGTCCATCCAGTCGGTGTCCGCGGACACGAAAATATCCGCCGGCGCGCCCTGTTCGATCTGTTTTGCGAGCGCAGAGCTCGCGGCATAGCTGGCGACGACCTTGACGCCGGTTTTCGCGGTGTAAGCGGCGTCGATGTCGTCGAGCGCGTTCTTCATCGAGGCGGCTGCGAACACGGTGAGGCTGTTGTCCTTCGCGAGGACAGGCGAATAGCTCGATCCGCACAGGATCATGAAGGCGGCGAAAAGTCCGGCAAGACGATGCATCGTGGCGCTCCATGCACGTTTGCGCGGCGCTGTCCGCGCGCGCAAATCAGGCCTAGCTCGAGGTGGTATGCGACAGGCGGAAGCGCCGTTCCGGCAATCCGGCGGATTTACGATCCGTCCGGACATCGCAAGCCAAGCCTACAACATCATCGGGGTGAGGAAAAGGCTCTGCGCCGTCTCTCGGAATGCTGGTAAACCCTGCGCCTTCGGAAGCCGGCATGATCAATCCACGGCGATCATGACGTCGGATGCTTTCACCACAACGGTCACTTTATCCTTCGCCTTGATGCCCAATTCATCGACCGACTCATTGGTGATCGATGAGGTGACGGTCTGGCCATTGCCGATATCGACCCGGACATGCGAGGTGGTCGCGCCTTTCTTGACGTCGATGACGGTGCCTTTGATCTGGTTGCGTGCACTGATGCGCATGATGGTTCTCAGCGAATTGCGGGAGGCATTAGCGTATATCCATGCCGAATGAAATCAACCTCGCCGTATCGGTGGCTACTGCCTGGCGTCCGGAGCGGCCAGCACCTGGCGGCAGGCGGCGGGCAATTGCGCCAGCGTCATCGGCGGTTTCGGCTTTGGCGGCTCTTTCGGCGGCTTCGGGTGGATAATGGTATCCTTGAACCAATAGGCCAGATCGGCAGGCTTGCAGCCTTCGCCCGCCGGTGGTTCAGGCTGGCTCTCGCATCCGCCGGCGCCGGGCGGACATTTGATGCGGATATGGAAGTGGTAGTCGTGGCCGTACATCGGCCGCACCTTATGGAGCCAGCCGCGGTCGCCCTTGGCTTCGCGGCACAGCGCCTTCTTGATCGCGGCATTGACGAAGATGCGTTGCACGCTCGGTTCCTGCGCCGCCGCGCGGATCACCGCGAGATGGCTCGGCGTCCAGGCGCTCGGATCGATATCGAGCCGGTCGGCGCGCACCATCATGACCGCGGACGTTTCCTCCCGCTCCTCGCGCGACAATCGCCGGTCCGGCATCGGCGTCAGCCAGATATCGGCATCAAGTCCTACCTGATGGCTGGCGTGCCCGGTCAACATCGGGCCGCCGCGCGGCTGCGACATGTCGCCAACCAGTATTCCCGGCCAGCCCGCATCCTTGTGCGCCTTGTCCGCCAGTCGCTTGAGCAGCGCGATCAGGTTGGGATGCCCCCAGTAGCGATTGCGCGACAACCGCATCACCTGCCAGGTCTCGCCATTGATTGGCAGCGATTCCGCACCGGCAATGCAGCCCTTGGCATAGAAGCCGACCACATGCGTCGGCATCGCCGCGGGCAGGACCTTGCGCCCGAACAACTCCTTGGCGCCGAGTTTCGGATCGTTGGGGTTGGCCAGCGGCGGCAACGGCTTTGCATCGACGCTGCCCTTGTCCTGCGCCAGCGCGGTGCCACTGGTGACGATGGCGGACAACAGCAGGGGAAAGAGAATCAGGCGCGGGTTCATGGGCTCATTCTATAACGCAAGCGTTGCAGGGAATCATCGTTATGGCATTCGCAACTACCAGGCCGGTCGCGGACGCGATGGCGAGGCGATACCGGCGAGCAGGACGGCGAGAATGCCGGTAAGGAAGATGCCGTCGAAGGTCCCGGCACCGCCGATCGAGGCGACCGGCGCGCCGAGATTGGTGATCTTGTCCAGATTGAGAAGATCGGCGCCGATCAGCGTTCCCATCGAGCCGCCGATATAGGCAAGCGGCGCCGCATATTCGCGGGAAAGGAGGAAAGCAATGATTGCCGTGATCACCACCGGCGCAAATACCGGCACGGCAATGCCAACTCCCGGCACCGGCGTGGCCATCGAATGGATGACAAAGGCGATCACCGCGGTGGCGATCGCTGCCTTGAGCCAGAGTTGATAACGGATCACGAGATAGGCGGACATCAACGTCGGAATCACCGCGCCGCCGACATTCACGGCCAGAACAGTACCGGGCCACGACACGACCTGAGGCACGACATACTGCATGCCGTAGAACTCGATGATCTGCCCCGACATGACCGGCTTGCCGAGCAAGACCGTGATCGGAATATTGAAATAGCTGCCGAGCAGCGAGCCGAACAAGAGAAACAGCGCGGCACCGGGGCCGACGCCGAGCTTCATATAGGCATATCTGAGAATACGAAGCTGAATCAGGATGATCAGCCCGGCCAGCAACACCAACAGGATCGAGAAAAACGCCGGCGTCAGAGGCAGATAGTGCACCTGGGAATCCATCATTTTGGGGGCTCAGTCCGGGTTGGCTCGGCTTTGTCGATTAGTTGGGAAACATCTCAGGGGATCGCAAGGATTGAAAGCCCGGATAGCACCGGGCTTTTTCGCATTCGCATTGTTTTGAGAGGCGCACGGCTACGTGACGGCCTTGCCCGGATCGATGGCATTGGGTGCGCCGAAATTCTTGCGCAGGGTCGGCTTGTGGATCTTGCCGGTGGCGTTGCGCGGCAAGGCCTCGACGAATTTTATCACCCGTGGCCGCTTGAAGCGGGCCAGATTGGCTTCGCAATGCGCGTCAATCTCCGCTTCGGTGATGCTGTGGCCAGGCTTCACGGCGATGATCGCCATGCCGACCTCGCCCCACTGTTCGCTGGGAATGCCGATCACCGCGGCTTCGGCAATCGCGGTGAGTTGATGCAGCACGTTCTCGACTTCGGCCGGATAAACGTTTTCGCCGCCGGAAATGTACATGTCCTTCCACCGATCGACGATGTAGTAAAAACCTTCATCGTCGATCCGCGCGGCATCGCCGGTATGCAGCCAGCCGTCGGTGAAGGAGGACGCGTTGGCGTCGGGCCTGTTCCAGTAGCCGGGCGTGATGTTCGGCCCCTTCACCCACAATTCGCCGAGCTCGCCGACATCCGCGTCGGTGCCGTCGGGCCGGACGATCCGCACTTCGGTATGCAGCACCGGCTTGCCGGAGGAGCCTGCCTTGCGTGCGGCGTCCTCGCGATCGAGCGTCATCACCGCGGGACTGGTCTCGGTCATGCCATAACCCTGCTGCAGGGCGACGCCGCGTTGCTCCCACACTTTCAGAAGCGGCACCGGCATCGGCGCGCCGCCGACGCCACCGATCACGAGACGGCTGAAGTCGGAAGTGGCGAAAGAAGGATGCTGCGCCATGAACTGATAGATCGATGGCACGCCGAAAAACACGTTGATGCGGCGCGCGGGATCGCTGAGCAATTGCAGCGCGAGGCCGGGATCGAACGCGCGCATGATCAGCACGGTGCCGCCGGCATGCAGCACCGGGTTGGTGTAGCAATTGAGTCCGCCGGTGTGGAACAGCGGCAGCACGGTCAAAAACACCGACGACGGCGAGATGTAGGCCGGACCGCCGAGATTGACGCAGTTCCAGAACGTCATGCCGTGGGTGATGATCGCGCCCTTTGGCTGCCCGGTGGTGCCCGAGGTGTACATGATGGTCGAGATGTCATCGAGCGTCACCGCTTCCGCTCTGTCGAGCGGTTTTGCGCCTGCGATCGCGGTCTCGTAGGAACCAGCGGGCCCTAGCAGCAGCGTCGAGGAGACCTTGCACAGTTTGGCCACGGCAAGCGCAATATCGGCAAGCTCCGAGTCATGGATCATCAGCGAAGGCGCGGCATCGCCGACGATGTATTGAAGCTCGGGGACGGTGAGACGGGTGTTCAGGGGCAGGAAAACCGCGCCCAGCCGTCCGCAGGCGAACTGCACCTCCAGCGTATCTGATGTGTTCAGCGCCAGCACCGCGACGCGGTCGCCACGCGAGATCCTGAGCTGGTCGCGCAGATGCGCGGCGAGACGCGAAATGCGCGCATCGAACTCCGCATAGGAGAAGCGCCGTTCGCTGGCGAGGTCGACCACCGCCGTTTTGTCCGGCGTCCGGCGGCCAAAATGGGCAATCCAGTCGTAGTAGCGAACCGGCAAGGTCTCCTCCAAACTTCCGCGGTCTTGCGCCGCCCGATCCCCCGATCCTACGCCATTTCGTCCAGTTGAGGAGGCGTATTGCAACCCGTCTTGCGTCGAGTGGCTGCGCCGTTCGCAGACATGGTTTCGCGATCTCGCCGCACGTTTCGCGCGAGGTTTGCGTTGAATTCCTGCCCGCTGAGGATCAGAGGGCGCAGGGAATGCCGGGTGCCCAATGCACCCGCAGATGGAGTAACGGGCTCCCCGGGGGCCTTTCAAGCAAGCCGCGCTAGCTACGGCGCTGTTTGTGGCGCGCGTCGCGCGGCTTGCTTGGAAGGCAGGCGGTCGTCCCTCACACTGATGGTGTAACGGAGTCGAGGATAGGCCTCGCTCCAAGCATCAAGGAGAGACGACCATGGACTATTATGCAGGAATCGACGTGTCATTGGAATACTCGAGCGTGTGCGTGGTCGACGCGAGCGGCAAGGTCGTCCGGGAGGCCAAGGTGGTGAGCGAACCGGAGGCACTGATCGGCTGGTTCGGTTCGCTCGGGCTTGAACTCGCCAGGATCGGACTTGAGGCGGGGCCGCTGTCGCAATGGCTCTATGCGGCCATGAAGCAGGCTGGCCTTGCGGTCGAGCTTCTGGAGACCCGCCACGTGAGCGATGCCTTCAAGGCGATGCCGGTGAAGTCGGACCGCAACGACGCCCGCAAGATCGCGCAACTGATGCGGCTCGGCTGGTTCCGGCCGGTACACTGCAAGTCGACCACGGCCCAGGAGATCCGCGCGATGCTGACGGCGCGCAAGCTGGTGCAGAGCAAGCTGCTGGACCTCGAGAACAGCCTGCGCGGGATTTTGCGCGGCTTCGGGCTGAAGGTTGGCAAGACGACGCGGACAAAGTTTGCCGGACGCATCGAAGAGCTGGTGAAGGGGCATCCGAACCTTCAGACGATCGGGCAGGCGCTGCTTCGGGCGCGGGCCGTTCTGCTTGCAGAGTTCAACGGTTTTGAGAAGCGCGTGCGTGCGATGTCGCGGCTTCATGACAAGGCCAGGCTCTTGATGTCGACGCCGGCGGTCGGGCCGATCGTCTCGCTTACCTTTGCCTGCGCGATCGATGATCCCTCCCGCTTCACCTCATCGAAGCAGGCGGGGCCGCATTTCGGGTTGACGCCGAAGAAGTATCAGTCCGGCGAGACCGACTACACCGGCCGCATCAGCAAGCACGGTGATGCCTCCGTGCGCGAGGCGCTTTACGAGGCTGCCCACCTCATGCTGACCAAGCCGATCAAGGGCTGCTCGGAACTCAAAAGCTGGGCCATGCGGATCGCCCGCCGCGCCGGCACCAACAAGGCCAAGGTGGCGCTGGCGCGCAAGCTCGCCGTGATCATGCTCCGCATGCTGAAGGATAATGTGCCGTTCAATCCGGCTGCCAAGGCCGCAACGGCCTAACAACACGGAGGACAAACCGGGTTTCGGGCGGGCCCCCACACCAGGCTCTCCCCGAAGCGAAGTCCCTTCGCCGGGACGATGGACCAGGCCAGGCCGTCATGCGAGTTGTCGACGCATCCAACGATGCGATCACGCTTTCCGCAGATTGGCCGGCCTGTTCCTCTCATGAACCCCATCAGGCGACGGCCCTGCGCCGATCCCGGACAGAAGCAAGTGCCCGGCGAGTGGATGACGCAAAAAGGGATTGACTCTTCGAGGCCCGTTACAGAAGCCTCGCATGCAAAATAAAACAAGCATACGAGTTAGTCACCACGGTCACACCGGAACGACCCGGCATTCCCCGCGCAATGGTTTTACGGCTTACTTCGCGCTCTCCTCGGTGACCACGCTTTTTGACACCGTCGCCTGCGCTTCTTCTCACAGGCTTGACGCCAACGATTGGGGCGTCGGAACCACACGACTTCGCCGTACGCAAGCAGACCGCGTTCGTCTCGCGCGCTGCCCGCGTCCACCGCATCCCGCTCCACGTTGATGACGTTGCGCAACGCCCCTCTGTCGGAACGGGACAGCGCGAATCATGCATCTGATTTGGGTCAGCGGAAAACAGAAATATTTTTGCAAGAGGGGCTTGACACGACTTCGGAAAATCAGAAGTGATTTGCCCGTCGGGGCAAAATCAGCCCGTCCGCCTGCTATCTAAATACGGCCGTAAGCCGAATAGCCAATAGCTGAAGGAATGCTCTTCCATGGAGAGTGCGACGCCTGTCCTTTTTTTTCGCCAAGGCTTTAACCGCCCACCTGTCTGACAGGTTGTTAATCCACTTCACGGCTTCGGCTTCGCTCGAATAGCCAATCAATTGTTCGGTTCGCGCATCGGGCCAAGTCACGACAATTTGCCAGCCGCCGTGGCAAGGAACCGGACGAAAGCTTGGTTTTGCGTTCATCGGCGCGCGCCCTTACGAAAATGCAACTCCAATCCGGGCCTGTTTGCGCCAAACGACGTGACAACGTTGCTTGCCACACTCGTTACGCATGAGCAGGTCAAAGGAATCGGGGATTACGATATCGGCGTCTATCTCGAGTTTCGCGCCGCCCACCGAAATGTCATGGACTGCGCAATCGATTTTCGAGCCCTGGAACAAGATCGTTCCGGACTCCAGGACTTGATGACGCTCGTTCTTTCGGTTGTTCATGAGGACGATTCCCCAATTGCCGAAAAGGATTTTCCAATCAGCTCTACTTCTCGATAAATTTGCCAGGCGAGGATGGCCTCAATCCAACAAGGTGGCGTAAATAACGGTTTTCAAACTTTAGTTAAGCTGTTTCGTTTTCAATCGGCTTCGTCGGTATCAAGCAATTCGTGGGCGCGTCAGCGAGCCATCAACTCATCGTGACGACTACTTTCCCCTTGGCGCGTCCGCTTTCGACGTAGTCCAGAGCTTCGGTAATTTTCGCAAATGGATAGGTTCTGTCGACGATGGCCCTCAGTTTCCCCTGCTCGATGAGTTCGGCAAGCAGAGCGAGGTCGCTACCGCTTGGATGCATCAAGAGGTAGCGATAGCTGAGGCCCGCGCGTCGAGCGCGAGATCTGATAGCGTAGCTGATGAGCCAGAAGATCGCGGAAAGAACTCGGCGGCCGCCTAAATCCCTGATCGCAGTTTGCGGTTCCGGAAGAGCGGCTACTGAAACGATCCTGGTTCCAGGCTTCATGATTTCGAACATTTGTTCGAGCGTTTTGCCTCCAACCAGGTCCAATCCCGCATCAAATCTGCCTTCCTCGGTCGATATATCCTGGACCGTATAATCGATCGCCTCATCGCAGCCGAGCGAGCGTACCAAGGCTTCGCCTCTCTTCGAAGCAGTTGTTGTCACATGTGCGCCCAGCCATTTGGCGATCTGAACTGCAAAGGTGCCGACCCCTCCGGCACCGCCTGAAATGAACACTTTCTGTCCTGGTTGGACACGGAGCTCGTCCCTTAATGCCTGCAGAGCAGTCAGCCCCGCCAGGGGTACGGCCGCAGCCGTGAAGTCCAGATTCCGGGGCATGTGCGCAGCGTCGTCCTCGTCGACGCATGCTTGCTCAGCGAATGCGCCAGCACGATCCTTGGCGACCCGGG
>Ga0137403_10003553_pt1 | contig 18684 bp, 15 predicted proteins | sample CZOMad2_1_16fung_FD_122057 | JGI IMG/M metagenome (GOLD analysis project Ga0137403, IMG submission 122057) | Vadose zone soil fungal communities from Angelo Coast Range Reserve, California, USA - CZOMad2_1_16fungal (Hybrid Assembly) | ecosystem: Environmental > Terrestrial > Soil > Vadose zone...
CGCCATCATCGTGCTCTCGGCCTTGATGCCGTGATCGATGCGCCGCCAGCTCTGTCCGAGATCGTCGCTCCGGTACAGCGAGCCGTCCGTGCTGCGCGCGGCGGGGCTCAGCGCGGCCACCAGGGTTCTCGCATTGTGCGGCGAGACCTGCACGTCGCGCGCGTAGGTCAGCGGCGAGAAGCGGCCGATTTCCATGTCCTCCCACGTCTTGCCACGGTCGGCGCTGCGGAAGAGGCCCATGCGCACGGCAAGGAAGACCGTGCCGGGTAGCGCGCTCGACACCGTGAGCGCGTGCGTGTCGAGCATCCCCTCGTTCTCGGTATCGCTCGCGATGCGGCTCTTGAGGTGCGGGCGCTCGGCGAGCTTGACGAGGTCCTGACCGATATCTTCCCAGGTCTCGCCGCGGTCCCGGCTGCGCAGGACGCCGTCGACCTCGAGCCCGGCGTAGATCTCGTCCGGGTTCGACGGGTCGATCGCGAGGCGGGTGACGCGGCACGGGAAGTTCATCTTCACGCGTCCGGGCGAGGTCACGCGCGGGAGCTTGCGCCAGCTGTCGCCGCCGTTGTCGCTCCGGTAGACCGCCACCGGCGAGGTCCCGAGATACATGGTCCGGGGATCACGCGGGTGAATGAGGATGGACCAGACTTCCAGCCCGTCGTCCGGGAAGGGGAGCTTCTCCCAGCTCGCGCCGCCATCCCGGCTCCGATAGGGGCCGTTCTGGGACCCGGCGAAGATCACGCTCGAATCAGCCGGGTGAACGGTGATCGCCTGGACGTCCATGCGCTCCGGCAACCCCTTGCTCAGCAGCTCCCACTGATCGCTGCCGACGGTTTGCCGAAAAATCCCCCCGAGAGCTCCGGGGATCCGGGCCGCCGTGCCGACGTAAACGTGCGACAGTCCTGACGGGTTCGCCATCACCGACCTCCTGGGAGTTCATGGTCTCGTGGCCCAGACTGTACCACTCGCGGGCTCCGTCGTGCAGACGTCGTGAGCAGCCGCCGGCGTGCCGAATGAAAGCAGTTGACGGAGCCCACGGTCCGGGCTTAATTGAGCCCTACCCGCGCTGGGCGGGGCCGCCAACCCGAACCGTCGAAAGGAGTCGCACGTGATTTACGAGATCCGCACCTACCAGATCGCGCCAGGCAGCCTTGCAGAGGTCGAGAAGCGCTTCGGCGACGCCTACCAGTACCGCAAGAAGTACTCCGAGCTGACCGCCTTCTTGCATACCGAGGTCGGACCCCTCAACGAGATCGTCCACATCTGGGGGTACAAAGATCTCGCCGACCGCGCGCGCGTCCGGGGCGAGGCCTCCAAAGAGGCGAACTGGCCGCCGAAGATCCAGGAGTTCATCCGCGCGATGCGCTCGGAGATCGTCGTGCCGTTCGCGTTCATCCCCGAGCCTCATCCCGGCAAGCTGGGCCCGGTCTACGAGCTGCGCTACTACACGATAAAGCCCGGCACGTTACCCGACACGGCGAAGGGGTGGGAGTCGAAGATCGGTGAGCGCTCGAAGCTGTCACCGATCGTGTTCGCGGGCGGCGTGGAGTTCGGCCGCGCCAACGGGTTCGTCCACATCTGGGCGTACTCGAGCATGGACAACCGGATGCAGGTGCGTGACGAAGCGAGGAAGAAGGGCGTGTGGCCGCCGCCGGGCGGAGCCGATCGGCTCATCACGCAGGAAAACAAGATTCTCCTGCCCGCTGCCTTCTCGCCCCTACAGTAAGGAAAGACTCTGCGCGGGGCTTTCGTCGCGGGGGCGCCGTACGCCCTCGCGGCGACGCGCCCGCCCTACTCTCGGTAGTCCAGGCCGGCCGCGGCCAGCTTCGCCTTGAAGGCCGGACGCGCGAGGAAGGCGACGAACGCCCGCGCGGTCGCCGGCGAGGCGCTCGCGACGGTGACGCCCGCCGCGTAGACGGTCGTCTTCTGCAGCTCTTTCGGGAGGGGCCCGACGAGGGTCACGCCCTTGACCGGGATGATCTCGCTGATCTGGTGGACGACCAGCTCCACCTCACCCCTGGCGACGAGCTCGGCCGGATAGCCGCCGGGCACGAGCGTGGTCTTGGGCTTCACCGCCTCGGCGATCCCCAGCTTCTGCAGCACACCGGCGAAGTGGATGCCGCTGGTCCCGCCCTGGGCCGGGTCGACGTAGACGAGCGACTTCACCGACAGCAGCGTTGCCTTGAGGGCCTCGGGGCTCCCGATGTTGGGCTTCGGCGCGCCCTCGCGCACCGCCACACCGATGCCGGTGCGGCCGATCTCGGTCCGCGTGCCCTCGACCACGGCGCCCTGGCGCGCCATCTCGTCGATCGCGGCGTCGGTCATGATCGCGACGTCGGCCGGCGCCCCGTCCGCGAGCTTCAACTTGATGACCCCGACGGTGCCGAAGGTCAGCGTCACGGTATTTCCGGTCTCCTTCCGGAACGCGTCGGACAAATCGGTCACGACGGATCGCACAGCGCCCGCGCTCAGCACCTGGAGGTCGACCGCCTCCGCGCGCCCCACGCCCGCCCATGCGGCCGCGACCATCAGGAGACCGAAAACCGTCTGCCTCATCGCCATCTCCCTCTCGATGCTCGAGCCTAGATCAGCCCGTAGAACTTGCCGGCGTTCTCGCAGGTGATCTTGTGGGTGACGTCGGCCGGCAAGTGGCCGAACTGCTCCTCGATGTACTTCGAGGACTCCGGCCACACGCCGTCGCCGTGCGGGTAGTCGGAGCCCCACATGAGCGTCTCGACGCCCATGTCGTCGATGAGCTTGGTGCCGATGCGGTCGAACTGGAACGTGCCCTTGCACTGGCGGCGCCAGTAGTCGCTCGGCTTCATCGTGAGACCGAGATCGCGGAAGCGGTCCTCCCACTCGAAGTCCATCCGGTCGAGCGCGTAGGGGATCCAGCCGATCCCGCTCTCGCCGAACGAGATGCGGACGTTGGGATAGCGCTCGAGCACGGCGGCCCCGATGACGGCGGCCAGGATGTTGACGAGGTTCATCTGGAAGCCGGAGACCACCGTGAAGAACGCCGCGCGGCGCGTGAGCCCCTTCTGCACGTCGAGCTTGCCCGGCGGGAGCGCCGGGAACGTGTGGAAGTGCAGCGGCAGGCTCACGTCGTTCACGGCCTTCCAGAGAGGCTCCCAGACCGGATGCCACATCGGCTCCATGTCCCACGAGCACGAGAGCTCCATCCCGCGCAGACCGAGCTTGGCCACGCGGTAGATTTCCTTCACGGCGGCGTCGATGTCGCCGTAGGGCAGGCAGGCCAGCCCGATGTAACGGTCGGGATAGTGGCTGCAGAAGTTCTTCAGCCAGTCGTTGTAGATCCGGAACATCTCGTTGGCGGCCTCCGGATCGTTGAGCCGCGTGGCGGCGCCGAGGATGCCGAAGATCACCTCGGCCTGGACGCCGTCGCGATCCATGTCCTTCACGCGCAGCGTGGGGTCGGTGGGCCGCCGGATCCCCTTCTTGCCGTCCTCGTAGAGGCCGGTCGACGCCATGACGTCCACGCGGTAGTGCGAGCCGGGAACGAGCTTCTGCCCGGCCGGGCCGACGCCGTTCATCAGCCCGAAGGACTGGCCGTTCCGGCAGGTCCAGTGGGGGCCGTCCGGCCCGTCCGTGACGTACGGCATGCGCTCTTTCATCGCCGCCGACGCGTTCGAGGTGAAGAGGTCGGGCGGAATCCAGGGCAGGTCGATGTGGCAGTCGGCCGAGATTCGCGTATATCGCATGGCGCTCCTCACTCGTTATTGCCGCTTGAGCCGGACGTCCTCGTACGGCGCTGAGTACGGGAAGGCGGGGATCAGGGTGAGGGCCGGCTCCTCGACCCGTGGGCCCACGCCTCGAATGAATCCATTCTCCCAGATCGGGGCGAACACGACGCGGTCGTGGAGGATCCGCTGGATCTGGTGGAGCATCGCCTCGCGCTTTTTCCGATCGACCTCTTTCGCCTGGCGCTGGAAGAGGTCCTCGACCTCCGGCAGGACGCCGTACGCGTACCGCCCTTCCTTCGTGGCGAGGCCCTCGATGCGCGTGGCCGCATTGCCGCCCGCGCCCTGCGCGCCCATCACGATGCCGCGAAGCTTCTTCTCACCCCAGGTCGCCAGGAATGCCGCGCGCTCCATCGTCCGCACGCGCGTGCGGATCCCGATGGCGCTGAGGTTTCCGGCGATCGCCTCCGCCATGGAGAAGTAGGGCGGGTTCGGCGTGAGGTCGCCGGCGTCGAAGCCGTTCGCGTAGCCGGCCTCCACCATGAGCTGCTTGGCGCGCTTGGGATCGTACGGATGCGCGTCGATCGGCAGCGCGAACTCCATGTGCCGCGCGACGATGTTTCCGGTGATGCCCGCGAAACCGAGCTGCTCGGCCTCGTTGATCGTCTTGCGGTCGATCGCCATGCTCGCGGCGAGCCGAACCCGCCGGTCGTGCCACGGAGACTTCGGATCCCACTGCTCGGTGAAGTCGAGGAAGATGACGGTGTTGGTCCGGACGGCGCTGAGCTTGAGCCCGGGCGTCCGCTGGATGTCCTCCGCCACGGGACCGCCCAGGAAGTACACGACGTCCGCGTCACCGCGCTTGAGGGCGGCCGCGCGCGTCGTCTCGTCGGGGACGCTCTTGAAGACCAGCCGCTTGACGCTCGGCGTCTTCCGCCAGTAGCCCTCGAAGGCCTCGACGACGATCTCGATCCCCGGCGTCGAGCTGACGAACCGGTAGGGCCCCGCGCCGATCGGCGCCTTCTTGAAGCCGTCGTCCCCGACCTTCTCGACGTACTTCTTCGGGACGATCCATCCGGCTCCGGTGGCGGTGGTCCCGTAGAACGTCATGAAGTCGGGCCACGGCTCCCTGAGGACGAATCGGACCCGGTGCGCGTCGACGACCTGGACTTCCTTGACCTTGTCCTTGAGAAGCTTCGCCGCGCCGCCCTTGTAGCGCTCGAAGGAGAACTTGACGTCGTCGGGGGTGACGGGGTCACCGTTGTGGAATTTGGCGTTCTGACGCAGCACGAACGTGTAGCTGGTGCCGTCTTGCGACATCGTCCAGGACTCGGCGAGGCTCGGCGTGGTCTGGCCGGCGGGCATCGGCTTCACCAGCGCGTCGTGGATCGCGTAGAGGACCTTGAACGGCGTGATGGCGGACTCTGTCTCGCCCGGATCGAGCCAGCGGGGCGCCAGGGTGACGTGGAAGGCGTAGACGACCTGGCCCTCGGGTGCGGCCGCGTCGACTGTCATGGCCGGCGTGACGAGCGCGCCGAACGCGAGAAGCGGCCACGCGGCCGCGATCGATCGAGCCCACCGTCTCACGACGAGCCTCCCCGTTGGATGCCGCAGACGTCCAGAGTCCGCCCGCGAACCATGATAGTCAATCCCAGCGCCGGCCCAAAGATTCGCGGGCGCGGCTAGCCCGGATTATTCCTGAACGATCGACGCGATCGCCGGGCGGGTGGCGGCGGGTGCGGTCCCGTCCGCCATCACCCGTTCCGCCCCGCGGACGGGACCGCACCCGCCGCCACCCGCCCGTTCATCCTGGAGTCGTTCAGGGACAATCCGGGCTAGACACCCGCGCGCTTCAGGACGAGGCCGATGTTTTGCGCCTCGGGCTTGCGCGTGCCGGCATCGACCTCGCGGACGACGTCGACCGTCGCGGCGGAGACCGGCGTGGGTACGCCGCGCTCGCGGCCCTGCGCCACCACGTGGCCGTTCATGTAGTCGATCTCGGTCGGGCGTCCCTTGGTCACGTCCTGGCCCATCGAGGCGCGCCAGTTGCGCCCGCCCGCCGAGGTCGGCGTGAGCATCCGGTCCAGGGTGTCGTAGACCTCGCGGCGGTCGGCGGCGGCCCACTGCTCGGCGGTGGTGCCGTTGAACTTGGGCACCTTATGACCGAGCGCCAACCCGACCCGCGCGGATTCCGAGGCGAGATGGATCGTGATCGCGCGGCCGACTTCGCTGGAGGCGATCTCGGACGACCCGAGCCCCGACATGCCCTGGACGGGGTTGCCCATGGCGTTCGCGCAGAGCTTGGCCCAGCGCTCGCCCCAGAGGTTCTCCGTCACCTGGGAGCCGTCGACCACCTTGAGCATCTCGGCCACCTCCGTGGCGCGAGCGGTGACCCGGCCGTCGTGCTCGCCCACGCGAAACACGTCGTGCCCCGTGCCCTGGCCCTTCTCGGCGCCGCGCTCGACCTGGCCGGGCTTCCACACCGCCACGCCGATCTTCGACATGACCAGCCCGAGCGACCGCGAGGCGCCGGCCACCCCAGCCACGATCGGGTCCGGCCAGCAGTTCTCGGACGCGACGATGAAGCCCTCGGGCTTCAGGTGCCGGAGCGCCAGCTGAGCCGCCCACGCCGTGTCGTAAACCTTCATCGCGACGAACGCCAGGTCGAAATCGCGGGGCATGCGCTGCGACTCTCCGAGGTGAAACGCCTTCGGGTGGGCCTCGAACGGATCGTGCGGCCCCGTCACCGAGATGCCCTTCTTGCGGATGGTCTCGACCTGCTCCGCCCACGGATCGACGAGCGTCACGTCGTGGCCGGCCCGCGACAGGAATGCCCCGATGTAGCTTCCAATGGCTCCGGCGCCGACGAACAGGATCTTCTTGGCCATGCGGTCCTCCCCTGTGGTTCGCGCTGCAGGCCGTCGCGGGGCTGGGGCCCTGCCGGCCGAGGCGCGCCTGCAAATTCTGGTTCGAGTGCCGGGCATTATCGCGCGTCGGGCGGTCGGAAGCGATGGGCAAATGACGGGGAATTTGCGCTCCGGGGGGCCGGTCGCTAAAATCGCCCGGGCGTTCGATGGCCCCATATCACTCTCAGAGGAGAGGCGGCGATCCACCTCGACGCCGAGTCTCGTCTTGACGGAGGAGTTATGTCGACAAAATCACTTCTGTCCGTGATGACAGCCGCTCTGCTGTGCTCCGCGCTTCCTGCCCGGGGCCAGGAGTTGCCCGATGGAAAGGGCAAGGAAATGGTCGCGGCCAGTTGCAACAGTTGTCACCCGTTCTACGCGCGCTTGGGCTCTGGGTACACGCCCGAGGGTTGGCGCACCGTCATGCGGATGATGGCCAATCACGGGGTCAACGTGCCGGCGGATCAGGTCGCCACGATCACGGAATACTTGACCAAGAATTTCCCGGAAAAGGCGAAGCCCGCTGGCGCGGTGATACCTGGGCCCGCGAAGGTCTCGATCAAGGAGTGGCAGGTGCCCACGCCCGGGTCGCGACCGCACGACCCGCTGGCGACGAGAGACGGATCGCTCTGGTACACGGGCCAGATGGCCAATGTGCTCGGCCGGCTCGACCCGAAGACCGGCGGTTTCAAGGAATATACGCTCAAGACGCCTCACGCCGGACCACACGGTCTGGACGAGGATAAGAATGGCAACATCTGGTACACCGGAAACACCGGAGCATTGATCGGCAAACTCGACCCGAAGACGGGGGCGGTCACCGAGTATAAGATGCCGGATCCGGACGTGAAGGATCCGCACACGCTGATCTTCGACCAGAGCGGGATCCTGTGGTTCACGGCTCAGAATGCCAACCGGGTGGGGCGACTCGACCCGAAGACCGGCGAGATCAAGCTGCTCACGCCGCCGACGCCGAAGTCGCGCCCCTATGGCATGGCGGTGAATTCGAAGGGCACCGTGTTCTACGTCGCGTTCGGCGCCAACAAGGTGGGAAGCGTCGATCCGAAGACGCTGGAAATTCGCGAGTACCCGTTGCCGGAGCCGGCTTCCCGCCCACGGCGCATCGCGATCACCAGCGACGACATCGTCTGGTACAGCGACTTCTCGCGTGGCTACCTGGGCCGGCTCGATCCCTCGACCGGCAAGGTGACCGAGTGGCAGTCTCCGAGCGGGCCGAAGTCCGAGCCCTACGGCATCTCGGCGATCAACGGCGTTATCTGGTACAGCGAGTCCGGGACGACCCCGAATACGGTCGTGCGCTTCGATCCGAAGACCGAGAAATTTCAGAGCTGGGCGATCCCGGGCGGCGGCAACATCGTGCGCAACACCTCGGTCACGCGGGACGGCAACTTCGTCTTGGCCAACAGCCTGGTCAATGCCGTGACTCTCGTCACCATCCCGAAGTGAAGTGACGGGCGGGGCCCAAGTGATCCTCGCACGATGGCCCGGAGATGCTCGGGAAGAAAGGCCGTGAGTCTGCTCGATCCCAGGGAGCTCACGCAGCTCTCGCCCGCAGAGACGCATTCGTACCCGGCGCCGATCCCGACGCAAAGCGTCTCCAGCGACGAGTTCATGCCGCGACGGCAGACCGCGGCCCAGCGCCGGGTCGAGGCCCGCATCAAGGAGCTGGGCGGTGCCTTGGCCAAGAAGCAAGGAATCACCCGTCGCCGGTTCTTCCAGACGGCGTCCGGCATGGCCGCCGCGTTCCTCGTCATGAACGAGGTATACGGCCACCTCTACGACGTGAGCCGGGCCGAGGCCCAGACGCCGGACGTGGCCAAGGAGCGGGCGCAGGCCCTCTCGAAGCAGTTCGTCATGGATTGCCACACACACTTCCTCCGCGACGACACGCGCATCATGGGCTTCCTGCGCCAGCGCGAGGCGGTGGGCAAGGCCGGCTGGAATCCCGCGCTGGCCGGCAAGCCTCAGACGATCGACGATCTCAAGTTCCCCAATTACTTCAAGGAGGTCTTCCTCGACAGCGACACGAAGGTGGCGCTGATCTCCGGCTCGCCCTCGGACGTCCCGCAGGACTGGTTCCTGACCAACGAGATGAAGGCGGAGGCCCGCGCCCGGGTCAACAAGGAGGCGGGCTCGCGGCGGATGCTGAGCCATGCCATCTTCACGCCGGGGCAGCCCGGGTGGCTCGAGGCGGTCGACCGCGCCATCGCCGAGCTCAAGCCGGACTCCTTCAAGGGCTACACCATCGGCGACAACACCAACAAGAAGGTCGGCAAGTACCCCTGGCGCATGGACGACGAGAAGGTGGCCTACAAGGCCTACGAGAAGTTCGCCAAGGCCGGCCTGGTCAACGTGTGCGTGCACAAGGGGCTCTTCCCGCCGCACACCGAGCAGGAGTTCCCGCACCTGCTGGCCTACTCGGACGTACGCGACGTCGGCAAGGCCGCCAAGGACTGGCCGCAGCTCAACTTCATCATCTATCACTCGGCGTACCGCTTCGCCGCCGGCGGCAAGGTCGAGGACGCCTGGGCGCAATTCGAGAAGACCGGACGCATCGAATGGGTGACCGACCTCGCCGAGATCCCGGCCAAGCACGGCGTGAAGAACGTGTACGGCGACCTCGGCCAGATCTTCGCCCAGAGCACGGTGGCCGACCCGCGGGTGTGCGCGGCGATGATGGGACAGCTCGTGCAGGGCCTCGGCGCCGATCACGTGGTGTGGGGCAGCGACGCCGTCTGGACCGGCTCGCCGCAGTGGCAGATCGAGGCGCTCCGGCGGCTGGAGATCCCGGAGGACATGCAGAAGAAGCACGGCTTCAGGCCGCTGGGGCCGGCCGACGGCCCGATCAAGACCGCGGTCCTCGGCGAGAACAATGCGCGCCTCTACAAGTACGAGAAGCGCGCCGCGCTCGCGACCGACCGCATCACCGCCATGAAGGAGGAGTACGAGCAGAGCGGAGCCGCCCGCAGCAATCTGCGCTACGGCTACGTGCTCCCGTCCCGCGCCTGAGTCAGGGTCCCGATCGCCAATCCCAGCCGGCGGCCTCCAGCTCGAGGAGGGCGGCAAAGCGCCCCGCGCGGCCGGCGAGCTCACCGGGCGCGCCTTCTTCCACGATGTAGCCTTTTTCGAGGACGATGACCCTGTCCGCTTCCACGGCGGTCGAAAGCCGGTGCGCGACCGTCAGGACGGCGCATCCCTTCGGCAAGACCGATCGTCGTAGCGCCGCGCGGAACGCGGCGTCGCTGACACCGTCGATCGCGGCGGTCGCCTCGTCCAGCAGGAGAACCGCCGGCTTGTGCACCAGCGCCCGGGCCAGGGCGAGCAGCTGCCGCTGACCGGCGGATATCTGTGCGCCCCTGCCGCCACTACCACCGCTGAGCGGCGTCCGATAGCCCAGCGGGAGCGTTCGAACAAACGCGTCGGCACCCGCAATCCTGGCCGCCTCGACCACGGCCTCCTCGGACACCGACAGGTCCCCGAGTGTGAGGTTCTCGAAGACCGTCCCCGAGAAGAGCTGCGCCACTTGAGGCACGACCCCCAGGAGCTTTCTGCGTTCCGATTCCTCGAGCGAGGCAGGATCGCGACCCGCGATCCGCACCGTGCCCGTCCACGGAGCGTAGAGGCCGGCCAGGAGCTGCAGGGCGCTGGTCTTCCCGGCGCCGGTGCGTCCGACCAGCGCCACGTGTTCGCCGGCATTGACCCTCAGCGAGGTGCGATGCAGCACGGGTCGCCCTTCGGCGTATCCGAAGACGACATCGCTGAGGTGAATCGAAGGTCGCTCACCGCTGCCCGGCGCCGGCGTCGGGATGGGCGCTGCGTCCTCCGGCGACACCGCCAGGGTCGCGAAGATTCGCTCGGCGCCGGCCATGGCTCCTTGGACCGTTTGCCACTCTTCGCCGAGAGCCGTGATCGGCTGGAACACGCGCTGGAGGAGGATCAGGAATGCCGCCAGCGTGCCGAGTGAGATGCTGAAGGCGTCGAAAGTCTGTCGCGTCCCGGCCCAGAGTAGTGCGGCCACCGCGAACGATGACAGGATGGCGGTCACGGGTGTGTACAGGGCGGAGAAGCGTGTCGCGCGATTCGATGCCGTCAGCGCACCGCTGAGCACCTGCCGGAACCCTCCGACCGCTTCGCTCTCCCGGCCGAACGCGCGAACGACCTCGATGCCGCGCAGGCTTTCTTGCAGACGGGCGGTGAGTGCCCCGATCGCGATTCGAGTCGCACGTTCGGATTGGCGCACGCGCACCTGCAGAAAGCGGAGGGTGAACACCAACGGAGGCGCGACCAGACCGGCCACGAGGGTGAGTGCAGGACTGAGAATGAGCATCCCGACCGTGAGGGTCAGGAGCCGCACGAGGTTGGCGACCAGGACGGCGACGCCGGACGAGAACACCGCGTCCAGAGCCTCGACGTCCGACGTGCAGCGACTGATGAGGTCGCCCATCGGCGTCCGATCGATCCGGCTGACGGGGAGCCGCTGAAGATGCGCGAAGAGGCGGACCCGCAGAGTGCTGAGCACTCCCTGCGCGATCGTCGCGGCGAGGTAGGTGTAGAGGAACGTCATCGCCTGGACGGCGGCGCTGGCGCCGAGGTAGAGGGTTGCCAGCAGGAGCAAGCCAGCCGATTGCCCGACGATCAGGTGGTGGTCGACGATCGTCCGAATGATGAAGGGTGGCGCCAGCTCGAAGGACGCGGCCGCGAGCACGAACAATACGACGGCGACGACTCTGCCCCGCCAGGGCTGCAGCAGGTTCGCCAGGTGCCCGGTGAGCGAGCGAGCTCCGGCACGGCCGTCACCCGTGAAGACGAGCGCACTCATCGACCCGCCCCGTGGGCCGACACCGCCTCGGCATTGAGCTGGGCCCGGACGATGCGCGCGTACAGGCCGGATGCCGAGACCAGCTCGGCGTGTGTTCCCGACGCTTCGACCCGACCGTCTTGCATGACCACGACCAGATCGGCATACGGAAACGCCGCCAGGCGGTGGGAGCACACGACGATGGTCACGCGGTCGCGAGGGGGCGCCTCCGTGCCGAGCGCCTGCTTCAGCGACGCGACGATGCGGGCCTCGGTCGTGACATCGACGGCCGAGAATGGATCATCCAGCACCAGAAGCCCGGGCAAGCCGGGCGCGGCCGCGGCGATCGCACGCGCCAGGCCGACTCGCTGACGCTGGCCACCCGAGAGGCGTGCTCCGAGCTCGCCGATCTCGGTGTCCAGCCCGAGCGGAAAGCCGCGCACATCCTCCGCCAGGGCCGCCAGCCGCACGGCCTCCAGCAGGAGTGGATCGTCATGGGGCCCACCCGCTCTCGTCAGCGTGAGATTTTCTCGCAGCGAGCCGGAAAACAGGAGCGCATCCTGCGGTAGGTACCCGATGAGCCCGCTCCGTGCCTCGGGCGTGAGCTGTGAGAGGGCCCGGCCATCGATGAGCACGGTTCCCGACTCGACTGGATGGATCCCCAGCATCGACCGCGCGAGCGCGCTCTTGCCAGAACCGACGGCTCCGGTGACCCCGACCAGAAACCCGGCGGGAATGTCGAGGTTCAGTCCTCGCAGCGCGGGACCCTCGGCGCCCGGGTATCGGAAGGTCACGCCACGCAGAGACACGGCGACCGGACCCGGGGTCCTCGGCGGCGGCCGGAGCGCGGCCCGGCCGAATCCTGCGATATGCCCGGCTCGGAAGGACGCCAGGCGAGGCTCGCCCGCGACCCCGAGAGCCGGCGCGAGCAGCGGTCGCAGGCGAGCGTACGCGGCCGCGCCACTTTGCACCGAGTTCACGAGCTGCGGGATCCGATGACCGCGGTTCACGAAGCGGAGAAACAGCTCGAGGTAGGCGACAAAAGCGCCGACGGTCATCGCACCCGCGACGACGCGCTCGCTTCCCTGCCAGACGATCAAGATGACGCCGGCCGTCATCAGCGTCGTATAGATCGGCTGCAAGCCTCCCTTGAGCCGGGCGAGGCTCAGATTGCTCTCGGCGAACCGGCCTGAAAGGCCGGCGACGTGTTCGACCGACGCGCTGGCCCGGCCGAAGAGGCGAAGCACCCGGGTACCCGCGAGATGTTCCTGAATCGCCGAGGTGAGCTCGGCGCTCGCCTCACGCGCCTTCGTGGTTCGCCGGGCGACCCAACGGCCGGTGGCGTGCGCGAGGACCATGGCCAAGGGTGCCGGCAGCAGCGCCAGAAGCGTGAGACGGGGATCGAAGACGAGCATCGCCACGACGAAGGACAGGGAGAAGAGCACGGTGTCCCAGATCTCGATGGTGAACTCGCGGACGCCCACGCCGAGCACCTCCACGTCGCCGACGATGCGGGCCATCAGGTCCCCCAGCGGCGTTCGGTGCACGTCCCCCATGGGCCACGCCAGCACTCCACGGAACGCGTCCGCGCGCACGTTCGCGCGGATCCGCGCGTTGGCGGTCATGAGCCACCAGCGTTTTGCGATGCGGGGCAACTCGGTCAGCAACGTGCCGGCGACGAATGCCAGCGCGGCCCAGCCGACGTCGGCGGCCGCGGCCTCGCCCCGCTCCCAGGCCAGCGCTCGGTCGATCGCGCGGCCGAGCAGGATCGCCGGCAGGACGACGGCGGTGTTCATGATGATGCCGGCGACCGATCCCAGCACGAGCTGACCGGCGACCTGCTGGAAGTACGGCCGCATCTCCCAGAGAAAGCCAAACATCAGGCAGTCGATGTCACCAACACGGACTCCGAGTCGCCGGGGCTCCGCAGCTCTGGGACGTCGCCGCGGGTGAGCACGGGGGTTGAGGTCGTCATCCCCTCAACGTGGGGTCCTCGAGGAGCCCGGCGACGTGCGCGACGATGACGTCGCGGGCACGCTCGAAATCTTCGCTGACCGCCGGCACGTCGTCCCAGCGCACGATCCGGGGCGCTCGCGACGCAAGCTCGCCGAGGTCGCAGGCGAAGGTCACGACGGCCGCCGCGCCCTCGACGTCGGCCGGCGTGGGGCGCCGTGGTCGGCGACCCTCGACGTCGATGCCGTCCGCCCGCAGTCCCTGGGCGACACGCGGCGGGATCACGTCATCGGGCTCGGTCCCGGCGGACGTCGCCCTCACACCGAGACCGCGCGCGGCCGCGAGGCGGTTGAAGTACTCGGCGGCGATGAGGCTCTTGGCCGAGCCGTGCAAACAGACGAAGAGGACTTTCCCCTGAGTGACCATGGTTTCCTCCTTAGCCGCCTTTGACGAGCGGCCAGACGATCAGGCCTACCGCTCCCGCTGCGGTGACCAGGATCGGCTCGGGGACCTTGAACCGCCAGAGTACGGCCAGGCTCGCCAGGGCCACGGCGGCCGTCGGGAGGTCGTAGATCGCGCGATAGGCGAGGACGATCACCGCGCCGCTGAGCGCGCCGGTCGCGGCCGCCGTCGTGCCCTGAACGAACGCCTTCAGCTGGACGTTGTCGCGGTTGCGACGAAACCACGGGGCCGGAATGATCGTGAAGAGGTAGACGGGAAGGAAGATGCCGATCGCCGCCATAATCGCCCCCAGAATGCCGGCGACGAGATATCCGATGAAGACGACCGTGATGACGACCGGCCCGGGGGTGATCATCGCGACGGCGACGGCGTCGAGGAACTGGTGCTCGTTCAGCCAGCCGAACTGCTGGACGACGCCCTGCTGGAGGAATGGCACGATCGCCAGCCCGCTCCCGAAGACGAAGGAGCCGGCCTTGGCGAAGAAGACGAGGATCTGGAGCAGCACGTGCTCCCCGCCGAGGGGCAGGTTCACGAACCAGCGCTCGGTCAACCAGATGATCGCGAGGACCAGCAGACCCCCGAGCCCGTAGGCGACGGCTTGGCGTCGGCTCGGCCGCGCGCGAGCGAAGAGTGCCAGGAATCCGGCCAGGACGAAGAACTCCGCCAGCTCGGCCTGCGCCCAGACGGTGACCAGGGCCAGCACGCCGAAGATCGCCCAGAGCAGCGGGTCGCGCTTGTTCGTCGAGCGCGCGAGCTTGTAGGCCGCGATGGCGATGATGGCGATCACGGCGGCACCGATCCCGTAGAACAGGGCCTGCATCCACCACAGGCCGCCGTAGCGCACGTAGGCGATCGAGATCGCCACGACCATCAAGAATGAGGGCACCACGAAGGCCAGCCCTACCGCGGTCGCGCCGAGGATACCGCGCTGGAAGTACCCGAGCGCGATTGCGAGCTGCGCCGCGAGGGGGCCGGGCATGATCTGAGCGAGGGCCAGGCCGAGCCCGTACTCCTCCTCGCCGATCCAGCGGCGCTTCTCGACGAGGTCGCGGTGCATGAAGCCGGCCAGCGCGACGGGACCGCCGAACCCGAGGGCGCCGAGATAGAGAAAGTACCCCACCAGGTCGGCCAGACTCGCGCGCGTGGTCATCGCTGGGGGAGCCGAAGGCATCACCAACCTCCTGGGGTAACGGTTGACAGTGAGTGTATCACTCGTTACTCTCTGTGCAAGCCCCATGCGTTGGTTGACGCTCCTCACGACCCTGCCGCCCAAGCCGACCCGGCACCGCGTCGGGGTCTGGCGAAAGCTCCAGCGCATGGGGGCCGTGAGGCTGCGCGGTGCCAGCTGGATCCTGCCCGAGACTCCGGAGACGACGGAGCTGTTCCAATGGCTTGTCCAGGAGATCCAGTCGTTTCGTGGCGAGGCGACGCTGCTTCGGGTCGACCGGGTCGACACGATGACGGACGAGGAGATCGCGGCGCTGTTCCACAAAGCCCGAAGCCCCGAGTACCAGGCGGTGGTGCAGGGCTGCCGGGAGATCCTCGCGCAGCTCGATCGCTACCGGACGAGCCAGCGCGGCTCGGTCGCTGCGCTCCGCGCCAAGCTCGATGGGTGCAAGCGCGAGCTGGATCGCGTCCAGTCCATCGATTACCTCGAGGCACCGGCCGGCCGGCGCGCCCGCGCTCTCTGGGAGACGACGGCCAAACGGCTCCGCGCCGCCGAGACGCGACCGCGCGCGACGGGCGGGCGGCATCGCACGTCGCTGCCCGCAGGGGGTAGCACGTGGGTGACGCGGCCGCGGCCGCACATCGACCGCATCGCGTCGGCCTGGCTCATCAAGCGCTTCTGCGATCCGGACGCGAAGTTTGCCTTTGCCGACGCCGCCGATGCCGCCCGGAAGGGCATTCCCTTCGACGTGCTCGGCGCGGACTTCGGGCATCACGGCGAGGACTGCACGTTCGAGACGCTGCTCAAGCGCTTCGGGCTCAAGGACCGGCGGATCAAGCTCATCGCGGAGATCGTCCACGAGGCGGACCTTCACGACGGCAAGTTCACACGGAACGAGTCGACGGGCATCGACCTGGCCATCCGCGCGCTCGCCGAGGCCACGCCGGACGATCACGAGCTGCTCGATCGCGGCATGGCGATCTTCGACGGCCTCCACTCGGTCTTGAAGCAGAGGAAGACGTGATCACGGGGATGCAGAGTCCGACGATGTCACGACGAGGCCTGTTCAGGGCCGCGCTGGCAACGCTCGGCGCGTATGGGATGACGCGTGGCGCGCCCGCCCTCGCGGGCGTGACGGAGATCAAGGTGCCTGACAACGTTCCGGAAGAGAAGCTCGACTTCGAGACCCAGGGGATCGAGAGCTGGACGACGGTCGACGGGCAATGGGCCGTGGAGGAGATGGCGGGTGCGCCCAGCGGCAAGAAGGTGCTGGTGCAGCGAGCGACGAAGAACCAGTTCAACGTCATCGTGGCGCCCGGCGGGCCGTACCGCGACGTCGATATCTCGATGAAGTTCAAGCCGGTCTCCGGCCGGGAGGACGCATCGGGCGGTATCGTGTTCCGGTTCACCGCTGGCACGTACTACGTCGTCCGGGCGAACGCGCTCGAGGACAACTTCCGGCTCTACGCCTACGACCGGGGCCGGCGCGAGCTCGCGACGGCCACCGTGAAAGCTCCCGCGCTCGGCCAGTGGCACACCGTTCGCCTCGTGGCCATGGGCGACCACATGCAAGCGTGGCTCGACGGCAAGCTGTACCTGGACCATCGCGATTCGCGGTTCAAGTCCGGGCGCGTGGGGCTGTGGACCAAAGCCGATTCGGTGACCGCGTTTGACGAGCTCGCCGTTCGTGGCGCGAAAGGAGACGACCGATGAAATGGGTGACCCGTGAAAAGGCGCGCGTCGACCGCATCGCCTGTCCGTGGCTGATCGCGCGGTTCATCGACAAGGACCCGACGTTCCTCTTCGTGCCGGCAGACCAGGTCATGGCGGTGGCCGAGCGCGAAGGGGCCATTCCCTACGACGTTCCCGGAGTGGAGCTCGGACACGTGGGTGACCGCTGCTCCTTCGACGCGTTCCTGGGGACACACAAGCTCGAGGATCCGGCCCTCCGCGCACTGGCGCTCATCGTGCGCGGCGCGGACACCGACGCGCGCCAGCTGACGCCGGAGTCGGCGGGCCTGTACGCGCTGGCCACCGGCTTCCAGGCCATCGCCAAGGACGACCAGGACAACATGAGTCGGCAGTTCCCCGCATACGACGCCTTGTACGCGTACTGCCGCGCGAACGTCGCCGGCTCTCGACGCGGCTAGGACCGGCGAAGGGGCCGGGCGAGCGGCGCATGGCGCTGGAACACGTCGGCTACGTTGACCTTCCCCCGCACGCGGGGCCGGGTGGGTTCGACCACGCGGCCGTCCATGGCGGGAGGGGACTGCTCTACGTGGCGCACACCGCGAACGACGCCGTCGACGTGATCGACTGCACGACCAACACGTACCTCCGCTCCATCCCACACCTGGCGCGCGTCGCCGGAGCGCTGGTCGCCGAAGCGCACGACCTGGTGTTCACCTCCAATCGCGGGGAGGACACCGTCGGGATCTTCTCGCCGTCTCGGGAGGAGACCGTAGCCAAAGTGAAGGTCAGCGTCGGGCCGAACGGTCTCGCCTACGATCCCGGTCATCGACTGCTGCTCGCGGCGAACGTCGGCGATCCGTCGCGGCGAGGCTCTGCCTCCGTCTCGCTCGTGGACGTCGGCACCCGAACCTTGATCGCCGACATTCCCGTTCCGGGCCGGACGCGGTGGACCGTGTTCGACGCCGAGAGCGGACGGTTCTACGTGAACATCGCGGATCCGCCGCAGATCGTTGTTGTCGACGGCGCCGACCCTACGCGGGTCGCCGACGCGTTTCCGATGCCGGCAGAGGGGCCGCACGGGCTCGAGCTGGATCCGACGACGCGGCGTCTCTTCTGCGCATGCGACGGGAAGGCGCTGCTCGTGGTCGATGCGCGGTCCGGAGCCGTTCGGAGCGCCCACGCGATCAGCGGCGTGCCGGATGTCGTCTTCTTCAACGCTGCGTTCCGGCGCCTCTATGTCGCCATCGGCGATCCGGGGGTCATCGAAGTGTTCGAGACCGAGACGATGCGCCGCCTGGAAAGCGTGTCGACGGAGCCGGGCGCGCACACGCTCGGCTTCGACGCCGTCCGCAACACGGTCTACGCTTTTCTGCCGGAGACGAATCGCGCGGCGGTCTATCGCGACCGGCCGGCGTCGACGAGCGCCTGAGCGGGCGCGAGGCCGCCCGCGCTAGGAACCGCCCGCCTCGAGCGCCGCCGCCCGATCTTGCGCGCCGAGATAGCGGCCGAGCAGAACGAGCACCGCGAGCATGTCCACGGCGCCGCCGACCGCCCACATGACGAGCCCTCCCAGCGACTGGTCCGCGGCGCTCGAGTAGGCGCGGTACCAGGTCGTCGGGCTCGCCGTGAGGAGGAGGCCGAGGAGCCCGCCCTGCGCGGCGGCGAGCACGAGGTAGACCACACGGACCCCGTAACCCGTCGGCGCCCGAAGCCGCGGGGCCGGCTGGACGATCGGCCACCAGAACAGGACGGCGGTCCCGAAGAACGCGAGGTGCTCGAGGTCGTGGACGGCGCGATCGGCGACGGCCGCGTCGTAGGCGATCGGCAGATGCCAGAGCCAGATCGCGGCGACGTGCGCGAGCCACGCCACCGACCCCACCGTGAGTCCCCGCCAGAGCCAGCGTCCGGGCGTTCCGGTCCGGAGCAGGTGGCCGACGCTGGCGCGCGCCGCCGCCGGCAGCGCCCAGAGAAGCGCTGCGAACGGAT
>Ga0137403_10003554_pt1 | contig 18679 bp, 11 predicted proteins | sample CZOMad2_1_16fung_FD_122057 | JGI IMG/M metagenome (GOLD analysis project Ga0137403, IMG submission 122057) | Vadose zone soil fungal communities from Angelo Coast Range Reserve, California, USA - CZOMad2_1_16fungal (Hybrid Assembly) | ecosystem: Environmental > Terrestrial > Soil > Vadose zone...
GGGCGGTTTAGATACTTCTCATAAAGCGACTTGTGCCGGTTGTTGGTGGACGTGAGCTGACCGCGAATAAATAGGTAGCGCACGTCCGTGGTTAGCTCGAGCGGATCGCCGTTAGTGACGATGAGGTTGGCGATTTTGCCTGGCTCGATCGTTCCAATTTGATTGTCGAGGCCGAAGATTCGAGCAGGGTAAACGGTCACGGCTCGAAGCGCTTCGTCATAAGGCAGGCCGTAGGCCACAGCATTGGCGGCATTCTGGCCCAGGCGCCGCGCGAAGGAATTATCAAAACTTGCGAAGGCGAATCTAACCCCGGCGGCTGCAAGTTCCGCGGGCTGGGTGAGCAGACGGTCGTACGGATCGTCTTCCTCGAGCGGAAGAGTGAGCGTCGGCCGAAGGATCACGGGAATGCTCTTTGCGCGCAGCAGATCCTTGACCTTGTAGGCCTCGGAGCCGCCGGCGAGAATCATGCGCAGTTTTTGTTTTTCGCAAAACTCGACGGCGTTGCGAATCTCGCGGGCGCGGTCCGCGAATACCAGCAGGGGCAGCTCGCCGCGAATCACCGGCACGAGCGCTTCGAGTTTTACGTCGCGGTCGTACTTCGCGGCCGATCCTTTCTCCAGGGCCTGCGCATAGTGGCGGGCGCGCTCGAGCCATTCCGTGATTTCGTTCACCTGCTTCTCGTATTCCTGCTTGGCTTCGGAGTAGGGCTTTTCTTTTCGCGTGAAGGTCGCAAAATCAAACGTTCGAGTTTGGATCTCCGGCCAATTCAGCACCATCGCCGCACTTTTCTTCAGAAGCATTTCATCGATCGTCCAGCCGGAAAGATGAATCGCCGAAGCCTGTCCTCCGAGCACGCCGCGCGAACCGAACGAGTCCATGCCCCCGCTGGCGGGAACCGCGAGAACTTCCGTGATACCCGCTGCCCGAGTCACGGGAATGTGCTCGCTCGAAGGCGAGACGGCGGTGGCCGCAACCACGTCCGGGTTGTAATTCCCGGTTTCGCTCGAATCCACGGTGGCGCTCACCGCGCCAATCTCGCGCAAGCCCATCTGGGTGATGGCGTCGAACATCCCTGGATAAACCTGCAGGCCCTTGGCGTCAATCACCTGAGCGCCCGCGGGAACATCCACGCTTGCGCCGACGGCGGCGATTTTTCCATCGCGGATGACCACTGTGCCGTCATCGATAGTATTGCCCGCGAGCGTGAAAATCTTCGCGTGCGTGATCGCGACTGTGCCCGAAGGCTGGGATTGACCAGCCGCAGAAGGAACAAAGCAAAGGAGGCTTGCGAGCCAAAAGAGGTAAGGGAGTTTGCGAGACAAGAAAATCCCCTTCACAGTGCACCCCCCGTTGAAGCCACTAGAGCGGGCGGCTTGGGTTTTTCTTCCGGCTTCTTTTCTTCGGGCTTTTTCTCTTCCGGTTTCTTGGCGTCCGGTTTTTTCTCAGTGGACTTCTTTTCTTTTTCGAGGAGAGCTTTCTTTTCATTTTCGCGTACGGGACGCTGCGCGATGTCGCGCTGGCGGTCGAAATACGCGCGGCCATCGATCAGCGTTTTCTGCACGACGGCGTAGGCACTGAGCGGATCATGATTGTAGATCACTAGGTCGGCGTCCTTGCCGACGTCTATCGACCCGACGCGCTTGTCGATGCCAAGCTGGATCGCGGGATTCAGGGTGACTAGTTTTAGCGCTTCGTCATGCGACAGGCCGCCGAACTTCATGCTCTTGGCGGCTTCCTGATTGAGATGCGTGGCTTCCTCGGCATCGTCGGAATTGATGGAGACGTTTACGCCGCGGCGCGTCATCAAGGCCGCGTTGTACGGAATCGCGTCGTAGGCTTCCACCTTGTACGCCCACCAATCCGAAAAGGTTGACGCGCCGACTCCTGCGGCGGCCAATTCATCGGCAACTTTATAGCCTTCGAGTACGTGCTGAAACGTGCGGACTTTGAACCCAAACTCCTTCGCGACGCGAAGCAGCATCAGGATTTCATCTTCGCGGTAGCAGTGGGCGTGCACGTAGCGCTTGCCTTCGAGCACTTCCACCAGCGGATCGAGTTTCAGGTCGCGGCGCGGCGGTATGAGATTTTTTCCTCCGGCAGAAACGCGCTTGTTGTAGTCGTCCCAGGCTTTCTTGTAATCGCGCGCTTCCGTGAACGCGCCGCGAATGGTCTCTTCCACGCCCATACGCGTTGCGGGATAGCGCTTGGGCTGCCCAGGCAGACTAAAGTTCGAACGCTTGGGATTTTCTCCCAGGGCAAACTTGATTCCCGGCAGCGCGCCTTCGAACGGCAACTTCGCCGCGGGCTGGCCCCACCGCAGCTTGATCACTTCGGTCTGCCCGCCGATGGAATTGGCCGAACCGTGGAGAATATTGGCGGCCGTCACGCCGCCGGCGAGGTCGCGATAGATGTCGATGTCGTCGGAATCGAGCACTTCCGCGATATTTGCCATGGAGGAAACGGAGACGCTGCCCTCGTTGACGCTGCCATCCACGGCGATGTGCGAGTGGCAATCGATGATGCCCGGCATGACGAATTGTCCGGCGGCATCAATGACCTGCGCGTCCTTGGGAGCCTTGATGGACTGGCCGACTTCGGCGATTTTTCCGTCCTTAATAAGAATGGAGCCGTGCTCGATGGTGCCGTGCGAGACGGTGAGGACCGTGGCGTTCTGAATCAGGATGACGGATGGCGCGTCAGGCGGATTCGCGGCACTCAAGGCGTGCGGCGCAAGGCCCGCAAAAAATGCAATCGCCAGCCCGGCGATCGTTCGCATCATTGTTGCTCCTCTCATCGCCCGCCTCGCAGAACCGTGTTTCCAGGTTTGACGCCGGTAAAGTCGATCGAAAGTCCGAGGACGCTGATGGAGCCCTTCAATGAAGTTCCGTCGAAAGTACCGCTGAAAATCGCGTCTGTCGGCCCTTGATCGAGTGGAATGTTGATCGTGAAGCTGAATTTGTCGCCACTGAGATAGCCGCTGATGATGCTGGTTGTGCCGCGCTTGCCCGAGACCGTACCGGAGACCGTGCCGTCTTTCTCCATGGTAAGGTCCGCCGTGGATTCCTCGGGGCCTTCGGGTGTGGTGTAAGAAAGTTTCCACTTCCCACTGAGGTCGCCTTTCGGTGCATCTTTCGGTTTTTCCGGCTCGTGTGGCTCGTATTTGCGCCCATCCACGAAGATCATTTTGACTTTTGTCTTTTCCTCGAAGAGATCGCCGTCGGTGACCACGAGATTCGCGATTTTCCCGTTTTCAATCGAGCCCAGCCGGTCCGCAACGCCAAAGATTTCCGCGGGCGAGAGTGTCAGCGCACGAATCGCGGCTTCCGGCGCGAGGCCCGCGTCAATGGATTTTTTCGCCGCCTTAACAATGTCCTTCGGCGTGGCGATGCCCCCGGAATAAAACGCGAATTTCACGCCGGCTTTTGCAAGCGCTCCTGGAGACGACGGCGCGCGATCGCGGAACTGCAGCGTTCGCAGCGAAGGCTTGTCCTCGGGATCCGCGTCTTTCTCGCCCTCCGGCCATTTCAGATTCACCAGCACGGAAAGTTTCTTGGCAGCGACTTCGGGAGCGACTTCATAGGCCATCTGCCCGCCGTAGAGAACGCCATTCACATGCCAGCGGTCCACAAGCTCTAGCGCGCGGCGAAGCTGTACGGAATTATTCGCCGGAATCAGCACCACTGCGTGATCTTCGAGCGCATCGGCGAGCGCGGCCTCTGTCCGGTCATAGCGCGGCCGCTCGACGCCGCGCGGATTTTTCTCGTAAATCGCTTGCGTCTTGATGCTCCAATCCGTGTCCAGCCAGACCTGATGGACATACGCGAGACCGCCCATCAGTGAATCGGGAAATCCGCTGCCGAATCCTCCCGAGATCTGCAGCGACACAGGAATCGCGACGGGCGACTTGACGACCAGATCCCCGGCGCGCTCTCCGCCCAGATCGAGCACGGCGGCCTGCCCGGGAAAGAATCCCCCCTTGGGCGCGGATACCACGGTCGTGAAGCCTGCGTTTCGCCAGGTTTCGATGCGCTTGTCGCTGAGGCTGACTTCGTCCGCCGCGCTGCGCCACGGCGTCGAGCCTGGACGGTCCTGCGGACCGCGTGAGCTTTCTTGAGGGCGACGGGGCCCGCCTTCACCGCCGGAGGGAGCAGCAGCAGGGATGCCAACATCGGTGAAAGAATCGATGAGACCGGGATAAACCGTGAGGCCCTTGCCGTCGATCACCCAGGCTTCTGGCGGAATCGCCACGTCTTTTCCGACGGCGGTGATGATGCCGCGGGAGAGGACGACGGTGGCGTTCTCCATGGGCGGCCCGGAAACAGGCACGACTTTTGCGCCACGGATCGCAAAGTATGGCGGTTCCCCACCCTGTGCCAACAAGGGCGGCGCGACACAGAAAAGTAGGAAAAGCGCGGTGACGCACACCGCTGACGCACACCTGCGAATCAGGTTGGAACGCATTCAAGACTCCTCGCGAGAGAGCGTTGGAAGGACCCGTCCCCCGGTAACCGTAAAGGTAGACGGATGAGGCTAGTGGGAAGTTTCGGAAGAGTCAAGGCAAGCGGCGGCCAAAAAAATAAGGAATCTGGGAAACAAAATGCCTGGGTCTCGCGTTTCTTCTATTGCATTCCCATAGGGACTGTGGCATCTAGATATGGGTATCCCATAGGAGCCGCAGGAGAAAACGATGGGCGAGAGAGCGGACGTTTGGCAAGGCACGCTGGCGCTGATGGTCCTCAAAACGCTGCAAGCGCTGGGGCCCTTGCACGGCTACGGCATCGCGCGCCGCATCGAGCAGACCAGCGGCGACCTTTTGGCGGTCAACTACGGCACGCTGTATCCGGCGCTGCTGAAGCTGGAGCAAGAGGGTTACATTTCTTCCGAATGGGGGACGTCCGACAATAATCGTAAAGCCAAGTATTACAAGCTGACCCGCGCGGGCCGGAAGCAACTCGAGAAAGAAGCGCGTGAGTGGGAGCAGACCACCGAAATTCTGGCGCGCTTCCTCGCGCCGGGAAAGGAATCCGCATGAGAAACGTGCGCGTGTTGTTGTTGCGGCTATGCGGGCTGTTCCTCAAGGACAAGCGGGAGCGGGATCTCGCCGCAGAGATGGAGAGCCATCTCCAAATGGACACCGAAGAGAATTTGCGTACAGGTATGAGCGCCCAAGAGGCGCGGCGGCAGGCGCTCATCAAACTCGGCGGCATCGAACAAACCAAGGAAAGCTACCGCGAGCGCCGCGGCCTTCCTTTCCTTGAGACGCTCTTTCAGGATTTGCGTTTCGGCGCGCGCATGCTGATCAAGAATCCGGGTTTCACCGCCGTAGCGGTGCTCACGCTGGCGCTGGGGATCGGCGCCAACACCGCCATTTTCAGCCTCGTTAACGGAGTTCTTCTGCGTCCTTTGCCCTTCGCGCAGCCCGAGCGCCTTGCTGGTATGACGACGTATTACCCCAAAGGACCGCTGGTCGTCATGCAACAACAGAGCCGCACGATGGATATCGCCGGCAACACGGACAGCACGGAATTTAACCTCACCGGCGTTGACACTCCTGTGCGTTTGACTGGCACTTCTGTTTCCGCAAACTGGTTCAGCGTCCTCGGCGTCCACACCGCCATCGGAAGAATCTTCCACGACGGAGAAGATCAGCCGGGAAAGGACGCCGTCGTCATCCTCAGTCGTTCTCTGTGGCAAAAGCAATTTGGTGGCGATCCGAATATTCTGGGCCGCTCCATACTGCTCGAAGGAGAGAATCGCCAGGTCATCGGCGTGATGCCGTCCGATTATCGCTTCCCTTCTCCCAAAACAGAATTGTGGGTCCCTCTGCATCTCGACCCCAGAAAAACCGGCGACTACTGGGGCAGCAGCTACATGCCCCTGACCGCGCGCTTGCGGCCCGGCGCAACAATCGAGCAAGCGCGCATCGAACTTGCCGCCCTCCGTCCAAAAATCTTCGCCGCCTACCCATGGCGCATGCCGGATAAATCGTGGAGCAACTCCACCGTGAGGCCTCTGCAGGAGCTTCTGGTCGGCGACACTCGCACCAAGTTAGTCATCCTCCTCGGAGCCGTCGGACTTCTGCTCCTGATTGCGTGCGCTAACGTCGCAAATCTTCTTCTCGCTCGCTCCACCACACGCCAAAAAGAAGTCGCCGTTCGAACCGCTCTCGGAGCCAGCCGCTGGCGCCTCGCCCGGCAACTCATGACGGAAAGTGTTCTGCTCGCCGCTCTCGGCGCGGGTCTTGGTCTTTTCGCCGCTGTCTACGGCCTCACCGCGCTGAAAGCCACTCTGCCCGCAGACATGCCCCGCCTCGCGGAGGTGACCGTTGACTCCCGCGTTCTCTTATTCACCGCCGCACTCGCCATTTTCACTGGGCTGATCTTCGGCATCATGCCGGCCGCAGGCGCTTCGCGCGTGGACTTGACAAAATCTCTCAAGTCCGGCGGAGAGCGGAGCAACTCCGGTGGAAGCCATCGCCTCAGCAGCGGCTTGATCGTTGGAGAAGTTGCCGTCGCCGTCGTGCTGGTCATTTCCGCGGGTCTTCTTGTAAAGAGCCTCTGGAAACTTTCCAATACCAGCCCTGGATTTCGCTCGGACTACATTCTCACTGCGCGTATCACTCCCAATGAATCGTTTTGCGAAGTTCCCGGGCGGTGCCAGGCTTTCTACAGCGATCTGCTGACCCGCGTGCGTGCGTTGCCAGCCGTGAAAGAGGTCGCGGCAGTAAATGGACTTCCCCTTAGCGGCATGTGGGAATCGATCCCGGCTGATGTCGAGGGATTCTCCGTCGCTCCAGGAGCGCATGTGCCCATGCTCATGGAACGCATCATCACTCCGGAATATTTTCGCATTATGGACATTCCGTTGATGCAGGGCCGCGCGTTTACCGAAGCCGACGCCGGTTCGAACGCGGAGCGCGTCATCCTGATCAGCAAATCCACGGCCGAGCATTTCTGGCCGGGCAAAGATCCGATTGGTCAGCACATCAAGCCTCGCTGGATGGGCAATTGGTGGACCATCATAGGAGTCGTGGGCGACGTGAAAGAAAACTCGATGACGCAAATCGTCCCGGAATGGCTCGACGGCGAAATGTATACGCCCTTTGGTGCCCATTCCATTCGGGACCGGGGTCCAGAGGGGCCTCCAGCCGAACTGACGCTTGTCCTGCGCACTTCCGGTGATCCAACTCAATTCGGCTCCGCATTGCAAACCACCGTAGCCGAATTGAACCGCGACGTCCCCGTCAGTCAAGTTCAAACACTGAACAGCTGGGTTGCCGAAGCCGTCGCCGGCCCGCGCTCGACCGCTGCCCTCTTTTCTCTTTTCGCCGCGCTCGCCGTAGCTCTGGGCGCCGTCGGAATTTACGGCGTTATCTCCTACGCCGTGGCACAGCGCACGCGTGAAATCGGAATCCGTATGGCTCTTGGCGCTCACAAGCACGAAGTGATGCGCCTGGTCGTCGGTCAGGGAGCAAGGCTCGCGTTTCTCGGCGTCGCTCTCGGGCTTGGCGGCGCGCTGCTTCTCACGCGCCTCATGTCCAGTCTACTCTACGGCGTGGAAGCTACCGATCCTCTAACCTTCGCAAGCGTCGCGCTTCTGCTGGTACTTGTCGCGATCGCGGCGTCCTACATTCCGGCCCGGCGGGCGATGCGCGTCGATCCGATGGTGGCGCTGCGCTACGAATAATCCACAGACGGCACAAGCCCGCAAGCCGTTTACCTGAAAGCTTCACGGCTTTTTCTTTTTGAAGAGGCCGCCGAGAGCGCTGATGGCGTCGGCGGGATTTTGCCCCTGGGCCAGTGACTTGGTAGAGCCGGCGGCAGAAGTGCCGGCGCAGCCAAGCTGCGACTTGAGCATGCCTGCGGCAAGACCGCCAACATCAGGAATGAATTTTGGATCGGAAGCCGTGCCATGAATCAGGAAAGGCACGGATGTGCTCCCACCTTTACATCCACCAGCGGCGCCGGTGACTTGAGTCAGGATGCCGCCAATACCGCCTCCAGCAGCATTGGGCGAGCCGCTTGTGCCGCCCGCAGGAGCAGCCGTCGCGTTTGCGAGGGTTGCCACCATTTTGAAATCGAGATTGTTCTTTGAGTCGATCGTACCGGCACCGACGAGTTGGCCGAGCGTGGGGACGACGGCCAGGAAATTGTCAGCTCTTATGCCATCAGGCGCCATGTGGAGATTGCTGGTGAGCTTTTCGATGTCCAGGTCCTTGCCGGTCTTGACGCCGGTGAGCATGGAGATGGCGGACATTTTCGAGCCCAGATCAAAGCCGACAAGCTTCGCGTTGTAAAGTCCGACCGTGCCGGTCGTAACGATTCTGTTGGTGGGACCTGTGATCGTGAGATCGGTGTTGAGCGCGCCGCCCTGCAGCGATGCGCCCTTGGGAAGATTGATACCGAGCGCGGGAAGAAACGCTTCGAGATCTTTCGCGGGCATGTCCTTCCCTTCCAGCTTGATGTTCACAACGGTGGCCTCGCCCGCTGAGTTGTAAGTGCCGTTGAGGCGCGCGACGGCGCTGCCGATCTTGAGCGCGGAGGGATTTAGGACGCCGGCATTCTTTCGGAGATTGTATTTGGTATTGAAATCCACGGTGAGGGGAACGCCGGCCGGCGAACCACCAGCGATGAACAGAGCTTTGGAAAGTTTGGCGTTGCCCTTGGTTTCGGCTTCGCCGCCTTTCGATTCCAGCGTGCCATCGAGATCGAGAAGGCCTCCGAGTCCCATGGAGGGATCGAGGAAACCGGTCGAGGCGAGGTTCAAGGAGCTGACATGGAGCTTGCCGCTGAGCGGAGTCAGCGCGGTGTCGGTTTGATCGATCGGGCCGACAAAGCCATCGAGATTGAACTTGCCGCCGGAAGGGAGATCGGAGGTGACGGTGACCGGAAACTTCGAGGTGATGGAAACGTCGGAGGCGGTGACGTCGACGTGGTCGTAGGTGCTGCGCTTCTGCGAATTCGTGGAGCCGACAATGATGCTGCCGTTCTTGAGCACAAACTTCTTGATGGAGAGGTCCGCGGCAGAAGTTGACGAACTCGAAGATTTTGCGGCCGAGCCACCGAGCGAAGAATAGTTCCAGAGGCCGGCAGCATTATGAAGGAGAGTGACCTGCGGGCTGTCAATCGTGACGCCGGTGACGTTCAGGGTCTTCGAGAGAATTAACGGAATCATTTCCACACCGACCTTGAGGGACTTTGCGGTGAGGAAAGGCGCCGAGCTGAATTTGGGATCGTCGCCGATGGAAAGATTCTCGGCGGAGAGCGAGCCGCTGATCAGCGAGAGGCTCATGTTCCCGAGTTGCACTTTGCGGCCGAGGGCGACCGAAGCTTTTTCTTCGATGGTGGGGCGGAACTGATTGACGGGAATCAAGAACGGCGCAACGAGAACTAGGACGATCAAAACGCCGACAACAATTAGGACGATGCGGAGCTTGCCCTTCATGACCACCTCCAAGACGGTGAGAACGGGCGATCCCCTGGACACGGAGAAGTGGGGATAGCCCAAACATTATAAGCATAGGGGAGGGGGTCCTGGACTGTTCGGTTTGGGACAGGGGGACAGTTTGTTCGTCTGAAGGTCTGAACGTCCGCACGTCTGAACGTCGAAACGCTGCTCGAGGTGAAGCGGAGGGCGTTGAGCCCCAGAATGGGAATTGTTGGCACACACCCGGTTATTTTCGTAAGAGTGGCAAGTAAAGGAGTTACAGGATACGGAAAATGAAAGAGTGTGCAGGCGATTGAGAACAAAGGACGGTTGTAAGCGCGTTGGAATGTTGGAGCGTCTGAACGCTGGGACAGGAGGAAGCTGGTTAACACTGACACCCCCCGCCCCCCTGTTTTTTGTAAGTGTTGCATCTAAAGGGCTTAGCTCCGCCGTAAGTCTTTTGTTTGCAACACTTGCGGGGAAATCCATAAGTGTTGCAGCTAAAGGACTTACGGGAGTGGGCTGTTGGCGGGAAAGTAACTGTGTGGGATGGAAGGATGCTGAAGAAGTTAGAAGGACCATCTGGCGGGCGAGCATGGTTCGCAGACACGGAGGAATTGTGCCGCTTTTACGAAACCCGATTATAGCATATTGGTACCGTATGTCAATAATTACTTGTAAGTAGTTTGGATGCTGAGGGATAAAAGGGTGTCGGCGAGAACTGACACCCTGAAATTCGCAAGAATGCCCACCCTCGCGACAAACAAAACCGCAAGGGTAGGCCAGCCAGCGGTCCGAAGGGATAAAGGCTGGCCCACCCGGCTATAGCCCGTCGTGGCAATGGCCGCGACGAGAAACAAGCTACTGCCGTGAAAAGCTTCCAAATAAGAGCCGCCCCAGAAGAATCCGGGGCTGCCAGAAAAAAGAAGCGGGGGTGATGGCCTAGAAAGCCAGCTTGAGCGCAAGTTGCAGGATGCGCGGGTCACGAACAGCGGTGACACGACCGAACGTGGAAGTTGTCGTTAGGGTCGTCCCCACCGTCTGGAAGTTTGTGTGGTTGAAGAGGTTGAAGGCCTCGGCGCGGAACTGCAGGTTCATGGATTCTCTGATTCGAGTGTTCTTCAACAACGCCATGTCGTAGCGCCAAAGTCCTGGCCCGTTAACGGCACCGCGGCGCTCGTTGCCGGAAGCCCCGGCCACAGTGACACGCGCGAAGGCCGCAGTGTTGAAGAACTGAGTAAAGGTCTTCGGCCCGTTGTTCGGATTGCTGATCTGATTGGGCCGTGGCGTGGCCACGCTCCCGTTGTTGGGAGCCCCCGAAGTATTCACGCCGACGGCGGCCGGATCTCCATCTCCACGCGCCGTGAATACAGTAAAGGGCAAACCGCTGTTAATCGTCAGGATGCCGGAGAATTCATATCCCCCAAGGAGATGGCCGACAAGACCCTGCTGTGAGCGCCGCCAAGGTAGTTCGTATATGTAGTTGCCGGTGAAGACGTGCCGGCGATCGAGAGTCGCGCGGCCGTAATCGCACACCAGGCAACTGCTGTTCTGTATGCCAGTGGAGCGATCACTCTGATTGTCGGTCAGCGCATGAGACCAGGTGTAAAAGAAGTTCACCGCGGAATTGCCAGTGAAGCGCTTCTCGGCTGAGAGCTGCAGGCTGTTGTAGTTGGAATAGAAGCGGGGCGATATCTGGCCGATAGTGCCGTAGCCCACAAAAGGCCGTATGCGGTTTAGCAGTCTCGCCAACGTCGAGGTTGAACATGACCCAAAGTTCGAATTCGTGGCATCGCAGCCAAGAATCTGGCCTGGCACAACGATTCCCGCCGCGAGGGCCGCTCCTGGGGCAACTTGGTTGATATCGATAACGCCGACCAGGTGAGTTCCCTTGTTGCCCACATAGCCGACATCGAAGAGCCAGCCGCGACCCATGCTTTGCTGGACGTCGAGGTTCCACTGCTGGGAGTAGGGAGTACGCCATTGCGGATCTGTCGTCCAGAGGGACGGCGGGATCGTACTGGCGGTTGCCCCCAGCGAACTGAGGTTGGAAAGAAACACTCCACCGCCAAACTCGGCGCTGCCAAGGAATGGCGGGTTGTTGAAGACGTTGTCTTCAATGAGCCCAGCAGCCACAGAATCAAAAAATATTCCGTAGCCTGCACGGACAGAAGTTTTCCCTTTCTTGAACGGATCCCAAGCCACGCCGAGGCGCGGAGCAAAATTCTTCTTATCCTGGCGAGTGATGGCGTCCCCGTAAGGAGAATTGACCCCACCAACGATGATTCCATTTAAAGGGTCTCCTGTTCCGAGAACGAGCCTGCCAGTGGACGTGAGCGTGGGCGCTTTTGCCGCGCTGTAGACGGAGGGATCGAAGGTGGTCAACTTATTCGCGCCGTCATACGGCGTCTTAAACAGGGAATACCGAAGGCCGAAGGTAATAGACAGGTTCGAAGCCATACGGTATTCATCCTGGCCATAGAATTCCCAAAGATTTTGGCGGGTATCAGCGGTTATGTCCGTAGGAGACTGGCTGAAGTCCGAGGAAACAAACCCAAGGAGAAAATTGGCGAAGTCCTGCTCGCGGGCGATCCCTCCGGCAGGCAAATTCGTGCTGTCGAACTCGAGGTTACCGGCGTTGTCGCCAGCGGCGTTCTCTTTCTTTTGATAGTGGTGGAAGCCAAAACCGAATTTCATTGCATGGCGACCGCGAATCCAGCTCATGTTATCGAAAGCGTTGTGATTGCGGTTGTAGTCGCGATATTCGCCGAACCCGGCGAGACTGCTGAAGTCGTCATCGAAAAGCAAGTTTGGGATCCGATTGAGTTGCGCTGGGTAAGGGAGCTTGATGAGGTTAGCAACGTCGGGCGACTTGCTTCTGGCAAGTGAGCCTGTGGGATCGCTGACTATGGCGCCATAGGAATAGGCGTAGCCTGCTTCATTGAAAATGCTGGGCGTGATCTGCCAGGTGACGCGGCCCATCCACTGGTGCCCTGGAGAATCGGTGGCGTTGTTGGCCACACCCGGCACTTTGCTCTGGGGTCCGAAGAGCCCGAAAGGCTCTTTTGTCGGGATGTGGTCGTAGACAAGGCGGCCCATCACAGAAACCTTGCTATTCACAACATGGTCTGCTCGGACCAGTTCTTCGCGGTAGTTGAACACGCCAGGAAAAGTGGAAAACAGGACACCGTCGGAAGCCGGCGGTCTAGGCATGCTCGCGAAGACGTCCTTGAGGTAGGCCGCAGATATGGGATTAAAATTCGCACTGGAAATCTGCGTTCCAGTGGCCGTGCAAGCTCCCGAAGTGTTCACAGCAGTGCAAACGGGTGCCTGGAAAAAGCCCTGCCTTTCCTGATCCGTGGGGACAATGGAGTTTTGAGCGACCGGTGTGGTCACGCGGCGAACTTCCTCGGAAAAGAAGAAAAAGGTCTTTTCCTTATTTGTGTTGTAGACCCCGGGAATAAAGAAAGGTCCGCCGATGGTTCCGCCAAAGTCGTTGTAACGAAGGACCGGGCGCGCGGTGCCGTTGCGATTATTGATGAAACTGTTCGCGTTGAACGCATCGTTTCGAAAGAATTCATAGAGGCCGCCGTGGAAAGTGGAAGTGCCGGAGCGGGTGACGACGTTGATCTGGCCGGAAGCCGAGCGACCGAATTCCGGCGAATAGTTGCTTCGTTCGACCTTGAACTCTGCGATAGCGTCCACACTGGGATACACGAGCAGGGTAATGTTTGAGCCATGGTCCACGTTGTCAGCACCGTCGATGGTCCAGTTGTTCTGGCTCTGGCGGTTGCCACTGATCGAGAAGCTGACGATGTTGACTGCGCCCTGAGGGTTGGTCGTGCCGACATACACCTGGTCGGCGGCGTTGCTGGTGACTCCTGGCTGGAGAGTGACGAGCTGCTCATAATTGCGATTATTCAGCGGGAGCTCGCGAACCTGCGTGCCGCTGATGAGGCCTTCCATGGCCACACTCTGAAGATTGACCTCAAGCGGGTCGGATTCGACGGAAACGGTTTCCGTTAGCGCCCCGGTCTCAAGAGCGGCGTCAACCGCCAGCCGGTCGCTGACGTTGAGTTCGATGTCGTTCTTGACGAACTTCTTGAATCCCTTGAACTCCACAGTAACCGAGTAGCGGCCCACGGGCAGAAATGGAGCCACGTACTCCCCTGCCGAGTTCGTCTCCACGGTGCGAAGAACCAGGTTGCGGTCTTTGTTCGTAATCGTAACGGTGGCATTGGCAATTACCGCTTTGGACGAGTCGGTAACAATCCCCCGAATCTGTCCAGTGATCTCCTGGGAGCGTGCCAGCCCGCCACAAAGGCAGAGCAGTGACAGCAATGCGGTAATCGTGCGTTTCATAGGGATCCCACCCTTTCTCTCCCCGACTTGTTTGGCTTAAGGAACTGAAAAAACCTCGATGGACGCCGGGTATCGTAAAGCCGTCTAGGGAGGTGGTCAAGTTCAATTGTGACCGCGCACCTCAGGGAATCCGGTTGCAGAAATGTTCAGCGACAAAGCCGGGGCGATCCGCCCAAGAATTCCATTGCCCTAACGGACGGGGTCTCGGGCAAAGTCCCAACAAGCCGGATAATCGGAAATTGAGCCACTACTGGATTAAGAGCGGGAAAGCGGAAAATCTTGATAAAGAAAGGTCCGGCTAGGAGATGGAGGAAGAGTCAAAATCCGCACGCTCGAAAACCCGAGGTGCGTCGCCCGGCTGCAAAAAAGGGGGCGTTCGCCGCGGCGGGCGCCCCCCCGTATCGATGATGTTCAGCCAGCGATGGAATTACGAGCTGGCGTCCTTGATGTCTTCGCGGGCGCGCTTTTCGGCGGTTTTGGCTTCGGCTCTGGCGTCGGCGTCCGGCTTGAGCAGGTGAATCGCTTTGACGAGATTCACGGGCTTGCCGTTCTCGGGCGCTTTGCAGGCGGAGACGTTGCCGCTGGGCTGCACGGCGGTGACGCCCCACTTCAAGCAGCCGAACCTGATTTTCAGGTTGTGGCTGACGTGGAGGGCCGCGACGCAATCGTTGAGGCTCTTGAACGCCAGGCAAGCGTCGTTGAGACTAGTGCGCGGCGGCAGGATGGCCTGCAACTGCAATGCGAGCTTTTTGTTCTGGTCCTGGTTCGCGGCGAGCTGCTCGGTCGCTGTTGGGCCCTTCTTGATCCAGTGGATCGGATTGAAGGATTGCGCCGCTGCGCTCGCAGCTCCCAAGAAAAAGCTGGTTGCGACGACACCAACGAATATCACTTTGGCTTTCATTTTTACCCTCCGTTGAGCGCTCCCGCAAAAGCCGGATTTCGCAGCTGATCTGAGGGAGCACTTTGCGAGCCACAGTGCAGAGTTCCGCGAATCTTGCGGACTGCTCACCGCCAGAGAGATGCGCCATGGCGGAGCGGCGCGCGTTGCGATCGCAAGTGAAGGGCTGGCTTCCCTTGAGCGCGACTCCGCGTAGGCGAGCCGCACTTGAGGTAAGTAGACCACGATGGAGGCGGGGCAACGAGTCCGGCAAGGTGTGGTACTCCCCCAATGCGTTATCCCTGTCCGAATGATCAGGTTGGCGGGGTACGAACCTCTGGGGTGCACTTGCTGGTGAAAAGCATCCACCATTGAGCGACTGAACGATTTGACGCTGAGATTCTTCGGCCCCGATCGGAATCGGGGCCTCAGAATGACAATTTTGACTTTTTCGGCGGCCTTCTGGAATTCCCTTGCCGATGGGGGAGAAAAAACCATACCCTCGGGGAATCCTTGGAGCAACGGATATGGAAAGTGTACAAATAGCGGCTATGAAAAGCGTACTGGCGGCAAAAACTCCTAAAGTTCTCGTGGTCGATGTTGGGGGCACAAACATCAAGATGCTGGCGACGGGGCAAAAAGAGCCGCGCAAAATTCCGTCCGGGCCCACGATGACGGCAGGCAAGATGGTGCGGGTGGTCAAAGAGTGCGTGAAGGATTGGAAGTTCGACCGCGTATCCCTGGGGTATCCCGGTCCCATCATTAACGGACACCCACTTCGCGAGCCGCATAACCTGGGGGGCGGATGGATGAGATTCGACTTCAGCAAAGCTTTTGGCTGTCCGGTAAAGATACTCAACGACGCGGCGATGCAGGCGCTCGGGAGCTACAAGGGCGGGCGTATGCTTTTTCTCGGACTTGGGACGGGGCTGGGGTCGGCGATGATTGTGGATGGAACGCTGGAGCCAATGGAACTGGCACACCTCACCTACAAAAACGGGAAAACCTACGAGGATTACCTTGGCCTGCGCGGCCTCGAACGATTGGGGAAGAAAAAATGGCGTCAGCACCTTGCGAAAGTTGTGAAGAAACTAAGGGCTGCTCTGGGAGCCGACTATGTCGTCCTGGGCGGGGGAAACAGCAAGAAATTGAAGAAGCTGCCTGCCGGCGCACGGCTGGGCAGCAATGAAAATGCCTTCCTCGGCGGCTTCCGCATGTGGGAGAAATAGGGAAGAAAATATGGCAGCGCCGTCGAGGATGAGCGGGGCAGGTGTGAGTGGGACGCAGGCTAGAGTGATTGAACCAGAGATGGTGCGTATCCCCGAGGGATGGTTCGGGATGGGTTGCGAGACGGGGCGTGATGATGAAAAACCGGTTCATCGCGTGTGGGTGGACGCGTTTGAGGTGGCGACGCACCAGGTGACGAATGCGGAGTACGGGTGCTTTCTTGCCGCGACTGGTGCTGCGCAGCCGTCGCAGTGGAATGATACGAATTTCAATGATCCGCGGATGCCGGTGGTCTCGGTGTCCTGGGATGAGGCGGTCGCCTACTGCGATTGGCTCAGCGGCGCGACGGGCAAACAGTATCGATTGCCGAGCGAAGCCGAATGGGAACGCGCAGCGCGCGGCGGCGGCGAAGGTTTGCTGTATCCGTGGGGAGACGCGGCGCCGGAGATTGTTCCTGATTACGCCGCGCGGTGGAAGAATGGCCCGGAGCCGGTGGGCTTGTATGCGCCGAATGCGTACGGGCTCTACAATCTCGGCGACAATGTTCATGAATGGTGCGCGGACTGGTACGACGACGGCTACTACGCGCACTCTCCGGAACGAAACCCGCAAGGGCCGAGGAGCGGCAGCCGCCGTGCTTCGCGCGGCGGCTCCTGGCGTCATCATATCAAGGTTACACGCACGGCGGCGCGCTCCAGCATTCCGCCGGATTTCAAGTACGCCGACTATGGCTTTCGAATTGCGCGGTCTTCGCCGCAGGATCACCAACAAGGCTTGTAATTTCTGTGCGACCCGTCGCGGGACGCAGTCGCGTTAGGATGCCGGATGCCCCACATCAGATTGGCCCTGTGTCTTAGTGTGTTGCTACTCGCCGCAGCGGAGGCCGCAACGGCGCAACACGAGCCGAAGCCTAAAGAATTGCCGGATGCTCCGGTGGCAAAACAGGAAAGCCAGCCGCAGCAGCGCGAGAATTTTTTGCATTCGACGATTGTGACTCTTGGGCGGCGTTCGATTATCTTTCCGGAAATCGCCACGGACCCGAACCCGCTTGGCACCAAGAAGAAATTTGTGCTCTTTGTGGATCAAAGTATCGCCCCGTTTCACTTCGTGACCTCGGCCGCGGGCGCGGGAATCGAGCAAGCCAGAGATGCATTGCCCGGTTACGGCCAGGGAATGAACGGTTACGGAAAGCGTTTTGGTTCTTCGCTGGCGACGTCCACGTCGAACAGTTTTTTCGGGACGTTTCTTCTTTCCGCGATGCTACGGCGGGATCCACGGTATTTCGTGACAATGCAGGGCGGCTTCAAGCATCGCGTGGCGTATGCGTTGAGCCGCATCGTGGTGACGCGCACGGATGACGGCACGTTGGGAGCAAATTGGCCGGGCATGATCGCGCCACTGCTGGCCGAAGGCCTTGCGAACAGTTATCTGCCGGCGAAAGAGCAAACCCCGGGCAAGACGTTTCAGCGCTATGGACTGCGCATTGGCTTGAACACCGCCGGCAACATACTGAAGGAATACTGGCCGTCGATTTTCAAGAGTTTGGGCATTTCGAAGATCATTCCCGCTTCGAACTCCAGGCCAGCGCCGACACCCGCGCCGCCTCCTGCGCCATCGCCCTCACGACCTGACCGGGATGAAGCCCATCAGGACTGAAGAACGCGGGAAGCATTACAATAGAGGGACGGGGCCGTAGCTCAACTGGATAGAGCGAGAGTTTCCTAAACTCTAGGTTGGCGGTTCAAGTCCGCCCGGTCCCACCATGAGTTGCGCAAGACTGCGCTAGTCGACCGGCTTGACGTCCTCCATAAGCGCGAAAAAACCTTCGGCGAGCGTCGGGTGGATGTACACGGCGCCCTTTAGAAGCGTATACGGCTGATTCGAAAGCATCAGCGTGCCGAGAATTTGCACGAGCTCGCCGCCCTCGGAGGCGAGGATGGAAGCGCCGAGGACGCGGTCATTCGAAGCGTCGACTACGACTTTCATCAGCCCGGCGGTTTCGCCGCGCTCGATGGCGCGGGCCACACGCGTCATCGGGCATTTCCCAATTTTCAATCTGCAGCCCTTCGCGCGCGCTTCCTTTTCCGTCATGCCGACCCCGCCGAGTTGCGGATCGGTGAAAACGCAGTACGGCACGAGGCGATTTTCGGTCGTGAGATGTTTCCCTTCGACGAGATTGCCGTAAACAATTTGAAAATCGTTATAGGAAATGTGCGTAAAAGCGGGGCCGCCGTTGCAATCTCCCAGCGCCCAGACGCCGGGGACGCTGGTCTCGAGGCGGCCGTTTACTTTGATGAAGCCATTTTTGTCCGTCGCGATGCCGGCTTTGTCGAGACCGAGGTCGCTTGTGTTTGGACTGCGTCCGGTGGCGATCAGAAGATGGGAACCACTGACGCTCGATGCGCCTGCAGAGCCTGCGTAGAAAAGCGTAACGGCATTGGGTTTACCTTCGGCACGCGAGGTGCGCGCGTTGAGAATGAATTGAATTCCCTCGGCTTCGAGTGCCTTCTGGAGCTCGGCTGAAATTTCGGAATCTTCGCGCTGAACAATCTGCGGGCCTCGATGCAGGATGGTGACGCGGCTGCCGAAGCGGCGAAACATTTGTCCAAATTCGAGGCCAATGTAACCGCCTCCGAGGATCAGGAGATGTTCGGGAACGCTGGCGAGGCGCATGACGGATTCGTTGGTGAGATAGGGAACGGTTTCGAGGCCGAGAATCAGCGGGATACTCGGGCGGCCACCGGTGTTGATGAAAATCTTTTCGCTTTCGAGGGAATCCTCGCCGAC
>Ga0137403_10003555_pt1 | contig 18678 bp, 19 predicted proteins | sample CZOMad2_1_16fung_FD_122057 | JGI IMG/M metagenome (GOLD analysis project Ga0137403, IMG submission 122057) | Vadose zone soil fungal communities from Angelo Coast Range Reserve, California, USA - CZOMad2_1_16fungal (Hybrid Assembly) | ecosystem: Environmental > Terrestrial > Soil > Vadose zone...
CTTGATCAATGTACTTCTCAATTGTTTGATGTGATAAAAACATGAAACGCAGTATGCCATGAAATGTCCGGTTGTGCTAAGCGAGCAATGATTTTAGTGATTTTAGGGTCTCGGCTATTCAGGGCGAGAGTTGGCGCGTTGCCCGCAAACCGAGAGTCGAATTCGAGGATGGTTTTTATCACGTGATCGCTCGCGGCACTCAGCGCCGAGAAGTCTCGCCAAGTACTCACGATCGGCTGTACCTGCCTGCGGTGCCTGATAATAATTCTTTTCAAGATTGTTCAATATTAGACAGCAACTCCTGGCCAGTCAGCGCATCGTGAGAAGCAAAAGACTCCGATGGGTAAAGCCGAGGTAAGGGTCGCCTCTGGAGGAACGAAGGCAATATAGCGCATTATGCGATATCCGAGGCCGAAGTGATCCACGGGTAACTCGGCAATACAACGGCGCGAGGGGACAAAAAACGTTTTTCCTACTCGAAACTTGCGGAAATACCATCCGGGAAACTAGAAACCGTGCGGTTGTGTTGCATCCAGCCTATTATCAATGCACTGATGCGCGAATTGACGCATGTGGTCTTCAGCCTGCAACGCTGTTGTGAAAGTACGATTAGTGAACATAGAATGAAGGCCCTCATTAAAGTCTACATGACCTTTCCATGCCCATGAGTTTGTCCTAGCGTCCAGATTAACTACCCCAACGTAGGCCTTGTTACGATAAGATTCTTTGATTGTGTATCGTTTGTTTCCTCGGTTGCCAATGTTCATGATCATTACTGTAGTCGTTGATGGACTCTAAAGCAAATACAATCTAGGCCGAAGAGGAAACAATAAACGCGCTGTTTTTCTATTACCCGGTGCTGCTACACCGGGGCGTTAGTGGATCGTGTCTTGAATCTTACAGGCATGGGTGACGTCAGCCTCTCATATTATCGTCTGTCGCAGGCGATGGAGGTAGGAATGGCTAACCAGTGTGGACTCCCGAAGAAATCACTGTATCGTTGAAACAGGACGGAAGAAGGGCTGCTCAACGCAAGAAGAGGATCTATGAACGAATATAAAAGTTGGAAAATTCTTCAAATCATTCCGGCACAGGCAGGTTGGAAAGCGGTTCATTGCCAAGAATTAGAAGATAGGCAAATAGAGATTTCTAATCGGCCCATAATCTGCTGGGCCCTTGTCGAACCTCTCGGAGAGAGCACACTCGTACGAACACAAGTGCGAGGCATCGAGCAGGAGTCAAGTGAGTTAGCCGTCGTAGAAGATTTAATAAACACAGAAAACATCAGGGAAGACGGCACAGATCGAAATCAGTATTTTCTTGGATACAATGATCCGGAGGCACACAAAGAATCTGATTACTGGATTAAGCAAGCCAACCACAGGCTTCGGATAGAAAAGGAAAAAAGATTAGAGAAGAGAAATTGATTGCGCTCTGTGATTTTTCAATTGAGGTGGAACGGATTGAAAGCACAAATGATCACGCATTCGATTGACCATAGCCCGACAGGCTTCTGCAGCGGTAACGTGGGTTCAATCCTCGTTGGGAAGGTTTTGATTTTATCCCTAGGCTGTGCCGATAGACGAGGATCAGCAGTCTTGCGCCTGCGATTCGATGCGGATCTCTCCGGCGACCGAATCTTCGCCCTCAAGGGGCGGCCCGCCTTTTTTCTTCTCTGCCTTACGCTGCTCCCGGCGCGCAGCCTTGTCCCTCTGCTTCTGCTGGCGCGCTAACTCTTTCTGGCGCTTCTGGTATGTCTGATTTCCCATAGAATTAGTGTAACACACACAGCACCAAGAGATCGAGCAGGTGTCGGCGGTGGAATCAGCCAAGAGGAGTGATGTGTTGCGACTGCGCCTACCTCCACCGCCCCTGCGCGTTATCGGTAAAGCGCGTCGATAAAGCCACTGGACTGCATCTGGCGTATGAAGGAGTCGTCGAAGAACCTGCGTGGATCCGCGTCTTTCGCCTTGAGATTCCTCGTGCCGAGATCTTCGAGTACAGACTTCACCGCCTCGACGGTCGGGAGAGGCACTTTGAGCATGTATTTCTGCACGTCTATTTCGTAAGCATCGGAGAGCGATGCGGGATTGGTCGTGCGCAAATATTTGCCCATCACCGCCATGGCGAGGTTCTTATCACGTTTCGCGCGGGCGATCGCTTCGACCTGCGCCATCATGTAGCGACGCACGAGGTCCGGATCCTCTCGAACAATTCGACCGCGCGTCGTCATGCCCGTGAACGCATACGGCATCCCCAACGAGGCCACGTCGAGCAGCACGTGGTGCCCCAATTTCTTTGCCTGGGTGATGGCTGGATAGGAAAGAATACCCGCCTGGATGCGATTGGATTGCAGGGCAGGGACCATAGACTCCATGCCGCCGACCTGCACGATGGCGACATCTTTTTCGGGCACGAGTCCGAAATGACGCAAAGCAATGCGCGCGCCCACGTCGATAGAAGTTCCGAAGCGCGTGATACCCAAGGTTTTACCCCGCAATTGTTCCGCTTTCTCAATTTCCGGGCGGGCCATCAAATTCTGCACGAGTGTATCGAGCGTGGTGCCCACGATCATTACGTCGGCGCCGCCCAACACCGCGCTTGCAGTCGTGCCGCCGGATATCTGCAAGAACTGCACTTCGCCCGCAATCAACGCGTTCATTCCCTCGACGCCGGTGGGCGTGGCGATGACTTCTACTTCTAAACCATATTTATTGAAGATCCCCGATTCCCGCGCCAACCAGGGCGGCATCATTACCGCCGAGAGCGAGGTAAAGGCCATGCGGACCTTGCGCAACCCCGGCGAATCGGCGCCATAACACCGATCCTGCGCTATATCGACGATGGTCAGAGAGAAAATCAGAAAAGCAACTAGACGCGTCTTCATGGCATTGCCAGCCGTAAAATCGTTTCGCGTTTTTGCCTGTTCCGTGCTCCTTGACGGCGTTGAGGGAACAGCGGACCACTATCGCCGCCCCTTCTAGAGATTACGCCTGCCCCCACACCTGCGTTGCAGTATCGACAACTAGCTTGAGCTTGCGCCACTGCTCGTCTTCAGTGAGTAGATTCCCTTCCATGGTGGAAGCAAAGCCGCACTGCGGACTGAGTGCCAAGTTTTCTAGCGGCACGTACTTGCTCGCCTCGTCGATGCGCCTCTTGAGCTGGTCTTGCGACTCGAGCTCAGGAAGTTTGCTGCTTACGAGCCCTAGTACTGCGGTCTTGTTGCGCGGCACGAAGCGCAAGGGCTCGAAAGTGCCGGAGCGCTCCGACTCGTACTCGAGCAGAAACGCATCCACCTGAAGCTGGCCGAAGAGCTTTTCTGCGATAGCGTCGTAGCCGCCCTCGGCGTACCACTGGCTGCGGTTGTTGCCGCGACAGAGATGAATCGCCAAGATGACACCGTCGCGTTCGGCGCCTTCAAGACAAGCGTTATCAATGCTAATCGCCTCGTCAAGCGCCGCGTCAGGGTCCAGTCCCATATCGTTCTTGATGTAGCTGCGCCATTTCGGATCGATGTAGTAGCTGTAGCGCGGCGCATCGATCTGCACGTACTGCGCCCCTTCGCTCACCAACGCCTGTATCTCCGACTTGATGATCGGCACGATGTCCCAGAGAAAGTCAGAATAACTAGGATACACTTTATCGCTGATGCCCTTCTTGTAGTAGATCGCCGGAAACTGGTTGGCCGTTGGCAACGTGATCTTAATCTCGCCCGGACTACGCTGCTTCATGAAGGTGACCTCATGCTGGGTCAAGCGCCGGGTCTGCTTTACCTTGCCCGTTACGATTCCTGGGACTCGAGAGGGCTGAGTTGAGCCGCCGCTACCAGCCTGCCAGGAGCGCAGCAGATTATCACTCTCATCAAGCCCCTCCACCGCCTCGTTGAAGTCGCTCATGAAGTTGAGGCGGCGCAGCTCGCCGTCGGTGAATATTTTGAAACCGAGATCTCTTTGGCGCTGCAGCGCCTGCAATATGTGCTTGTCTTCCAGTGCGCGGAGCTGCTGGCCGCTGCTGCCGGCGCTGCGCGCTTGAAGAAGTTCCGTTGGCCGCAGGAGACTCCCTATGTGATCTGCACGATATTTTGCCGCCATAATCCCTCCTTAGCATGCCGGTGAAAAAAGCCCATCTGCATCGTTGCGCTCAACCGCCTCGCTCCAACGTACTCAAACAGTACGTCTTCGCTCGTCGGTCAATCGCGCGCCTTGCATCTGGGTCCTTTTTGATCGGCCTGCAAGATATTTCGAAGATGAAACCGCTTTCACTCTGCCAAAAGTTTTTTCAATCTGGCGACCACTTCGGGTGGCTGGGCGATCACTTCCTTCGCCAGCGTCGCTAACTGTTCGCCGCCGACGGGTTCCACCGGCCAGTTGCGCTTTTTGGCTTCGGCCAAAAGCTCCGGATCTTTCAGTGTGCTGATCCAAGAATCGCGCAGGATTTTGAGTCGGTCCGGGGCCATGCCCGGAGGCGCAGTCCACGGCCGGCCAAACTCGTTGGGCGCCATGACCAGGGTGGCCAGTCTGCGATCGGCATCACGGGTTTTGTAGCGGTCCATTAAGTCATACAGCGTTGGTGTTTCCGGCAGCATAGGATCTCGCTTCCGGCCGGTCTGCACAAACGGACGAGTGAAACCTTTTTTGAACCAGGTGATGTGCGGCTCGCGGCCAAAAAACGCCGCGATGGTGATCAACCGACACTGCAACTCGCCACGTTCGAGCGCCACGTCGATGTCCGCCGCGCCTTGATAGCCGGTGATGATGGTAAATTTTACCCCGAAAACCTCCTCGATAAGCTTGGGGATATGAAAGGTAGTCGAAGCTGTGCCGGTGGAGCCGCATTTGGGCGGCTCGGTAGCCTTGCGCAGGTCGTCAATCGTTTTGTACGGACTATCGCCGCGAAAAAAAACCACGGACTCGGTTTGTTCAGGCGTACCGAGCCAGTTGAATTTCGCCCAGTCATACTGCACTTCTTTGCGGCCGATCAGTTGATCCATATAGATTCCCGGATTGATCGAGCCGAGCGTGAGCCCGTCCGGTTTGGTGATGTTGTAAATATAGTTCGCCGCGATCACCGAACCGGCGCCTGGCATGTTTTGCACCGTGACGCTCGGATTGCCGGGAATGTGCTTTCCCAAATAGGTTGCGATGTGCCGGGTCCAGAGATCGTAAAGATCGCCGGGCTGTCCGCCGCGGATGACTCTTATCGATTTGCCTTGGAAGAAATTTTCCTGGGCGTGAACTGAAAAGCTAAGAGCCAAGAGCATAGCGCATAAAGCAGAGATCAGAAGTCGGAGATCGGAGATCGGTTTCACTGGAGAGACATGGAGGACGCAGAGAAAGCGCTCCGCGCAGGCCGCGTCTTGGCGGTTAATTCCTGCCCTCTGATTTCTGAACGCCAACCTCTGATCGCTGACCTCTGTCATCTGATCACCCTATCCGCCCGCGCCAGCACGTTGGGCGGAATCGTCAGGCCGATCTGCTTCGCTGCTTTGAGGTTGATGATCAGCTCGAACTTCTTCGGCTGCTCCACCGGAAGATCCGCAGGCTTAGCTCCCTTCAAGATCTTGTCCACATACGTAGCGGCGCGCCGGGTCAAGTCGGTTCTGCTCACGCCGTAGGATATAAGCGCCCCGGCTTCCACATTTACTCCGCTCTCGTATATCGCCGGGAGCCGGCTCTTTACCACGAGGTCTCCAATTTGTGTTCCCTGAGAAGCGAGCACAGGACCTCCCAGCAAGAGGAGTGCGTCAGCACGCTCTTTGCTTGCGGCTCGGAACGCAGCCTCAATATCCTTGGGACTTCGTACATCCAGGTATTGAACCTTCACCGCGAGTGCCCCGGCGGCGAGTTCCGTCTCTCTTAACGCTTGTGCGGTGCTCGCGTTGGTTGAAGTCCCAAGGACGGCCACGCGCGAGAACTTAGGAACTATCTCCTTCAGAAGCTCCAATCGTTTGCCGCTTAGCTCCGGGGAAAGAGTTGACAATCCCGTGATGTTTCCGCCAGGCCGCGCCAGGCTGGCGACGAACCCGTTGCCGACAGGATCGGGATCCTGCGTCATTACGATAGGGATCGTATTCGTCGCTTCATTGGCGGGACGGGTTGAACCTAAACCACTCGTGACGATGACGTCTACCTTGATACGCACAAGCTCGGCCGCCAGCGCGGGGAGGCGATCGAGGTTTCCCTCTGCATATCGCCACTCAATGACAATGTTTTTCCCCTCCACGTAGCCAAGCTCGCGCAGGCCCTGCCGGAATGCCTCGGTGCGGGCTGAGATGGTAGAAAGGGATTGACCAGATAGGAATCCTATCCGGGGGATTTTCGTTGGCTGCTGGGCCTCTGCCCTCGCCCCGCAAATCGCGAGTATGACAGCGATAGCAACAATCCCCACCAATTTTTGATTTCGGATCCTTCGGCGTGGCTCAGGACATGCTTTAGATTTTCGATTGTCGGAAAAAGAATCCAGCCATCGCACCCAAGATCTTCTATTCATTCTCTTCGCCCCCAATCGAAAATCGGCAATCGAAAATCTACAATCACTTGATGACTTTATCCGCCCGCGCCAGCACGTTGGGCGGAATCGTCAGGCCGATCTGCTTGGCCGCTTTCAGATTGATGCTGAACTCGAACTTCTTCGGTTGCTCGACAGGAATGTCGGCAGGCTTGGCTCCCTTCAAGATCTTGTCCACATACGTAGCCGCGCGGTGGCCTAAGTCGGTAAAGCTCACGCCGTAGCTCATCAACCCCCCGTCTTCCACATATTCAGACCTGTTGTAAAACGCCGGAAGTCGGCTCTTAACCGCGAGCTCTGCAATCTCTTTTCGGCGAGAAGCGGCGACGGGGCTGTTCAGCACGAGGACTGCGTCAGCACGCCCCTTGCCTGCGGCTCGGAATGCGCTCTCAATATCTTTGGAACTTAGTACGTCCAGGAATTGAAGCTGTACCTTGAACGGTCCCGCGGCAAGTTCCGTCTCTCTTAACGCCGGTACGGTGCCCGGGTTGGTTGAAGTGCCGAAGACTGCTACGCGGGAGAGCTTGGGTAGGATTTCTTTGAGTAACTCCAGCCTCTTTCCTGCTAAGTCCGCGCCCAGCGAGGATAACCCAGTAATATTTCCACCAGGTCGCGCAAGACTGGCCACAAACCCGTTTCCAACAGGATCGGGATCCTGGGACATGATTATGGGAATCGTAATAGTTGCTGCCTTGGCAGCCCGGGTTGCTGGCGCACCTGGCGTGACGATCATGTCTACCTTGAGACGCACTAGCTCGGCCGCGAGCGCGGGGAGGCGATCGAATTTTCCCTCCGAAGATCGCCACTCAAGGACAATGTTCTTTCCCTCCACGTATCCAAGCTCGCGCAGACCCTGGCGGAACGCTTCGACGCGGGCCGAGATATCGGAAAGGGAGTTAGCGGCTAGATATCCTACCCGGGGAATTTTCGTTGGCTGCTGCGCCTCGGCGGGCAAACAAAGCGCAAAGAGCGTAGCGCAAAGAGTAAGGACCGTGATTTTTTTCTTCATGTCTTTTTCTCTGTCTCGCTCGACTTGTCACTCGACACCTGACACTCGCCCCTTCTCACTTGATCACCTTATCCGCCCGCGCCAGCAGGTTAGACGGAATCGTCAGGCCGATCTGCTTCGCGGTCTTAAGATTTATGATCAGCTCAAACTTCGTCGGTTGCTCCACAGGAAGGTCTGCGGGCTTAGCACCTTTTAAGATTTTATCCACGTATGTGGCGGCGAGCCGGTACATTTCGGACAGGCTCGGGCCATAGCTCATCAAGCCTCCGGATTCCACAAAGTGTCCATCCGGGAAGATCACCGGCAGCCGAGCCTTGCCCGCTAGATCCGCGATCTGTCGCATGTAACCCGTAATCATCAGTCCAGGCAGCACATCGAGAGCGCCGGCACGTTCACGAGTCATGGCCGCAAATGCACTGTCGAGCTCGTTGGGATCTCGCAACTCTAGGATTTGAAGGTGCACCCCCAAAACCCGAGCCGCCTCAATCGTCGCTCTTAGGGAACTCGCGCCGCCGACTGCTTCCCGGAGTACAGCGACACGGAAGACCTTCGGAAAAGCCTCCTTGAGCAGATCCAGGCGCTTGCCGCTTAACCCCGGATTGAGCGTGGATATTCCGGTAATGTTCCCGCCCGGTCTGGCCAGGCTAGCGACAAATCCCTGCTCGACAGCATCGTCAACGCCCCCCATGACAATGGGGATTGTACTGGTGGCTTGTTTCGCGGCGCGGACACCTAGCGAAGTTATCGCCACCATAACGTCCACCTTCAAGCGCACTAACTCGGCGGCGAGGTCGAAAAGCCGGTTTGCTCTACCCTCGGCCGATCGATACTCCAGGGAGATGTTCCGTCCCTCAACGTAGTTCAGCTCGCGCAAACCTTGCCGGAAGGCATTCAGGAAGAAATCGGCGGATGGAGAGAGTACGCCCACCCGGCGCATGCTTCCCAATTGCTGCGTATCCGCAGCGGGGAGCGACGTGAGCATGCCGAGGGTCAGGGCGACGGTGAGCCCAGCAGATATCAACTTCATCTGACCTCCTTGCTTGGGCCTCTCGGTGTCATGATCCATTGGCACATGTTTAATCCTTGCTCCGAAATTCGAATCGCGGTCAAGATCCCTTCAAGCCTCTCGTGGCCTTCACAATAGGGGCATCGGAAAACCGGCAACCTTTGGTTGCGAATTGTGCAGGCGGGTCGTTTCTGCTACGTAGCAATCACGATCAGTATCTTCAACATCTAGCTCTCGTTCGAAAGTGAGTAACATCCCATGAGTTTACGATTTATCATCCGCGCTCTGATTATTGCGACACTCGGTGCAGGGATTTCCGCGCCGCCTCTAGGTGCACAGACAACTCCCGGGCCAAGCACTACACAACCGACCGCCGTTCGGAACGTCCTCGCGAATGCGGGGCTCCCGAGCGTGGTGGACGTGCCTTTGCACTTCAAGCTCCTTCGCGTCAGCATCCCGGCCGGGCAATCGACTAGCTCTAGGGAAGCAAACGGCTTTCTCTTCCAAATGTCCGGAATGCTAGCGGTGACGACCAGCGGCGACACCCGAAACCTGCGCAATGGCGACGCAATGTTCGTCGGGCGGGGCGAGAGTGCCACGCTGAAAGCGACCGGTCCCGAACCAGCGGTGTTCCTGCACTTCCTGCTGCTGCCGGTGGCTGACTTGGAGAAGATGGTGGAAGGGGCACCGGCCGTCGTAACCGAGCTGTATCGGACCACGGCACCCATCCCCAGTTTGAAGTCGGGTCCTTACGAGTTTACGCTTACCCGTGTCACGTTGCCGCCGCGAATGCCGTCCAATCCGCCACATTATCGCTCCGGTGGCGCGCTCTACTACGTGGCGTCTGGAACAGGGACGACGACGGTCGAAGGAAGGACGGAAACGAAACCGACGGGTTCGCGTCTTTTCGAACCTTACGGCATGGTTCACCAGTGGGGAAATCCAGGCGACACTCCGCTCGTCCTTCTCCAGGCCAACATCAGCCCGGAGGGAGTACCCGTGGTCATAGTCGGCGTTCCACCTGCTGGTTCAAAGTAACGACAGCTTAGGGACCTACGCAACGCACCCCACCAAAACATTACAGCAACGCACTGGCCGGCGCGTCGCCCGCGACCGCGAGATTCGGCGGACGCGGTCATTTCTTCCTGGGATCGTCTGTAGCATTGACATAAGTGATACCCCACGGTCCTACCCCATGTACCTGAACGATCGTTTCTTCTTTCGTCCAGGCAAAATGGTTCGTTTTGGGCTGCATGATGGCGACGCTACCGGCCGGCAATGGTTTTGTTTGTTTGGGATCGAGTTTGTCGCCAGTGCCCATATTGAACGTGCCAGAAATCACGGTTACGTGCTCAATCGCTGGGTGCCAGTGAGCAGGGATCTTGTAGTCAGCAGGGAGCCTTAGCCGGAATGTAAAAGGAACCGCTTCATTCAGTGGGCCTTCAATCACGGCAAGCTTTGCGCCAGGCGGCAGTGACGGAACTTCAACCCATTTAAGATCGCCCGGTGTGACCATTGTATGAGCGCCCGGCTGCGCCCAGACCGATGGAGCTCCCATACTCACAACGCCAAACATTACAGCCCATACCCTTAAGGGTTTTCATATTCATCCCTTTACAAAGCTTGTTGGGGCATGAACTACCTGCAACCACTGGCATCGGCCCCTTTGACGCCAGCCTAACTATCTGCAAGGAAGAATGGAAGGGAAGTTACTGTGACATGATCCGGGCAATAAGACCTCCTATTAATCTGTTAGCTGGGAGCCTAAGGTATTGTGAGCTGAGCCGTCCGCGATAAGGCGGCGCGCAGCGCCGATCCGCGGATCGGCTCCAGCGAACTGTTATGCCGTCGGGCGTCTTTTCATCATGCTTTTTTGCAAAAACAATAAATGAACTGCTGCTCTGTTCCAAAAGGAGTTTTATGCTTTTCTTCGACATGATCGATCAGATCGAAATTTTCTCCGAACTCACCGTGTAAAGTCTCAGGATTGTATCGAACGACTTCAACTCCGCTACATTTGGCAGGCCCATTCAGTGAAAAAGTGGCGACGATTACATGGCCACCGGGTTTAACCGAATGAAGAACGTTCTTGATGTAGAGTTCCCGATCTTTCGGGTCAGTTAAAAAATGGAAGACAGCTCGATCGTGCCAGACATCAAAGTGGTGGTGTGGAAATTTGGCGGTAGTGATGTCGGCGATCAACCAGGTGCTCTTTCTCAGTTGTGTGACGAGCTGGCGGATTTCAGCTGTGCTTTGACTGATTCGTTCTGTCGATCGTCGGTGTTTGGAATAGTTGCCGGCCTTTTTCTCCCCGCCATCATGGTGAAATGCGTCATCGGTTCGAGAACGTTGTTGGCGGTTTTGAAAGCTGTGCCTCCTCAAGAAAGAGAGAGGTGGCTATCGTTGCAGCTTTGATGACCCAGGCGCTTTATTGATTGAGAAAGGCGAAACGTTAGATAATGAAACTGCGCTCTTCAGCGCATTCGTGCCGTTGAGCACGATTCATTGGTGCCGCAAACAATGGGACATTGGCCGACCGCTAAGGTCTAGACTTCCGCGCCCGCTGTAAACTTTTCGATCACTATTCCGGGCTAATTCGCTTCATCGCCGAGCGCCGTTTCAGGTGCATCAAACCGTTTCTTACGTCAACTCTGCACGGGCACACCTTTGGCTTAAGAAGAGTCCCGTGCGGAAAAGAGTACCGGCGAAATCCAGCCAGATGGGAGTGCTAAAGCAAAAATGACGATTCACCAATTATGTCTATTTGAATCTCCTACCGGCACTCTTCTATGGAGGTTATATACTTGACTCCCTTAGAACGTGAACGTGCTGAGTATGGGCTGAGAACGCTGAGACACTTAAAGCAGGAACTTGAGCACTCACCTTGCGGGAATCAGTTTGAAAAATATCCATTTGACATTGGCGGCCTGAGTTGGATCACAAGAGAAATTAAGCGCGAGGAAACGCTGTTAGGAAACAGGCTTATGGAAGATGTTGAGCAATGGGCGAGAACGGACGCGATAAACTTCTGGCATTTCCCCACGATCCAGCAAATCGCATACAAGCTTTGGGAAGAAGCGGGACGACCTGATAACGACTCGCTGGATTTTTGGCTTGAGGCGGAGCGGATTTATGATGCCCGTCGTCGATCAATCCCAAGAAACGTTCCGTGAGACCGAGCCTCCCGGTCGCACTAGTCACTGGCCATCGGAAGCTCTCGCTCTCGAATAGAGTTGCACTGCGCGTTCGTACAGATCACGAGAGCGTAGGGAATCTAAAAGGCTTGCAAGAATCCGAATTTTTATAGCCCTCGCCACGGCTGAATTCAACCGACACACAAAAATCATCGCACGGTAATGTCAATTCAGTATCTCAGTGGCAACGATCAGCAGACCATAAGAATCTCTTTATCGCGCCACTATAGCTGGCAATAGCATGGTCACCGTGTCTGCTTCCAAAAAGTTGCGCATTGATCATGGCAACTTTTTGATTTGCAGATTACGAAATTGTGTCCGCGACAGAAAATCGTGGCACTGCAAAGCGATGTAGCCGGTCTGTTGCCGACTGCTTTGGTAATCGTTAACAAGCTGTCCATTTAGAGTAACGCGGATTCTCGCTCCATTTGCCTCGATGAGGTAGTTATTCCATGCTCCGATCTGAACCTGGGTCGATCCAGACGGTGCTTGAAGATCATAGATGGCGCCTGTGATCTTAAGCGGATGGCCTTCGGTGTTGGTAACTGAATCAAATCCTCTTTGATCGATCTGTACTTCATGGCCTTTGGCATCAGCCTCTTGAAGTGCATTCGGCACATTCGGTGGGGGGATGCGAATGTATACACCGGAATTTTCTTCTCGCCGACTAATTCGCCAATCAACCGAAAGTATGAAGTTCGTGAACTGTTCTTTAAGATACCAGTAAAGCCCGTACCACCCGTATGTCTCCATGACTAAGCCATAATGAATCATCGATGCCGGGCTGTTCGGCTGCTTGACCATTTGCCAGTCCGACGGTGCCATCGAGATAGCCGTGAATCCCGTAGCTGCAGCTGGAGTAGCAGCGGATACGATCGCACGAACGGTCCGCCGAGCCAGAGAAAGTGCCGTGAGGGAGGGATTTGCCGAACCCAAGCTCGGAAAAACTGCCGGCCCAACAACATACGCATTCGCCTGTCCATGAAATTTGCCGTCGGTATTTGTAATGGACGCGCCCGGCGCTCCCATGAAGAGAGTTCCCGCCTCATGATGAGTGGTCCCAAGAAAGTCCTGCCAAAACCCTCGCCCGTTCGAGTCCGGCTGAGGCTGTGCGGCCTGCCATTGCTTGTTAGGCGCATTCCAGTATTCGATATTTGCCGGATTCTTAGCCAGCGTCAGTGCTAGGCTAAATGCTGCCTGATCCATGGCGGTCCAAAGCTTGCGGTCGTTCGCTGTTGCTACGAGATTAACGTACGCTCGCCGCATGCTCCACTGGTCGGTCTCCTGACTCATATCTATCCAACTCATTGTAGCGTTGATATTGTTGACAGTAGGCTGGTTTTCCATCTCCCCAATGCCGCGGAATGTGATCGAAACCCAATTGGGATCTTGGCTGGCGAGAAGATTATTAATGAGATCAATATCCGGAACCATGCTCCACATATTCTGCTCCGGATTCGGTGCCCCAGTATCAGCTGCAGTAATCTGATGGTGAAACCGGCGCCCGAGTGCGCTGCCACGGACGATCAATGCTGTAGTTTCGACTTCAGTGGGCGGACCTGACAAACCAAGCGCCGCCCGCTTGATTCGGACAGTGATGTTACTTCGCAAATGACCCATAAGGTTGCCGACGCGGGGAGAACCGACTTGTGTTGATCCGATCCCAAGAGATTCCAGTGCGATTCGGGTTGCCTCGATCGTGCCATTGGCGATGACGACAGCGGTTTGAGGGGCGAGTTGCAGTAACTGGCGGACACCGTTCACCCTCATATCTATAGACGTAACGGCATTCCCCGTGAGATTCAGCCGGTGGACTTGCGTGCGCGCGACCAAAAAAATCCGGCGACTCAAATCGCCATACCCGGTATTTTGACTGACGTCGTTACGAAGCGCGTCCATAATAAAAGGCGCGCTGCTGAACTTGTCGAAGGCGAAAAGACCCGAGCGCGGAGGTGTACCTTGAACCGCGAGCGGAGCCTCATTGACCTCGGTAACACCATTCAGCGGAATTGCTGCCTGAATCCCACTCATCAACGCATTAAAAAGTCCCGACTTAGTGATGAAATCTGTCGTGGTTGCAGTACCAATCTCTTCCGCAGTGGACGGATATCCTGCGGGACTCTTAAGATAAGTCACCACATCATTTGGCCAATTGGTTAGGTCAGCATCCGTCAGAGCGGGTGACCAGCCTCCCCAGAACAGCGAGCGACCGCCTATACAATATGCCAAGCCTGGGAAGGCCTCATTGCTAATCCAAGGCATTCCCCAAATGACATTCTGGGCACCACTCGTGTCATCGCGAGTTCGGAGATAATTCGGTCCGCCGATCTTCCCGCCGAGTTGTTGGGGAAGGTTCTGAATATGTGACTGGAGCAAGAACGCGCCAGCATCGACTAGTAAAATTCGCAATGCAGACGCGGCTCCCGATCTGTAAAGCTTTTCAGCACAGTACGCCCCAAACATTCCCGCGCCAATCACAACTGCATCGAACGGATAGGCACCGGCTCCCTGTGCTGCCACAATTTCTTGCCAATTGTTACAGATATAGCGTCCGACCACGTCGTAAGTGAATGCAGTCTGCTGGACGTCATCGCGTGCCGGGCTGGGGCCTAGTACTAGTTCTTGAAGCGGCATGGCAAAAATTCCCCCTTTTGGTGGGAGTTCATCATGTCCGCGAATAAAAACTCGCGGAGTCAATTCCAGCTCTAGTTGTTGGGAAAAGCGATGTTGCGGGAATGTTTAGCTGAATTTTTGTTTCGGTTGCACGCTACTCGCGTTTAGCTCTCATGTCAATGTCATGCACATGGCCGGGTAAATTTTTTCGCATAAAACGCCTTTTTTTCGTATTTCATGATTCGTTCAGACCGCGCAAACAAAGAGGGATAAATTTTAGCCGCTTAGTTATGAGCCGCAGTTGACGTAGAAAAGCTGAAAGTCAGACCTGTCGTGAACATCCAGTCGGCGGCGGCGCTGCTAATGCCCCTTCTGATGCCTGCGTCGATGGAGAGGTTGGATAACGGCGACTTCCAGATAAAGCCAATGAGAGCAGAATTATCGGGACGGTTTCCTCGAACGCTCTCCCCGTTGATTTCCCCAACCAACCTCAGTTTTGGGGTGATGGGCAGCTCCGCGATCAGTCCCCAAACCACAAAGGGATTGTTGCGCGCCCTGTCGACGCCACCGCCGAAGTTCACATGGTACGTCAACGGCTCCAGCTTTCCACTCAATATCCCAATCCCTTCGAAACCAAATCTTTTTTCTTCTTTGTTAGTGGACGGTAGAAGCGGCCCGGCTTCGACTGCGAAGCTGACGCCGTCTTTCTCCTGCAAAACTCCCTCTTTAAGAACGGCTTTCAGCGATAGCGCAGGGTCCGCGAGCCGGACTGGACCGTGCGGAGGTTCTTCAACGGCAAATTCCCCAACGAGTTCAAGGTTTGGAACAAGTCCATAGTTTAGCACCGCCTTTGGAACGATGAACGTGTTTTTTCCTCTTTCTCTTTCCAAGTTAAAGTAGCCGAGCTCGATTTCCATCTCTTTAACATCGGCCACCGCCGCATCGGTCGATACGAAAGGCCGATATCCCCATGCCCGCGGCGCTGCGAAAAGCAGCAGCAAGACTATCAGCAGAGTCTCGAACGTAACTGAGATTAATGTCCTCTTCATGGCTGTGCTTCGTACACCCGCAACTCTGGTCTCTGGGTGCCGCGGTGTGGAACCGCGACATAGAGGCGACTCGCATAATGATGTGCGAGCGCCAGATGCCGTGGAAATTTTCATCATCGTGGAGTAGTGGTCAGCATTATTCCGCTACATGATACAGATGGGGCCTTTTCCTCCAGAAATGTAAATTCGCTGCCGTACACCGCCGTAAAAGACGTCGTCGACCAAGCTACTTTCCGAGCGCTTTATAGGGCGGAACGGCGATACTTCTAATATAAGCTACGAGGTCGTTGATTTGTTTTTCACCTAACTGGTTTCCCCAAGCCGGCATAAAGGTTGACTTGCCAACCGCACCGCCTCCCTTTGAGATTATTTCAAACAAGAGCTTGTCCGAAACGTTATTCATGATTGCTCCATTGGTATGATCACCTGGTTTGACCGGGAGCGATTTGGATGCCGGCCCATCCCCTTTTCCGTTGTCACCGTGGCAGCTCGAGCAATAAGTCGCGTAAAGCTTTTTAGCTTCAGCCTGATCCTGATTTTGCGCCCAAACGGATCTGTTATCTTGAAAGACTAAGAGAAAAATACCGAATAGCCAAAAAATACTCTTCCCCATGATTTTCTCTCCTAAAGTTGATTTTTTCTACCAGATACGCCTACCATTCCAAATTGAAATACCCGAGCCCGATTTCCGAGTTTGTTAGGATCGGACACGGCGGCTTTTCTCGACACGAAGACCGATACACAACACAGAGGGAACGGAAAAAATAGCGGGAAACATGAGGCGTCCATAAGGAACCGGGCCTGCATCATGGCTGTGCTTCGTACACCCGCACCTCTGCTCTCTGGGTGCCGCGGTGTGGAACCGCGACATAGAGGCGACTCAGTTCCGGCACGAATAATGCCGTCCGAGCGCCCGTCGCTGTCGGAATCTTCGTCATCGCCCGGTAATGGTCGGGATCATCTTGCTGAAAAATACTAAGGAAACCTTCGCCGCCGGAGATATAAACGCGCCGACGCGAGCTATCATAGAAAATATCATCGGCATCTCCGGCGCTGTCCAGGTCGGCCACCATCTTGCCTGACTCTGTATCGAAAACGATGATTTTCGCGGGTTTTCGAAAACCGACAAACAGCCGATGATGGGTTTCGTCAAGTGCCATTGGAAAATTGGCTGTAGCGCCCGCGGTTGGCCATGATGTAATCGTCGCCCGTTTCTCACGGTCCACAACCACTATCTTTTGGGAGGTAGGAATATTCACGAAGATGCGCGGTCCAGACTTCTCTAATTGGAAGGATTCAGGGTGGCCCTCGAGTTTGATCTCGCCGAGCTGATCACCAGTCGCTGCATCGATAATGCCGAGCCCGCCGCTCCCATAACCGATGTAGATACGCCGGGCGGCAGCATCGTATCGAATGTTGTCGGCGTCATCGGAAAATTTGATGCTCTTGATGGGGTTGAACGACGAGCCGTCAAAGACTTCGCAGGCGCCACTCTTCGCGTTGGCGATAAAGATCTTGTTAAACTCAGGAACGAAACCAACGCCCTGCGGCTCATGCAATCCGGTGATGCTGTGGATACGCTTGCCTGCACGAAGGTCCAAAACCTCTACCGAGTTGTTTCCAAGCGCGGCAACGAATAGCCGTTCGCCTTTAAGATCCACGGCCATGTGGTCAATGCGTCCCTCCACATTTGCCAATGGGATCGTTTGCACCAAACGTAACGGCGTCGCGTTCCGGGCTTCAGCTTCAATTGCCAGCGCCGCAGACTCCTCGGCTTGGGCCATAGCTGCAAGTGCACTAAGCCCAATCACAAGAATGTTCAAAACCTTCTTCATTTTGTTACGCCCCCGCTCAGCCATTAGATTCCAAGCTCATTTCTTTTGGGTATCGAGAGCCGCCTTCAAACCCTTGGCCAAATCGGTCGTCGGTCCGACTCCCCAGTAATGCAAAAAGACAACTCGCGGCGATTCCGTCTCTATGTGATTGTGGATCGCAACGACATTGATTCCAGCGCCGCGTAAAGCCTTCAGCACAGATTGAAGCTCTTTCTCTAACATCACGAAATCCCCGTCGACGACCGCTTGTTGATCGCTTCCCACAAAGGCCGCCCATGTGTTGATTCCCATCGCATTTCCAACCTCATGTCCACCCATCTTTGTCGTACGACCGATCGTAATCTTATAAACCCCACTACCCATTTGCCCCTTCACGCCCATGACGTCTTCAATGTTTTTGGGATCCAGTAAGGTCTTGGCAGGATCGAGATCAGCCTTCGGTATTTGGCCTTTCCCACCGCTGGTTTCCTTGATCTTGGCGAATACTTTTCCAACCCCAGAAGCGAGCTTCTCCTCATCGCCCATGCCACCGATGTGCATGAACATAACTTTCGGGGAGTCCCAGAAAAAATGGTTATGAAGCGCTGTCACTTCCAGACCGTTGTCCAACGCTACACTCATGACAGGATTAACCTGGTCTTCGAGGAGTGTTGTATCGCCCATGATCATTGTCTTGGCACCGACTTTCATAAAGGCTGCATATGAGGTCAAACCCATAGCTGGATTCATCTTCACTCCCGCTGTAGTAACCTGAAGGTCAGTGCGCGGAACTCTGACTGTAAACACGCCTTCTTTTTCATTGAGCTCTCCTTTTACACCCGTGAGCTGCTCGATCTTCGCCGTATCGAGTTTGCCTACGGCTGCAAAACTGAGCGATGCCGCGCTGGCCAGAGCTAAATACGCAAACCCTGCGCGTGCAACCAAAGTTGAGACCCGCACTATCTTCCTGCAAGAATTCTTTTCCATACTAAAACTCCTTTCAATTCGCTTCTACTGAAGTTTTATTGCTTCTAATTTCGAGATCATCGAAGGCCGTCACACTATCGGCCTTTGTCCATAGGCCGATCTGGCCCGCTTTGAAACGAGAGTCTTGATGATCAAGCAGAAGCTGGCCATCGAGAGAAGCCTGGATGAGATTGGCGATGGCGACCACCCGTAATGTGTGCCACCTACCGAGAGCAGGAGGTTTTGTTTTTGCTGAAGCGAGCTGGTACCGCTTCTGGTCATAGTAATAGAACCTGAAATTGTCTTCGAGGGCGTTCGCGCGGACAACATAGTACCGTCCGTCGGAAAAGCGAAAGACGATTCCGCCTGACGCATCTTCTCGGCCCGAGATCGGCTTGAATCGAACGGAGACGTCAACGTTGGTATATGGACCTCCAGGGGCGATGATGACATTAAACTGATTCTCCACGGCGCGCTGGACGAGTACCTTCTTACCGCTTGGCGCCCCAAGCATTTCCTC
>Ga0137403_10003557_pt1 | contig 18671 bp, 17 predicted proteins | sample CZOMad2_1_16fung_FD_122057 | JGI IMG/M metagenome (GOLD analysis project Ga0137403, IMG submission 122057) | Vadose zone soil fungal communities from Angelo Coast Range Reserve, California, USA - CZOMad2_1_16fungal (Hybrid Assembly) | ecosystem: Environmental > Terrestrial > Soil > Vadose zone...
GGCTCGAGCGGGAGCTGGTGATGGCCAGGCATCCGCGCTGGGTCCGTGAGTTCCTGTCCGCCGCCGATCTCGACGCGGTGGCAGCGGCGGTGACGGCCGCGGAGGCGCGGACCGCCGCCGAGATCCGCGTCCACCTCGACCACCGCTGTCCGGGCGATCCGATGGCGCGCGCGGTGGAAGTCTTCGAGCGGCTGGGCATGCATCGCACCGAGTTGCGGGCCGGGGTGCTCGTCTACGTGGCGGTGGCGGACCGCAAGCTCGCCGTGATCGGCGACGCCGGCATTCACACCCGCGTGGGGCAGGCCTACTGGGACGCGCTCGTCGCGCGGATCCTCGGGCATCTCCGGGACGAGCGACCCCGGGACGGCCTGGTGGATGCCGTGGGGGAGATCGGCGCGTCGCTCGCCACCTACTTCCCGCGACGTCCCGACGATCGCAACGAGCTGGCCGACCGGGTGAGCCTGAGCTAGCCGGGCGTCACGCGGATCAGGCGGTGTCGAGCAGGTATTGCTGGGCGGCGGCGAGCCCGGCGCCTAGCCGCACGTCCAACCCGAAGCTCCGGAGCGTCATTTCCACGCCGGCGAGCCCGCCGAGCAGCTCCAGCTCGTTGAGGCTGCCGAGGTGCCCGATGCGGAAGACCTTGCCCTTCATGGCGCCGAGCCCGGCGCCGAGCGACATCGCGAGCGCCTGGTGGGCATGCGCGATGTAGGCGTCGGAGTCCTTGCCGGGGGGCATGACCACCGCGGTGAGCGTGTTCGAGTACTCCGCGGGGTTCCGGCAGAGGATCTCGAGCCCGAGCCCGCGGACGGCGCGGCGGCAGGCTTCGCCCAGCCGGGCGTGGCGCTTGAAGACCTGCCGCAGTCCCTCTTCCGAGAGCATGGCCAGCGACTCGCGCAGCCCGAAGAGGAGCGCCGTCGCCGGCGTATAGGGATACTCGCCGCGGCGATTCCGCTCGATCACCGGCGCCCAGTCCCAGTAGGAGCGCGGGCACGTGGCCTTCTCGCTCGCGTCCACCGCTTTCTGGCTCGCGGCCACGATGGCCATCCCGGGCGGCAGCATGAGCCCCTTCTGCGGCCCCGTGAGCGCCACGTCCACGCCCCATTCGTCCATGCGGAGGTCGATGGAGGCGAGCGAGGACACGGTGTCCACCAGCAGCAGGGCCGGATGTCCGGCGGCGGTGAGCGCGCGCCGGATGGCCGCGATGTCGCTGGTCACGCCGGTGGAGGTCTCGTTGTGCACGACCAGCACGGCGCGAATCTGCCGGGCGGAGTCCGCGCGGAGCCGTGCCTCGACGTCGGCGGCGGAGATGCCGTCCCCGTAGGGGACCTCGAGGCGGTCGCACTCGATGCCGTAGGCGGTGGCCACCTTGGCGAAGCCGGTGGAGAAGTGACCGTTCACACAGGCGAGCACGCGGTCGCCCGGGGACAGGGTATTGACGAGGGCCACCTCCCAGGCGCCGGTGCCCGATCCCGGGAAGAGCAGGATGTGGCCGCGCTGAGTCTGGAACACTTCCTTGAGGCCGTCCAGGCATTCTCGTACCAGGTCGGCGAACACGGGGCCCCGGTGATCGATGATGGACTGGGACATGGCCCGGACGACGCGCTCCGGAACCAAGGTGGGGCCGGGGATCTGGAGAAAGGGGCGTCCGGGCATGAGGCCGACATCATACCCCGGGTCCGGCGGCGGGGGCGACCGTGCTATTCTCCCCGCCATGACCAAGGCCGAGCTCCCCACGCCCGCGCTGCTTCTCGATCTCGATCGCTTCGAGCGCAATCTCCAGAAGATGGCGGCCCACGTGAAGGCAGTGGGCAAGAAGATCCGCCCCCACGCCAAGACCCACAAGTGCCCGGAGATCGCGCGCCGCCAGATCGCGGCGGGCGCCCTGGGCGTGTGCGTGGCGAAGGTGGGCGAGGCGGAGGTGATGGCGGCCGCGGGCGTGCGCAACCTCCTCATCACCACCGAGGTCGTGGGGGGCGAGAAGATCGGCCGCCTCCTCAAGGTGCTCGACAAGAGTCCCGAGACGCTGGCGGTGGTGGACAATGCCGAGAATATCCGCGAGCTGGCCGGCGCCATGGCACGCGCGGGCAAGGTGCTCAATGTCCTCGTGGACGTGGAGGTGGGTGGCCGGCGCACCGGCGTGGAGCCGGGTGAGCCCGCGCTGCACCTGGGCAAGCTCGTGGCCAACGAGCGCGCCCTGAACCTGCGCGGGCTGCAGGGGTATGCCGGCCACTGCGCCCACGTGATGGGCTGGGCGGCGCGCCACAAGGCCTCGCTCAAGTGGATGCGCCGGCTCATGAAGACACGCGACCTTTTTGACAAGCACGGTCTTCCCGTGGAGATCGTGAGCGGGGGCTCGAGCGGCACCTTCGACATCGACGTCGAGCTGCCCGGCCTCACCGAGCTGCAGGCCGGCTCCTACTGCGTGATGGACATCGACTACCGGCGCATCGGCGCCAAGGGCAGCAAGATCAACGGCCAGTTCGAGCTGGCGCTCACCGTGTTGACCACGGTGGTGAGCCGGCCGAGCGCGGAGCTGGCCATCGTGGACGGCGGCTTCAAGGCCTTCTCCACGGATCGCCCGTTCCCACCCGAGGCCGTCGAGTGGCCGGGCGTCGAGTACTCCTGGGCGGGCGACGAGCACGGCCGCCTCACCATCTCCGACCAGGATCGCGCCCCGCGTCTCGCCGACCGGATCGAGTTCTTCCCCCCGCACTGCGACCCCACCATCAACCTCTACGACCAGATCTACGCCATGCGCGGCGACAAGGTCGAGGCGGTGTGGGAGGTGTCGGGGCGCGGCCGGGGCCAGTAGCCGGCGCTGGGTGTGGCGCGCGTCATCCTCATCAGCATCGACGGCCTGGCGGGATTCTACTGGAACGATCCGAAGCTTCGCATGCCCACGCTGAGGCGGCTCGCCGAGCGTGGGGTGGTGGCCTCCCGCATGGAGGCGGTATTTCCCAGCACCACCTGGCCCACCCACGTGAGCCTGGTGACGGGCGTGGCGCCGCGCACCCATGGCGTGGTGGGCAACCACATCCTCGAGCGCGCGAGCGGAAGCCCGCAGGATCTCACCGGCGATCCCGTCTATGACGCCGTCGCCATCCTCCGCGCGCCCACCCTCCACGATCGGGCCCACGACGCCGGCCTCGCCACCGCGGCCATCGACTGGCCCTGTACCCGTGGGGCGGCGTCGCTCGACTGGAACCTGCCATTCTTCAAGGATCAGCGCGTGTTCGAGACGCAGACCGCGCCCCGGGTGTGGAGGGAGCTCGGCGCGCTCGGCTATCCACTGGATCGGCAGGGGGAGTGGGCGCTGCTTCCCCAGCGCTTCCTGAAGGACGCCATGGTGGCCGACGTCGCCGGCCACGTCCTGCGCGCCCACCGGCCCGACTTGCTGCTCGTGCACTTCCTCTGCGCCGACAGCCATCAGCATCTCTACGGGCCCCGCTCGCCGGAGGCCTACTGGGCCATCGAGTACATCGACGCCCGGATCGGCCAGGTGCTCGGGGCGCTGCCCGGCGCCGCGCTCGACGCCGATACCGTGGTGGCGGTGGTGTCCGACCACGGATTCCTGCCGGTGACGCGCGAGATCCGGCTCAACGTCCACCTGCGCCGGCTGGGCCTCCTGGACGTGGACGGGGACGGGCAGGTGACGCGCGCGGCGGCGCGGCTGGTCATGAACCACGGCGCCGGCTACGTGTACCTCGAGGGCGGCGGCGAGCGCGAGCGGACCGCGCGGGATCTCGCGCGGGCGCTCGCCGGGATCGAAGGGGTGGCCGGCGCGTGGACCGCCGAGTCGTATCACGGCCTCGGGCTGCCGACCCCCGACGAGAACGCGCTCGCGGGGGACCTCGTCCTCGAGGCCGCGCCGGGCTTCTACTTCGGCGACGAGGCGCGCGGCGAGGAGGTGCACGCCGCGCCACGCTATCGCGGCACCCACGGCCAGCGGCCCATCTATGCGGACAACGCCGCCTTCTTCCTCGCCGCCGGCGCGGGCGTGCGACGGGGTGTCGAGCTCGGACCGATCGGCAGCCGGGACGTGGCGCCCACGCTGGCGCACCTCCTCGGCGTGACGATGGACGACGTGGAGGGTCGCCGGCTCGACGAAGCGCTCGGCTGAGCGCCGCTCAGCCGAGAACGGGAGCGGCGGGGGCGAGGTCGCCGGGAGCCGCGGCCAGGTCCGCCCCGCCGCGCTCCCAGTGGCGGTCCCAGTACTCGCGGAACAGCGTCCACGCCGCGTCGATCGTCGCGCACTCGAAGAGGCGGCGCCGGCAATCGGTGGCGTGACCCAGACCTTCCGTATACCAGGCCAGGTGCTTCTGGGTCTGCACCAGCGCGTACTTCTCCCGGAAATGCCCCCGGATGAGGGCCAGGTGGCGCGTGATCACGCGCCGCTTGTAATCGTGCTGGCCCTCGACGGGGAGGGCGTCGAAGGTCTCGCTGAAGAGCCATGGCCGGCCCAGCGCGCCGCGGCCGACCATTACCGACTGACAGCCCGTCTCCGCCGCCATCCGGCGCGCGTCGGCCATGGAGCGGACGTCGCCGTTGCCGGTCACCGGGACGCGCACCCCGCCCACCACGTCCGCGATGATCTCCCACGGCGCCTTGCCGCTGTGGCGCTGGGTGCGCGTGCGCGGGTGCACGGTGATGGCGTCCACGCCCTCCGCCTCCGCCATCTGCGCCACCTCGACCGCGTTGAGATGCTCGTCGTCCCAACCGCCCCGGATCTTGATGGTGAGCGGCACGGACAGGGCGGAGCGCATGGCGCGGAGGATCCCCGCGGTGGCCGCCACGTCGCGCATGAGGGCGGCGCCCTTGCCCTTGCCGGTGATGCGAGGCATGGGGCAGCCCATGTTGAGGTCCACGATGTCGGCGCCCAGGCGCTGGCACTTCTCGGCGGCGCGGCGGAGGAGGTCGGGGTCCTTCCCGAGGAGCTGCATCGCCAGGGGCCGCTCCTCCGGAAAATACGCGGCGATGTCCTGCGCGTGCGGGTGCTCGAGCAGCAAGGCGGTGGCGTCCATCTCCTCGGTGGTGGTGAGCCCGCTGCCGCACTCCTTCACGATGAGCCGGAAGGGCGCGTTGGTGATGCCCGCCATGGGGGCCATGCGGGCGAGCGACGGGACCTCGACGGGACCGATCTTCATCGGAGGTCCAGTATACCGGGCGGGAGCGCGCCGGGCGCTATCGGCGTGGGGGCCGGGTCGAGGGCGGCCGGGTGGGCGCGATGGGGCCGCCCGGGCCGCCCGCGTCGTAGCTGGGGGCGGAGCTCGGCGCATCGCTGCGCTTCACCTGGCTCTGGCCTTTCTCGATGAAGGCTCCGATCTCACTGTTGAGCATCGCGACGTCGGCGGGGAAGAGGCCCGAGGCGGCGAGATGGCCGGTGACCGAGCCCGGGTTGATCTGCACGTGCCGCGAGGAGGAGATGTAGCGGAAGGCGTCCCGGGACTCCCACTCGGGATTGAGGAGATCCTTGACCCCGGTGAGGATGAGGGTGCTCGCCTTGATCGCGCGCAGGGTCTTGAACATGTCGCCGTCGCGCCCCGGGCCGGCCGCGATGTCGTGCTGCTCGTACGCCCAGGTCTGGTAGATCCAGTCATTGGCGTCGAACACGGGGATGAGCGCGTCCTCCTGCTCCTTGAGCCAGGGCAGCACGTCGAGCCCGTAGGGGAACTGGTCGCGGAGCTGCTCCGGCGTGCGCGCGGCGAGGAAGCCGACGATGTCGCGCCAGAGGCGGATACCGGCCTCGGGCGGGTTTTTGTAATTGCCGCCGTCCCAGGCGGGGTCGAGCATGATGGCCTTGCGGCTCGCCTCCAGCACGGTGACGGTCCAGGCGGGAGTGCGCAGGAGCGGCACCATGGCGATGATCTGGTCCGAGAAGTCCGGGTAGCTGACGCTCCACTGGAGCGCCTGCATGCCGCCCATGGAGGCGCCCACCACCGCCACCAGGTGCTTCACCCCCACGTGCTCGGTGAGCAGCCGGTGCTGCGAGCTCACCATGTCCCGGATGGTGAAGCGCGGGAACCGCATGCGCGGCTGGGCGGCGCTGTTGGAGGGTGAAGTGGTGAGCCCGTTGCCGATGGCGTCCGCCGACACCACGAAGTACTTGTCGGTGTCCAGCGCCTTGCCGGGGCCGATGAGGAAGTCGAGCCGGTGGTGATTGCCCCCGATGGCGGTGACCACGAGGATCACGTTCGAGCTGTCCGCGTTCCGCGTGCCGTGGGTGACGAAGGACATGGAAAAGTCCTTGATCACTTCGCCGCTCTCGAGCTTGAGGTCGCCCATCGCGTAGCGCTGATGCGGCGGGTCGGTGTCCTTGTGGGCGCGCGCGCTGACGGGTGCGAGAAGGGCGCCCAGGATGGCGACGGTGACGAGAAGGCTTCGCATGGCGGGTCTCCTTGCTATTCCCAGGCGGGCATCAGAGCCCCCTGCACGTCACGACGATGGGGTGCCCAGGCCAGGGCCACCAGCCGGACGGTGATGTTCTGTTTGGTGGGCTTCAGCGCGAGCGTCTCGAGGGGGGCGCGGCCGGGGTCCGTCTTCGCCGCGACCGCCTCGGTCTCCGCCTTGAGCTCGGCTTCGAGATCGGCGAGGGCCTGCTGGAGGCTCTCCACCGTCTCCCGGGCCCGCGAGACGTCCTGCGCCTCCTTCATGGCGCGCCCCGCGCCGCGCGCGGCGGTGGTGGCCCGGCCCAGCGTGGTCGCGCTCACCGCCTTGCGGCCGAGCAGAGCGCCGAGCACAGTGGCGCCCAGGGAGATGGCGACCTGGAGGCCCTGCTGAGTGGCCTGACTCGACTCGCGCTCCGTGGCCTGCTGGGCGCGGCGGATCTTTTCCTGGAGCACGGCCAGCTTCGGCGCGTACTTCTTTCGAAGCGCCTCCACCGCCTCGTCACGCCCCTCGCGGCCGGCGTGCTGGATTCGCGCGCGGAAATCGCCCTCGGACTCGTCGGGCCGCGACAGGAGCTTGAGATCCGGGCTCAGGTGGAGGTCGAGCCGGCGCGTGCGGAACAGCCAACCCGCGAAGTCCCGACTCCAGCCCTCGAAACTCTGCTTCTTGCCCGCACTGGCGGGCAGCTCGGCGAACTCCGCGCCCGCCGCCGGCTCGGTCTCGAGATCGCCGAGGGCCACCGTCACCTCGCGCGACCGCTCCCAGTCCACCGCGATCGCCTCGTCCCTGATGGACGTGAGGAACACGCCGTCCTGGGCCACCTCGACCCCGCGCCTGGCGTCGATGAAGCGCACCTGCGCCGCGCCGAGCAAGGTCGGCTGGTAGACGAGCGCGCCGGCTCCCGCGCCGCGCACGGGGAGAAAGTGCTGCGGGATATCGGGCGGCAGCACGGGCCGCGCGGCCGTGGGGGCTGCGCGCCCCGGCGCCGGTGCCGTTGGCACGGCGGCAGCTGCGACGGGTTTCGCGGCCGGCGCGGATTCGGCGGGAGCCGGGGCGCCCGGCGCGGTCCCGTTCGACGGGGTTTCGCCTCGCCGCGCGGCCATCAACGTCTTGATCTGGTCGCGGGTGAGCGGGCCGCGCAGATAGGACATGGCCCAGCGGGTCTCGAAGACCACCGGGGCGTCTTCGTGCACATTGTTCATGAGGAAGATGCGGTTGCCCAGGCCGGCAATGGTCTCCTCCATCTTGCCGCGGTCGAAGCGCCCGGCCGCGCCGGCGGCGGCGCCTTCGAGCCCGTCGAGCACCCGTGCCTTGTCGCGCTCGGTCTGCAGGCGGCCGATGAACCAGGTGCCGGCGTTGGAGAGCCCCTTGTAGTCGAGGTCCACCGGGTTCTGGGTAGCCAGCACCACGCCCACGCCGAAAGCGCGCGCCTGCTTGAGCAGGGTGAGCAGCGGCTGCTTGGACGGCGGATTCGCCACCGGCGGGAAGTAGCCGAAGATCTCGTCCATGTAGACGAGCGCGCGGAGGCTCGTGGTGCCGGACTGGTTGCGCATCCAGCCCACGACCTGGTTGAGGAGGAGCGCGACGAAGAACATCCGCTCCGCGTCGCCCAGATGCGCGATGGAAAAGATGGAGACGCGCGGCTTGCCCTCCCGGGTGTAAAGCAGGGACTGGACGTCGAGGGGCTCGCCTTCCATCCAGGCCGCGAAGCCGGGGCTGGCGAGGAGATTGTTCAGCGTCATGGCCAGCGCGAAGCGGTCCCTCGACGGGAAGAAAGCCTCCACGTCGAGCACGCCGACGCGCTTCACCGGCGGGGTCTGGATCTGCTGGATCAGGCCGGCGAGGTCGAGGTCCCGGCCCCCCGCCCAGGCGGCCCGGAGAATGGTGGACACGAGGATGTGCTCGCGGCTCTTCACCGGGTCTGCCTCGACCTCCACCAGGCCGAGCAGGCTCGTCACCGTGGTGCTGATGCGCTCGCCGAGCGCCTCCGCGTCCTCTCTCACCGCCGCCGGCGGCGCGGCGAAGGACTTGAGGATGGACACGGGCAGGCCGGCATTGCTGCCCGGGGTGTAGATGGCGAAGTCCGCCGCCTCGCGGAGCCGGTGGATGCGGGCGCCGTCCTCGCCCCAGGCGGCCAGGCCCTTGGTCCAGGTCTCGGCCTGGCTCTCCGCGAAGGCGTCGGGAGTGACGCCCTTCCGCCGCGCGTCGTCCTCGTTGATCCAGGGCCGGAAGTCGGCGGCACGCAGCTCGGGGAAGGTGAGGAGGAGATTGCCGAGATCGCCCTTGGGATCGATCACCAGCGCGGGGATGCCGTCGATCGCCGCCTCCTCGAGGAGGGCCAGGCAGAGGCCGGTCTTTCCGCTGCCCGTCATGCCCACGCACACCGCGTGGGTGACGAGATCCCGGGAGTCGTACAGAAGCAGCCCGTCTCCGGCCTTCTTGTCGCCGAGGTCATAGGGGCGCCCGAGATAGAAGACGCCGAGCTTCTCGAAGTTCGCCGGCGCGGCGATGGCCGGCGAGCCCGCGGCGGCGGGCAGCACCGGACCGGGCTTCGCGGCCGCCGCCTTTCCCGCTCTCGCGCCCTTCCCGGTCTTGGTCATACCGCGCGCTTGTAGGCGACGCCCCCCTTCATGATCAGGAGCAGGTTGTCCTGGTTCTGGAAGAGGCGGAGATCCTTGAGGGGGTTGCCCTTGACCACGAGGAGGTCGGCGTATTTTCCGGGCTCGACGGAGCCGATCTCGGTTTCCATGCGGAAGATCTCGGCATTGGTCCGCGTGGCGGACAGGAGCACTTCCATGGGCTTCATGACCTGCGCCTTGAGCTCGAACTCCACCGTGCGCTGCGCCTGCATGTCGCCGAGGAGGTCGGAGCCGGAGCCGATCTTGCAGCCCGCGCGGTAGGCGTGGGTCAGGCCCTCGACACTCTTCTCGCGGGCCATGTTGATCTTCTGGATCTGGTGGTCGCCGATCCCGTAGTTCTTGCCCTCCCGCCAGATGGCCTCGTAGGTGACCATGGTGGGGACGAGGTAGGCGCCGGCCTTCCTGATGGCCTGGGCGCCGGCGGCGTCGAGGAGATTGCCGTGCTCGATGCAGCGGACGCCGGCGCTGACGGCATTGCGAATGGCGGTACCGGAATAGGCATGGGCAAGGACGTACTTGCCCACCGCGGTGGCTTCCTCGACGGCGGCGCGCATCTCCTCCACGGTGTACTGCGTGGTGTCGAGCTCGTCACCGGGCGACATGGCGCCGCCGGAGGCCATGATCTTGAGCTGGTCCACGTCATGGCGGATCTGCTCGCGGGCCGCCCTGCGCACCTCGTCGGCCCCGTCCGCGATCACGCCCACCATGCCCACGCAGCACTCCACCGGCGCGATCCACTCCGCGCGCCGCCGCTTGTCCGCGTGGCCCCCGGTCTGCGAGAGCGCCCTCCCCGAGACGAGAAGTCGAGGTCCCGGATAGAGGCCAGAGGCGACGGCCTCACGGAAGCCGTAGTCGGCGCCGCCCGCGTCGCGGACGGTAGTGAAGCCTTGCATCAGCGCCTGCTCGATCCGGCGCATGGCCTTGGCCGCGATGAGGCTCGGCGGGCTGTTCCGGTGCTGCTCGGGGATGTTCGCGTCCACCGCGCAGACATGGACATGCGCGTCGGTGAGGCCGGACATGAGGGTCTTGCCCTTGCAGTTGAGGGTGTCGACGCGGCCCTTGAGCGGCCCGACCTTGCCCGACCGGATGACGTCCTTGATGTGCTCGCCTTCTACCACCACCGCCGCGCCGTCGATGGGCTCCTTGCCGGTGCAATCGATCAGAAAAGCATTGGTGAAGACCGTGATCCCAGCCATGAGGCCTCCTCGCGGATACGTCGAGTGTTCAGCGGCCGGATTTTAGCAGGAATCACCGGGCCCCGGATCAGGCGTCCTGCCCGCGGCCGGGCGCTCGTCCGCCGCGCGACGCCGGGTCGCCTGAGTCCAAGTGGGTGATTTTGAAAGCATCCCTGGATGGCATGGCGGATGCTCTAAGCGGGGCATTGGTGAACGTCCCGCATCGCAGCGGGAGGGGCCGAAACCGACCGGGGGCGCCGAGGCCGGGCGTCGCGAGGGACATCATGCAGCTAGATACCTGGTACGACCTGGCGGTTCGGGGGCTGAGCGAGCGGACGGATCACGCGAAGGAGATGCTGGACGAAGCGGAGAAGGCGGCGCCGGCCGCCTCCACTCCGATGGCAGATGAGGACGAGGCTCCCGCGGTTCCTCCCGCGGCGGCCGCCTGAGTCGACGGCGGTCGGAAGAGAGCAAGACGCGCGCCGGGACACCGTCCCGGCGCGCGTTGCTGTTTCGGGGCGGGCCCGCGCTAGCGAGCGATGATCTTCGCCTCGTACATCCAGACCTTCTCGTCGGCGCGCGGGCTCCACTCGATCCAGTTCGCCACGCCGTAGAGGTCGTGCTGCTGCCAGAGGAACACCCACGGCACCTCGTCGCGCACCAGCTGCTGCAGCTCAGCCCAGGCCTCCAGCCGCTTCCGGGGATCCACGATGGTCACTGCCTGGGCGATCTTGGCATCGATGGTCGCGTTGTTGCCGTACGACGAGTAGGTCGGCTTGGCCTGGAAGAGCTGCTCGATGGTGCCCTGGGCTTCCAGGGCCGGTCCCCATCCGAGGAAGAACATGTCGCCGGTGGTCCGGTTCTTGATCTTGTCGAGGTGGGTGCCCCACTCGTTCACCACCACGTTGACCTTGATCCCGATGCGGCCGAGCTGGGACGCGATGGCCAGCGAGATGTCCTTGTCCAGCGGATAGCGGCCGGACGGCGTGTCCAGCGTGAGCTGGAGCTTGGCCGGGTCCTGCCCCGCCTCCTTCAGGAGCGCCTGGGCGCGCGCCGGGTCGTACTTGATGCACTCCCCCTTTGGGGAATAGTCCACGTTGAGCGGCGACAGCGGCCCGCACATCTTGGTGGCGCGGCCGCGGAGCACCTGCGCGATCAGCTCGTCCACGTTGACCGCGTGGTGGATGGCCCGCCGCACCCGGAGGTCCTGCAGGGGGCCGGGCTTGAGGTTCACCAGCGCCAGGTAGTTGATGCGGGACGACTCCGTGGCCCGCACCTTGGCCTTGCCGCTCTTGTCCACCTGGTCGACGTTGAGCGGCGGTACGTCCTTCATGATGTCGATCTCGCCGGCGAGCAGCGCGGCCAGCCGCGCGCTGAACTCGGGGATGTAGCGGAAGGTCACGCGGCTGACGGCGGCCGCTCCCTGCCAGTAGTCGGGGTTTCGCTCCAGCACGAGCTTCTCGTCCCGCACCCACTGGACGAACTTGAAGGGCCCGGTGCCGATGGGCTTGGCGGCCAGCGCGGCCACCCCCCCCTCCTTGAGCGCCTTGGGCGGCATGGGGAGGAAGTCGGTGGCGGCCATGCGGTCGATGAGGCCGGGCCATGGCTTCTCGGTGACGAAGCGCACGGTGTAGTCGTTGACGATCTGCACTTCCTTCACCTGTGACCACCGCGGCGCGTAGTGGGTCTTGCTGGCGGGATCCATGATGTAGTCCATGGTGGCCTTGACGGACTGCGCGTTGAACGGCTCGCCGTTGTGGAACTTCACCCCCTGCTTGAGCGTGAACTCCCAGGTGGTGTCGTTCACCACCTTCCACCCGGTGGCGAGCATGGGCGCGGGCTTATAGCTCTTGGCGTCACGGTCCACCAGGCGGTCGTACATGTGCTCAAGCTGGTTGTTGGTGGTCCAGTCCACGATGGTGTTGGGCAGCAGCGAGCGCGGCTCCGCCGCCAGCGCCACCACCACTTCCTTGCTGCGCGCGCGGTCTTGAGCGCCGGCGGGCGAGGCGGCGAAGAGAGCGAGGCCCAGGGCGAGGGCGACCAGAGCCGGCCGCCGTCCGAATCGGTTGAGCATGAGAATCCTCCTCCGGGGTGGCGCCCTCAGGCGCGGAACTTGGGGTCCAGCACGTCGCGGAGCCAGTCCCCCACCAGGTTGATGCCGAGCGCGGTCACGGCCAGCGCCGCGCCCGGAAAGGCGGCCAGCCACCAGGCCACGTAGAGATGGTCGCGGCTCTCCGAGAGCATGCTCCCCCACGCCGGTGTCGGGGGCTGCACGCCGAAGCCGAGGAACGAGATCGCCGCCTCGGCCACGATGAACTGCGAGAACTGGAGACTCGCGACGATGATGATCGAGGGCAGCACGTTGGGGAGGACGTGGCGGAACAGGATCCGGCCCCGCCCCATGCCCAGCGCCGCCGCCGCGTGCACGTACTCGCGCTGCTTCACCGACAGGACCTCCCCCCGGACCACGCGAGCATACACGACCCAGCCCGCGGCAGCCAGGCTGATGATGATGTTGCGCAGCCCCAGCCCCACGATGGCGTTGATGGTGAGGGCGAGGAAGATGAAGGGGAAGGACAGCTGGACGTCGACCAGCCGCATGAGTACTGCGCCCGGCCAGCCGCCGAAGTAGCCGGCGAGGAGGCCGAGGACACCGCCCACCACCGCGGTGAGCAGCACGGTGCAGAGCCCGATGAAGAGCGCGATGCGGGCGCCGTAGATCACCCGCGAGAGGAGATCGCGGCCGAGCTGGTCGGTGCCCCAGGGATGCCCCGCCGTCCCCGGCGGCTTGAGACTCTGGGTGAAGTCGGCGTTGAGCGGATCGTGGGGCGCCAGTAGCGGCGCCGCGAAGGCGGCCAGGATGGCGGCGCCGGCCAGGATCAGGCCGATGATACCGAGGCCATTGCGGCGAATTCGAACCAGCGTGATCAAGATTTTCGCGTTCGCGGGTCGATCCAGCCGTAGAGGAGATCGACCACGAGATTGAGAAGGGTGTAGGTGAGCGAGGCGATGAACACCGCCGCCAGCACCAGGGGGAAGTCCCGGTTGAGGAGGGCCTGCACGGTGAGCCGGCCCACCCCGGGCCAGGCGAAGATGGTCTCGGTGATGACGGCGCCGCCCAGGAGCTGGCCCGTCTCGAGGCCGGCCAGCGTCACGATGGGGATGGCCGCGTTCTTGAGCGTGTGCTTGCCTACCACCACGAGCTCGGCCAGCCCCTTCGCGCGCGCGGTGAGGATGAAGTCCTCCCCCAGCGTGTCGAGCACGGACGAGCGGGTGAGGCGAGCCATGCGGGCGGCGTAGAAGGCGCCGAGCACGAGGACGGGCATCACGTAGTGGAGGGGACCGCCGGTCCCGCCGGTGGGCAGCCAGCCCAGGCGCACCGAGAAGAGATAGATGAGCATGAGGCCCAGCCAGAAGCCGGGGATGGCCTGGCCCAGCACCGCGCCCCCCATGCCGAGATAGTCCCAGACGGATCCGCGCTTCATCGCCGAGACCACGCCCACCGGGATGGCGAGGCAGAAGGTGAGGAGCAGTGCGGCGCCGCCCAGGCGGAGCGTGGCGGGCAGCCGCTCGAGGACGAGGCCGAGCGCATCCTGCTTGTAGCGGAGCGACTCGCCGAAGTCCCCGCGGAGGGCGCCGGACATGAAGCGCGCATACTGCACGGGCAGGGGATCGTTGAACCCCAGGCGCTGCCGGAACTCGTTGAGGTCCTTCGCCTGGATGTCCATGGGGAGGAAGAGGAGCACCGGGTCGCCCCCGAGCCGCGCGAGGAAGAAGACGGCGGTGAGCGAGAGGAAGACGACGAGGAGGGTCTGGCCGAGGCGCGAGACGAGGTACGCGCGCATCAGGCCTCGAGGAGCTTGAAGTAGAACGCGGTGGTGTGAAGGGTCCCGTCCGCGCTCCGGGCATAGCGCGGGATCTGGCCGGCGGGCTCCCAGCCCAGCGAGCGATAGAGGATCTCCGAGGGGTCGCCCTGGCGGGTGTCGAGCACGAGCGTGCTGCGGCCGAGCCGCCGCGCCTCCGCCTCCGCCGCGAGCATGAGGTCGCGCCCCACCCCTTGCCGGCGCGCGCGCCGATGCACCATCACCTTCGCGACCTCGGCGCGGTGCCGGCCATTGGCGCGCCGGGCCAGCTCCAGCTGGGCACTGCCGACCACCTCGCCGGCGGGGTCGCGGGCGGCGAAGAGCACGCGCGAGCCCTCCGCGACGGCGGCGCCCACCGAGCGCCAGTACTCCACCGCCTCCGCCTCCGCGAGCGGCGGCAGGAAGCCGATGGAGGCCCCCGAGTCCACCGCGTCGCGGAGCAGGGCGACGAGGGCGCGCTCGGCGAGGAGCGTCTCCGCGGGGGTCAGCGTGATGATGCGCATGATCGCCCGGTCAGGAGGGGCGGAACTCCTGATCCAGGATCTCGGTGATGAACCGGTCGAGGGAGACGGGGTAGAAGCGCACGTTGGGCGAGAGAATGACGCCGGTATTGATGACCTCGCGCTGCGACAGCTCGTCCAGCGCCCGCTCCACCTGGGCCTGCGGCTCGCGGTCGGTGCGCTGGATGGTCAGGTCCTCGCTCTCGAGCGTCACCTGGTGGCGCGAGGAGTAGGCGAAGGAGAAGACCCGCGCCACCAGGGTCTGGTCCATCAGCTCGGTGTCCTTGAAGAGATCGCCGTAGGTCTGGCCGGCGCGGCCCGGCGCGACGACCAGGCGGGGTGAGACCTTGATCTTGCCGCGGATCTCCACCGAGTGCGCGGGCCGGTCCTCCTGGGGGCCCACCAGGATATAGGGCAGCACGTGATAGCCGGTGATGATGCCGGACATCGGCTTGCGGAGTATCTCCGTACGGTCGAACAGATGCTTGAGGAACTCCGGATCGTGGCGCTCGCCGAACACGGGGCGCTAGCCGAGGAAGACCGAGACTTCCATGCAGTCGAAGCCGAAGTCGTGCTCGCGACTCTGGTAGCGGCCGTCGCCGCGGACATGGGAGAGGTAGGGCTTCACGTCGCGGCGGTACATCCCCGTGTTGTCCGCCACCACCAGCGCCCCGCGGGTGAGCCGCGACTCCACCGCGCGGAGATAGTCCAGGTAGTCTTCCTTCTTGGCGTCGATGAGCATGAAATCCACCGGGCCCCGGAGCATGGGGAGCACGCGGAGGGCGTCACCCACCACCACCCTCACCCGGTCGCCCAATCCCGCCTCGGCGGCGTTCCGGTCGACGAACTTGGCGAGGTAGGGATTCTGCTCCACGCACGTGAGCTTTCCCCCCCGCGGCAGGCTGGCCGCGATGAGCAGGGCGGAATAGCCGAAGAGGGAGCCCACCTCGAGGGCGCGGGTGGGCGCGTGCTCGGCGATGAGGCGGCGCAGCACGCGGCCCTTCTCCACCCCGATCACGGGCAGCGACCACTCGGTGACCGCGTGATCCATGAGGCGGAGCATGCGCGCGACCTTCTTCGCCAGGGGCTTGGGTCGGCTCATGCGCGCGTGCCCGCGAGCTTGGCTTCGACGCCGTCGGGCAGCGGATAGCGGCGGTCCCACTTGCCGGCCTTCACGATCTGGCCCGGCAGGGGATGACCCACCACCTCCTGCACCCGCCGCGAGGTCGCGAGATAGGCGTCGAGGTCCACGCCGGTCACGACCCCCATGGAGTGGAGGCAGTGGACGAGGTCCTCGGTGCAGACATTGCCGGAGGCCCCGGGGGCGAAGGGGCAGCCGCCGAGCCCGCCGATGGAGGCGTCGAAGCAGGTGACCCCGCGCTCCATGGCGGCCAGGATGTTCGGGATGGCCATAGCGCGCGTGTCATGCGTGTGGAGCGTCCACTCCATGCCCGGGAAGCGGGGCATCAGGTGATCGAGGACGCGGCCGACCTGGGCCGGATTGGCCATGCCGGTGGTGTCGGCGAGCCCGATGCCGCGGGCGCCCATGTCGACGAGGGCCTTCACCAGCGCCTCGAGCTTCGGCAGGGGCACCTCTGTCTCGAAGGGGCAGCCGAAGGAGCAGGAGATGCCGGAGTACACGGGCACGCTCGCCCGGTGCGCCACTTCCATGGTGGCGCGCAGCTTCACCAGCGACTCCGCGATGGACATGTTCACGTTGGCGAGGTTGTGGCTCTCGCTGGCCGACACCACGGTGTGGATCTCGTCCACGCGCGCGTCCACCGCGCGCACCGCGCCCTTGTCGTTCGGCACCAGCGCCGAGAAGCGCGTGCCGGGCCGCCGCTGGATGCGGGCCATGACCTCCTCGGCGTCGCGCAGCGCGGGGATGGCCTTGGGCGACACGAAGGAGGTCACCTCGATGCGCGGCACGCCCGTGGCGGAGAGCCGGTCCACCACCTCCACCTTGAGATCGGTGGGAATCCAGTCCGGCTCGATCTGGAACCCGTCGCGCGTCCCTACTTCACAAAGTGTCACCCGCTGCGGCAGCTTCATGCGTGCCCCTCCTGGGCTTCCCAGTCGTCCCGCAAGATCTCCCCGATCCAGACATCGTGCCATTGTCCGTCGATGAGCACGTGGCGCCGGTAGGTCCCGCACTGCCGGTAACCCGCGCGCTCCAGGGCGCGGCGGCTCGCGTCATTTCCCCCGTACACGGTGGTGATCACCTTCTCGAGCCCCAGCTCGCGGAAGGCGTAGCGGGTGCGCAAGCGCATCGCCTCGCCGGCATAGCCCTTGCCCCACTCGTCCTTCTCGCCGATCACGATGCCGCTCTCCGCGCGGCGGTCCCGCCAGTTGATCTTCTCGAGCGCGGTGTTGCCGACCAGGCGGCCGCTCGTCCGGGCCACGATGGCCCAGAGCACGTTGCTCTGATCCTTGGCGGTCTGCTCCAGCCACTCCGCCTCTCCCTTCTCGGTGAGGGGATAGCGAAAGAGGAGGTAGCGCGTGACCTCCATGTCCGAGAACCAGCGGACATAGGCCGGCAGATACTCGGGGCGCGGCGGCTCCAGCCGGATGCGCTCGCCCTCGATCACCGGCCCCAGCATGCCTCACGCCTCGAAGGTGAAGGTGCTGCCCACGGAGGACACCACCATCTCGGCCGGGAGGTGGTTGCCGATGGCGATAAAGGCCTCCATCCCGGTGCAGTGCTGCGGGACGAGCCAGTCGACGCCGAGCCGGCGGAACTCGTCCACCACCAGCGTAATGCGCTCCTCGCCCAGCCCGCTCAGGTGAAAGCCGCCGATCACGGCGTGGATCTTCGGCACCCCGCTTACCCGTGTCGCGTGGCGGCAGATGCCCACGATGCCGCGATGGGAGCACGAGGTCACCACCACGAGCCCGCGGCCCCGCACGTGGCCGATAAGAGTCTGCTCGCCGATGAAGGTGTCCTGCACCACCGCGCCGTCGCGCTCGACCTTGAGGGACGCGGGGATGGTCTCGCCGGGCGCGGTCTCGTGCATCTCGCCCGAGAGCATGAGGCCCTCGGGGAGCACGGTGGGCTTGGCCACCACCCGCACGTCGAGGTCCTGTCGCTCCAGTTCCTCGCGGTCGAGTCGGCCGAAGTAGACGCGCTCGCCCTTCACCTCGCTGTAGCGCGGGAGGAAGTGGTCGGATCCCCCATAGAAGGGGAGGGCGCTCTTCATCGCGCGCCGGCCCTCGCGGAGAAGGCCGGGCAGCCCGCCCCAGTGGTCCTGGTGGCCATGGCTGAGGGCAAGCGCGTCGAGCCCGGCCGGGTCGAGGCCCAGCTCGCGCAGGTTGTGGGTGTAGGTCTCGCCGGTGAGCCCCCAGTCGAAGGCCAGCCGCGCCGACTCGCGGCCTCGCGCCACCTCCACCCAGTGCGCGAGCCCGTGCTCGGCCCGGAGCGTCGAGAACCGCCGCGCCCTGGCGCTGGTCCAGCGCCGCGCCACCTTCTCGTCGGCGCGCAGGATGTCCACGGAGTTGTCCACCACCGTGGTCACGCTGATGCGGTCGACCGCCTCGAGAGTCACGCCGCCGTCTCCCCGTCTAGTACGATCGGGGCATCCCGAGCACGTGCTCACCCACGTAGGCCGCCACCAGGTTGTTGTTGATGGGCGCGGTGCGGTAGAGCCGCGACTCGCGGAACTTGCGCTCGATGTCGTACTCCTCGGCGAACCCGTAGCCGCCGTGGCAGTCGAGGCAGGCGTCCCCCGCCTGGATGGCCGCCTCGGAGCAGAGATACTTCGCCATGTTGGCCTCGGGCCCGCACGGGATGCCCGCGTCGAACATCTTGGCCGCCTTGGTGCGCATGAGATCGGCGGCCTCGATGGCCATGTGCGCCTTGGCGATGGGGAACTGCACGCCCTGGTTGGCGCCGATCGGCTTGCCGAAGATGACGCGCTGACCCGAGTAGGCCACCGCCTTCTCGATGAACCAGCGGCCGTCGCCGAGGGAGTCGGAGGCGACCAGGATGCGCTCGGCGTTCATGCCGTCGAGGATGTAGGCGAAGCCCTTGCCCTCCTGGCCGACCAGGCTCTCGGCGGGGACCTCGGCATTGTCGAAGAAGAGCGCGTTGGTCGAGTGGTTCATCATCATCCG
>Ga0137403_10003559_pt1 | contig 18667 bp, 16 predicted proteins | sample CZOMad2_1_16fung_FD_122057 | JGI IMG/M metagenome (GOLD analysis project Ga0137403, IMG submission 122057) | Vadose zone soil fungal communities from Angelo Coast Range Reserve, California, USA - CZOMad2_1_16fungal (Hybrid Assembly) | ecosystem: Environmental > Terrestrial > Soil > Vadose zone...
CGGAGAGCAGTTTCGCCCCATAACGCGGCGGAAGAACGACTCTGGCAAAGACCATCCCCCGCAACCTCATATCCTGCACGTAGGACGGCGCGCCCGTCAGCTTTCCGGGCAAATCGATCCGACTGATCGATTTTCCGACGATGGAATATTCACGCGGCTTCTTCGGTGATGCAGCGGCTGTGATGTCTCCCTTCAGCAGATCCACTTCTCTGCTGGCGACCTCCCAGAAAGTGGCGCGCCTTCCATCTGGAGAAGCAATGATCCCGTCCTTGGCCTGCAGATCTTCGGCACGGACACCAAATCGGCGCGACGCCGCGGTGAGAAGAATACCACGTGCCTGGGCACCTGCTGCGCGGATGGCGCTTCCACTTTGCTCGACCGACTGACTGCCGAACGTGTATTGCTCGTCCGGCCCCCGTGAGGTATCCGCGCCAACCATGCGGACCTTCTCGAACGCCACGTCGAGCTCTTCCGCCGCAATCTGGGCCAATGCCGTGAGAATCCCCTGGCCAAGCTCGGCCTTGCCGGTGAAAACGGTCACCGTTTCGTCCGGCTCCAATCGAATCCACCCCTCCAGTCTTCGGTTGTTGCGCAGACTGAACGGCAGCGTTCCGGGCGCCTGGTTAAACGCCGCACGGGGCGGCAGGGCGAATGAGGCCACAACGATACCAAGCGACTGCGTGAAGCGTCGGCGCGAAAGACCTTTCTGCGTCATTTCGCAAGCTCCGTTGCGGCACGGCGAACCGCGCGTACCACCCGGTTGTGGACGCCGCACCGACAGAGATGGTCCTCAAGGGCGTTCCTGATGTCTTCGTCGCTGGGGTTTGGATTGCGGTCCAGCAAGACCTTTGCGGCCATGATCATGCCGCTGGAACAGTAACCGCATTGAGCGGCCTGCTCATCGATGAATGACGTCTGCAACGGGTGAGGCTTCCGGACGGTACCCAATCCCTCCAGCGTGGTGATCTTGTCGTCCCCGACCTCCTGTAGAGTAATCAGACACGTCCTTGCCAGTTTTCCACCGACGATGGCGGCGCAAGCGCCACACTGTCCGAGACCACAGCCAAACTTTGGACCATTCAATTCGAGATCGTTCCGCAGCACATACAGCAGCGGGGTATCGGGTGCGGCGTCCACCATATGCGGCTCGCCGTTCACCGTAATTCGATGTGACATCCTTCACCTACAGACTGGAGACGATCCACCCGGTGCACAAAAACTGCTTTCTCGCAGGCCAACTGCTTGGACGTTGCAGCGAATGCCAACGTTGCAATGGCCTGCCGCCAGTACATGAATTTGGAACAGGGTGTCTCGCCACGTGAACGATCGAAAGGGCGCACGATGGCGCGACTTCCGGTTACTTGGTGATCAAGGTCTTCTTGGCAGGCTCATCGGGCGACCACAGCTTGAACGAGGTCTTGAGCAGGAACTCTGATCCGGTGTTAGAGCCGACGGTGTCGCGGGAATAGAACGCATTTGAGTAAATGAACTTCATGTCTACTGGGCCAAAGTTATAGCCAATCAGGAGACCGGCACCGATATTGACGTCCTTTCCGCAAGTCGGCAATTTCGCAGCCGTTAGCTGTGCACATGTCCAAGCCGAGCCGGTCGCTGGATTAATGCCGCCGGGCGAGTCATCGGTCGTCTGAAACTTGAAGAAGCCGACTGGACCGACCTCCCAGCTACCGAACTTGTGCGTCGCAGTCCAATCGATATAGAGATAGTTTCCGCTCGTGTAGCCTCGACCGGGACTGTTCGGCCCACCGAACAGCGCCACAGCCGCTGGAGCTGTCGCGGGATTGCGCGCAATCACCTGGTAAAGACCCGTCCGCCCCTCCGAGGCGGTGTTGATGTCATACAGCGCACTGATTGTCAGATTCCACCCTTCACCAAGATAACTCACCGCGGCGTGGGGGCGGACCGTCCAATAGTCAGGCACGAGCGACCCCGCATATGTGGCTCCGACCGGAGCGACGAATCCGAGACCAGCGGCGACGTACAGGCCCTTGCCTAGATTCCAGGAAAAATTCAGAGGATTGACGTAGAGGTTGTTAATCTCATGGTCCAAGATATTGCCGTAGATCGGAGATGAGAACGGGCCACCGCCGGGCGGATATGGAGTCGTCGTCGCCGTGGCCTGGTAACCGCCGCTCTGTATGGTGGGGTACCAGTCGGCTCCGAGAACCTTAATTCCCGTGCCCCACGTTAGATTGACGGTCATCCCCACAGCATTGTAGCGCTCCTTGCAGCCTGGGCCGCAATCAGCGTTTCCATTCCCCGAGGCCATCGGGAAGTAGAAAGCCGTGCTGGCAAACCACAGGCCCGGTGGAGGCGCGGCGGCTATCGGCGCGCCCATTGTGTTCCCGGCAAGGAAATTCCCGAGGTTTGCCGGTTCTGATGCCAGAGCCTGGCCAAGACCGGCCCAGAGTGCCGAACCAGCGATCGCTCCGAAAAAAGCTGCTCTCGTTGAACTAGACATAATACGTCCCCCCTCTTTTGGCCTCACGTGATGTCGGCCTGCTCAAAACCCCGCGTGTAGCTCTTGCCCCACACTCCGCTCTTTGAGTCCCCGCGCTTCACCCGCCATGGCAACGGACTTGATGCGCATTGCTCTGCTAGAGCGCGTGCAATTTGCGGCGCGTCACGAACGCGAGGCCGATGACGACGATGCAAGAAAATGATGCCGGGACTGCCGCTGCCAGAAACAGGGCCTGACTTGACCAATTCAGAGAAACAAGTTGAGCCGCAACGACCGGGCCCACAATTGCCCCGGCCCGCCCTACCCCCAGGCTCCAGCCGACGCCGGTCGCACGAATTTCGGTCGGATAGAGCGTTGACGCCAGAGCGTTGAGCGCCGGTTGAGCGCCCACGATACAGATGCCCGCGGCAAAGATGACCAGATACAGCAAGGGCAACGACAAGCGTGGCTCGCCGATAGCCGCGACAACTAGTCCCGCAATCAAAAACGCCGGGACAAGGACACGATAATAGCCAAGCCGATCGATGAGTGGCCCCATGAAGAGCGCACCAATCAGGCCGCCGAGTTGAAGCGTCGTGCCCATCAATACTGCAATCGATGAAGTATACCCCATGCGCGTCGACAGCAGCGGCAGCCAGTTCGCGAGGAAGAACAGGTTAAGCAAATTGGCAAAGCTGACCAGCCAGAGCAGCACGGTCATCCAGGCGCGGTCTTCGCGGAAAAGTTTCGTAAACGAGCCTCGTCCGCGGACTTGAGTTGGAGTGGCCAGATGAAAATCACGACCCAGATCGACGCCCGGAGCTAAACGGTGCAGCAATTGCTTGAGTTTTTCATGCGCTCCTTGTTGCGACAGGAACAGAAGCGATTCAGGCAGTCCCCAATACATCACGGCAGCGATTCCCAAGGGCAGCACGCCCCCGACGAGGAAGACAGACCGCCAACCTCCCCACGGAATCAAGGCCGCGGAGATTAAACCGCCGGCGATTGCCCCGCCGGTGAATCCGCAGGAAATCCACATCAGCAGCGACGCGCGCTGGCGCTGCGGGCTGTATTCGCTTGCAAGCGCGACGGCGTTCGCCATCACCCCGCCGAGGCCGAGCCCGGTCAGAAAGCGCAGGAACACCATTTGCTGTACGGACTCGGCGGCAGCCGTCCCCAGCATGGCCAGACCGAAGAATGCCGTCGATCCGACGAGCACGGGCCGTCGGCCAGCACGATCGGCGACAATGCTCAACAGCATCGAACCAAACAGCATACCAAGGAGCCCTGCTCCAAAAATGGGGCCGAGGGCTGCCGGGTCGATGTGCCAATCCTGTGTTAAGGCGGGAGCGACAAATCCGATGGCCTGAACGTCGAACCCATCCATTACGACCACGCCACCGATCAGGACCATGATCCTTTTCTGGAAGGGGCTGAGCGGAAGCGCGTTGATCAGGGCGGCAATATCCGCGACGGCGGAATTGCTGGAATCTGGCGAGCGAAGGACGGCAGCTTCTGCGGAAGATACCCCGCTGGAAATGCTCCGACCAGGAAAGCTCATCAGATAACCTCGGTTCGCGATGTGACGCATGGCGCTTGGTGGGGCGGAAGGCGTTTTTCGCCGTCGACCATGACCGGAGCCGCTATTGCTTGGTTAAAGCCAAGGGCAGAGCCATTCTTGATCTGGATACGCGCGTTTGGGACGGATTCACGACACGGACTGGGAAACCGGGAAGAAGCGCAAGTCGGCCTCGACCACTAACCAACCAAAGCAAAAACAGCGGCGATCGAGTGACACCTCGACACGACGATCGCTACGACAAGGCTCTTCCGTGACCGGTGGCCAGCGCGGCCAATTCAGCGGGATTGTCTGGCACGCTATTGCCACGCCAGACGACATGCATGTCGGGACGAAGCAAAATCAGATCTTTCCCGTAGATCGCGTGCGCCGGTTCGCTTGCAACATGCAGCACGCCAAACGGAGCCGACCTGCCGCAAAACGCCTTTTCCAAAGCAGACGTTTCGTGTCGGCCGTTCAGACAAATCAGGGTGTTACCCACGTTCGAAATTCGATCCTGGATCGGTGTACCGTCCTCCAACCAAACATGCGGCAACCTTGCTCCAGGCCAGCTAGTAGGCCGGTAGTCCCGGAACAAGTGCTCGGGACCGCCCGGAATATTGTCGATGATCGGTGAATCGACATAGCGATAGCCAAGTTCAGCGCCAATCATCTCGTTCACCTTGCGCTGTTCGACGGCAGCAACCGCAGCAAGGTTGTCGCGAACAGCCCGACCCGTCGCGCTGTCGTCAGCTATTTCCGGACGCCATTGCGCGCGCCACTTGCGGTAACCGAGCGTGGCGTAGCGAGAGGCCCCAATGTTCCGCTCACCGACCTGGCGCCGCTCGATCTCATAAGAGTCCAGCAATCCCGCGCCGCCCCACCCTTCAAGCGTGGCCGCCAGCTTCCACGAAAGGTCAAACGCATCACCAACACCGGTATTCATGCCGAGCCCACCGGCGGGAATGACCAGATGCACGGCATCGCCGGCCAGAAACACACGTCCGGCTCGGTAACGATCGGCCAGGAGGAGATTCTGGCGCCATTCGCCGCAATAGAGCATTTCGTAGCGGACCGGCACCCCGACGGTTTGCTCGAAACGTTGTTTCATTTCCTCGTCTGATTCAACTGCGGCATGGAGCGTCCAATGCCGCTTTGAATCCTGCATGATCAGAAAGGTCGCCCGTTCGTCCGCAACCAGATAGTGCCGACCTCGGCCAGGCCCTTCACCCAGTGGAAGACGATCATAGAGCTCGTCACAGCGATAAAGTCCCTGACGAAATTTAGCCAAGTTAGCTTCGCCTCTGAGTGATATGCCAAGCTGCTTCCTCACCAAACTGGAGCCACCATCGCAGCCCACGAGATAGGCCGCTCGTATTTTCCTGGACCTGCCGTCTGACGATCGCACGGTCGCTACGACACTTGGGCCATCCTGCTCAAACCCCATGAGTTCCGTACCGTACCGAACCGTCACCGTCGGAATTCGCTCTGCAGCCCTCTTGAGCACGGGCTCCAACGTGTATTGCGAAATGAGTTGGTAAGGCTCGAGTGGAGTCGAGCCGTCGTTGACCTTGCTTATCTGCTCCCTGGCCATATCGACCGACGGGTATTCCAGATGCAGCAGAGGCGCCCGGGTCATCGTCAGGATGACATACACATCCATGACCGAGTCTGTCGTCAATCCCGCCGCGCGTAGTTCGTCGGCTAAACCTATGCGACGGAACATCTCCATTGAGCGTGCATTGCAGCGCTCCATCTTCGGAAGAAACTGCGGCTCGAGCTTTTTCTCAACGAGGATGCAGCGCACGCCGCGCAGCCCGAGGTCAACGGCCAAGGTGAGACCGACGGGTCCGGCGCCGACGATGATAACTTGAGTATCCATTCAATCACTTCCGCGACGTCGCTCCAGTGAGCGAAGCAAATGTGCAGATTTTCAATGTCAGGAACTTCGATCATTGCGGGCATCTCAACAGATTCCCGCCAACGCGCGCCGGCGGGACAAGTCTGGGAGAGGCTCCTTCCTTCGCCACTGAATTTGCCCACAGTCCCGGCACTGCCTTGATCATGCGCAACCAAAGCATGGACTAATGCAATCATCGCGCATTGATCATAAACGGCGCGATTTGGACGAAACCGATTTCGTCGACATTTGCTCGTCCTAGCCAACCCGACTAAGCTTCCCCGGTCGTCGAACCCTTCCGGGACAACCATGATCACAGAGGAATTTGGTGCCCATGTAGCCGCGCCGAGCCGCCAGCGATGGCCAGGTCTCCTTCGAACCATCTTGAATGTGCGTTGGGAGACCGAACCCGGATGGATCGTGCTGACATTCGGCTCTCCGGCACTTTGCCTCGTGCTAAGTGAGGCAGGTGGTCGCTGTCAGATCCGGATACAGCCCGAACAGCCCGCGCAAGGAGAGTATTTTGGGACGGGACATCTTAGCTTCGTTACGGCCTCGCAGCCGCTTGCCATCTATGCAACCGAAATGCGGGACGCTCGTATCGCCCTCTATCAACTCGATCTTGACAAGAGCGACTGTCTGAGTTCGGACCAAGCGGCGGCGATCGCAGGAGCCGATAGCAGGTATATGTTCAGAGATGACCGCCTGTATGAATGTGCGCGTCTGCTCGGAGAGCACGAGGTGACAGACGACCCCGATATCTATGGACGCTCCCTGGCGCGTGCGTTGCAGCTTGCCCTTCTCGGCGCGCCGCTCCGAAGGATGAAGTCCAGGTCGTCCGTCAAGCTTACACGTGAGCGCTTCGCTGAGGTGCTCGCTCATATCAACGATCATCTCGATCAAAGCACGGCTGTGAAGGATCTTGCGCGGATCAGCAATATGTCGCCCACGCAATTTGGCCGTTCTTTCCAGAAAGCGACCGGAATGTCTCTGCAACGTTGGCAAATGGATGCTCGTATCAGGAGTGCCCAGCGGCTCATGGTGGACGATCCCACCGAATCCCTGGCCGCGATCGGAGCTCTCGTCGGCTTTTCGGACTCAAGCCATTTCTCCCGAGCATTTTTGGATATTGTGGGTACAACACCGAGCGACTGGCTCCGCCAGCGCACTTGACGCGCAGGCATTGGGTGGCGCGATCAGTCGAGCCTGGTGCGCCGCCAAGCATGTGGCGAGATGCCATTTGCGGCGGTAAACGCGCGGGTGAAGTGACTTTGCTCGGAAAAGCCAGCTTCCAGCGCAATATCGACGAGGCTGTTCTCCCGATCCCCGAGCATGCGCTTCGCGTACTCGATGCGGACGGCAAGATGCCATTTGTGAGGAGTCATTCCGGTCGAAACCTTGAAGGCGCGGCCGAATTGCGACGTTGAAAGCCCCGCGAGAGATGCCAGTTTCGACAACCGAACGGACCTGGAAAGGTTATCCCGCATGAACTCGGTGACCTGCGTTAGCTGCCGCTTGGTGAGGCCTAGACGTCGAGAAATCGCGGGGTGGCTCGTCGTACTGAGATGCGAAAACCGCGCAACGATGGCCGCGACGACACTGTCTCCAAACAAATGGAAACTGGACATCTCATCCTGGCTCGAAGCGAGGAGCCGCGCCAACACCTGAAGACTCTCATCGAAAAACGTGAGGCGTGGTTCAGCGAGCTTCGCAACCTGGAATTCGCCGCCCATCATCTCGAAGACCCGGTCGACATCAAGCACCAGCCGGACCGCATCGACCCGAGCTATCTGATCGGAATAACACCATACTGGTAAGCCAGCCGGAATGAGACTTATGTGGCCGTTTTGCCGGTGCCGTCGCAGATTCGACCGATTGACGCCGCTGTACAGCGAAGGTCGAGCCTCACATCGGCCGCCCGCTTCATTCACAACGATCGCAAGCATTGGGTGACAGTTGCTGAGTTGGTGCCAAGCGCGACCTGGCAGCGCATCCTGTTCGACGCAATGCACCTCGATGCCGGATAAGATATGGCTCCGTACCCGGGCGGCTCCCAGATTATGCGGGTGGCTGCTGCCGTGATCCACGAATGCGATCCTCTCCTCCCGAAGCGAGGGCAGCCTGGAAAGCAATGCGTTGCATCAATTCCGTGCCGCCTAAGTCCGTTGATCGGACGTAATTTTTTTTAAGACGCGCACAATATCGAGATCGCGAGGCGTGGTCAATCTCGTGGCAGCAGAGCCGCTTTAAACGGCAGCCATTCGGCCCATTGTCGAGTCCAAACACGCCGATTGCGATCAAGCCTGGTTCCTGCGACCGCGCGATTGTCCTGGCCGGGCTCACTCCTGCGGGAGCCCTCCACGCGCGCCGACCCCGGCGGAGCGAACGGATTTGTTTTGCCGCGTTCCAGTGCCCCTCCTCCTCTGCGGAGTAACAAGTTGAAGAACAAGATTGCTTTGGAAGAGCATTTCGCAATCGATCTTACGATCGACCAATCGAAGATCTATTCGCTGCCCGTAGTTTGGGAGAAGCTGAAGGCCAATCTCCTCGACATCGAACAGCAGCGGCTGGAACGAATGGAAGAAGGGGGCACCGCGTTCTCAATCCTCTCGCTCAATTCACCCGGCATCCAGGGCATTCCGAATGTAAGGGAAGCCATTGATGTCTCGCGCCGCGCCAACGACGTGCTCGCCGAGCATATCTTACGCCATCCGACGAAGTTGGGTGGATTCGCGGCCTTGCCGATGCAGGACCCCGAGGCGGCCGCGCGCGAGCTCGAACGCTGCGTCAAGGCACTTGGCTTTCACGGCTTCATGGTGAACGGATTCTCGCAAGTCGGGAGCGCCGAAACTGTCGCGTATTACGACGCGCCGCATTTCGCCGACTTTTGGGTAAGCGCAAATGCGCTCGGCAAGCCATTCTATATGCATCCGAGGGACCCGCTGCCTTCTCGCGAGCCAATTTTCGACGGCTTCCCCTGGCTGACCGCGGCCACCTGGGCCTTCACGATGGAGACCAGTACTCACGCGCTGCGTCTGATGTCATCGGGACTGTTCGATCGGAACCCGAATTTACAGATGATCCTCGGTCACCTCGGGGAATGCATTCCGTTCAACATCTGGCGAATCGACAACATCGTCGCAAAGGCGCCCCGCGGCATCCCGTGCAAGCGCAGTCTCGGGGAGTATTTTCGCGAAAACGTCTATGTCACAACAAGCGGAAACTTTCGCACACCGTCCCTCCTCTCGACAATGCTCGAAGTTGGCAGCGACCGCATTTTGTATGCCGTCGACTATCCATTCGAAAGTTTTGAAGATGCCTCCCGCTGGTTCGACAATTGCGAGATTAGCGAGCTCGATCGAAAGAAGATCGGCCGCGAGAACGCGCGTCGGCTGTTCGATCTTCCCTGATTGGGAACAATCCCGAAAATACTGCTCTGTCACAGGCGCGCGATCACAGCACCGCGCCTTTAGGCCTTCAGATCCGAATCCCTCGGTTTAACCGCGGGCCGTAGCAACTTGCGAGTTCAAGCGACGGAACGGCCGACGCTACCGCACTACGCGACTTTTTCGTACGCGATTCTCGCGACTGCAACAAAGTCCACGTCGCGATCGCGCTTCTGTCGAGATCAACAATGACGTAGCAACTGCACGAAGAGCGGTCTTAATCAAGACCACTCTCCCGAATGCGGGCGCCTTATCCGGCTCAGACACGGAGATCAGCCGACTGAGGAACCAACGGTAGCCTCCTTGGGCGTTACAAACTCGAAAGCTCATCTCACCGGCGTCGCCCGTACGCGGACAGTTTGACCAGATCTTGCGTGTTTCTTCGCGGTCGTCGGGATGCAAAACGGGCTATGGACGGGCTAATATCCAGAACGTGGGCGTCTGCGCCGCGATAGAAGGTTTGTGCAGCCAGCGCATGGGTGACGGCAACGATGGCGACCTCCGGCTGCTCGCTCAACGCGAGGCGAAGCCCGAGGGTGCGATGCGCGGTGAGGTCGCGGATCAGGATGTCCGACAGCGGCTTGTAGCGTCGGGGTCATCATCCTCCCGATCCAAGCTTTCATCCCCGGCTTCACCGTTCGAGACGGTTGCGCCGTCCTCATTGACGGTGTGACCGCCCTTGCCTTCACCACTCACGGCATGCGCTTCCGGTTTCCGGTTTCTCGTCCTCGGCTCTTACAAAACCGCGCTCGATCCGTAGCCGCGTTCGGACCACCGCGCCGAAACGACTCAAATTGAGTACTGTAAGTCTGGGCGATTGCTTGACATTTTCAGTTCATCTATCAATCGCTTCGCCTTCAGGAGATCGGGGGTATAGAATCCCTCCACAAACCTGCCATAGACAGAGCCCAGCAATCCCAGCGCCTCATGCGGATGCGGCGCGCGCATTTGGCCCAGCGTTGTTGCGGCGCGCAGCTCAAAGGAAAGCGCTCCCTGACGGCGTGCGAGCGCAGCAGCACGCCGACAAAGATCAGCACCGCAATCCACCCGCCCGGCCGCTTCGGCCACCACACCCTTTATCCGCAAGATTTCGGGCGTCCACCAATGTTCGGGATCGTTGACGTCGTCTCTGTCGTTCTGCAGAAGAATCGATTCGGCGTCCTCTAGCCGGCCGAGATTTGCGGCAGCCTCTGCAAGTTCGCTCCTTATGATTGGATGAAATACGCGGATGTGCGATGCGTCCTGCAATCGCAAGCCTTCTTCGACGAGCCGGCGCGCCTCATCGAGTTGGCCGCGTCGCGCCTGGCAAAGACCCAGTATCGACAGCCCAAACCCTTGGAACTGAACTATCCCATGCGTCCGCGCATGCTCAACCAAATCAACCATGTCGGCTTCGATCTTGTCGATATCGGGCTCGATGAAATAATGGGTGAGGCCGTTCCACATGCCGGCGACCGCGATTGGCAGCGGGAACTCCAGCGATCTGGCCACGGATACCGCTTCGCTACCAATGCGCAGGGCCTGTTCGGGCGATCCGGTCAGCCACAAAAGACACGAAAGATTACCAAGAGCGTCCGAGCGTCTGTCATAACCGGTTTGCTTCATCATGGCCAACCGCGACGCTTCTGTATCCACCGCAATGAAGCGCTGATAATGGCTCATTGCCTCTTCCAGCCGTCCGAGGTGCAGATTCGATTGTCCCAGCATCCATTCTGCTTGACCGATCGCGCCGGAATTGTCGGTGCGCTCGGCCTTGCGCAGGCAATCTTCGGCTACCGCAAGACAGTCGGCGTAACGCGGTACACGAACCTGGAGGGCCCACAGAGCAAGATGGCAACTCATCTGGCTTTCGATGTCGCCGAGGCTCACGGCGAGACCGAAAGCCTTGTTCCAGACAGGTTTGAATTCGCCGATATCGCTGGCAGTGAACAGCAGCGTGCTCGCGAGCGCCATGCAGATTCCCAGCTGCTGTGGTAGTGGTGCGGGCGTGTCGTCGAGGAGCTTGGATGCCGTCTTCATCCAATCATGGCACTCGGTAAGAAGGCCCAAACCGAGCCAAGCCGTCGCGGACAACGCAGCCAATTGCACGCCCAACTCGGAATCGCCCGAGGCCTTGAACGACCAACTGAGCGCCGCGCGAATGTTGTCGATTTCCGCCGCCAGCGCGCGAGGGTCCTGGTTTTCGCGCGCCGCTTGGGCCAGCAGATCGCGATAGTAGATAGCGTGTCGCCGGCGCAAATCGAGGCTCTCACCTGCCCGCTGCAGCTTTGACTCGGCATAGGTCCGGGTCATGTCTAAGAGCCGATAACGCTTCGACGCACCGGGATCGGCGGACGCGAGAGACTTCGCGACCAAACTCGCGACGATCCCGTGAAATTCTAAGCTTCCCGGCTCGTCACCGGTCACCACGCGGCAGGCCGCATCGAGCGTGAACCCGCCTGTAAAGACGGATAACTGCCGGAATACCTTTCTTTCGTCGTCCGAAAGCAGATCGTAGCTCCAGTCAAGCGTCGCATTCAGCGTTTGCTGACGAGGCGGCGCGGTCCGCCGGCCGGGCCAGAGCAACGCGAACTGGCCGTTGAGAAGCGATGCGGTATGGCGAATACCGCAGACTGCGACACGTCCGGCGGCGAGCTCGATCGCGAGCGCGATGCCACCGAGCTGGCGGCACATCCCGCTCACGATCCGTGCGTCTTCGTCGACAAGCCCGTTGCTGAACCCGGCACTTACGATGCGATTGACGAACAATTGCACGGCCGGATACGCAAGAGCTTCGGCAGCGGTGAGTTTCTTGTCCTCTGGCGGGCTGACCAGCGGAGGCAGCAGGTAAATGTGCTCGCCTTCCACCCGCAACGCTTCGCGGCTCGTCGCCAGGATGTAAAGGTCTGAGGCCTCTCGAAAGAGGCGCTCCGCGACCCTGGCCGCTTCCGCGATGAGGTGCTCGCAACTATCCAGGACGAGCAAGACGCGCTTGCCGCGGAGATGCGTGGCGAGTTCCGGTATCGGATCTTGTGCCCAGACTGGACGGCGAAAGGCGGACGTGATCGCTGACGCTAGGAACTGCGGGGAATCGAGAGGACTGAGTTCGACAAGGCACACCGCGCCAAGAAATTCGTCAAGGAGCTCATGAGCGGCGGAAAGGACAGTTGTGGTCTTTCCTACGCCTCCCGGTCCGACGACGGTCACGAACCTGCGTGCAAGCAGTTTTTCGCAGATCGCGCGGACGTCTTCATCCCGGCCCACCATTCGGGCGAGTGGCGGCGGCAATGGATATGCGGGCTCAATAGCGGGAACCGACCCAGGCAATTCCTCCATCGTACCCCGCACTATTGGGGCGACAAGACAATAACCGCGGCCGGGCACATTCGAGAGGCAACGCGTACCATCGCAGTCAAGCGCTTTACGCAGCGCCGCAACATGGACGCGAAGACTGACGTCTTCGACAAAAACGTCTGGCCAAACCTTCGCGATCAACTCTTTCTTGCTAACGACTTCGCCAGGTCTGTCAGCTAAAGCGAGCAAGATGTCGAACGAGCGGCTGCCGAGCTTGACGACCTCAGCGTCCCTCATCAGCAGGCGTTGCGACGGGAAGAGCTTGAATGCTCCAATGTGGACAACTTCGGGTGCCGGGCGATCATTCCATCGAAGCATGTGAAAGCCACGCCCGCAAAATCCGATCCCGCGCGGCTTTCGTATTGATGTTCCTGAAGGTGAACAAGCAACCCTACCGCGTCCAAGGCAAGAACATACGAAACAGAACACAATTGGACAAGTTCCAATTCAACCATTTGTTAGTAGCCTTACGCAACCATCATCGAACCGAGACGGGAGCCGACCTTGTCAAAATATGAGCACATCATCTTTGAACGCGAGCGAACGATCACGAGGATCACCTTCAACAGGCCTCACGCGCATAACGCACTGGACCGCCAATCGATGGTCAACGCGCTCGTCGTTCGCAAAACCCAACTGCCGACCTTGCAGAAGACATTTCGCGCGGCACAATATGTCCGGATGTCAACGGACAACCAGCGGCACTCAATCGAAAATCAAGCGGCTGTGATAGCGGCTTATGCGCAACTGCACGATCTGTCGATCATCCGTGCCTACCGCGACGAGGCGAGAGCGGCCTGAAGCTCAAAAACAGGGCTGGCTTAGCCCAACTTCTTAACGATGTTAGCTCTGACCAAGCCAATTTCGACTACATCCTCGTCTACGACGCAAGCCGCTGGGGGCGCTTTCAGGATGTCGATCAAAGCGCGTACTACGAGTTCATCTGCAAACAGGCTGGCATCAGACTGGAGTGCGGAAGATCGGGCAACACGGATTGCACGGCGCAAGGCGCGCTGGACGCCAACGAACTTGATCGGTTGGCCAGCGTCCGCTTCCGGTTGACGCGCGGGCGGCAGCTCAGGGTCATTAGCGCCGTTTTGAACGTCAACGGGTCGCTTCTGGTCCACTATGACAAGCGGACGTTCTCTCGGTTGGCACGTTTCAAAGGTGCCAATGGTGGGCTAAAAAAGTCCTCGCGGATAATTGCGTCGGAGCTATCGCTTCAGCTCCATTAGGTCCCAACGGTTTCCATAAAGATCTTCGAAGACCGCAACGATCCCATACTGTTCTTCGCGAGGTTCCTCGCGGAATACCACGCCTCTTGAGCGATAGGCTTCGTAGTCGCGCCAGAAATCATCAGTGTGCAAGAATAGGAAGACGCGGCCACCAGTCTGATTCCCGATGCGAGGCAATTGGTCCGCAGATACTGCCTTTGCCAGCACAAGCCGAGTCTCGACCGACCCCGGCGGGGCGACCAAAACCCAACGCTTGCCGCCACCAAGGTCAGTATCTTCGGCGACCGTGAAGCCTAGCTTTTCGATGAAGTAGGAAATGGCCTCATCGTAGTCACGTATAAGTAGCGCAATGTATCCGATATGTTGCGGCATTGTAGGACAATGCAACGAGCGCCCTAGGCCCGCAATGGGTCAATCGCGTCGTTTTCACGTACATCGGCCACTTCCGGTCTACCCCAACTAGCGGACATTTTCAGAGGCCGTCGTCATGTCTCAAAAGTGCCAATAACCGACATCAGTCTGGGTGAGCATCTCATCCGATCTGTTGCTGGATTTCGAGCGATGTTGCAAGAGCGATCATTCCGGGTAGAGCGCGGCGTTTGGTTGGTCACGGCTGCTCCAAGACATGTGCCGAGTCCGGCAGCCACCGAAAGTTTAATAAGCATCCATCGGAGCCAAACAGGCAGACGGATTGACGCGGCGGGCCCCCGTCGCGGGATTCGGAATTTAGCAGACCTTGCTTGGAAATCGTCTTCACATCATTAGAAGGAGCAAGGCCTTCCAACAAGCATCGGCGTCTCAGCGTGCCGCGAGGATGTTACGAATCACGTAGCGGCTTACGTGCTGGCCGAGATACGTGCATCTTCATCTGAGAAACGGAAGTGGGCTCCACAAAGCATTCGACCCTCAACGCATTCCCGAGATGCGTCATCAAAGCTGCTGAAATTGCGACTATGTCCAGCAGGTAACAAGGTGGTGCCGGTCGCGGCAAACGTCGTGCTGCGGCCGAATGCACTCTCAAGCATGATTTGAGCGCTCCCGCAGGCAGCGGAGTGGCCCGATGGGTATTCCGGGAAGGGTGGCGTGGGCAATAGCGGCAGCCAGGAGCCAGAGGTGGTCTTCTCGTTGCCATCAGCCCAGCGGATCGCCATGGTTGGGCGCCAGAACTGATAATGGTACTTTGCATCGAAGACAGCAACGTAGCTGTCGGCCATGGCGACATTCAATAGTGCCAGGGTGCGATTGCTTTCCCACAGATCATCGTTTCTCGCAGAGATGAGAGCGATGTCGGCGTCGAAGCCCACGCCGATCGAGCCCTTACGCGGATAAAGGCCATAGATCCGTGCGTGATTGGTTGACGTCAGCTCCACAAATTTCTGAAGACTGATCCGTCCCTTCGACACCCCTTCCGAGAAAAAGATCGGCAGACGCGTCTCCACTCCCGGAATCCCGTTTGGTACCCAGCGAAACGACGTGCGCGAATTCGGAGTTAGCTTACCCATCGGATCGTCATATCGAAACGGACAATGGTCGGATGAAAACGTTTGAAAGACGCCGCCGGCGATGCCATCCCAGATCGCCTGCTGACTTTCCCTGTCACGTGGCGGCGGCGAGCAGACATACTTTGCGCCGCTCATGTCCATATTCAGACCTTTCAGATCGTCTGCGGTCAAAGTAATATACTGCGGACAAGTCTCAGCATGCACGGGCAAGCCGCGCTGCTGAGCCCAGCGCACCTGCTCCATCGCCTCGCGGCGTTCGGTCTTACGGCCAGCGGCCGGAACGGCGTCTTCCTGGCGGAGGTCGCCAAAAATGATCGGAGGGAAGCAAGCAAGTCCCCGAGCTCATGCCGCCTTCACACCTTTCGTAAATCACGCACGACTTCCAGCGATTTCAATCCCGTGCGGCCATGACGCAAGCGGCCTTCCGTTCGGGATTCAGATTATCGCGCGAAGAGGACAAGACAGGCTCTTGCTTCGCGCAGCGAAGCGCATTGAGTACGAAATTGCATCCATGATCGCCTAGACTGCGCGCTCGCGCTGGCCCGCTATCGCGCCAGCGGAGCCAGATCATCGAGTGAAGGAACCGGAAGTTCGCATGCTCGCACCTTGCCGCGGCGACTGGCCAGTCCGTACTTTAGCAGATTGTTTTCGAGTGGCCGCGATGGAGCGCGAGAGCGTCGTGACTACCGAGAAGCGATGACCCAGCATCGAGGCCAGATGAAACGCCGCCTCGCCGATACCGATGACAGGCGCGAATGAGACGCTACGCGCCGCTTCGAGGCCGGTGTCATCGAAACAGGCAATGCGCGGAAATCCCGGTGGTGTCGCCTTTGGCGATTTCGGCCAGTAGTCCCGGCACCGAGAACGCCTCGTCATAATAGCCTTCGATCGAGACCGGTCCATCCATCGGATTGACAGCAATGATTTCTGTTCCCGAGGCCGCCGCGGCGCGGGCGGCTAGGCCTATCTGCTCGGTCATGGCAACGGTGGTATTCGGGTTGATGACAAGAATGCGCATCAGGCTCGTTCCTAGACCATTCCCTTGCCGGCATCCGATCCGTGACGTCTTTGTCGGGCCTGGAGCACAAGAATGACGACCAACGCCAAGAAAATGACGAGAAAGGACACGGCGCTCGTCAGCGTTCCAAGCGCATAAATGTCCGGCTTCGTAACGGTTGTCGTCAGGCCCTGCAATTCAAGTGGCAAGGTATTGACAGAGCCGATGGTCTGGCTTGAGCGTGCGAGTTCGTCCCAGGACAAGGTAAATCCAAACAGACCGATACCCACGACAGACGGCAATATGATCGGCAGCACAACGTGCCGGAATGTCTGCCACGGTGTCGCGCCAAGATCGCGCGCGGCCTCTTCCAGCCGGCCATCGAATCGGTTGAAAATCGCAAACATGATCAAAAGGCCAAAGGGCAAGGTCCAGGTCAGATGGGCGCCAAGGCCCGAAGTAAAAAGCCCCATTGCCGTTGTCCAACCCTCAGCGCCGCTCTTGATGATGGAATCGTCAAGCAGCCGGAATTCCAGTGCGATGCCGAGCGAGGTAATGATCGACGGCATGATCAGGCTGGCGATGGCGACATAAAACAGGAAGGTCGCACCGCGGAACGATTTGCGGAAGGCCATGCCGGCCGAAACCGAGAGAACGACCGTCAGCACCATGACGACGAGGCCGAGCTTAAGCGACCGCTTGAAAGCCGCTCCAATATCGACGATGCCTGTACCGGAGAAGACCTTGCTGAACCACTGAAGTGAAACACCATTCATGGGAAAGGTCAGGCCACCATCGGGCCCCTGAAACGAGAGGATGTAGATCGCGAACATCGGCCCGTAGAGAAACAGGACGTAGGCGGTGAAAAACGCAGCGAGAACATAAAAGGATCGCGACCGCTTTTCGCCCATCTCACAGTTCCTTTCGGATATCGACGATCCGCGTCAGCGCCGAAATAATCACGATCGTGATGCCGAGCAGGATGACCGCATTGGCTGCGGCCGCCGGGAATTGCAATGCGTTGAGACGCGATTCGATGATCTTTCCTGCGGAAGCGATCTGTTGGCCGCCCATCACGCCTATCGTGACAAAATCGCCCATCACGATCGTGATCACGAAGATCGAGCCAATGACAATCCCGGGTTTTGCCAGAGGAATGATGATGTTCACCAGGGTCTGCCACCCGGTGGCTCCCGCATCATAGGCGGCTTCGATCAACCTCTTGTCGATGCGGATCATCGAATTGAAGATCGGCACCACCATGAAGAATGTGAAGAGATGAACCAGCGCAAGCACGACGGAAAATTCGGAGAACAGTAGCCACTCCAACGGCTCTTGGATCAACCCCACGCCCTGGAGGCCCTTGTTCACCAGCCCGTTCCGGCCGAGAAGCGGAATCCACGCGATCATGCGGATCACATTCGAGGTCCAGAACGGAATGGTGCAAAGCAAGGTAAGTACGATCTGCCAGGTTTTGGATCGAACGTGGAACGCGAGAAAATAGGCGACCGTGAAGCCGATCAGAAGCGTCAGGATCCATGTCAGCAGGCACAATTTCAACGTCTTCAGATAGGTCTTCAGGATCGTGCAGAGACCCGGCAGCTCGGCGATGCATCCCTCGAACGTATCGGTATAGCCGCGCAGACTAAAGGCGGGGATCATTTCATATTCATTGTAGTCCCACGCGCTGACGATCGTCACAAAAAGCAACGGCAGGAGAAAAAACAGCGCGAAAATCAACATCATCGGCGCGGCCTGCAGCCACGCAACGAAGGATCTGCGGTCTTCAACCATGGAAAGGCCGATCTCGGTCACAGCGAAGAAGGACTTGCCGCGCGCTTTGGCCCGGCAAGTCCCGAGATGGCATCAAGCGGCGATGAATTCATTCCATTTGCGTACCATGTAATCGTTCTCGTCCATGACAGCGTTCCAGCAGGCGACGGCGCCCATGCGGTCGTCATAGGAGCCGCCGTCACGCTTGGCGCCGGCTTTCTCGAGGACGGTGCCGTCTGGTGCCTTGATGTCGCCGACAGCTGGCTTGCCTTCCATCCAGTAGCCCCATTCGTCAGGCGTCATGTTGGCCTTGGCGGTGGAAAGGACGGCGGAATAATAGCCCTGGCGATTGAGATAAGCGCCAGCCCAGCCCGAGAGATACCAGTTTACGAATTCATAGGCCCAGTCGAGTTTCGGTCCTGAAACCGCCTTCGACACGCAGAACCCCGACGCCCACGAGCGATA
>Ga0137403_10003560_pt1 | contig 18666 bp, 19 predicted proteins | sample CZOMad2_1_16fung_FD_122057 | JGI IMG/M metagenome (GOLD analysis project Ga0137403, IMG submission 122057) | Vadose zone soil fungal communities from Angelo Coast Range Reserve, California, USA - CZOMad2_1_16fungal (Hybrid Assembly) | ecosystem: Environmental > Terrestrial > Soil > Vadose zone...
GTACGGAGAACGCGCCGTGGCGCAGCAACAGCCGCTGACGGCAAACCTGTTTCAAGAGACTTGGTGGATCAACGGAACTCCTCCTCCTCACTCGTTCGGGAGAGGACGAATGCACGTCGAAATCTCCAAGAGTGACGGCCGGATCCTGGCGTTGAGCTTCGGCGGGCGCCACGAAAGTTCAATGTGACGACGGAGGCACGTATCGCGCTCGCTCGCTAAACCACGCCCCGATCATCATACCTGATCACCGGCATCCGCTCCTCCCTTCCCTCCCGCAGCCCCATCGCCGAATTCGGGACAGTGCACTAAATTGCGAGTCTAGCCTCGCCAAGTCGCGCGCTACCCCAACTCGGCTACACGGGCTCCCATTCGATGAGCCTTTCCTTTGCCGGCAATGGCAGCACCGCCACGTATGCGCCGGTGGCCAAGACGAACCTCCTGAATTCCGGGAGGTCGGCCCGTGATGCGCACCAACGATTGCCTCGACCGATTGCTCTAAGTACGGCAGTCGGCTCGTAGTACGTCGTGCAGTGGAGTTGGCTGATGGCGTCGTCGCCTTCCGCGCCGGCAATGATGAACTGGCGCGTGATGTCGAATTCGAAGTGCTCGCCCTTGCCGCAGTCGTAAACGCCGAACTGAAACAGCAGCATGTCGGCATCGCCGTCCAATGCCAAGTCGGAGGCGGGAGCGGCGACGTAGAAGTCGAGTGCAGCTTCGACGATCTGATCAAGCTTTGCAGTCTTAGCATCGATACCGCGACCGGCAAGAAACTGACGGAGCGCTGAAGCCGACTCGGACGGTATCATGGCCAACACCCGGAGCTATGGTCTTGGAAAGCAGCCTCGAACGATCGAGGATACTAAACAATCCCCCGATCATCATACCTGATCACCGGCATCCGCTCCTCCCTCCCCTCCCGCAGCCCCATCGCCAGATAGCGGAACGCATCCGCCCCGTGGCTCGCCCAGTCGTGCAGCGGGCGCTCGCGGAAGGCCTGGCGGCGCGGGTCCCATTCGCAGCGGTAGTGGCGCAGCGCCTCCAGCCCGCGCGCGCACTTCCCGGCGTCGAACCAGCAGCGCGCCAGCAGCAGGCGGGCGGCACTGATGCCGTCGTCGAGCTTGTGGTTCGCCAGCACGCGCGGGCGGAAGCCGAGGGCGGTCAGCGTCTCCACCCGGGTCTTGCCGCTGCCGAGCTCCTGCACGCGGGCGTCGTGCGGCAGGATGTGCTCGCCATAGACGTACCCCTTCCGCTGCAACTCCCGCGCGTAATGGTCGAGGCCGACGCCGGAGTTCTCGTAGTAGTCGATCAGCCGGATCTCGCGCCCCGCCAGCTGGTAGAACCAGATCGCCGTGGCGTCGCCGATGCCGAGGTTCCAGGCCGTATGCACCGGCAGTCGTGGCTCCGGCGCCACGCTAGCGATGCGGCCGGCAGCCTCGGCGGCGGCGATCTCCGCGGCGTAATAGGCGCCGCGGATGGCGGCGTCGAACGAGCATTCGAACTCCTGCGCATATTCCGAGGCGCTCATGGCGCCCTTCGCCGCCGCCAGCTCGGCCGCCGGCAGCACGCCGGTCTGGCTCGCCCGGAAGAGCGCCGCCCGCCAGTCCGGCGCCGCCTTCGCCTGCTCGTAGAGCCGCCAGAAGGAATTCCGTCCCATGGGCGTGCCGATGAAGATGGCCCAGCCGGCGCGGTCGGCGAGCGCCGGCCTGATCACCTCGCCCCACACCCGCGGGTCCATCTGCGCGTATTCGTCGAGCACGACGCCGTCGAGATAGAGGCCGCGCAAGCTGTCGGGATCGTCGCTGCCGTAGAGGCTGATGCGCGCCCCGTTCGGCAGGTCGCAGCGCAGCTCGGTCTCGTGGAAGCTGGCGCCCTCGATCCCCCGCCCGAAATGCTTCAGGTAGTCCCACACGATCGCCTTGGCCTGCCGGTAGAACGGCGCCACATAGGCGAAGCGCGGCGCCCGCCGGGTCATCTGGCTGGCACTGCGCAGGAGCTGCATCACCGCGAACACCGTCTTCCCGAACCGCCGATGCGCCACCACCACCTTGAAGCGCGCGCCATCGCCATGGAGATCCGCCTGCCCCGCCCGCGCCCGATACGCGAACGGCGCGCCCCACAGAAGGTCCTGCCCCTTGTGCCGCGGCACCCTTTCCGCCGTCATCAACCCGCGGTTCGGCCGCGGCCGCCGCCCCCGTTTGGCGTCCGTCATGGTCGGTCTCCGTTCTCAAGAAAATGATTCACGCGGAGGCGCGGAGCCGCGGAGAACGACCGGGCGTTCGCGATCCGCCGCAGTCCGTCGCCGATCAGTCTGCCGACGGGACGCTCGGCGCCAGCTACTTTTCAGCTGTCACCCCGGCGAAAGCCGGGGCCCATAAACACCGATGTTGCCGCCGAGCGACGCTGCCAGCTGCACTCTCGAGTACCACCAGCACGTTCCGAGCGTATGGATACCGGCTTTCGCCGGTATGACAGCGAAAGGGTATGGGGCCTTATGTTGGCGCCTACGGGCGAAAATCGGCATGACAATCGAGGGAATGATGAAATGAAGCGATCATCCCCCACGTCCGAGCCGCCTCCCACCCCTCCGCGTCTCCGCGCCTCCGCGTGCCAAACCCTTGCTGCCCGCGACGAATTCATTCCCGGTGTCACCCCGGCATGAAATCCCCGCCGCCGTGAAATCGGCTTTACGGGAAATGGCCGCTCCGCTTGAATCGAATTGCAGTCCGTTCAGCGTTTGGAGGCAGAGGTGGCGAACCCCGTCGACGATATCTACTCGGAGTCCGAGAATATCGACGTCGACACCCTCAAGAATCTAGGGCCGTTGCGGCCGTTGGCGGGCATTTGGGAAGGCAGCAAGAGCCTCGACGTCAATCCCAAGGCGGAAGGTCCCCTGCGACAGCTCTATGTCGAGCGCATCGAGCTCCAGCCGATCGACCCGCAATCCAACGGCCCCCAGCTCTTCTACGGTCTGCGTTATCATACCCACGTGGTGAAGCCGGGCGAGATCGAGACCTATCACGACCAGGTCGGCTACTGGCTGTGGGAACCGGCCACGAAGACGGTCATTCTCTCGCTCGCGATTCCGCGCGCGCAAGTCGCCTTGGCCGCCGGCCACGCCGAAGCGGACGCGACCGCCTTCGAAGTAAGCGCGGTGCGCGGCAAGACCGATTATGGAATCTGCTCCACGCCCTTCCTCGAGCAGGCATTCCGCACCGATTCGTTCCGGATGAAAGTCACGATCCATCCGGATGGAACCTGGAGCTATTTCGAGGACACGGTGCTGATGCTGCGCGGGACCGAACCCTTCCATCACACGGATCAGAATAGGTTGAGCAAGATCGGCGAACCCACGCCCAACCCGCTCGCCCGCTGACGGCCATTTGCGTTCCGGCGCGACGATTGGCATCGTTGCATCCGCGGCGAAGGAGTCGCGCGTCTATGGGGAAGGAGGTCGGATCATGGTCAGCGTCATCGCCTTCCTGTGCGCCCTGGCGCTCAGCCCGTCCGAGTGCAGCCGCGCCACCGCCATCGACATCATCGCCCTGCCGCCGGCGCCCGACCGCGAGTCCTGCCTCCGCATCGCCCAGACGACGCTCGCCGAACTGGCCATCCGCGCCGATGCCGAGCATCGTTGGATCGTCAAATGCGGCAGCGGCAATCAGGGCATGGGTCCGGTCGGCTGAAACGAAAAAAGGGCCGCCGGCCCCAGCCGCACGACCCCATACCATCATTTCCGCAGTTTAGCCTTTTGTGCCGTACCTGTCAATGCAAAACAGGTAAGATCGCGCTATCACCCTCACCCTAACCCTCTCCCGCTTCGCGGTAGAGGGAACACCAACGGAGCATCTGCACGGCCGTGTCCCCTCTACCGCGAAGCGGGAGAGGGTTAGGGTGAGGGCGTTGTACTCGGTCTACCTAACTTCTCTATCATGCGTATACGCTCTATATGCATTTTCCGCTTGTGTTCCTCCTTTGTTCAACGTACACTGCTCCCTTCCCCGTCCCCGAAAGGAGCACGCCATGACATCAGAACAACTGCTCGCCGCCGACCAGGAGGCCGCCGACGACGCGCTCGAAGCCGGGCCGGAGGCGATCATGGCCGGCGCCGCCGATTCCGAGGCCGGCCCGGCCGTGCTGGCCGATCTCCTCGCCCACGAGCTCGCCGCCAGCCACCGGCTGATGCTGCGTCTCGCTGCCGCCGCCGATGCCGTGCTCGATTGGGGCGCCGACGAACCCGCCGCCGCCGAGCGCAGCGCGGCCGAGCTGGCCGCCGGCCGCCTCGCCGCCGCCGCCAGCCGTCTCATGGAGCAGCTGCGCCAGGGCCTGGTCGCGCTGCGCCGCTTCCGTCCGGAGTCCGATCAGGACGGCGTCTGGATCGCCCTCAGCTGGCTCGACGGCCGCTGCTCCCAGGAGGAACTGGAGCGGCGCGCCGCCGCGGCCAAGGCAGCGAAGGCGGCCAACGACCCGGCGCCCGCGAGCCCCGCCCTCAGCCAGCGCGCCCAACTCGCCCGCGCGCTCGCCGCGGAAGAAGCGGCCGAGCTGGCCGCCGCCGCCCGCGCCGGCACCCAGGCCGATGCCGCGGCCGACGAGCGCGCCGGCGCCGGCTTCCTCGCCCGCCTCTTCGCCCACGAGCTCGGGACCAGCCACGCCCTGATGATGCGGCTCACCGGCAGCGCCCACGCCGCCCTCGATCGCGCCACCGCCGCCGCTGCCGAACCGAGAGCAGCGCTCGGCCTCGCCGCCATCGCCGCCCGTCTCGGCGACCGCTTCCGCCGCGGCCTGCTCACCCTGGCGTCCCTCGCCGCCGGCTCCGACGGCAAGCCCCGCCGGGTCACCGGCCTGGTCTGGGGCGGCCCCGAAGCCACCCCCACCGCTGGGCATGGGGTCGATCGTTCAGATTTGGTGCCGGCGGCCGGATGATGATTCTTGTAGGGGCGACCGGCAGGTCGCCCGCCCATCCACCGCACCGATCCCGATGCCTCGACCCGCCGCGGGCGACCTGCCGGTCGCCCCTACAGGGATGGACCGACTACCGACGCCTACGCCGCCGTCAGCACGACCTGCGCGATCCGCTCGGCATCCTCGGGCTTGATCTCCCGGATATTGGAATCGCGCATGGACTTGTTCTCCGGCGCCATGGTCGCCACCGCCAGCCGCTTCACGTCGGCCGCACCGAGCCCATCCTTGGCCAGCGACACCGCCAGCCCGACCGACCGCACGAACGCGTCATACGCCGGCCCCAGATCGGCCACGACGTCGGCCTCCTTGCGCCCCTCGGCCCGCACCCCCATGGCCTGCGCCACCAGCGCATGCCGGGCCGGACTCACCTCGGCATTCCAGGCGATGGCCGCCCTGAGGCAGAGGCCCACGGCCCGCCCATGATGCACATGCCCGATGGCGCCGAGCGCATGTCCCATGGCATGGGCGATGCCGGTCCCCGCATTGTCGATGGCCATGCCGGCCGCCGCCGCCGCGATCTGCACCGCCCCGCGCGCATCGAGATCGTCCGGCGCCTCCACCGCCCGCTTCAGGTTCCCCACGATCAGCCGGATCGCCTGATAGCTGATGGCGTCGTTCAAGAGGTTGGCGCGCCGGATCGTGCAGGCCTCGATGGCATGCACGAGCGCATCGACTCCCGTCGCCGCCGTCAGATGCGCCGGCAATCCCACCGTCAGCCTAGGGTCGAGCAGCGCCAGGTCGGCCCGCAGCTCGTCGCCCCAGGCCCACATCTTCTCGTCCTTGCCGTTGGTGAAGACCGAAACCCGCGTGGTCTCCGAGCCGGTGCCCGCCGTCGTGGGAATGCAGATCTTCTTGAGCCCGTTCTGGGGCAGCGGATTCTTCGCCAGCTCATAGTGATCCGCCGGCTTGTCCGTCCGTGCGATGGCCGCCGCGAACTTCGACACATCCATGGTCGAGCCGCCGCCCACACCCACCACGCAGACGGCGCCGAGCGTGCGCGCCTTGGCCGCCGCCCCATCCACCTGGGCGCCCAGGGGATCGCTGCGCACATCGGTGAACAGCCCGACCTTATGCCCCGCCTTCTTCAGGATGCCCTCGATCCGTTCGGCGATCCTGGGCAGCCCGGGATCGGCCACCAGCAGCACGCTGGCGCCCGCGCCCGCGATGCCCGTCACGTCGGCGCCGAGCTTCTCGACGCGATCGACGCCGAACACCAGGCGGGTCGTCGGGCTCAGGGAAAAGCTGGGAATGGTCATGACTTGCCTCCGGCCAATGCGCCGCGCCGTGTATCAGCGGGTGCGCCGGAAGACAAGGGACAGGGCCGCGCAGCCCGTCCCGATCGGATCAGCGGATCGGCGGAAAAGCGGCGTGGCGGCGGCGGTCGCGATTGTTCATCGCGCACGCGCCGCCGCCAGCAGCCCCCGAGACGTAGTCCCCCTCAGGAAGTCTCAGGCAGCAGTCGGCGTAATGGTCTCGGCCAGGTTGCGGGAGGAGTAGTCGATGCTGTTGGCCCAGAAGCGCTCGATCCGGCGCAGCAGGATGTTGGCGCCGTGGAGCTCTTCGATGGTGATGATGCCGGTGGAGAGCGTCTGCGAATGACGCTCGAACATCGTATGCATGCGCTCGCAGACGTCGAGGCCCTTCTGCGACAGGCGGACGTTCACGGCCCGGCGGTCATGCAGCGAACGCTCCTGGATGAGGTAGCCGTTCTCCACCATCTTCTTCACGTTGTAGGAGACGTTGGAGCCGAGGTAATAGCCCCGGTTGGTCAACTCGCCGACCGTCAGCTCGTCGGCGCCAATGTTGAAAAGAATAAGCGCTTGAACGTTGTTCAAATCGCGGATGCCCAGGTGATCGAGGTCGGCGCGAATGACTTCGAGGCATTCCCGGTGCAGCCGTTCCACCAACGCGATGGTCTCAAGATAGTCCTTTTTCACAGCAGAACTCCCGCTGAAAGCGATGCAATTTAGTCACGTTAACCTCTGTATTCTTAATTTTCCGTTGACGGTGGTAAGAATTTTTCCGTCCCGCCATCGGAATTTCCCTGAGAGAGCTTGATTATGCTGGAAAAATCGAGGTTTCCGTGACCGCTGCCGACGAACTTATGGTAAAGGCCGGCCGCCGCACGACCGAGCGCGACGGTGGCCCCGGCCGACTCGGCGGCCGCTTCCGCCAGCCGGAGGTCCTTCAGCATCATCGCCGCCGTGAAGCCGGGCCGATAGTCGCGGTTGGCCGGGGAGGTCGGCACCGGCCCGGGCACCGGACAATAGGAGGTCATCGACCAGCACTGGCCGGACGACTTGCTGCTGATGTCGAACAATGTCTGCGCCGGCAGCCCGAGCCGTTCGGCCAGAGCGAACGCCTCGCATACGCCGATCATGGAAATGCCGAGGATCAGGTTGTTGCAGATCTTCGCCGCCTGCCCATTGCCCGGCCCGCCGGCATGGATCACCGCCTTGCCCATCTTCTCGAGGATGGGCCGCGCGGCGGCGAAGGCCGTGCCGCTCCCGCCGACCATAAAGGTGAGCGTTGCCGCCTCCGCGCCAGCCACGCCGCCGGACACCGGCGCATCCAGCATGTCGAAGCCGGCCGCGGCGGCGGCGGCATGGACCGCCCGGGCCGTCTCGACATCGATGGTCGAACTGTCGATGAGAAGCGTTCCCTGCCTGGCCCGCCCGATGATGCCGTCGCGCCCGAGATACACCTCCCGCACCTGCTCGCCCGCCGGCAGCATCGTGATGACCGCGGCGGCTCCGGCCACGAGCGCGCCGAGATCGGCCGCAGCCATCGCACCGGCCGCCACCGCCTTCGCCACCGCGGGCGCCTGGGTATCGAAGGCGCACACGTCGTGGCCGGCGGCGACCAGATTGCGCACCATCGGCAGGCCCATGTTTCCTAGTCCGATAAATCCGATCCTCGCCATGTCACGCCCTCGTCTTCTAAGGTTCTGCCGCGAGCTCGAGGTCGGGCCCGTTCGCAGGCTCGAAATAGCGCCCGACCAGCCCTTCGGATACGCCCGCCAGCGTCGGCGGCTGCCAGCGCGGCGCCTGATCCTTGTCGATCACCGCCGCGCGCACGCCTTCATGGAAGTCGTCCATCGCAACCATGTGCAGGGCCAAGGCGAATTCCATGCGCATGGCCGCCGCGAAATCGCTCAACCCGGCGCCAAGACGCAGCTGACGCAAGGTCACCTTGAGACTCGTCGGCGACTTGCGCCGAAGAACGGCTATCGTCTCGTCGGTCCAATGAGTCTTCTCGAGCGCGAGCCGCGACAGGATCTCCTCGATCGTGTCGCCGGCAAAGCAGCGATCGATCGCCTCACGATGACGAGCCAGCGGCGGCGCTCCCGCATCTCCCGCCACGCGATCGAGCAAAGCGGTGACGACGACGCCAGGATCGCCCGTCCAGGACGCCTGTTCCAGCGCTCCTTCGACTCGCGCAAGATCACCGCTCGCCATGGAGTGCGTCGCCAGACCGCAATAGAGCATGTCGGCGGCGCCGATGCTGGTGCCCGTCAATCCCAGATAGGTGCCGAGTTGGCCGGGGCAGCGCGGCAGGAACCAGCTGCCGCCGACATCCGGAAAGAAGCCGATGCCCGTCTCCGGCATGGCGAACTGGCAGCGCTCGGTGACGACGCGATGCGATCCGTGCACCGACAGCCCGACCCCGCCGCCCATGACGATGCCATCGATCAGCGCGATGTAGGGTTTGCGGCAGGTCTTGATGCGGTGATTGAGGCGATACTCCGTCCGATAGAAATCCCGGACGTACGGATCGTGTCTCTTGCTTGCATCGTGGAGCGCTCGGATATCGCCGCCGGCGCAGAACGCCCGCCCGCCCGCGCTGCGGATGACGATCGCGGCGACATCGTCATCCCCGGCCCACGCCGCCAGCCGGTCGTCGAGCGCCACCGCCATTTCCAGCGTCAGCGCGTTGAGCGCCCGCGGCCGGTCGAGTGTGACGATGGCGAGCGGGCCGTGTCGGTCGAAGCGGATGTCCATGGTCGTTCCGTCATATCGCGGATCGATTCCTACTTGACAAGGGTACTCCTGATCCTCTCAATGGGCGCGCGCCGATTTGAGATACAGCTTGCGGGCGCGTTACAAATGCAGCTAAAGCGTTGGGACGAACCGCCCAGCCGAAGCTGCGGCGGTTTTTTGTTCGCAAGCTCACTGATCGGACTGGTCCGTTGCGGCTCCACGCCGAGCGGACCCGCGGCAATTTGATGGGGCAGCTTGCGCCGCGACACCAAACGCTAAAGCGCCACGGATCTGTGGGCCCCACCACCGCTTGCGAGGAGGCCCTATCGATGGCCAAGAACTTCAAGGACGATTTCATCGCGATACAGACGAACCTGCGCGACAATCCGGGCGCGGCGACCGCTGTGTTCGACGCCAACACGCGCCAGCTCGATGGCTTGTTGAGCGAAGCCGACATCCGCGACTTCAAGATCAGGATCGATGAGCCGGCGACTCTCGGCGGCACCGATCGGGGGCCCAACCCCGTCGAGCTCGTGCTCGCCGCCCTCGGCGCCTGCCAGGAGATCACCTACCGGCTTTACGCCGATGCCCTGGGCATACCCGTGAACAGCATTTCCGTGACGCTCGCGGGCCGGCTCGATCTGCGCGGATTCTTTGCCGCCGACGAGGGTGTTCGGCCCGGCTTCAAGGATATCCATGCCAAGGTGACGATCGACAGTCCGGCGAGCGCCGACGACATCGAGCGACTCAAGGCAACCGTCGATCGCCATTGCCCCGTGCTCGATATCTTGCGGAATGTCACGCCCGTGAAGACTGAGTACGCGTTGCCGCGCGAACGCGCCAAGACCGCGGCGTGATCACGACGCTCGCGAAACGCAGACAGCAGAGAGATTCGATGACGACCGACAGCAGACATCCCGAAACCCTGGTCCTGCATGGCGGCACCTACCGCAGCGACAAGACCACCGGCGCCGTGGCCGTGCCGATCTATCAGACGACCTCCTACCAGTTCGAGCATTCGCAGCACGCCGCCAATCTGTTCGCGCTGAAGGAATTCGGCAACATCTACACGCGCATCATGAGTCCGACGAACGCCGTGCTCGAGGAGCGCATTGCCGCCCTCGAAGGCGGCGTCGCCGCGCTCGGCGTCGCCTCCGGCCAATCGGCGTCAGCCATGGCAATCCAGAACATCGCTCAGGTCGGCGACAACATCGTCAGCTCGACCGATCTCTACGGCGGCACCTGGAACCTCTTCAACAACACGTTGAAGACCCAGGGCATCGAGACACGCTTCGTCGATCCGGCCGACCCCGAGAACTTCCGCAAGGCAACCGACAAGAAGACGCGCGCCTACTACGCGGAGACGCTGCCGAATCCGAAGCTGCAGGTCTTCCCGATCAAGGAGGTCGCCGATATCGGCCGCTCGCTCGGCGTGCCCCTGATCATGGACAACACGGCCTGCCCGGTCCTCTGCAAGCCGTTCGAGCACGGCGCCGCCATCATCGTCTATTCGACGACCAAGTACATCGGCGGCCACGGCACCTCGATCGGCGGCGTGCTGGTGGACGGCGGCAACTTCGATTGGGAGAAGCACGCCGAGCGCTTCCCGCTGCTCAACCAGCCCGATCCCAGCTATCACGGCGCGGTGTGGACGCAGGCGGTGAAGCCGCTCGGCCCCATCGCCTACATCATCAAGGCGCGCGTCACCATCCAGCGCGACCTCGGCTATGCCATGAGCCCGTTCAACGCCTTCATGTTCATCCAGGGGCTCGAAACGCTCCCTCTGCGCATGCGCGAGCATTGCCGCAATACACAGTCCGTCGTCGACCATCTGAAGAAGCATCCGGCTGTCACCCGCGTCATCCACCCGAGCCAGCAGACCGGCGAGTTCGCGCGGCGCGCCAAAGCCTATTTGAAGGGAGGGCTTGGCGGCCTCCTCGGATTCGAGCTGAAGGGCGGCAAGGCGGCCGGTGCAAAGTTCATCGATGCCCTCAAGCTGTTCTACCACGTGGCCAACATCGGTGATGCGCGCAGCCTCGCCATCCATCCGGCGACGACGACGCATTCGCAGCTGTCGCCGGAGGAGCAACTGGCAACGGGCGTATCCGACAACTACGTGCGCCTGTCGGTCGGCATCGAGCATATCGACGACATCATCGCCGATCTCGACCAGGCCCTCGGCACCGCCACCGGCCAGAAGGCGGCCGCCGGGTAGCATTGCAAATCCGGCTCGTCAGGACCATCTCCGCCGCAGATCGGGATGAGGCGCGGCAGATTGCCGCCGGACATCATCTTGCGTGGACAAGCCCCGATTGGCATCATCGGGCAGTCCTGCAGCAGGAAGCTTGGTCGTGGCCCGCATCGCTTTCACCGCGAATCTACAACGGTATCTTGCTTGTCCAATTCAAGAAGCGCCGGGCGGCAGCGTCCGCGCCGTGCTCGATAGCGTGTTCGCGGCAAACCCGCGGCTGCGCTCCTATGTTCTCGACGACCAGGGCCGCCTGCGCCGACATGTGCATATCTATGTAAACGACGCGCGCATCTCCGATTCCATCCGACTGGCCGATCCCGTCGGCGACCGCGATGAAGTGTTCGTATTTCAAGCGCTGACCGGCGGCTGAGCGGAAGGAGGCGGATCATGAGCGATCGCCTGCTGATCGGCACGCGCAGGGGCCTCTTCGACATTCGACACGCCGCACAGGCGCTCGGCCATTTCGGCGTCAAGCTGCAGCGCTCGACCGAGGACGGCGACAGATGGACTCTGGTCGCCAGCCACCTGCCGCCGATCAACTGCGTCCGCTTCGGCTGACTTGCGCAGCCGCCGCTCCGGTCCTGCGGCCAATCACCAGCAGGAACAGCGAGCCGACGAGGAAGACGAGACTCACCCATAGCCAAGGGCTCGGGCGCTCGCCGTGCAGGAGCATCGCCCAAAAGACACCGGCGATGACCGTGATGAAATTCGCCTGCGAGACGAAGACCGGACCGGCCAGGCGCACGATCTCGAAGTAGAGATAACAGTCGATCGTCGTGATGGCCACCATGGCAAGGATCGCCCAATGGCCGGCCGTCCAGCCGCTGTGCAGAATCGCGCTGCCCCCGGTCGCCAGGAACAATGGCAGCATCAAGCCGAGCGCCACCAGAGCCTCACCGCAAGCGACCTGAAAGGAATCGAAGCCCGGTGGCCATCGCTTCGAGAGATAGACGTGGTAGCTGCTGTAGGAAACCGGCACGCCGAAGGCGAGAATCATGGCAGTGAGTGCGGCCGCGTCGATCCGGTCGACTTGCGGCACGATCAGAAACAGGACCGATACAAGTCCGAGTCCGATGCCAAGGACACGGATTGCGGACACGCGCTCGATGCCCACAAGGGCGGCGAGGCACAGCGTGATGATCGGCGAGGTCGAGGTGATCAGCGTCACAATATCGGCATCGATGCGGCCGGTGGCGAAGAGCGCGAGAAAGTAGGGCACGAGATAGCCGAGGAACGCGCAGACGAAATAGAATCGGATGGTGCGCGGGCGGAAAACCGGCAGCCGGCCGCGCGCGAGGCTGATGACGAGCAAGGCCAGGGCGACGCCGCAGATCGTCGCCGCGGCGATCCCGCTATAGGGGAGACCGGAGCGGGCGGCGAATTTCAGGATCGGGAAATGCAGGCCCCAGCTCGTGCCAAGAATGACAAGAAGTATGAGCGGGAGCAGAGTGGGCCGCCGCGTCGGCAGAACCAATGACGGCTCTTCGATCATGTCACGGTCACACGCGGTCGGTCATGGCCATGACGTCGATCTCTTTGACACAACTGGCGTTGGAGAGGCCGATCACGCATTTGACGATGGCAATGAGGTCCTGCGGCGGGATCATCGCGCGACTTTCATGCGGACTGGCAGAGACCGCGCCTCGCTCGACCGTGATCGTGCCGATGTTGCCGGGATTGACGCACGTGACGGCGATGCCGTCAGCGCGCAGATTCTCCCGGAGCGCGTGGGTGACGCCCCGCAGGCCGAACTTCGAGGCGGCATAGGCCACCTCGCGGCCGCTCGAATTGTCGAGGCCGGAAGTGGAGCCGATGAAGATGAGCTTCGCTCCCGCCGACTTGCGCAGATTGGGCAGCAATGCCCGGATGCAGGTAATCGCCGACGTCAGGTTGACTGCGATGATGCGCTCTGTTTCGTCGTCATCGACCTCTGTGAAGTCGTAGGAGTCGCGGAATGCGCTGCGTTCCCAGATTCCGGCGTTGTAGATGACAATATCGAGGGGCGTATCTCCCACGGCAGTAGCGACGACCGGACCTGCCGCGCGCGCAGAAAGATCGGCCTCGATCCAGACGCGTTGCACGCCGTCGCGGCCGTCCAGATCAGGCCGGCTACGGGAGACTATCCACACCGCGTCGCCGCGGACCGGGACGCCAAAACTCAAGGCCGCTCCAAGGCCCCGGCTGCCGCCGAAGATTAGTATGTTGGCCACGGCCCGCTTCAGTCTTCCAGCGCCACGAAGTCGAGAGCCTGATGCGCGGTACGCTTCGCGTGCTTGCGCTTCAGCGGCGCGTCGAAATAGCGTCTCACCGCCGCCATCACGATTTCCGCCGTGTCCACCGGCAGGTCGGCTTCGACCTCTTCCCGAGCGGCGAGGAAGGTCTTCGCGAGGTGCGCCGAGTGGATGTACTCGGGCTCGCCGTGGTCCATGAGGTGGGTCAGGCAGGCCTGCTCGAACGACCGACGATCGCGCGAGTGCCAGTCGTCAAGCGAGATTCCCTTGTCGACGAAGCCGCTGTTGCGGCCGACGAAACAGGCCATCTGCAGCAAGCCCTGCGGCCACAACTCCGGGAACTTCCGGCACTGCAGGCGGACGGCATTGCCGAACGTGATGCCATGGGTGAAGTCGAGCCAGTCGACGTTGTCCGCAACGCTGTTGTCCGTGCGCTCCTGGTGGCGCATGTCGTAGCGCAACAGGTTCATCGCGGACGCAGCGAGCAGAGTGCCGTACTGGTCTTCAGCCGAAGCGCGCTCCGCTTGCTGCGTGACAGCCGTCAACGTCGCATCGACCGAGCGGTCGAGGATGTCGGCGAACAGCGGCCGCGCGCTCGCCGACCTGCCGTTCGCCTCCGGCCAGGCCCGCAACGCCTTCGCATAACCCCGGAACTCCGGGATGAGATCCTCGCGCCGGGCGTTGACCAGCGCGCGGACGAGAGCCAGCAACAGCGGCGTTTCCACACGAGGACCGAGCCGGTCGATCAACCGACCGGTATGAACCACGTAGATCAGCGAGTGCCCGAAGTCGGCATAGTGATGGAGCGCCGCGGCCGTGAGCGCCCGCTCAAGTCCCGAAAAGTGCTGGCCGGCCGCGAGCGCACCGCGCAACAGCGCGATCGCCTTGGCCTCGTCCTGTGCTTCCATGGCCGTCGCAAACGCCGCCTCATCGTACGGCAGACTCTCCCGGCTGAACGGATAGACCGGCTCGCGCAGGCAATCCCAGGCCATATGTCCGATGGCTTCGACGAGACAGATGAGACGCGCCTCATTGTCCGCCGTATCGTCGTAGAGCGCGAGCCAGCCGGCCGCGGCCGGATACGCATGGGTCGTACCGAAGCGCAAGCGGTCATGCGACCACTCGATGGCGACCGCGACTGCCTCCACCGGATCGGCGTTCGCTTTCCGCAGCCGCACCAGTTCGCGGGCAATGCGATCGTATTCGTGATCGTCAAAGGCCGTCCGCAGGTTTTCAAGCGCCCGGACTCGACGTTTCTCCGGCGGCGGGTCTGCCAAATCGACCCACACGACGCCGTCGACGATCCGCGTCGGATAGGTGCGCAGACGGTCGCCCTGCAGCAGGTTGTCGCCGGTATGCAGGTCGAACTTCCAGCCGTGCCAGTTGCAGGTGAGCACGCAGGCCTCGTCGAGGGTTCCCTCGCGCAAGGGATAACCCTCATGCGGACAGCGGTTGTTGCAGGCGAAGATCGCATCGCCAGCCGCGAACAAGGCGATTTGCTTGCTCCCAAGCTTTGCCACGACCTTGCCGTCACGGCGCAGCCGTTCGAGCGGTATGGTGGAAATCCAGGTCATGGCATTCCCTCCCCTCGGCAACGGCGATTCGGAGCCGCCTCATTTAGCAACCGATTACTATCTAATTTGTCCGCCAAGATGGCAATATGTCAAGCGTCTAGTTTCTAAATCATCTTGACCGGCGGCAGACCATGCGCGACAGTGGCCTTCCATGTACGAGCACAACGCCGACAAGATCCTGTTCCTCCTGAAGACTCGTGGGCCGGCGACGGCCGCGGCATTGGCCAGGGCCTTGCGCATCACACCGATGGGCGTGCGCCAGCATCTGACCCGTCTCTCCGAGGCCAACTTGGTGACCCACGGCGACGAGCGGCGCGGGGTCGGCCGCCCCAAGCGCCATTGGCACCTGACGGAAAAGGCGGCATCGCACTTTCCCGATACCCACGCCCAGATGACCGTGGAGATCCTGGGCGCGGCGAAGGCCGTCTTTGGCGCACGCGGGCTCGATCGACTCATCCGGCAGCGCGAGCGGGTGACTCTCGCGCGCTACAAAGCGGCCATGCGGGGCGCTCGGAGCATTGCCGAACGCGCGCGTCGTCTGGCCGCATTGCGCAGCGAGGAAGGCTATATGGCGGAATGCATCGCCAAGCCCGACGGCGGCCTGCTGCTGGTCGAGAACCATTGCCCGGTCTGCGCGGCGGCGCAGACCTGCCAAGGCCTCTGCCGTTCGGAGCTCGAAATCTTCCGCACAGTGCTCAATGGTGCTGCGGTCGAGCGAACGGACCATATCCTTGCCGGTGCCAGACGCTGCGCCTACCGCATCGAACCGCGGCGCTCCGCCAACAAGCCGGGGGCCTAGATCGCGTCGTACGGCGGCGATTTCGCAACTGGACCATCGCAGTGTCTGCGGCCTAGAATTGGCCCCTTCAGCAGACGCATACCGACGAGAGATACCCCGGCCATGCCGACGAATCCCTCACGCAATGCCCGCCTCCTGCGCCCGCTTGAAGCGCCCAAGACCGATCTGCCCGGCGAGACATCGACATCGGCCGGACAGGCGCAATTTCCGCGCGTCCGCATGCGGCGCAATCGGAGCGACGAGTGGACGCGGCGGATGGTGGCCGAGAACCGCCTCGCGATCGATGACCTGATCTGGCCGGTCTTCGTGCACGATGCCGACGGGCGCGAGGATGTTCCATCCATGCCGGGCATCCAGCGCCTGTCGATCGCGGCGCTGGTCGATGAAGCCGCCGCCGCCGCGGAACTCGGCATTCCCGCGCTTGCCCTCTTTCCGGTCGTGCCCGTCACGCGTAAGAGCGAGATGGCGGAGGAATCGTGCAATCCCGACAACCTGTGCAATCGCGCCGTCCGTGCTGTCAGACAGGCGGTGCCGGACATAGGCATCATCTGCGACGTCGCCCTCGATCCCTACACCAGCCACGGCCATGACGGCGTGTTGCGCGAGGGCCGCATTCTCAACGACGAGACGGTGGCGATCCTCTGCAAGCAGGCCCTCGCGCAGGCGGCGGCCGGCGTCGATGTGGTGGCGCCGTCGGACATGATGGACGGTCGCGTCGGCCGGCTACGCGAGGCGCTCGATGCGGCCGGCCATGAGAATGTGCGCATTCTCGCCTACTCCGCGAAATATGCGTCGGCCTTCTACGGTCCGTTCCGCGATGCCGTCGGCTCGAAGAGCGCGCTCGGCAAAGGCGACAAGCGGACCTACCAGATGGATCCCGCCAACAGCGACGAGGCGCTCAGGGAATGCGCGCTCGACATCGCCGAGGGCGCCGACATGATCATGGTGAAGCCGGGAATGCCCTATCTCGACGTGCTCTGGCGGGTGAAGGAGGCGTTCAGCATGCCGACCTTCGTCTATCAGGTGAGCGGCGAGTACGCGATGCTGAAGGCGGCTGCCGGCAATGGCTGGCTCGACGGTGAACGGGCGATGATGGAGAGCCTGCTGGCGTTCAAGCGCGCCGGCGCCGACGGCATCCTCACCTACGCCGCCATCGACGCGGCGAAGCGGCTCAAGTCCGGCTGACCCCTGCCCCGCGCGTCGATCGTCGCTCGCATGTTCCGCGCGCCGGCGCTGCTGTGCCTCCTGCTGCTCGCCGCCTGTGCGGGTGACAAGAGCGACATCCGCGTCATCAATGCCAGCACGGCCGTCTACGAGGTGCCGTCGACGTCGAACGGCACCGTCGTCAAGCCGATCGCGCAGCATGACGGCCGCGGCTCCCTGATTCTCCACGGCGGAGGAACTTTTCGGCATGAGATCGCAGCCGACATCATCGCCCTCGCCGGTCCCGATCCGCGGCTTTGCCTGATCGACACGGCCGACAACGGCCAGGGCCAGATCTATCGCTTGTTCGATGATTTTCGGGGAGTCCGCCTCTCCGTCCTCAACCTGCAGCCGAGCGACACGGGGCGGCCCGATGTGGCGGCGGCGCTGCACGACTGTACCGGCTTCTTCTTCGGCGGCGGCGATCCGCAGCGGCTTGCGGAGACGTTTCGGCCGCATGGCCGCGATACGCCGGCGCTCGCCGCGATTCGCGAGCGCTTCGAGCGGCACGGCGCCGTGGTCGCCGGGTCGAGCGCGGGGGCCATGGTGGTGGGGCCCGTGACGCTGTGCGAGTGCGGCGCCAAGAGCAGCGTGCTCGCGGTCACCCGCGGCGAGCTGTTCAAGGCGCCGGGCTTCGACCTGCTGAGCGCGCCCGTTCTGATTGACGCCCACTTCTTCGCGCGCGGGCTGCTCGGCCGCCACATGTTCGCCCTGGCGCGCGACCGCATTCCCGTCGGCGTCGGGATCGACGAGGACACCGCCGTGCTCGTCCCCGGCGACGGCAGCCCCTGGGTCGTGCTCGCCGGCAAGTCGGTCGCCGTCGTTCGCATGCCGGCCGATGCGCGCATGGACAGCTTGCATCACTTCGGCATCAGCATTCTCTCGCCCGGCGACCATTTCGATCCGGCCACGAACGACATCCGCGTCGCGTCGCAGCGCCAGCGAATCTCACCTGACAGCATTCCTATAAATTGGCCGGCCACGCAGGGAATCAAGTACACGTTCGCGACGACGGCGGATACGGCCGACTACAGTGCGTCCGGCCCGGAGCGCATAGAGACGACTCTCAATCGCGTCGTCAGCGTCGACCCGCTCTAGCGGCCATCAGCCGGTCGAGGAAGCTTGCGATGCAGCGGTCGTGCCAGGGCACCGAGTTGCCGAAGCCGTGAAAGCCGACGTGACCGCCGCCCTTCGGCAGCAGGGGCGTGAGGCGTGGATTGGAATCCCAGTCGAAGGCGAGATAGGCGTTGGGCGGGATCCACGGATCGTTGCGCGCGTGGATGAGCAGAGTCGGCACGCGGATTTCGCCGAGCAGGCTCTTCGCGGAGCAGCGGGCGTAGTAGTCGTCTGCGTTGGCGAAGTCGTTGCGCGGCGCGACCACTCGGTCGTCGAACTCGTAGACGCTGGAGATGGTGTCGAGGCGGGCGCGTTCAAGATCGCTGAGCCGGGAATCGGGGGCGGTGATCTCCTCTTTCATGCGCGCCAGCAGGTGATCGTGATAGCGGCGGTTGCGGCGCTGCATGAGCCGCAGCTGGGTCGCCTTCAGGTCGATCGGCGCCGACACGCTGACGGCGCCGAGGAGCGGCGCGCGGCGGCCCTGCTCGCCCAGATATCTCAGCAGCATGTTGCCGCCGAGGGAGAAGCCGACGATGACGATGCCGTTGGCCGC
>Ga0137403_10003562_pt1 | contig 18663 bp, 13 predicted proteins | sample CZOMad2_1_16fung_FD_122057 | JGI IMG/M metagenome (GOLD analysis project Ga0137403, IMG submission 122057) | Vadose zone soil fungal communities from Angelo Coast Range Reserve, California, USA - CZOMad2_1_16fungal (Hybrid Assembly) | ecosystem: Environmental > Terrestrial > Soil > Vadose zone...
ATCGTTGCGACCTTGTGCGATTCATTCGGTCCGCAGCCGCCGATGACCGTCTCGGCCATCGGCTACGGCGCGGGCACGGCCGATCTTGAAGGCCAGCCCAACGTCCTCCGCATCATGGTCGGCGAGTCCGCCGAAAAGGCCGTCCCCGGATACGACGAAGAAATCTCGGTCATCGAAGCCAATCTCGATGACATGAACCCGCAAATCTACGGCTACTTCCTGGAACGCGCGTTGGCTGCAGGCGCGCTGGACGTTTACACCACGCCTGTGCAAATGAAAAAAAATCGCCCCGGCACGCTGCTAACGGTTCTCTGCAAACCGCAAGACGCCAACGGTCTCACATCGTTGATCTTCGCGGAGACAACGACGTTCGGCGTGCGCACGACAACCGCTCAACGGCGCATTCTCCCTCGAGAACACGTCAGTGTGAGCACAAGCTTCGGCGATGTTCGCATCAAGCTTTCGCGCGTAAACGGCCGCATTCTCCACGTATCGCCCGAATTCGACGACTGCCGTAAACTTGCAGTCGAAAAAAACGTGCCGCTACAACAGGTGATCAACGAGGCTCTCCGCCGGTACGAGGGAAAAACGGAACGCTGAAAAACAAAATGGCTCAAGGCAAACCAAAATACTACCTGACCACGCCGATCTACTACACCAACGGTCTCCCGCACATCGGCCACACCTACTCGACCATTGTGTGCGACGCCATCCGCCGCTACAAACGCATGCTCGGCTACGAAGTCATCCTCACCACTGGCACCGACGAACACGGCGTCAACGTAGAGCGCAGCGCGAAAAAAGCCGGCGTGCCCGAATCCGAATTCGTCGCCAAAATGGCCGCGGAATGGAAAGCGTTGTGGGATGAACTCGGGGTTCAGGGCGACGAATTCATTCGCACCACCGAAGTCCGCCACGCCCGCACCGTCCAATGGCTCTTCAAACTCTGCCGCGAAAACGGCTACATCTACCCCGGACACTACACCGGTCAATACTGCATTCACGACAACGCTTACGTAGACGTCAAGCCCGGCGAACCGTGTCCTGACTGCGGCCGTCCCACCGAAACGGTCACCGAAGCCAACTATTTCTTCAAACTCTCGGCGTTCCAGAACGTCCTGCTGGATTTCTACAAAAAGAACCCCAACTTCATTCAACCGGAAGCTCGCCGCAACGAAGTCCTGGCTTTCGTCGAAGGCGGCCTGCGCGATCTCAGCATTACCCGCACCGCCATACGTTGGGGCATCCCCGTTCCCGGCGAAGAACCCCACGTTTTCTACGTCTGGTTCGACGCGCTGACCGCGTATCTCAGCGCCGTCGGGGGTCCCGAATACGAACGCCGCGGTTTCTGGCCCGCCGATCTGCATCTGGTCGGCAAAGAAATCATCCGTTTCCACGCCGTCTACTGGCCCGCCTTCCTCATGGCCGCAGGCCTGCCGATCCCCAAACAAATCTGGGCCCACGGATGGCTCCTGATGGACAGCGCCAAAATGAGCAAGTCGCTCGGCAACGTGGTGAAGCCGCGCCCAATCGTTCACGTCCTGGGCTTCGACGCGCTGCGTTACTACTTATTGCGCGAAACCGTCTTCGGCCAAGACGGCAATTTCAGCTACGACGCCCTAGTGCAGCGCTACAACAGTGACCTGGCCAACGGCCTGGGCAATCTCGCCAGCCGCACCGCGGCCATGATCGCCAAAGATTGCGGCGGCAAAATTCCTAAGCCTGCGGCACTCCAGCCGCAAGACTCGGCGCTCGCCAAGCAAGCCCAGGAAACCATCGGCGAAGTATTGGAGCAGTACAACAATCTCGGCTTCTCAAAAGCGCTGGAGGAAATTTGGGCGGTGATTGCCGCAACCGACAAGTATCTGACCACCGAGCATCCGTGGACCCTAACCGACTCGGAAGCCGACCAACAGCGCCGCGCCACCATTCTGTGGACGACGGCCGAGGTTCTGCGCGTAGTAACCGCACTAACGCATCCGGTTCTTCCTGAAAGCACCACCAAGGTGTGGGCGTTGCTGGGGCAGTCCGAACCACTAGGCTTGGTCAATCTGGAAAGCCTGAGCTTCGGCGGACTAAAGCCCGGCACCACGCTAGGCAAGTCGCAAGCGCTCTTCCCACGCATCGACAAAGCGGAAGCCATAGAGAGGATGGAAATCATGGAGAAAGAAGAACAGCAGCACCCAGCGCCCTCAACAGCCCCAACGCCAGCCGCAGCACCGGCGGCGAGCCCGGCCGCAGCAGGCGCAGCCCCAGCGCCCGAGGGCGTGCAAAAAATCGGCATCGAAGACTTCGCCAAAGTAGAAATGCGCGTAGGCCAGGTGAAAACCGCCGAGCGCATCGTTGGTGCTGACAAACTCCTGAAGCTGGCGGTAGACATCGGTACCGAAGTCCGCCAAATCTGCGCCGGCATAGCCCAATATTACGAACCGGAATCGCTGATTGGCCGCAAGGTAGTAGTGGTGGTGAACCTCGCCCCCCGCAAACTACGCGGCGTCGAGTCCAACGGCATGATCGTAGCCGCCAGCGTAGGCCCCGAAGGCCGCCCCATCCTAGCCGGCTTCGCCGAAGACGTGGAAGTTGGGGCACGTCTGAAGTAGCACAGACACTCTTGCCTGTGCAGGTGTAAGCAGCGCCCATATGAGAACGAATTAGCAAGCCGCCGCCAAGCTAGTTGGATCACGAAGACTCAGGCAAGTGCCTGTGCCACAAAAACATGCAACTAATCGATTCTCACGCGCACATCGACTTCCCGCAGTTTGCGGATGACCGCGAGGCTATGTTCGATCGGGCTCGGGCTGCTGGAGTCGAGAACATCTTGGCGATCGGCACCGGTCCGGGCCCGGAAAAACTGGACGCGGCCATTCCTTTCGCCGAACAGCACGACTGGATCTACGCCAGCATTGGGGTGCATCCACACGAAGCAAAGCTGGTTACGCCTGAGCACCTCGATCGACTCACGCAACTGACGCAGCATCCGAAGGTCATCGCCTGGGGCGAAATCGGGCTGGACTATTTTTACGATCACTCGCCGCGCGATGTGCAGGACCGCGTTTTCCGAGATCAACTCGGCCTGGCGCACCAAGCCAAGCTGCCCATCATCATCCATTGCCGCGACGCTTGGCCTGACACCTTGCGAGTGCTCGAGGAAGCCTGGAAGCCGACGGGTCTCGGCGGCATCCTCCATTGCTTCACCAGCACCTTGGAAGATGCCGAGCGCGGTCTCGACATGGGTTTCCTGATTTCGTTTGCGGGGAATTCGACGTATCCGAAGGCTGCGAACCTTCGCGACGTGGCGAAGGCTTTGCCCTTGGAGAACATTCTGATTGAGACGGACTCTCCGTTCCTGGCGCCGCAAGGCTATCGCGGCAAGCGCAACGAGCCTGCCTATGTAGGCGAGGTAGCGAAGGCTATCGCGAGTGTGAGAAACTTAGCTCCAGACGACATTGCCATTGCGACGAGTGCGAACTTCCGGCGTTTCTTCAGGCTGGAAAAGGGCCTTGATGGAGCCTCGCAAGCCAACGCGCTCGACGCTCGCTCAGGTTAAATAGGTCGACGTCGGGTCGACTTAAATAGATTGACGTGTTGGCAGTCGCACAGGATACTGTGCGCTTCACACGCACAACGTTGTTCATGCAGGCCAGGAGGAAGGCCATCGCGCTGCTCACAGCCAGGGAGATTTTCGATCTCGTCAGAGATGACCTCGTGCTTGTGGAAGACGAGCTGACGCGACAAAGCGCCACCGCCTTTGAGCCTGTTTCCGAAATTACCACCTATCTTCTAGGTGGTGGCGGCAAGCGCCTTCGCCCCGCGCTCCTTCTGCTATCTGCCCGCTACGCTGGACATCGGGGCCCAAGCGCGATCAAGCTGGCCGCGGTCGTCGAACTCCTGCACAGCGCCACGCTGATCCACGACGACGTCATCGACAGCGCTGATACGCGGCGCGGTCGTCCTTCTGCTAACTCTCGCTGGGGAAATCACCGGAGTGTTCTGGCGGGGGACTGGCTGTATATGCAGTCGTTTCAAATGGCTTTGGAAGAGCGCAACTTCCGGATTCTGGACGTGCTGATCGACTTGACGCAGAAGATGGTTGAAGGCGAGTTGCTGCAACTGGCGAAAATTGGGCGGATGGACGTCACCGAGGACGATGCGCTGCAACTGGCGACCTACAAGACCGCGTGTCTGTTCAGTGGATGCGCAAGACTGGGTGCGGTTTTAGGTGGACTCGAGGGCGCCGACGAATTGGCTCTTGCCGAGTATGGCCGCTACGCTGGTTTGGCGTTCCAACTGGTCGACGATCTCCTTGATTTCACCGCCTCCGCGCAACAGCTCGGCAAGCCAGTCTTGAGCGACCTAAAGGAAGGTAAAGTTACGCTGCCGCTGATCTATGCGATGGAGAATGGCCATCGCGATGCCCGCGAACTGGTGGCGCGCATTTTGAAGGAAAAGGAATTCGATTCGGTGCGACCGGAAACGCTTGTGGCCTTAGTGCACGAATCCGGCGCGCTGGACCGGGTCCGCACTCTGGCCCACGACTACGCCCACCGCGCCAAAGCCAGCCTGGACGGCCGCAACGATTCCGAATACGCTCGCGCACTGCTGACACTCCCCGATTTTATTTTGGAGCGCGAGAATTAGAGCCGAGAATCGCGAGTCGGACGGACGCGCTAAAGCGCGCCCCTACATTAGAACGGTCCGCCATGCTGCCTTTCAAGCTTGTCTACCACGAACGGTACGATCTAAATCTCGGCGCGCACGTTTTCCCTTCGCAAAAATTCCGGTTGATCGCTGAGGAGCTCCTCGCCGAGAGCATCGCTACCAAGGATGACTTCCTTCGTCCTGAGCCGGCAAGCGACGAAGACATCCTCCGCGTGCACACCCCCGAGTGGGTCCGCAAGCTGAAAACTGGCACTCTAACTGCCAGCGATGTTATGAAACTGGAGATTCCCTATTCACGCGAACTCGTGGAAGCCGTGTGGCTGGCCGCAGGCGGAACGATTCTGGCGGCGCAGTCCGCGCTGCGCGACGGATTCGGCGCGAATCTTGGCGGCGGATTTCATCACGCGTATGCTGGCCATGGCGAAGGATTTTGCGCGATTCACGACGTCGCCGTTGCGATTCGGCGGCTGCAGGCCGACCACGCCATTGGCAAAGCAATGGTCATCGATACTGACGTGCATCACGGCAACGGCACGGCTTCGATTTTCCGCGACGATGAATCCGTCTTTACCATTTCCATTCACCAGGAAAATAATTATCCCGGGCACAAGCCGCCTTCCAATATCGACCTCAATATGTGGGACCGCGCCGACGACGAGGAATATCTCGGCGCGTTGATGCCGGCGGTGCAAAAAGCGCTCGATGAGTTTCGGCCCGATATGGTGTTTTACGTGGGAGGCGCTGATCCGTTTTGCGAAGACCAGCTTGGCGGGTTGTCGCTCACGAAAAAAGGGTTAGGCGAACGCGATCGCAGTGTGTTTGAAGAAGCTCGGCGCCGAGGTGTTCCGGTGGCGACGACTTTGGCCGGAGGTTACGCTCGCCGCGTGGAAGATACGGTGCGTATTCATCTGAACACGATGCTTGCCGCCCGCGATGTTGCTCTGGCGTTTCCCGCCGCGAACGCCGCTACAAGCTGATACACTCCCGGTCCTGAAATCTCCATCCGATTTTGTTTGGGCGCGCGAATGTTTTTTCGAAACTGTAAAGGGATCGGTGTGTTTGCGCTCGCGTTCTATGTCGCGGCGTTCGGCGCTGCTGCCTTTCCGTGGGCGCACGCGGCGGCGACGCCCGGCGGAAAGTTGAAGGTCTACATCTCCGTGGACATGGAGGGCGTCGCCGGCACCGTCACCGCCGACCAGTTGATGCCATCGGGGTTCGAATACGAAAGGTTCCGGCGCTTCATGACCAACGAGGCATTGGCGGCGGTACGAGCCGCGCAGCATGCGGGAGCGAGCGAAATCGTGGTGAGCGATTCACACGGCAACGGAGAGAATCTGTTGATCGAACTATTTCCGGCGGAGGTGAAGATCGTGCGGTCGTGGCCGCGGCACGGAGGCATGATGGCGGGACTCGACGCGAGCTTTGACGCGGCGTTGTTCGTCGGGTATCACGCTTCGACCACCAATCCGCGTGGCGTGCGGGCGCACACATTTTCCAGCGCACATCTAGCGAAGCTCGCCCTGAATGGCAATGCCGTTACCGAAGGCGAGTTCAACGCAGCCTATGCAGGCGCGTTGGGCGTGCCGGTCATTTTTGCTTCGGGTGATGATGTTGCGATGGCGGAACTGAAATCGCGGTTGGGAAATTTGGAAACGGTTGAGACGAAAAAGGCATTGGGATTTCACTCCGCGGAGACACTAACGCCGGAGGTGGCGGCCGATCGAATAGGAGTCGGGGTGAAGGCTGCGTTGGACCGGTTGCATGATTTCAAGCCTTACGTGGTGAAAGCACCGGTCACATTAGAGATTACGTTCAAGAATTACACACCAGCGGAGATGCTGAGCTATTTGCGGATTGTGGAGCGCGAGGATTCGCATACGGTGCGATTCGTGGGTAAGGATATGGCGGAAGCTTCAGATTTCGTCGATTTCATCGATACGTATAGCGCGGATATGACGCCTTAGTAGCACGGGCCCTCTCACCTGCGTCGGCCTCGCCCAGGCTACAACGACGAACTGCGGATACTTTGTGCCGGGGCTCGCGTGGGCACAGGCAAGAGTGCCTGTGCTACTTCAGACTGGCGGCGGATGAAGCAAGCGCTCGGCGAACTGCTGCGGTCAGCGATTGCTGGAAGGGTTCCTCGTCGCCGTAGCCTTCAGTGCGATAGGCGATTTTTCCGGCGCGGTCGATGATGACGACCGTCGGGAACGAATTGACGGCGAAGAGGCGGTCGAGTCCGTCGGCGAAAACCACGGTGGTTTGTGGTTTCACGTCTTTCACGTAGGGTGGGACCAGGGTTTCATCTTCATCGCAGTCGGCGGCCAGGAATAATACGTCGTGGTTTTGCTGGAAGTCGATGGCGACGCGATCGAAGGCCGGCTCGAGAGCGCGGCAAGGTCCGCACCACGTGGCCCAGAAATTTACCACGAGTACTTTTCCTTTTTCGATGGAGAGGGGAAAAGCAGAGCCATCGGGAATGCGGCGCAACGTAAAGTCGAAGGGTTCCTTAGCATTGGCATTTTTTGAGATGGTGGTCTTAGCAGGTGGCGGGGTCACTTCGTCATAGGTACGAAGGATGTACTCGCCGAGACCCGTGTCGGAGCCGTGGGCGAGCCGCCATACGTTGCCGAGCTTCTGGCGGATTTCGCGGCGATCAGCGGCGTTCTTTGACGCTTCCGGCAAGGCGAAAGCGCGAGCGTATTGTTGGATCGCGCGAGGCAGGTCTTTGTTCATCTCCGCGATCTCACCGAGTTTTTCGGCGGCTCCGGAACTGGGATCGAAGGCGTAGCTGTTCTCAAAGTCTTTCTGCGCTTTGGCGGTTTCATGGAGCTTCAGGAACAGGCGGCCGCGAAGAGCCAGGACGGTCATGCGGTCGCGATTTTTGCTGGCTACCCACTCTTCCTGAGAAATTTTGGGGGATTTCTCGTCGCTTCCGCGGTCGATGTAATCCAGAACGCGGGTGGAGTAACTGGTGGCGCGGCGGAGACCGGCTTCATCGGCGTTGCGCTCCAGTAGTTGAATCGCGAGCACGGTCATGGACATGTCGTCTGGTGTCAGCGCGACGATTCGTTCGGCGTAGTCGGCGGCGCGTGTGTTATCGCGGAGTTGCAGGGTGGCTTCGACGAGGGCGCGGTAAATTCTTACGCGTTGCGGAGCTACGGGATATTTTTTCAGGAAAGCTTCGAGATTGCGGACCAGGGCGGCGCGGTCGTTGCCGGCGTTGTCGATGGCTTGCTGTAGCTCATCGTCCGGCGATGGAGTTTTTTCTTGCGCGGAGTGTTTGTCGGCGGATTTTGGCGCGGGGGATTGCGCATTGCTTTGCGGACTCGAGGCATGGATTGCCGGGGCGAGGAGTAGCGCGGCGACGCACATGGTTGCAAGGTATTTACTTGCGGGCGGCATGGAGTTCTATTCTAAGCAAATTCACACGATCGTGCAGGCGTTGGCGTCCGCGAAATGCCCCCTTAGAATCGCAGGGTGCGGGACTAGGCATCCGCGCTCCAGGTGACGCCCAAGTCTCAGCCCTTCGTTTCCTTGCCCATCGGGAACAGGGTCGGCTTCTCGGGCGGAGTCGAGGCGATCTTCTCCAACTCCAGGTAGTGCTGCCGTAGCGGCTCGGGGACGTTCACCTTTGCTCCTTTCAGCATGCTGATCAGTTGCAGCGCGTTGACTACACCCTTGCCGAGGTAATGGTTGTTCGTTACGGCAAAAACCTTGCGCGTGTGCTCCGACTCGGTTTGGATGCGGTTGGCCCAAGGCTTAAGTTCTTCCGGGGAATAAAGATAGTTATAGCGCTCGTGAGGCGGGATCGTTGGATCGTCGCTGAACCAGGTGTCATAGCGGCGTCCGTGTAGCCGGATGTAGCCGATTGGAGTTGTGGATTTTTCGCCCGGCAAGGGCGACCTGCCGCCCAACGGCGCGGGCGACGTGGCATCGCTCGGCAACAGCGACCTGCCAATGATCGGTTGGTCGATGTTGCACAACGCGGCGTGATGTTCGCGGAGCAGCGCGAAGACTTCCGGATCGTCCCAGGAGGCGTGGCGCACCTCGACCGCCAGTGGATAATCGCCAAAGCGCTGGAGCAGCGCGATTAGATATGCGGTCGTTTCACTCGTGCGATGAAACGAAAAAGGGAACTGCAACAGGACCGCGCCTAATTTGCTGGCATTGCGCAAGACATCAAATCCGGCGCGAACAGCGCGCTCGTCCTCGGCGGAGGGAATACCCGTGGGACCAGACACCGTCCGGGTGAGTTTCGAAGAACCAGGACTGGCGAAATCCGTCGGCGTAGTTCCGGGCGCGCCAGGACCGGACTTGGACGGATCCGATGTGGACGGAAATGTGTCATGCGTGAATTTCTGCCACAGTTTGGCGGTGAACAAGAATCGGGGATTGGCCGCGACGCGCTCCAGCCACTGATGCGCGTGCCCTGGTTGCAGCGGCGAATAGAACGAAGTATTGATCTCAATGGTGTCGAAGAATTGCGCCAGATATGCGGCTTCGTGAAAGCCCTTAGGACGCGGCGACGGATACACGTAGCCGGACCAATCGGGATAAGACCACCCGGCAGGTCCAACACGAATCTCGTATCCCGGCGAGATGAGCGCGTTGCGCACATCGTGTTGAGTCGCATTGGTTTCGACGGCGCCCAGCGCGGATTTCGCGACAGCAGGTCGATTTGGGTCGTCGTCGGACATAAGCCGATGCGCAATGCTGCACACCGGGAGCAGAGTAGAGGCAGCGACATGACCATGTCAACGATCACAGCCACCGAGACCCGACCCTCCGCGCTGCTCAGCGAACTTTGCGTCTCGGCGGTTTAATTTTCTCTTATTCTTTGCGGATATCGTCGAAAGCTCCAACGCAACTCTCGATTGCCGCGAACGACGCCAGTTGCTATGCTGGCCTCACCATGCGGCGCAAGCAAGAATCTGCGTGGCCCACCCTTCCCACAAACCATCCTACAGGTGCATGCATGAAACTCTCGATCAGCTACAAGCATGTCGATGCGCACGAAGCCGTCGAAACGCAAGCGAGGCGAGCGATCGCAAAGCTCACCCGGCTGTTAAAGTGCTATGAGCCGGATTTAATTCAGTTGCACGGAGTTTTTTCCCAGAATCCCCACAAAGAAGAGCACTCGTTCTCGCTGAATTTATCGTTGCCCACGGGCGTGATGCATGCCACCGGCACCGGCGAAAACGTCCGCGCCGCATGCAAGCAAGCCTTTACCGAACTGGAGGCGCAGGTGAAGAAGCACCAATCTCGCCTGCGCCACGACCACGAATGGAAGCGCAAGCAGCGTCCCCGCGACAGCGTCCGCCTTGCCGAAACGTAACGATCACGCAACGGGCCTTGATGTAAAAAACGGGCGGTAGAAAATTGAAGAAAAAGAGAAGGCGGTACGATTGTTCCGCCTTCCTTGGTTGAACATCTGCCTAGCGTGCGTAGCCCCTCTTAAATTGAGATCAAGTAACGCAAGAGCGGGGCCCACGCGCAAAATCGTGAGGGATTTTTAGAAGGTAGTACGGGGGCGAGCAGGACACGATGCAACTGTTGTAGCGATAAGCGTTCGCGGGATTTGCGAAAGGCTCACTGGAAGAGGCATTTTTGTCCACCGCACTCGTCGCGACATTTGGATCAACGTCTGGAAACGGCTGGATATGCTTGCAGCCAAGCACAACCAATCGCTGCACGGCTTCGTGGCATGTGTTTGAGCAAGCGATGAACGATGCTAAGATTCAAAGGTTTAGCTGGCATGATCTACTCCACGGTCACGGGTCGACATGGGAGATGCTACGGATCAGAACGAATCGCCAGCGTGCCAACCGTTAGGGGCGTAGCTCAGTGGTAGAGCAGCGGCCTTTTAAGCCGAAGGTCGTGGGTTCGATCCCCACCGCCCCTACCATAATACTTTGTTACAGCGACCTACTTGCCAGAGGAGCTCCATGCCCGGAATGGCGGATCACCGGGCCAGAGCGGGCGCCGCAAATTCCATTTAGCTCACTCCTTCCACCTTTAGAAACAACGGAGCCGTCATAACGCTTCCGGGCGGAACGGCGTTACCGAAATGTTCGACTTCGATTGTTTCGATTTCCTGAATCTTCTGGGTGGTGCCGCAGCTGATCTGTCGCGGGCTGGCGTGCCGAAGTTGCGTCCTAAGTTTTCTCTGAGATTGAAGCGGAGTGAATTCTAGATTCTACAGCTCGTGTGTGTTGTCCGTATCACTCAGCAAGCGCAGGTCGGAAAGTTGGATGAGGTGTTCCAAATAGTGCGGCCGCCGAAGTCATTTTGATCGTGCGCGCCGACTTGAGTTCCACATCGGTCGGTTTTTCCTGCCTGAATCTCATATGGGAATTACCTGTGGGCGCGCGAGGCAATTCCACCACATCTGCAGAGAGAGAGTAGCGTTCGCAGCCGCGTGATTCGGTGAGGGTTCTGGCGGAAGCGCGGCTTCGCGAAGGCTGGCGCTTCCCAGCCGCTGCGACCCTGCCCATGTGGACAGCCGCGTGCAATTCAGAGTGGGCTCGGGGAAATCTCGGCCCGAGGATAAAAAGAGTTACGCACTTTCTAAATTTGATCGATGTAACCAGTGTTCGGGGTGGTTGGTCCGAATGTAGATGTAGGCAGCGCCAGCAATCGGGATCTAATCCGCAAGCGTTCGGAGATGGGTCGAAAATGAGACTTCAGCGCCGTAGCGTTCTTGCCGACAGGAAATGAGACTGCCACAGGAGGCGTTATGTATCGACGAATGCTAATTCTGTTGTGTGTTTGTAGCATAGGAATTCCGGCAATCGCTCAGGACCTATCGAGCATTCAAATTCACGGATTCGTCACGCAAGGTCTTCTCAACAGCAGCCACAATAATTTTTTCACGGCGAACACGACGAGTGGCAGCGTCCAGTGGACCGATGGCGCGATCAGCGTATCCGATTCCATTACCGATAAACTCCGCGTGGGAATTCAGCTGCATATGTACGAACTCGGACAATTGGGTGGCCCACACCTCGATGTGGACTGGGTATCGGGCGACTACCGCGTTAAACCGTGGCTGGGATTTCGCGCCGGCAAGGTCAAGACGCGCGTCGGTCTCTTCAACGATTCGCAGGATGTGGATGCCGTTCACCTGTGGGCGCTTCTGCCCGAATCGATGTACCAGACCGATAACAAAAGCTTCCTGCTCGCACACTTCGGATTTGACGTTTACGGGACCATGAACCTCGGGGAGAAAGGCGGAAAAGTTTTGTATACGGGATACGCCGGCTATCGGGATTTGGATTTGCACGGAGGATACATCAATACCCTTCGGCAAGCCCCACTTTTTTTGGACTTCCCAAGTGCTCCGAGCGGCAGTATCTACGGTGGCGATACCCGCTGGCAAGCTCCTCTAAGGGGACTCACCATCGGCATGAGCGCATCGGTTAGCAATCTGAACGGTACAGCACCCACCGGGGGAATCAGCGCGCCGGCTAGTCTGCTGCTCGCGTATTACGGGCAGTATGAAAAGGGAAAGTTTTACGCCGCCACTGAGTATCGAAAAAACCCCGTGGTAGGAACCATTCCAACTTCTTTTTTCACGGTGCCATTCAGTCTGGATGAACGCGCTTGGTATGTGATGACAAGCTACCGCCTCATCACGAAGCTCCAGGTGGGTACCTATTACAGCCACTACAATGACAAATCGAAAGACACCACGTTACCGGCCAACTACTCGAAGGACTGGACCCTCTCCAGCCGCTACGACTTCAACCAGTATTTCTATGCCAAAGTCGAGGGGCATTTCGTTCACGGAACGGCCCTCGACTTCTACACCGTCAACAACCCCGGTGGAAATAAAACCAATTCCAACCTGCTCGCGGTCAAGGCCGGTTTCACGTTTTAGCGGCACCTAGAGTCACGGGAGATGAGAACAATGAAAAGATCAATCGTAACTTTCCTGTTTTCTTGCCTCTTCCTCGGCTGTAGCTTCGCTAAAGCCCAGGAGGTCGTGGTGGTGGCGAACAAGTCCGTGAAGGCATCCGACGTGAGCGACGGCGATCTCAAAGACGTGTTCTCGGGAGATAAGTCCAGCTTGAAAGACGGCACTCACGTAGTCCCAGTTACTTTGAAAGGGGGGCCCGCTCATGAAGCCTTCCTCAGGAAGTATCTCGGGAAGAACGATGCGGCTTTCCGTGCCGCGTGGCGCAGCCTGGTGTTCACGGGCCAGGGTTCGATGCCCAAAACGTTCGACACGGATGCGGCTCTTGTGGAATACGTGGCCGCCACACCGGGCGCGATCGGGTATGCGAGCGCGAGCGTCGCGAATCACGAGGGCGTAAAAACACTGGCGGTCAAATGAACTGGTTCGCGAGTAAGGTGCCACGCCCATTCTGCGATAAACGAAACTGCCACCGGACGGGTTATCTACCGACGACTGCTCGTTTTGTTTTCGTTGAGGCGCTGAAGGTGAAATGAGGGCTTGCCATGCAAAGTTTAGGAATTAAGGCGAAGCTATGGCTGAGTATTGCGATTTTCGGCGCCGGATATGTCGCGCTGCTGGTGGTGCTGCAGTGGACGACTTCGAAGACGCAGGCCCACCTGACAACGGCATCTGCCTCGCTTTTCCCGGCGGCGCTCAGCAGTCAGGAAGCGGAGGCCGCGTTTCAGAAGGTGACCAAGCGCTATAGCGACGCCGTCCTACTGCAGGATAGAAAATCGCTTGCGGCCGCCGATCAGGACGCCGAGGCGATGGCCTCAGTGTTGCAGTCCGTGAGAGAAAAGACGGCCTTCAATCCGGAACGGCAGAAAGAGGCGGCTTCTCTCAGCGAAAAGTTTGAGGACATCCATGGACGCTCCAAATCGCTGTACTCGACGATGATCGAGCACCCCGAAAGCATGACCCCGCAGACGCAGCAGTCGATTGCCGCGCTAGCACAAGACAACAAGCAAATGGCTTCCTCACTCACCGATCTGCGCACTAAAGTGTCCAAAGATTTTCAAACGGAATTGGAAACGGTGACCGCTTGGTCCGACCGGCAACGAACCTTTGCGATGCTGGTGCTGTTGCTCGCCGCCGTGAGTGGCGGAGGGATTTCCGCTTACGTAATCGGGCGTCAAGTGGCGCTCCCGCTTAGCCAGTTTGTGGTGCGTCTGCGGGACATCGCGGAAGGCGAAGGTGATCTGACCAAGCGGCTGGAATTCACGAGCCAGGACGAAATTGGGCAGGCTGCAAAGTGGTTTAACTTGTTCATGGATAAACTGCAGAATGTCATCACCAATGTGGCCACGAATACCAAGGGAGTGGCAGCGTCGTCGCAGCGGATGAGCGTGGTGAGCCAGTCGTTGATCAGCAACGCGCAAGGCACGTCGACGCAAGCCGGCCAGGCTACGAACGCCGCACAACACGTCAATCAAAATCTTCATACGGTGGCCACCGGAACCCAGGAAATGACGACCAGTATCAAAGACATCGCCCGGAATGCATCGGAAGCGGCCAAAGTAGCCATGGATGCGGTGAAGATCGCGGAGCAAGCCAACGTCACAGTGAACAAACTGGGTGAATCAAGCGCGGAAATCAGCCAGTTCATCAAAGTGATTACATCGATCGCCCAGCAAACAAACCTGTTAGCGCTGAACGCTACGATTGAAGCGGCGCGGGCGGGCGAAGCCGGCAAGGGCTTCGCGGTGGTCGCGAACGAAGTGAAAGAATTGGCGATGCAGACGGCTAAAGCCACCGAAGATATCAGCCAAAGAATCCGAAATATTCAAGGGAATACCAAGGACGCGGTGCAGGCGATCGAGACGATTGGCACGGTGATTAACAAAGTCAGCCAGATCGCGGGCACCATCGCCGCGGCAGTGGAAGAACAAGATGCCACCACCAATGAAATGTCACGAAACGTAGCGGAGGCGGCGCGCGGCTCCGAGGAGATCACCAGGAATATAACCGGAGTGGCCGAGGCGGCCCAGAGCACCAGCCAGGGCGCGGACGAGTCTCAGCAATCGGTGAAAGAGTTGGCGCAAATGTCCACGCAGTTGCGCGAACTTGTTGCACAATTTAAATATTGAAGATTGTTTTTCACTGTAGCGTTCAAAAAAGTTACTTCTATCACGGTCGCTTTGACCCGCGTAATCGATCTGCGAAGCCCCGTTCCCAGCTAAACTCCGTATTGGAAGTGCCGGTCGACGAGCACTCTAGTTCCATCGTGCAAAGCGGTCAACCGAGCTAAACGCTTCAACACGACTATCCAAAAAAGCGGCGTTCGTGAGATATACTTTCCGTCGGCGGTGGTTCAAAAAGAGGTTCAGCGGTCGAGGAAACGTAAGCATCGGCAGGTGCAATGAGGACAGTCGTCGTTGAGCGGGCCGATTGCTTACGAGCGCGAACAAAACCTATGTTGTTATCGCACAACAGAGCTCTGGTCGCGGTGGACTTAGGCGCGCAAAGTTGCCGTGTATCTCTTCTACGCTTCCATCACGGCAATCCGCGAATCGATATCGTACATCGTTTTCGGAATGATCCGGTGGTTACGTCGAGCGGTATTCGGTGGGACATAGGAGCAATTCTGGACGGCGTTCAGACCGGGCTTCGTTTGTGCGCGGGCGTAGCGACGGAAGGAATCGCGGCGATCGGTGTTGATGGGTGGGCGGTTGATTACGTCCGGTTGGATGAGGACGGGAATCAGATCGCAAATCCATTCTGCTATCGCGACGAACGGACTATTCCTGCGGAGAAAGAAATCCACCAGATTCTTTCCCCCGGCAGGTTATATTCGTTGACCGGAATTCAACTGCTGAGGATAAATACGTTGTATCAGCTGTATGCGGATCATATGGCTGGTATCGATCCAGCGAAACGCTGGCTGAATCTCCCTGAATTCATCATGTATCGCCTCGGCGGAAGGTCCGTCGCGGAATACACCAACGCGACGCACACGCAACTGGTCGATTTAACGAGCCACCAATGGTGTGGAGAAATTTTTCAGTCCACGGGCTTAGACAAGTCGGCGGCGCCAGAAATTGTGCCAACTGGTACGGTCGTCGGTACTGTTCGGGGAGACCTCAGCGAACTGACTGCGTTTCGGGAGGCGCAACTGATCGTGCCGGCGTGTCACGATACCGCGTCGGCAATCGCGGCGATCCCTGCTTCCGGCGATGACTGGGCATTCATAAGCTCTGGAACCTGGTCCCTCGTTGGTGCGGTGCTGAACGCTCCCTGTGTTATCGAAGACGCGCAGCGAATGAATTTTACCAACCTCGGGGGAGTCGGGGGTACTTTCTGTTTCCTGAAAAACGTAAACGGAATGTGGTTGCTGCGTCAATGTATGGACGAGTGGGAATCGCGAGGGCTCTCGTGGACGCTGGATGATTTGCTGGAGCAAAGCGCGTTGCTGCCGGACCCGAAGGCGTTACTCGATGTCGATGAGGCGGAGTTACTGCTGCCGGGGAATATGGTCGGGAAGATTCATACGCAGTTAGACCGTGCAAAGGATGGGGCAGCGGTATCTTTAGACGACCTCGATCCAGCCAGTGTCGCCAACCTTATATTTCATAGCTTGGCGGCTCGGTATGCGGAGGTTCTTGCCTCCATCGAGCGCATCACCGGAAAGCAGTTGAGGCGATTGTTTATCGTCGGCGGTGGTAGCCGGAACCGGCTGCTGAACCGTTTGACGGGGGAGCGGACGGGGCTGGAAGTTATTACGGGAGCAACCGAGGGCACGACGATTGGAAATTTCGCGATACAGATGGCGGCGCTGGCGGGCGATTGGAACCATACCACCGGCGTGTCTGCCGTCTCAGTGGCGAAGGCCGTTGAGAAAATCACCACACGCTCGCTGGCCCTATCAGCGAAGCGGGAAACGTGATTGAGGCGATAGGCGTAGGCGCAATTTGGGGGCGACAGCCAGTTACCCTTAGCTACTGATCAGGGGGCACCGAGGGTTTCGACATTTTGGATGCAATGTCGTCATCGGCCTTTTCGTGGAGTTCGCGGACTTTGGCAAATTCGCGTTCGGCGTCCGGGGCCTTACCCATTGCCTGATAGAGGCGGCCGAGGCGGAAATGGGCGTCCGGCTGGGTCGGGTCGAGCTTAACCGCACGCTGGAGGGCTGCCAGCGCGTCAGGATAGCGTTTCTGTTGCATTAGGACGGCGCCCAGATCGACGTAGGCGAGGCGCAGGTCTTTTCTCTGCCGCACGGCCTTTTCGAGCAGGGGCAGTGCCTGGTCGAAGTTGTTCTCCTTCATCGCGATATCGCCAAGGTAGGCCAAGGCTTGGGCGTGGTTGGGATCCACGGCTAACTCATTTTGCAACGATGTCTTGGCTTCGTCGTAGTGGTTCGACTTCCATTGCAAATAGCCGAGGCCGAAGTTCACATCGGGCTCCTGCGGAGCGACCTTGGCGGCGGCTTGAAACTCGAGGATCGCTTCCGGAGTTCTGTTGAGGCCGTCCAAAGCTTCGCCCATGAGAATATGCGCGGATGCGGAATCCGGGTTTTGCTGAACGATTCGGCGAAATTCGTTTTCGGCGCAGGAATAGTCTTTGGCCAGCAAACAGCTTTGCGCCAAGACCTTACGCAGCTCGGTGCTGGCGGGATCCTGTTGTACGGCCGGCTTCAGGTACTCGGCGGCTTCCTTGAACTTCTTTGCGCCATAGCAGCTGAGCCCGAGTAGAGTGCGAGCTTGCACACTGGCGGGGTCGGCGGCCAGCGCGGCTGCGAGAGGCGCGATGGCTTCCTGGAAGTGCCCGCGCTTGAATTCCGCGATGCCCCAGTTGAGTTGGATGCCCGGGAGTTTGGGGTTGAGCGCGAATGCTTTTTTGTACGCGGAAATCGCTTCGGGATACTTTCCTTCTCTGGAAAGCACGACCGCGAGGCTTGCGTGGGCAGCAGCGTCTTGCGGGGCCTGTCGCACTGCCAGCCGCCAGTTCTTCTCGGCTTCGGCCAGCTTCACTTGTTCCTCGTGGCTGGGATTTACCGCGGGGCCAGGGCTCTGGGTGCTGGCCGGTATCTGGGTGAACAATGTGACCAGAACAAGGGCCAGCTTGAGATTCGAATAGCTCACAATGCGCTTTGGTCCATTTCGATGGCTTTAAACACTCAAGCAAGTCATACGGTCTAGCGGAAATAGTGTAGCCGCGATCGTATGCCAGCCTCAAAAAAAACGCGGCGGGAGTGATCCCGCCGCGTCCTCGACGTCAACTGCAAAGTTAAACTCGACCGGGGGCCGATGCGGCCCCCGGCGCTGCGATTTAGAAGTACAGCTTCAACCCGATTTGCATAATGCGCGGGTCGAAGGCAGAGGTGAACTGGCCGAAGTTGCCGGAACCGAAGTTGGTACTGGTTTGGTTGAACTGGGTGTGATTCCAAGTGTTGAACGTCTCGGCGCGGAACTCCAACCGGCTGCCGCGAGTTTCGCTGAAGACGAAGCTCTTGAACAGCGAGAGGTTCCAGTTGTCGCGGCCGGGGCCGCGCGCTGCGTTGTGACCCAAGTCGCCGAATGCACCAATGGCCGGATTCGCGAACGAAGCCGGATTGATGTACTGGATGACCTGCTGCCCAGTTGCGCTAACGGTCTGAGGATAGGAGATCTTGCTCAGGAGGTCCGGACGGTTGGTTGCGTTGGGCAAACCATTGCCGCTCTGGGCGCCGCTGAGGCCAATGTTGAGCGGAAGGCCGGATTCCAGCGTGACGATGCCGGAAACTTCCCATCCACCGATGGCGGTCCGAACCAAGCGGTTGTCGTTATGGCGGAAGAACGGGATGTCATAGATGAAGTTGACAACCGCGTTGTGCGTGCGGTCGAAGCCGCTCGGGCCGACGTCATACCTCCAGCCCAAGTAAGGGTTCGACACGTTTTGCAAATCCTGACCACCGCTGCCGCCATTGCTGCCGGCGGTGTTGCCGGTGCCCGGATCAATCGTCTTGGAGTAGGTGTAGAAGGCGCGGAGGAACAGATCCTTGCCGACCTGCGAGTTGATGTCCAATTGCAAGCCATTGTAATGGGAGTTGGCTTCATTGGTGGAAAGGCGGA
>Ga0137403_10003563_pt1 | contig 18662 bp, 18 predicted proteins | sample CZOMad2_1_16fung_FD_122057 | JGI IMG/M metagenome (GOLD analysis project Ga0137403, IMG submission 122057) | Vadose zone soil fungal communities from Angelo Coast Range Reserve, California, USA - CZOMad2_1_16fungal (Hybrid Assembly) | ecosystem: Environmental > Terrestrial > Soil > Vadose zone...
AGAGAGCGTGGTGGCGGTGGTGACGATCTTGTAGTAGTCGGCGGGGACGGCCAGCATTTTCTCGAGCGTTTTTTCCAGACCGCGAGTGTTGCGGAAATCGTGGAAGGAGAGAATCAGGCCGGCGCGGGTGCGCAAGCGAGCCACGGCTTCGGGCTTGCAGCGAACCCCGCTTTCCAGTTCCAGATCCAGAAGCTGACATCCGGCGGCGGCGGCCTTGCCAAGAATTTCCAGTTCTGCGGCCATCGAGCCCTTGAAGTTGCCACCATTCTCCGCGCGCCGGCAGGTGCCGATTGCGGTCACGTACTGGTGGGTTTCGAGGAAGCGCCGGATCTCGGGTAGGGCGGAGGCTGGCTGCTTCAAGTAGTCCAGGCGGAACTCAATAAAGGGGTTGTCCCTCGCCATGGCCTCCGCGGTACTGAGCATGTCGTCGGCGGAGTCGCTTGCAAGCGCAAGACAGACTTTAGGCAAGCGGAGAGGCAAAAAACGAGGCACGAAGCTGTGGGAAAGAGCCAAAGGCATTGTCTTGGAACGGCGCGATATTACAGGGGTGTAAGCACAGATGCAACAAGGGATTAACGAAGCGCTCGCGAAACACTTTGGGAGCAGGGCGCCTGACACCCTCGTAACCTTGACCCGCCCCCTCCGGCTTGTTACCTTCCGGCTGTAACCCTTGTCCTCAGAAAGAGATAGGTTGGAGCTGCCGGTCAGTCCGGCCGCTTTCAACCCGGAGGTAACATGAAGAAAACAGGATTGTTATTGCTGCTGCTGGCGACGGCGGCGGTAGCCCAGCAGGCTAGCTCGGCGGATGCCTCCGGCATCCTTGCCACCCCTGGCAACGTCCCGATCGCGCGTTTCCAGACGCCCACCGCTGCGGACCAGTATTGCGCCGGGTTTATCAGCCAACAACGGATTCCAGATGCGAATTACGTGAATGGCGGTCTACAAACCCCCAATACGACCAAATATACCAATGGAGAGGTCGTCTATCTGGCCGGGAGCGGATATCAGCAGGGGCAGCAGTACACGATCGTGCGGGAACTCCGGGACGTGAATGAGTACGAGTTCTTTGCGGGACAGAGGAGAATGGTCGCGGCCGCAGGGCAACCATATGCGGAGATCGGCCGGGTGAAGGTGCTCGATACGCGCAGCCACAGCGCCGTCGCCGAAGTGGAGTTCAGCTGTGATCCGATTAACCCCGGCGATGTCGCGATACCATTCGTGGAAAAGCAGCCGATTGCGTTCCACCCTCCCGTACATTTCGACCGGTTCGCGCCGTCGAATGGCAAGTTGACTGGACGGATTCTGTTGGGGAAAGACTTCGATGGAACGCTAGGTACGAACTCGAAGGTCTACATCAACTTCGGTTCGAATCAGGGAGTGAAAGTCGGCGATTACTTCAAGGCTGTACGTCCGTATACGCTTGATCTGAAGGATCCGGTGGACTCGCTCTCGTTCAAAGCTTCGACCTCCGAAGATACCCAGCGGCGCTTGCCTACATTTGAAGCCAAGATGTTTACGCGGACCAAGGGGCCGAACATCCACGTAGCTGACCTGCCACGGCGCGCGCTCGGAGAATTGGTGATACTCAGCGTTACGCCCACCACTTCGACCGGCATGATCGTGTTCGCTCTGGAAGATGTACACCCGGGCGACGCAGTGGAACTGGACGAACAGCAATAGACAACAGAGAATTCAGGGCTGAACGGGGGAGAGAAATCTTCCCCGTTTTTCTTTTGGGTAATGAGTGGCAGTGAACGAGTCAGCGCGTAGGAGCGGGCTAGACCTTGTAAGCCCGAACGGCCCGCGGAACGGGCAACAGGACTCCGGGGCTACTGCCGGATTAGCGGTAGTACATGATTCCGGGATTCCCAGGGATCATCGATCCAGCCAGCACCAAAACAGCGATCAAAGCGGCAAGTTCCACAAAAGTCTCCCACAAGCAGATCGTCAACGCAGCTTACGTCATAGCACGACAAGCACCAAATTACCTAAGTGTATTCCCAGATGCTGATAGTGAGATGCCGAATTTCCGGTTTGCGTGGGGGTGCCTGATCCCGGTGAATTCAGTGGTCCGGAGTAGCGATGTGGCTAGCCGTCGGCAAGCGGCGTATCTACTGCCGATCAGTTTTGCCACCGCCGAAGACCTCTGCGGTGAAGGCTTCGAGGGCAGCCCCCTTTTGCCAGGCATCGGAAGGCAGGCCGGCTTTGCGGCAAGTTTGTTCGAGGAAGGTTTCGCGGTCCCAGTCGCACTCAACGGGAACCTGGGGCAGCAGCAGGCCTCGATGCGAGCCGAACGAGATCACGAGGCCGTGGCGGCCAACCTCGACCTCGTCGGGCCGAATCGTGATGAGACGGGAGAGTACGCTCAACGAGATTTCCAACTCCACGGCTTCCTGTTTGGTCACCGGGCAGAAGCGGGAGTCCTCGAAGGCGGCCGCGCGCGCGGTTTCCGCCACAGCCAGATATAGGGGCACAACCGGCATGGCGTAACCGACGCATCCCCGCAGGCGGCCGTGGAGATAGAGCGTCGTGAAGGCGCCACGAGGTTCCAAGAGGCATGGAAATAGCGGCGCTGTCGGCAAGGCGCGATCCGCGAAAGCGGAGAGAATGGACTCGTGGGCGATTTGCAGCAGAGTCTGACGATGGTCCAGAGAAAACTCGGGAGGTGATGACGCAGGTTCGCGGCCCTCGCCCGCCATCAGGTTTTCAGACAGCCTGGACATCGCGCTTCCTCCGCCGGGACAGGACGAAGGACCGTCGCCGGCGCTTCTCCGACTTACGGTCGATCTTCGACCAAAAGGCGATAAAGTAATCGACGGCAGAAACGAGCGAAAGCAGAACCATGAACCAGATGGCGATCAGAGCAATCCAGTACACGGGCAGAATGTAGAAGCTGAACAGGGGCCATTCGCGCCAGCGATGAGCCAGAATTACGGCAACCACGGATATGATCTGCACGAGCATTTTGAACTTGCCGAGTTCGCTGGCCTCAATGGTGAATCCTTCCGACGCGGCGATCGAGCGCAAGCCGCTCACCAGGAATTCGCGGCCAATGATGACGACTGCCATCCAGGCCGGCACCAGCGCCGGGTTGAACTGCACCAGCGTGATAAAAGCGGCTGCGATCAGCAGCTTGTCGGCCAGCGGATCGAGTAGCATGCCCATGGTCGTAATCTGGCCTCGTTTGCGCGCCAAATAGCCGTCGATACCGTCTGTGATGGAGGCCAAAATGAAGACGGTCGAAGCGAGGATTTCCTTGTCGCCATGCTCGCTCGAAAAGCGCGAACTGGAGAGAATCCAGATGAGCAGCGGGATGCTTCCGATCCGGGTAAGCGTGATGTAGTTGGGGAGATTCACGCGATGGCAAGTGATGCGCCTAAGGCCATGCTGATTATCCCTCAGCGGGCGGGGGAAGGCAACGGCGGCCTCGCCGGCGAAACCACTGCGATCTGATTACAGTCCCGGACTCTTCTCCGCAATCAGCTTCTTAATCTTTTCCACGAACTGCGCAGTCGCCATATCCTCAGTCTTCTCTTTTCCGCGCGTACGGACATTGACCTTGTTCGCTTCTGCTTCTTTGTCTCCGACCACCAGCAGGAAGGGAACTTTCTTCATCGCATGTTCACGTATCTTGCCATTCATCTTCTCGTTGCGAGCATCCACCTCGACGCGCACGCCCGCCGTGCGCAGTCGCGTGGCGACGTCTTCCGCGTATGGAGCATGCCGCTCCGCAATCGGGATCATCGCCACCTGCACTGGTGAGAGCCACACCGGGAACGCACCCGCGTAGTGCTCGATCAGCACGCCGAAGAAGCGCTCGACCGACCCGTACAATGCGCGATGCACCATCACCGGCTGTTTGCGCGTGCCGTCTTCGGCGACGTACTCCAACTGAAACCGCTGCGGCAGGTTGAAGTCGAACTGCACCGTTGAGAGCTGCCACAGGCGTCCGATCGCGTCCACCAATTTGATGTCGATCTTCGGCCCGTAGAACGCTGCCTCGCCGGGGATGACCTTGTAGTCGATCTCGCGCTGTTTCAGCACGTTCTCCAGCGACTGCGTGGCCAGCTGCCACTGGTCGTCGCTGCCGACAAAATTCTTCCTATCGTTCGGATCCCACGTGGAAAGCTCGGTCTGAAATTGATCGAAGCCAAAGTCCTTCAGCACGTCCAGCGCAAAATCCAGACAGCCCGTGATCTCATCCTCAATCTGCTCGCGAGTGCAGAAAATATGCGCATCGTCCTGGGTGAAGCCGCGGACGCGTAGCAGTCCGTGCATCACGCCCGAACGCTCGTAGCGATAGACGGTCCCCAGTTCGCCCAGCCGCACTGGCAGGTCGCGATACGACTTCAGCGAGTCTTTGTAGATCAGGATGTGCCCCGGGCAATTCATCGGCTTCAGGCGATACTCGGCGTCGTCGAGCTCCATGGCGTCGAACATGTTCTGCGAGTAGTAGCCTTCGTGTCCCGAGGTGTGAAACAGCTGGCGCCGCGCCACATGCGGCGTATAGACGAGCGAATAGCCGCGCCGGATGTACTCTTCGCGCATCCAGTCTTCCATTTCTTTGCGGATGATCCCGCCCTTCGGATGCCAGAAAATCAACCCCGGCCCGGCGAGATCCTGGATCGAGAACAAGTCCAGCTGCTTGCCCAATACGCGATGATCACGCTTCTTGGCCTCTTCGATCTTGTTTAGGTAATCGTCGAGGTCTTTCTTCGAGAAAAACGAAGTCCCGTAAATCCGCTGCAGCTGCGGATTCTTCTCATCTCCAAGCCAGTACGCACCGGCGATATTCAGCAGCTTGAACGCCTTGATCTTGCCGGTCGAAGGGATGTGCGGTCCGCGGCAGAAATCGAGAAACTTGCCGGTCTTGTAGATGGAAATTTTTTCATCGGGCTTGGTGAACTGCTCGATGAAGTGGCACTTCATGAAGTCGCCTTCGCCCTTGAACTTCGCGAGGCCTTCCTGGCGCGGCAGAAATTCCCGCGCATAGGGGATGTTCTGCTGAACCAGCTCCTGCATCTTCTTTTCGATCTTTTCCAAGTCCTCCGGCGTAAACGGAGTCGGACGGTAAAAGTCGTAGAAGAACCCGTTCTCAGTCGACGGCCCATGTCCAAGCTTGGTCTCGGGAAAAAGTTCAAGGACCGCCGCCGCCAACAAATGCGCCGACGAGTGCCGATAGACTTCGAGCGCCTCGGGATCTCTATCGGTGAGCAGGCGCAGATCAGTGTCTTTTTCGAGCGGACGAGTCAGGTCGATCAGATCGCCGTTGGTCTTCGCCGCAAGTGCCGCATCCGCCAGTCGCGGGCTGATCGACTTCGCAATGTCGAGCGCGGACGTGCCCTTGGGGACTTCTTTGGTGCTCCCATCGGGGAGCTTGATATGAATACTCTCAGACATAGATTAGGCCGTGTATTCCGCTGAATCTTTTGAGTTTAGCGAAGGGCAGCCGGAACGGTCAAACGGCAAGAGAGGGACGAGCGCTTCACTTTGCGAGATTGCGGCCTCTGTCATTAAAGGCTCTAATCGCGAAGCTCGAAGAGTAAAGCTGGCGAGTTAGCAAGGGCCGTGCTTGGATCAATTTACTGAGGACTGGGGGCCGGTTCCTCCGCCGTCAAACTCCTCACCCATCCAGCGCTGAAACGCCGTCATATTCTGCGGACGTCCCAGGAAGTTCTTCACCAGGTCATTGGCCGATACGGACCCACCCGGCTCCAGCACAACCTGCCGATACTTCATAGGGGCAGCGCCAGCCAGCAGGTTATTGTGGTCGAACTGGAGGAAGAAATCTTCCGCGATGACTTTGTCCCACATGTAGGTGTAGTACGCGGACGAGTAACTGCTCAGATGTCCGAACGAGGCGTACATGTGTGTGCCCGCCGGGGCGTGATTAGGGTGTAGCGTTTCGTGTCCGCGAGGGTGACTGCGTCCAGGTCGACGTCTTTCGGATTGCCTTTGTAGACATCGTAGGAAAGCGCGGTATAGCTGATCTGGGCGGCGGTCGAGTTCGCGCGTCCGAATGCGCCTGCCCGGTTCATTCGAGCTACCAACTCCGCTGGGATCGGCTCGCCCGTCTTGTAATGGTGCGCGAATCTGGCCAACACCTGCGGGCTGCGGATGAATTCTTCCAACATCTGCGAGGGCGCTTCGCCGAAGTCCGCTTCCATGGTGATGCCACTGATGCCTGCCCATTGTTGCTGTCCGCCAAGAATGTGGTGCATCAGGTGGCCGAATTCGTGAAAGAAGGTCTCCACGTCACCATACTCCATCAAGCCAGCGTCGGTCGCCGTCGGCGCAGGGAAATTGCAGACCAGCGTAGCCTCCGGCATCTGCTTGCCGCGAACGCCATCCAGCACCGGCACCATTTCAGCATGGCTGAACTTGCCGGGACGCGGATGCATGTCGAGATAAAAGCGCCCAACCATCTTTCCGTTGTCTATGACGTCCCACGTTTCGACCGTCGGGTCCCAAGCCGGCACATTCATTTCCTGCTGGAAGGTCACGTGAAAGAGTTGGGCCGCCGTGTCCATGATCCCCTTTTTCACGCTCGGGTAAGGCAGATACGGACGCACCGATTGCGAATCGAAGTTGTACTGCGACCGTCGCAGCTGCTCGCGGATATAGCTCGACTCATACTCCCAGATCTCTTTTGCTCCGGGGTCGGTCTTCTGTTTCTCCACCAGCAGCATGGCAAATTCGCGCTGTGCTACCGGACGCGCCGCCGCATCCAGATCGCGGATAAAGTTAGCGATGTTTTGCCCATTCACGGCCATCTTGTCCGCCGCGTTGTAGTCAGCCCACGAGGAATACCCGAGCAGGGTCGCTATCTCGTAGCGCGTCTGCATCATCTTCATGAGCAGATCGCGATTCTTCGGATAGGCCCGGTTGTCGAACTGGTCGTAAAGACGCCGCCGCAGTTCGGTGTTCTTGCCGAACTTCAGCACCGGGAAAATGTCGGGATAGTCGGTCGTGATCACGATCTTGCCATTGGGGCCGGGCTTGTGGCGATCGATGTAGTCTTGCGGCAGCCCATCCAGTTCAGCGACACTGGCGATTTCCACGGTCCGCTGGTCATCGGCGATGTTGCGTTCGTACAGCGTCACCTGTCCGGTGAGATCGTCGTTAAGCTGTTTCAGGCGCTCCCGAGTGGCATCGTCCTTGTCGACGCCAGCCAAGCGGAACTCCAGCAATTGGCGCTGCACGTAGTAGCGCGTGGTTGCGTCCGTCTTGGAAAGGTCCAGAGCCGCGAGCGCCTTGTACACATCGCGATTCAGCGATAACGCAGTCAGGACGGCGGTCGCCTTCTGCGTCATTAGGGACGCTCTATCGCGAAAGGCCGCATCCGGATGAACCTGAAACATCATGTTGGCCAGATAATTCCCGATGTTGACCTGGCGTATCGCCTCGTCATAAGGCAGTAGCGTGTTCTCGATTGTTCGGGGGCCCTTGACCGCGACAATCTTGTCGATCGACTTCTGACCTGCGGCCAGTCTGTCGTTCACGATCTTTTCGAAGGCGGCCGCATCAGGCTTCGTAGCCCAGACGGTCGGCTGCGAACTTGGTCCCGATTGGGCGGCTACGCTAATTACCAGCAGAATCGATAGGAAGACAAAACAGGCAACTCTGGACATAGAAACTCCTCGGACTCTCAGGCCCTTGGCTTCAGACGGACGAGACTTGAACCGGTGAGCCCATCTCTGACAACTTTTCTGGCGAGGAGTGTTCGGCAGACTCCGCCATCGTGGCTGCGATCCGCTAGAAATTGATAGAATCAATGGGTAATGCTGCTGCCGTTCGTCCGCGAACTTTTTGCGGATGTGGAACAACTTCCTGCATTCACGCGTGCGGCCTCCCACCTCCGGGAGAGCGCGGGGCGGGTTCGTGTCACCGGATTATCCCCCACTGCCAAGACTCTCATCACTATTTTGTTGCGTCGAGCGGTGGAGCGGCCGTTTCTGTTGGTCGTCGCCGACAATCGGGCGGCTGAAGACCTGCTGCCTGTGTTGCGGGCGTTTGCGGAACTGACGGGCGCGGCCGATCCCGATTCCGTCGTGATCCTGCCCGCGCGTGACGTGCTGCCTTTTCAGAATCTGTCTCCGCATCCGGAGATTGAGGAAGAGCGGGCGACCGCTTTGTGGAAGATCGCCACAGGACGCGCTTCGATCGTGATCGCGCCGGTAGGGGCGACGACGATTCGGTTGCGTTCGGCTGACTATTACGCCGATCTGGCGCGGGTTCTGCGGCGAGGCGAGAGTTTCGATCTGGAGCGACTGCTTCAGCACATGAATACGGTCGGCTATACGTCGGCCGACGTGGTTGAGATGCCCGGGCAGTATGCGGTTCGGGGCGGCATCCTCGATGTCTATTCTCCTGAGGCCGACCGGCCGGTGCGCGTTGAGTTTTTCGGCGATGAAATCGAGTCCATGCGGAAGTTCGATCCGGGGAGCCAGCGTTCCTCGAATCCGGTGGATGAGGTTGTGTTGTTGCCGCTGACCGAAACGCCCATGACGGAGGATCTGCTGGGATCGATCAATGCGCGGCTTTCGGGCAAACGCATTACGGGCGCGCAGGAAATTGTGGAGCAGGCCGTGCGCAACTCCGGCGCGGGCGTGTTTCCCGGTTGGGAGTTTTATGCCCCGGTGGCGGGCGCCGACCTTACGATCTTTGACTTGCTGCCGGAAGCGCGCGTGCTCTTGGATGAGCCTGAAACTCTTCGGCAAGAGCTCGACCGGAATTGGGGACGAGTCGAGGAAGCGCACGAACGCAGCGGCGTGGGCGATCTGGTCCGGCCCACCGATCTATATCTTGCACCGGAAGCATGGGCGGAAAAGACTTCTGCTATCGCCGGAGCCGATTTTGAATATCTCGGCATTGCCCGCAACGAATTGCCCGAGGCTGCGTTTCTTTCGCAGCCGGCCACTCGTTTCCACGGCGCGGTGCCTGCCCTGATCGAGGAAGTTCAGAAACTGGTGGGCAGCGGCACGCAGGTGATTCTCGCGGCGCCAAATACGGGAGAGGTCGAACGCCTCGCCGACATGTTTACCGAGTACAACGCTTCGTATCGGCTTGGGAGTCGTACGCGAGGCGGTGAAAGCTATGCGGATGAAACTTCCTACTTCTCCGGCGAGGTGCTTACCGCGACGCTGTTGAAGGCTTACCTGCCGGAAGGATTCGTGCTCCCGGAAGCGCATCTTGCGGTCTTTGGCGCGCGCGATCTGTTTGACGAGTCAGACCTGGTTGCGTTGCGGCCACAGCGGCAGAAGTCGAAAGTATCCGCGTTCCTCTCCGACTTTCGTGATCTGCAGGTTGGGGACTACGTTGTCCATGTGGAGCATGGCATCGGGCAGTATCAGGGGTTGAAGGAAATCAATCAGGGCGACGGCACTGCTGAGTTCATGTTGCTTGAATATGCGGAGGCTGCCCGGTTGTATGTGCCACTGACACGGCTCGATCTCGTCCAGAAATACCGTTCGTCTGAAGGCGCGAAGCCTGTCCTGAATCACCTTGGAACCGCTCAGTGGGCCAAGACTAAAGCACGCGTCCGCAAGGCAATGAAGGACATGACGGACGAATTGCTGAAGCTCTATGCGCAGCGTCAGACCGCACAGGGCCATGCTTTTCCGGCGGACACGGAGTGGATGAAAGAGTTCGAAGACGCGTTCGAGTATAGCGAGACCGAAGATCAGGCGGAGGCGATCGTTGACGTGAAGCGCGACATGGAGTCGCAGCTGCCAATGGACCGTCTGCTGTGCGGGGACGTTGGGTACGGCAAGACAGAAGTGGCTATGCGGGCGGCGTTCAAGGCCATCAGCGATAACAAGCAGGTCGCGGTTCTCGCGCCCACGACCGTGCTCGCGTTCCAGCACTACGAGACCTTCAAGCAGCGATTCAATACGTTTCCGGTGACGGTCGAGATGATCAGCCGCTTCCGGTCCGCGAAGCAGATTAAAGAAATCCTGCAGCGCGTCGAGGCCGGGAAGGTTGATATTTTGATCGGTACTCACCGGCTGCTGTCGAAGGACGTGAAGTTTGCCGATCTGGGGCTGCTGGTGGTGGATGAAGAACAGCGCTTTGGAGTGCGTCACAAGGAACGCATCAAACAGATGCGCACGCAAGTGGACGTACTGACGATGTCGGCGACACCGATTCCGCGGACACTGCACATGTCGCTGGTTGGGTTGCGCGACATGAGCGTGATCGAAACGCCGCCCAAGGACCGCATGGCGATTCAGACGGTGGTTGCGAACTGGGACTACAAGCTGATCCAGTCGGCGATCGAGCAGGAACTGGACCGCGAGGGGCAGGTTTATTTCGTTCACAATCGGGTCGAAACAATCTGGGAGATCGCGGCCAAAATTCAGGAACTGGTTCCTCGTGCCCGCATTGCCGTGGGCCACGGGCAGATGGGAGAAGGCGAGTTGGAGAAAGTGATGATGAAGTTCATGCATCACGAGGCCGACATTCTGGTTGCGACCACAATTATCGAGAACGGACTGGATATACCGCTGTGCAACACCATCCTGATCAATCGCGCTGACCGCCTGGGCCTCTCGGAGCTTTATCAGTTGCGCGGGCGGGTTGGCCGCTCGAGTCGGCGGGCGTATGCATATCTGCTTCTTCCATCGGAAATCGAGTTGACGCCGGTTGCGCGGCGCCGTTTAGCGGCGCTGAAAGAATTTTCCGATCTTGGCGCCGGGTTCAAGATTGCGGCACTTGATCTGGAATTGCGCGGAGCGGGGAATCTACTCGGCGGCGAACAGAGCGGACACATCGAAGCGATCGGCTTTGAACTTTACACGCAGATGCTGGAACGGGCGGTCCGCGAGATGAAGGGCGAGGCTGGACCGGACGAAGCCGGAATTCAGCTTAATCTTGGTCTGAACATTCGTATTCCTTCCGATTACATCGCAGAGGAGAACCAGCGCCTGCGGATGTACAAGCGGGTGGCCGGCGTGGAGACCGAGTCGCAGCTGCGGGACGTGCGCATGGAACTGACCGACCGCTACGGCAAACCGCCCGCAGCGGTGCGGAACCTTCTGGAATATGCCACGCTGAAGCTCGCAGCAATGGAGGCTGGGGCGACGGTCATCGAGCGCAAGCGCGACCTGGTGAACATCAAGTTTCGCCAGAACGCGGCGATTGATCCGGGCAAGCTAGCGCGCTTTGTGGCCTCACAGCGCGGATCGCAGTTCACCCCGGACGGCACTCTGAAGTTTTCGATCAAGGTCACGAGCGCCGAAGCGATTCTGCAAACTTTGCGGGATTTGCTGGAAGAACTAGTCGCGCGAGAAGCTCCGGCTGCAGCCACGTAAACGGCAACTTCTTAGAGTTCGCTCACTCAATTACAATTCTTGTCGTCTAATCCGGCGGAGGGAAATGACGTCATGAAGGAAACGCCGCAACAATACACCGCGCGCATGCTCAGCAACGTCGCGGACCAAGGGCCGCTGAAGGTGCAGGCGGCCACGCCCAAGAAGCTCGAACGCCTGGTGGCGCGGGCATCGGCAGTGAAACTGCGCAAACGGCCCGCGCCCGACAAGTGGTCCGTCGCTGAAATTCTGGCGCATCTGGCGGATGTCGAAATCGTCGTCGGATGGAGAGTGCGTTCGATCCTGGGCGCGCCGGGCACTCCTATCCAGGCTTTCGACCAGGATGCTTGGGTCCAGGCGGGCCGCTATGCGAAACGCAATCCGCGGGCGAGCGTTGCGCAGCTCCGCGCGGCACGCGAAGCTAATCTTGCGCTCTACAAGTCGCTCTCTCCGGAACAGTGGAAGCACTACGGCATGCACTCGGAGCGCGGGCAGGAGAGCGTCGAGCACATCGTAAAAATGCTCGCCGGCCACGACGTGAATCATCTGCAACAGATCGAGCGCATCCTCGCCCCAAAAAAGACGGCCTAATGAACATGAAAGTCCGCAAAGCGATCTTTCCCGCCGCCGGATTGGGCACTCGTTTTCTTCCCGCCACCAAGGCTCAGCCGAAAGAGATGCTGCCGCTGGTCGATAAGCCCATCATCCAATACGGCGTGGAAGAGGCGCTGGCCGCGGGATGCGACCAGATCATCATCATCACGGGACGCGGCAAAAGCGCGATCGAAGATCACTTCGACGTCAGCTACGAGCTGGAAAAAATGCTCGAGGAAAAAGGCAAGACCGACTTGCTCAAGATCGTGCAGCAGATTTCGGACATGATCCACGTGGCGTACGTTCGGCAAAAAGAAGCGCTGGGCCTGGGGCACGCCGTGCTCACCGCGCGCGAACTGGTGGGGAACGAACCTTTCGCGGTCCTGCTAGCCGATGACGTGATCGATTCGAAGGTCCCCTGCCTTAAGCAACTGATGGACGTGTTCGATGAGAAGCAGTGTTCGGTGATCGCGACTCAGGTCATCGAGGGACCGGCGATTTCGTCGTACGGGGTGCTGAAGGCGAAGGAAGTCGCAGGTTCGGATGGGAGACTCTTCGAGGTTCTTGACTTGGTGGAGAAGCCGAAGCGTGAGGATGCGCCGTCGAATCTTGCGGTGATCGGGCGCTATATCTTGACGCCCACGGTTTTTGAAACGCTGTCGGACATCACTCCGGGCGCGGGTGGCGAGCTGCAGCTTACTGACGGTTTGCGCGGATTGCTAAAGCGGGAAAAGATGTACGCGTATGTATATGAGGGCCGCCGCCACGACACTGGCGACAAGCTGGGGTTCCTGAAGGCGACTGTCGAATTTGCTTTGAAGCGGGACGATCTGGGCGGGCAGTTCCGCGAGTACCTTAAGGGGTTGAAGTTCTAACCGGTTGCCTAGAGGCTTACGCTCGATTCAAGGAAGCGCGCTTATCACAGTCCTAGGAGCGTCACAAAAAAGGCAAGCTTCAGCAATCGGTCTGTCGAACAAACAGCCAGGCAACGATATCTGCTTTGGGCATCAAGCCGATTTTCGCTGGACCGAAGCCTGGCCCTCGACGGAACTATTCGGCTGAGCTGCGCGACGTTCGCCGTATCGTTGCAGACGGCGGTCGTACTCCTGTCGAAGCACCCGCAGACCATTGAGAGCATCGTTCAGCATTTGTTGTTCTCCGATGCCGGGATTTTTCAGGGTGTCTTCGATTCGGTTGAGCACGGCGACGCGGGCGTCGGCGATGCGCTGCGGCAACTTGGTGGGGTCTAATTCCACGAGGGCAAGTTGGTAGAGTTCTTTCCAGGTCTGCGGGCCGGGAGTGCCTGCGGTTGTCATTTGAATGTTCCTCGGGGGAGGCGAAATGATTCTCTTTTTATTTAGCGAGATTGTCGGTACGATGCTGGGCGTATTTTCGTACGATAGCGCACCGACCGCGACCGAGCGTTGTCATGAGCCTTGCTGACACGGTGTTCGCCTTCGTCGCAAATCTCGACGTCAGTGCTTTCCCGGCTGGGACTCGTCGAAGACGACGTGCTCCTCGGTGATCAAATAGGCGACTTTGGTGTGATCGATGAAGCTTGCCTCGTCCTGGGTCGATGTTTTCCATTCGGGCGAGTGACGGGCCTCCAGCAAGGACTGCATGTCGTCGAACCATAGTTCCGCCACTCCGTCGTAATCCGGATGATCATTGGGACCGACGACGGTGAGGCGATGGCTCTGCACCAACCTGCGAAGCCCCGGTATGCGGGCGCCGATCTGGCCGTGGATATCTAACCAGTAGTGAAAGAATTCCTCATCCGTTAAACCCGCCTTCTTAGTGATGCAGTAAACAAGCTTGATCACAAACTTGCCCTCCGCAAATAACCTCTAACCGTTGGCACCCACCATCAGAATCGATTTGGCGCATTGTCTCATTTTGCTGGAGAACACACGTTCGACACAGAACACATGATTGTGCGCTATCGTACAGCGTTCACCCTATTTACTCTCGTTGCTTGAGGAGTACGGTGGGAATAGCCCTTCATCGCGGTCGCGAACGCGCGGCCAGCAGTCCGCTCTACATGGTGGTAGCGGGCCCGAGAAAAGACCATGCCAAAGGTCGATGCATTCGGTCAGCAAAACGGGAATTGTGGTGCATTTATGCTGGATCGTCCCCGCATGGAACGGGCAATCGCTGAACTTGTCAGATTTGCGGCAGGGGTCGGACTGGGCGGCGGTGATCTTATCCAGATGCTCGACTCAGGCATGGGTATGTCGGAGATTCTGAGAATCCTGGAGGAGAAGGCGAAAAGGCGAGTCCATTAGTCTAAATGTCGGGGCATGATGAGCATCGTATGGGGAGATCCGAGGTCGGAGCAGCAGTTGCAAGCGCTGCGCGAAATAAGTACGCGCCTCCTGGCTGAAACCAATCCGACAAAACTCGACGCACTCATCGACCAGCTGACGCAAATCATTCAAGCCCAATTGCTTTCATGCCCGCCGAATTGAGCTCAATTGAGCTCAAAGGAGGAGCGCCGCGAGCTATTTCGGTTCCACCGGAAAGCGGACACCATTTCGCAACTGTTCTGCGTCGAGTCTGGCTACCAATTCCTGAGCTAGCTCGATCATTTTATTTGGGTCTGTTTCTTTCTGGATTTGGCGCGCCAAGTCGCGCCAAGTCGCGCCAATCCGCTGCGGTCGGTATGTGTGACATATGTGACTAAGGGTCTCACAAATCGAGCCATCCAGTAAGTCGTGTATCGAACTGAGGGGAAATCCTGTAGACAATGCCGCCGCGGGCGGCTACCGGATGTACCGTATTGCGCCGACCGAATGGCCGTTTTAGCTTATCATTGCGCCTCTGCGTCGTCCTGATGCAGCGCCGCGCCATGTTTCGTCGAATAGAAGACAAAATCCGGAGGTTGGCCGAGCAACTTCTTGCCGCCAAGAACGACCAGGAACTCACCGCGATACTCGGCGAACTACGGGACGCATTGCACCAGCACGTTGAACGCCTCCGCGCTCGCGCCGCTAACTATCCCATCGTGCTTGAGCGCCGGAGCTATCCGCCCACGGAAACTTCCAGCCGGAGCGGCAGTTCGCACGAGTCACGCGGCGGGTAGTTTCACGCTCTACAGGAACACGGCTACTTCTTGAATAGAACTAATAGTTGAAATCCATCCTCACACATTACCTAGAGACCGTAATGCAACAGACCAAGCAGACCGCTGACCAAGATCGCGATGAATGCGACAAGTCCGACAAGCTCTAACAGCGATGGCCCCTGCACGGGTAAAGGATAGGATTGAGATTCCATAGGTGTATTCATTGAAGTTCCCGAGTGCTGACCACAACTGGGAAGGGCCCGCCCTCGTGACCAGATGTTCCTCTAGGGGAAGAGGCGCCATCGTCAGGCCGGGCCGAAAGCTAAGGTGCCATACCCTGCGGGGGATTGCGAATACAGCAGACTCTGTACATTGTAAGGATTCGAGATTGATCTGGCGTCGGGTCGCTGGGTTCAGCTGTTTGCAAGAGATCAATGCCTGACTGCCTGCGCGCGGCCTCTCCAAGTATCGAACCAACGATGGAAGAATGGTTTGGGACGGCTCGTAAGAAGGTTCTGAAGAGCAGGCAGAAGAACCTTCAGTTCCTGGGATTTCGTCAGGAAGGTGTCAACCGATTGCAGTTTTTTTTCGGGCAGTGGCCCGTAGGCTGACAATAGCACGATCGGAATGTGCGAGTTCATCCGCTTCATCCTGGCGGCAACCACGTCGCCATTCATCCCCGGCATCTGGTAATCGAGAACCACCGCATCCACGGGATGCGTACGGAACAATTTCAGACCTTCGTCCCCGCCAGTGGCTTCCAAAACTTGATAGCCGTTGCTTTCGAGAAACGTCTTGCGGCCCATGAGTCCGTCCCACTGGTCGTCAATACAGAGAATTGTTTTTCTTGACCGGGCCATGAACCCTCGCATTGCAAGACTCGCAAGATAGTGTGCCGCCAGCGGTGTGTTTCGCCAGGACCGCTGAGAGAAGTGTGGGCACATTGATTGGACTACGGCGGTCACGTGCGTTCAAATTACGAACGTACATTCGGCCAACAGTTACTTAGGCCGGCCTTTTTGAAAAGTCGACGAGGCGGGCTATGGTGCGGATCGGAAGCCGGTCAGAATAGTCGTTACTTCTTTACCAAGCGGAATTTCTTCCAGCGAGCCTTCTGAGCCGCGGCAATTCGCTTGCGGCCGGCGGCGGAGATCTTGCCGGCGCGGCGGCGCCCACTGCGCCCGAGTCTCTCTAGTGCGTCGACGGCGTGGTGCAGTCGCTGAACTGTTGCCTTGGCTTCCTTGAGTTGGCGCTTCAGAATGGCTACAACGTGAAGGTTTGGCATAAGGGATAGTGTAGCGCACCACGGCGCGGCTGAAGTCTCGCTTCTTGTGGAGGCAGGGGCTGAAGCTCTCGCCTCTGTCTTTAAGGCCGGGCGACTCGGTCGTTTCAGTCGACATCAGTCAACAAATGAGGTTATCGAAGGTAGCGATTCTCCAGTCGGACCGCAGCCTCGGTCAATCGAAGACACTTGCGGCAGGTGCACAGGTAGGCGATCTCTCCAGGGCGAACGGTGTGTCCGCACTTCTCGCAGACGAATCGGCCGTCCTGCTGTGGAGTTAGGGGCCGGAAGTCCCATCCTAAGGCGCAGTAGGGACAGCGAATCACGAGTTGGGTATCTTGCGCAGACATGGCTGGTGACGGGAAGCGCAACCCTGAAACGTTCGCGAAGTACGCACCCCTCATTGGCGAATCGCGCAATCCCGTCGAAGGCAGAGTAGAGCGATGGCATCAACCTGGGAAATGGCACGTACGAGGTAAGGGCATGGCCCACCAGGGATGGCACACTCGGGCAAGCCTGTTTTTGTTGAGAGAGGACGAGATGGCTCGCCAGAAGTTATTTTGAACTCTTGCTCGGAATACTCAGTGGTAAACGGCGGAGAACACTCCGATGTCGGAGTATTGCGCGGTTCGGGCAGAAACGAGCTCCAACTCCTCTTGCAGTTCGCGAATCCGTTGCTCTCGATTCTTGAAGGCACCCATCTCTTCGCTCGTAAAGCTGGAGAAGGTCTTCTTCGTCAGCATCTCGATTTGTTCATCGAGCACGGCCAGAAGTTCGGTTCTGAGGGGGACGGTAGCTCTGCATTCCATAAGCGCAAATCCTTGGGAGTCGGTTGTCACATTGGGGATTTCACCGCAAAAGTGGGAGGGGCTCAATACAGGGAATCCGGTAGGTCCTCGGGGCGGGGACGGGAGGAGACGGCGAGCGCCCGGCGAAAGAAAAAAGAGAACAATGGATTTGTTCTGGCTTCGGCCAGGATGACAAGCCATTAGATGACAAGCCGGTTTGGAATCTGCGGCGTGACGAGATTCAGGAAATCCAGGCTGTTACTTCAGAAAATCAAAAAGGCTCAACTGCGAAATGCGGCCTATGGCAGCGAGGGTGGCGTTGGTGGCGGTCTCAGAGTTGACGAGCCGGCTGGCGGCGTCGGCGAGGTCGGCGGCGGCGAGATTGTTTTCCTGCTGGCTGAGTTGCAGCTTGGCGGCGCCGAGGTAGGTCGATTGGGCTTGCGCCTGGTTCATGGTGTTGCCATAGAAGACGCGCTGTCCGGAGGTGTAGTCGAAGGCATCGCGAAGAGAGGTCATCGCGGCGGTGAAGCCGGTGTTCGACTGCATGGCTTGGATCAGGCCGGTCATGGCCTGGAAGACGTCATGTCCGGGGGCGACGAATAGTTGCGAGCCGGGTTTGTTGACGGCGATCTGGTAGCCATCGCCGATCTGGACGGCATTGACGGCGTCGTTGCCGTCGTAGCGGACGCCGGACGCCACCGTATTGTCTTTCACGAAGGGCGGCGAGTTGGTCAAGGTTCCAGCGAAGAGCGCGCGTCCCTGGAATGAGGTGTTCCCGAGAGAGATGAGTTGGTCCTGAATTCCTTGCAGTTCGGCGGCAACTGCGGCGCGATCGGTGTCGGAGAGCGTGCCATTCGCACCTTCGACTCCAAGAGTGAGAGCGCGCTGCATCACGAGGATCACGGAGTTGAGAGCGGAATCAGCCGTCTGAAATTGGCCCTGGATCGAGCTCAGGCTTTGAAGGTACCGCTCAGTGACGGTGGTCTGGTCGTGGTTCTGGACCAGGATCGCCGCGGCGGCGGGGTCGTCGGAGGGCTGATTCACTCTGCGGCCGGAGGACAATTCGAGTAGCGCTTCTTGTGTGTCCTGCCGGGTGCGGTTGAGCGCGGCCAGCAGATCGGGCATGGGATAGGGATTGACACGCATGTGATTAGGTCCCGAGATTAACGGCGGTATCGAGCAAAGTGTTGACGGTAGCGACTACGCGGGCAGCGGCCTGATAGGCGGTCTGATAGCGGACGATGTTGGCAGCTTCTTCGTCGAGCGAGACGCCGGAGATGGAAGCGCGCTGGTCTTCGAGCTGACGCAGGATAAGCTGCGAGGCGTCGAGGTCGGCGGCGGCGTTGGCGGTGTGGCTGCCCACCTGAAAGACCAGGCGGGAGTAGAAATCGAGCGGCTTCTGTCCGGCGGCGACGGCCTGGTCGTGGACGGCGGAGATGACTGCCAGATTTCCGTTGCTGCCGGGTGTGCCGTCGGAACTGCCGGCTAACAGCACAGGATCGGTGATGGCTACGCTCAGAGCGGCAGCGGCTCCGACACCGCCTGCGGCAGGGGGAACGAAGAGGTCGGTACCGGCGGTACCATTGAGGTCGAATCCGCTGCGGTGGGCGGTGTTCAGGGCGGTG
>Ga0137403_10003564_pt1 | contig 18660 bp, 15 predicted proteins | sample CZOMad2_1_16fung_FD_122057 | JGI IMG/M metagenome (GOLD analysis project Ga0137403, IMG submission 122057) | Vadose zone soil fungal communities from Angelo Coast Range Reserve, California, USA - CZOMad2_1_16fungal (Hybrid Assembly) | ecosystem: Environmental > Terrestrial > Soil > Vadose zone...
GGGCGCGCGCCAAGTTCGGTTTCGGAACGAACGCGCTTGCCGACTTCGAGCGCGCCTTGAAAAAGGCGATTCAGCACCGGGCCTGTTGCGCCATGCTCGTACGCGATGCGATAGGCTTCGCGAACCTGGCCGAGAATTTCCGCTTCACCGAGCATCATGGAATCAAGGCCGGAAGCGACACGGAAAAGGTGGCGAACGGCGTTGCGATCGTAATGGTGATAGAGCGAAGGGCTGAGCAGATCAAGCTGAACCGAATGGAAGCTGCTGAGATAATTCGAGAGAGCGGCGGCGGATTCGCGCGTGGTTTCGGGCGGGACGCCGTACACTTCGCTGCGATTGCACGTGGAGAGGACGAGAGTTTCATGGAGAATGCCGCGCGCGCGAAGTTCTTCGGCGGCCTGCCGGGCCTGGTCGTTGGTGAAAGAAACGCGCTCGCGCACCTCGACTGGCGCTGAGCGGTGATTCAGTCCGACGAGAACAATTTCCATGACGCTAATTGCGTGCTCCCAGCAATTCCTAGAAATAGCGGTGCGAGCGCGAGAAAAACAGATTCACAACGGTGAAGCTGAAAATGACAATCGCAAAATTAAAAATGCAAAGCTGCGAGGCACGCGCTCCGCGCCAGCTGGGATTGCGGGCGAGCCGCAAATAAAAAACGTATGCGACGAGGACGAGCAGCGTGATGACGTATTTGGGATCGTAATGCCAGACATTCCCGGTGAGGCGGTCGACCCACACGAAGCCGAGAACGGTACCGATAGCGATGGAGATGAGTCCCACGAGGACGCTGCTTTGACTCATGCGATCGAGAAGATCAAGCGAAGGCAGACGCCAGACGACATCGCCAACGCGGTGTTGGTGGAGCAGGCGTTGTTCGCCGAGGTAGATGAGGCTGAGTACGCAGGAGAGGCCGAACGCGGCGTAGGCGAGAATACTGAGCGTGACGTGAAACGCGAAGGCAACACCGGTGGCGGGTGGTGCGGCTAAGCGGTCCGGCGGAGAGAGCTGGGCGACAAGGAAAAACGCCAAAACGAATGGAAGGACAAAAGCCCCGACCGAACGCTGGCGGTGAAAAAGTTCGAGGCTGAGGTAGGTGAGCGCAAGCAGCCAGCCGAAAAGCGACATGGAGCCGGAGAGGTCATGATAGGGAACGGTGTGGAGGCCGCGAGCGCGTTCGAGCAGGGCGAAATAGTGGGCGACGAGGCCGGCCGCGAGAAGGAGTGAACCGAGGCGGCCGGACCATTCGCGGCCGGCTACCAGATAGCCGATATAGGCGGCAAAGCTGCCGATGTACGCCGCAAGTGTAAGTAAGAAAATGAGATGATTCATTGCGCCAGCCAGACGCGTGAACAACGTTGCGTGCGTCTGGACTCCCTGCCTTGAGTATAGCGTAGGCGGTCGCGCGCCGCATGGCAGGCCAAGCGAAACCGTTGGTGCCGCGTTGTGTGACGGCCGGGTGCGGGCAACGGGCTGCACAATTTGTTATCCTCAACGTTGACGAAATCCATGTCCACACTCTCAGTATCGCTGAGCCGTAAAGAACTTTTTCTGCGCGCGTGCAGAGGCGCGGCGCTGCCGCGCGTGCCGGTATGGATGATGCGGCAGGCGGGGCGGTACTTGCCCGAATACCGCGAGCTTCGCGCAAAGCACGCATTCTTGGAAGTGTGCAAGACGCCGGACCTGGCAGTGGAGGTTTCGATGCAGCCGTTCCGGCTGCTGGACGTTGACGCTATCATTGTGTTCTCCGACATTTTGATTCCGGCGGAAGCAATGGGGCTGCCGCTCGAGCTTGGTGATGCGGGGCCGAATTTGCCGGAGCCGGTGCGCTCGTTGGACGCGGTGCGGAAATTGCGGCAATTCGATCCGGAGACGGAGACAGGATTTTTGATGGAGGCGATCCGGCGGATCGTTCGAACGGCGGGGACGGACGTGCCTGTGCTGGGATTTGCGGCAGCGCCGTGGACGTTGGCGTGTTACATGGTCGAAGGGCGGACGAAAGAGGGCTTCGCGACGGTTAAGAATTTTTTATATTCCGAGCCGCTCGCGTTTCGCGAATTGCTGCAGCGCATTGCACAAGCGACGATTTTGTATTTGAAGGCGCAAATTGCGGCGGGCGCTTCGGCGGTGCAGTTGTTCGATACATGGTGCGGCGAATTAGCGATGCCGGATTATCGGGCGTTTGCGTTGCCAGCGGTGCAGGAAGTGATTTCGGCGTTGCGCGAAACGGTTCCGGTGATTTACTACACGAAGGCGTCGCATCATTTGCTGCCGGCGGTGGCGGAGGCGGGAGCAGATGTGCTCAGCTGCGATTGGCGAGTGAATTTGGCGGAGTTACGCGGGACCATTGGATCAAAGATCGCGCTGCAGGGGAATCTTGATCCTGCGGTTTTGTTTGGTCGCCAAGAACACATACAACAGGCGACGCGGAGTATTCTCGAACAGCTTGGCGGTGTAGGACATATTTTGAATTTGGGGCATGGAATTTTGCCGGGCACACCTGTTGAGAATGCGCAGACATTTATTACGACGGGGCAGCAATTTTTGTTTACGGAGACAGCCTCCGAGAAATAGCACCAGGAATTGGACGATGATTCCACAACCTACACCCGAGCAGATGAAAGACGAGCTTCGCGTAAGCGCGGAGTTTCTGGCTCGCTATAACCGGCCAGGGCCGCGGTACACGAGCTATCCGACGGCACCAGTGTGGAACGATACGTTTGGTCCGGCCGATCTGGAGGCCGTGCACGCCGCGGCAGACTTAGCGCGCACGCCAGTTTCGCTCTACATGCACTTGCCGTTCTGCGAGAGCTTGTGTCTGTTCTGCGCGTGCAATGTGATCATCCAGAAAGACAAGCGAGTTTCGATTCCCTACTTCAATGTTTTGAAGAAAGAGATTGCGCGGGTCACGGAATCCGTTTCGCGCGAGCGCGAAGTGGTGCAATTTCACTGGGGCGGCGGAACGCCCACGTATTCGGCGCCGGCGCAACTGGAAGATTTGTTTGCTTACACGAAAGAGCGTTTTACATTTTCGCCGGAAGCGGAAATTGGAATTGAGGTCGACCCGCGCGTGACCTCGCGCGAGCATCTGGAAACACTGCGGCGGCTGGGGTTCAACCGCCTGAGCATGGGCATTCAGGATTTTCACGAGCCGGTGCAGCAAGCGATTCACCGCATCCAGCCCTATGAAATCACGCGCGATCTGATCGGGGCCGCGAGGAGCCTGGGTTTTGACAGCATCAACGTGGACTTGATTTACGGCCTGCCGTATCAGACCGCAGAAACATTTGCGCATACCGTAGATCAAATCATCGGACTTGCTCCGGATCGCATCGCGCTTTTCAGCTACGCGCATGTGCCTTGGCTGAAGAAACAGCAAGGTTCGTTTGCCGCGCATCTGCCCGAAGGCATGCAGAAGTTTGAGATTTTCCGGACGGGGCTGCTGAAGTTTGTGGAAGCTGGTTACCTCTACATTGGCATGGATCATTTCGCAAAACCCGGCGACGAACTTGCCACGGCGCAGGCGAATCGAACACTGCACAGGAATTTTCAGGGATACACGACGAAGGCGGGAGCGGATCTTTACGGGATGGGTGTGACAGCGATCAGCGGCTTTCACGATGCGTACGCGCAGAATTTTCGCGAACTTGCCGCGTGGGAGAAGGCAATCGCTGAGCGAGGCATCGCGACAATGCGTGGCTATCATCTTTCCGCCGAAGACCGGCTGCGGCGAGAAGTGATCAGCCGGCTGCTGTGCCATACGGTGATCCCGAAACGGGAGATTAGTGAGGCGTTTGGAATAGATTTCGATCAGCACTTTGCTCAAGAAATAGAACGGCTGGACGTGCCGCGCGAGGATGGGCTGCTGACGATTGACGGTGACGAAATACGCGCGACGTGGCTGGGACGCATCTTCATACGCAATCTGGCAATGCTGTTCGATCCTTATCTCGAGCAACAGCAACTGGTCGCCAAGCCGCTTTTCTCTAAGACGCTCTGAGCCGTGGCGTCCACTCCGCTAACCATCGTTGTCGGTGCAGGAATTTCCGGTCTCACGTGCGCACATGCACTGAACAAATCGGGTCGAAAGGTATTGCTGTTGGAAGCCGCTTCGCGGCCGGGCGGAGTCATCCAGTCCATTGAAGAGGGCGGCTATTTATTCGAGCTTGGGCCACAAAGTTTCAGTTCGACTTCCGAGCTGGCTGACCTTTGCGATGATCTAGGGTTGGCTCAAGAGCTGCTTGAAGCGCCGCACGGTGCTCCGCGCTACGTGCTGATTGGCGACAAGCTTGTGTCGGTACCGGTCTCGCCCGCATTGCTGACTTCCAATTTGTTGAGTTGGAGCACGAAATTTTCCTTTCTCAGAGACGTACTCGGCAAAACATCTCCTCCTGAAACAGACGAGTCCATTGCAGCATTCGTGCGACGCAAATTTTCACCGGAACTGTTGGATCGGCTGGCTGGACCGTTTGTATCCGGAATCTATGCAGGCGATCCGGAACGACTGAGCCTGCGGGCGGCATTTCCGAAGCTCTACGAAGCAGAGAAAACCGCGGGCAGTGTGATTCGTGGAGCCCTGGTTCTGGGAAAGGCCGCGGGCCAGGAGACGGTCACTCGATCGAGGCCGCGACCTGGACTACTTTCGTTCCAAACAGGAAACGAGACACTCATAAGAGCTCTGGCGACAGGTCTTGGACCGGCCTTGCGTTGCAATGTTGAGATCTGTGAAGTACGGCAGGCTGAGCGCGGCTTCCGCCTGAAAATCCAAAACTCCGCAGGAAACGAGGAGTTAGCCTGCGACCGGATTGTGGTGACGACACCCACGACGGCGAGCGCGCAGATGTTGCAAGATATTGCTCCGGCGGCGAGTGGCGCACTGGAGAAAATCTCTTATGCGCCGCTGGCAGTGGTTTCGCTGGGCTACAAACGGGAGCAAGTGCGCCATTCGCTGGACGGCTTTGGATTTCTGGTACCGCGGTCATCGGGAAGACGGACGTTGGGCACCGTCTGGAATTCGTCCGTGTTTCCGGGCCGCGCGCCGGAAGGGCACGTGTTGCTGACCAGCTTTGTTGGCGGAGCCACGGACCCGACGGCCACTTCCCTTTCGCGAGGAGAACTTGCGGCTCTGGTGCACCGCGAAATCGCGCCGATACTCCAAATTACTGGCAATCCTGCGGTGAGCCGCGTCACTCCATATTTGAAGGCTATCCCTCAATACAATCTGGGCCATCTCGATCTGCTGAAGACGATACAGGATGCTGTCGCGAGAATTCCGGGGCTGTGGGTCATCGGCAATTACTGGAAAGGCCCCTCCATCGGCGCTTGCGTCGAAAACGCGACGGCAATTGCGGACACGATTCGAATCGGTTAAAAGAATCGCTGAAGTCCCAGAGAGTTTGCGGACTCATCCAGATCGCGGCTCTTTACGTATGTTTTTATAGGAGAAGAAGCAGCCCGAACGTGTTCCTTGCGGTCCTCACGCCGTCGGAATCTAACGAAGTGTCGCCCGACGCGGCACTGGTGAACCGGCTTCTGCAACGGGACGTCAGCGCATTCGAGGACTTGTACGACCGCCATTCCCGCATCGTGTACACGCTGGTTTTGCGCATTCTTCAACAGGCATCGACAGCCGAAGAGGTCGTTCAGGACGTATTTCTTCACCTGTGGCGCAATGCGGCGCAGTATGACGGCTCGCGCGGGCCCTTCTTGCCTTGGCTGCTGACGCTGGCACGCAATCGAGCCCTGGATCAGCTGCGGCTGAAGAGCGAACGGCAGCGGCGGCGCGAAGAGCAAGCTGAAGAGCTGCCGCCAGTCGTTGCCATTCCTGACTTTGAAGGTTCCCTTGATGAAAAGCGCCGCGCGAAACGCGTGCGCGAGTTGGTGGCTTTGCTAAATCCGAAGCAGAAGCGCGCCATCGAGCTGGCTTATTTTGAAGGGTTGAGTCATTCGGAGATTGCGAATGCGCTGCAAGAGCCGTTAGGCACGGTAAAAGGCTGGATTCGCAACGGACTTTTAAGATTGAAGGAAGCATTGCAGGCGACGTCGTGAACAACGCTGGCCAATTCCGCGACCCTTTCCGTGAGTTGATCGAAGCGTACGCGCTTGGTTCACTTGATTCCGAAGAACGCGTCGCCGTTGCCGAGCACCTTGCGGCGGGTTGCGCCGAATGCACGAAGGCTCTCGAAGAGGCGCGCTTGCTCGTTAGCCAGCTGGCGTATTTGGCTCCGGAGGCTGCGCCCTTAGACACGCTCCGCGGACGGTTGCTAGAGACTGTGCGTGCAGAAGCCGCTGCGGCGAAGTCAAACGCCTCAGCCATTTCCAAGTCCGCTATTCCCTTGTGGATGTGGGGCGCAGTCGCGGCAGTTTTATTCTTTGCATTTTACAATGCATATGAAGCGCATTCGCTGCGCGAAACAATTCGCAAGACGCAAAAAGCGCTGACGGCCCAGATGGAGTTGCAACAAGACTCGGCCCGACGGTTGGCGTGGGCCCAGCGCGAAGCCCTTATCCTGACCGACCCACGATCAATGAAGATTGCGATGTCCGCAGGCACCAAGGGCATGCCAGAGCTTCAAGCCACATGGCATCACTCCATGGGAATCGTTGTTTCGGGGCAGAAGCTTCCGATGCCTTCCGGAGATCGCACGTTGCAGTTGTGGCTGATTCCCAAAGCGCCGGGGGCAAAGCCGATGCCCTCGATGGCGCTCCGTCCAGATGCGGATGGAACGTTCGACCTGCTGGTTCTAAATCCACCGGATTCGCCGAGCGGAACCAAGGCTTTGGCCATCACAGAGGAACCTGCTGGCGGAAGTCCGCAGCCGACCACCACGCCGATCTGGGTGGGGGCCGTTGCGGGCAAGTAGAAGTCCAAAAAACGAAAAAGGCGGGCGCGATTAGTCCTTCTCTTGGCGCTTCCTGTAACGAAGCGCAAGCCGCGCCTTGCGGCGCGCACCCGCTTCTTGCCAGCGGCGTTTTTCATCAGCGGTTTTTAGAATCAATGGCGCGACGGGTCTCGGTTCCTTAGTTACCGCGTCGATGGCGACAAACGTTACGTATGCGGTGGTGGTGTGCTTGCGTACGCCAGTCAGGGCATTTTCGGAAAAAACTTTCACGCCGACTTCCATCGAGGTGTGAAAAACGCGATTCACCTGGGACTTCAGAATGACGATCTCGCCGATGTTGATTGGGTTACGAAAGTCGATGTAGTCTACCGAAGCCGTCACGACATAACTGTTTGAATGGCGGCTGGCGGCCATCGCTGCGGCGATGTCGACGAGATGCATGACGTGGCCGCCCAGCAGTTTGCCCAGCGGATTCGTCATCGCCGGCAGCACCACTTCCGCCATTTCCGAACGCGAAACGCTGATGGGCTTGGCCTTCAATGCGGATCCGTTGCGTGGCACGTCCTTCTTCTTCTTCGACATGCGGTCCTCGGCCTGGTCGCGATTTTGGTCGTTTAGTTCCAACCGCTATACTACCTGCACACGATGACCGGCCAAAAGAAAACCCGGCGAGAGTTGCTGGAATCCTTCGTCGCGCAAAAACCGGACGACGCGTTTTCGAGGTATGGCCTCGCGATGGAGTGCGTGAACACGGGCGATTCAGCGGCCGCGGAAGCCAATTTCCGTGAATTGCTGCAGCGCAATGCGGATTACGTCCCGGCATATCTGATGTTCGCGCAAATGCTCGTCAAGGAATCGCGGCCGGCGGAAGCACGCGAAGTTTTGGACAAGGGTATCGCGGCAGCGTCCAAGGCGGGCAACGGGCACGCCCTGTCCGAGATGGAATCGCTTCTTAACGAACTCTAATACTTACTTGTGTCGCGCGGATTTGCCTCTACACGCGGCTCTGCTATGCTCTTCATTGGAAGTCACCATGTCACCGGTTCGGCTACCACTATTCCCCCTAAACGTCGTTCTTCTACCCGGCGCGGATATGCCTTTGCACATTTTTGAGCCGCGCTACCGGCAAATGGTCCGCGATTGTCTTGACGCGAAGGCGCCCTTTGGCATGCTGCTCGCGCTTCCGAATGGAATCGCGGGAACCGGCTGCACGGCGGAAATTCTGGAAGTGACAAATCGCTATGAAGATGGTCGCTGCGACATTCTGACCGTCGGCCGTGAACCTTTCAGGATCATTGAGCTCTTCACAGAAGAACCACTAATGCGGGGCGCAGTGGATTTTCTCGAAGACCGTCCTGCGCCGCTGAATTCCCTTGTTTCTCGCGAGCTGATCGAACTTTACGAAACTTGCCACACGCTGGTTTTTGACGATTATCCGCGCGATATCGACGAAGCCGGCGAAATCGCGGGAATAGAGCTTTCCTATCGAATCGCCGCCAAGCTCCCGATGGACTTGCTCTGGAAGCAGCGTGTTTTGGAATTGCGCTCCGAAGCCGAGCGTCAGGAGCGCCTCGTCGCGTACCTGCGAGAGTGGGCTCCGCATCTACAGAAATCAGATACTGTGCGCGCGCGTGCCGCTGGTAGCGCCGAAGCATTGAACTGAGAACCGACCGATTTTGACGCGTTTGCATCTAACTGGATATTCCGCTGAATCCAGCGCGGCTTTTGGGGGCTAAATGACTGCTTTACCGTTGCATTCTGCAGGCGGGCGCGCAAGGCCCGCAACTCTGGGCGAACTGCGCCGCATTCCGGATTTTGATGCGCGTTCGGCATCACGTTCCGTGAAAGACGAAATTCGCACGAACTTGTTGCGGGTCATCGAACGCAGCGAACCGCTCTTTCCCGGTGTGCATGGTTACGAGGACACGGTGATCCCGCAAATCGTGAACGCCCTTCTTTCGCGGCACAATTTTATTCTGTTGGGTTTACGTGGACAGGCGAAGAGCCGCATATTGCGCGGCCTGGCGAGTCTGCTTGATGCGGAAGTCCCTGTGGTCGCCGGATGCGAGATCAACGACGACCCGTTGCGGCCCATCTGCCGCGCCTGCCGCGACCGCATCGCCGCAGAAGGTGATACTACTCCCATTGCCTGGATGCCGAGGGACCTTCGCTACGTGGAAAAACTTGCGACACCTGACGTGACCATGGCCGATATCATCGGCGACGTCGATCCCATTCGTGCCGCGCGTGGGGGGCGCGATCTTTCCGACGAACTCACAATCCATTACGGCTTACTGCCGCGCGCCAATCGAGGTATTTTTGCCATCAACGAATTGCCCGACCTTGCGGGGAAAATCCAGGTCGGCCTGTTCAACATCATGCAGGAGGGCGATATTCAGATTAAGGGATATCCGCTTCGGCTGCCGCTCGATGTGCTGCTGGTGTTTTCTGCAAACCCGGAGGATTACACTGCGCGTGGAAAAATCATCACGCCATTAAAGGACCGCATCGGTGCGGAAATTCGCACGCATTATCCTTCGACGGTTGAGGAAGGCATCTCGATCACAAAGCAGGAAGCATGGACTGGCCGCGATTCTGGCTATTGCGTCGAAGTGCCGGACTATCTGCGTGAGCTCGTGGAAGAGATTGCGTTCCAGGCCCGCGATGATAAGCGCGTCGATAAAAGGTCCGGCGTCAGCCAGCGTTTGCCGATTTCCGTGCTCGAAAGTGTTGTGAGCAACGCCGAGCAGCGGGCAGCTCGTACCGGAGAAAAAACCTCTGTCGCACGCGTAGCGGATATTTACTCTGCGCTGCCTTCCGTCACAGGCAAGCTTGAACTCGAATACGAAGGCGAACTGAAGGGCGCGGACACGATTGCGCGCGAATTGATTCGCACAGCGGTCGGCCGTGTGTTTTCGAAGCGATTTGCGGACGTAAATTTTCAGCCCGTGGTCCAATGGTTCGAATTGGGCGGCGAACTGAAACTGGCCGAACTAGCGTCGACGTCTGAACGCTACAAGCAGCTGGCCAATATCAAAGACCTTGTCGACCATGTAGGCCGGCTGGGCGTCAGCGACAAGAAAGATCAGGCGCACGCTTCAGCTGCCGCGGAAATGATTCTTGAGGGACTTTGGGCGCATCGGCGTATCGGGCGCAGCGAGGAGCGCGGTTTTTTTGCAGAGAAGCCGAAACAGCCCGATCCCCGCGAGGGCGTGAATCGTCCGCCGCGCCGCAGCTACAACTGACGACCCGACAAGGTCGTCATCCCGAGGAGCATCACGACTAGGGATCTCAAAGCAAGGAGCGGACGAAGCGAAGGCTCCCGACGCAAACAACAATACGACGTAGTCTATCAGGACGAAACACGATGAAATTCACCAAATTTACGAAGTACACTGGCGAGCCCGCTGACAGCGTCGATCTCGAAGAGCTCGTCAAACGACTAGGCGATTTTTTCCTGCAAAGCGGGTTCGAATCGCAATACTACGGCATTTCCGAATTCGACCCGGACCGCTCGATGGAAGCACTGCGCGAAGCGATTCTGCGCGCGCTGCAGGAAGGCGACCTGCTGCCGAACGACAAAATGACGGAAGAGCTGCGAAAACTGTTGAATCGGTCCGATGCGTCGAACAATCAGGAAATCAAAGATCTGCTGGACAAGCTGGTGGAGCGGCTTTCGAATGAGGGATTCATCAATCCACAGCAGCAGCCACAAATTACCCCGCCGAACCAGGCGTCAGCACGCGGCGCTATCGGCGATCCGCAAGAACGCAAAACGGAAGCGCGATTTGAAATCACGGATAAAACGATCGACTTTCTGGGATTCAAAACGTTGCGCGACCTGCTTGGCTCCCTGGGCAGAAGCAGTTTTGGCCGGCATGACACGCGGGACCTCGCAACCGGTGTGGAGACAAGCGGCGCATCACGAGCCTACGAATTTGGCGACACGCTGAATCTTGATGTGAGCGAGACGCTATTCAACGCTGTGCGGCGCGACGGTGCGAAGGTGCCTATCGAAATTGGCTACAAAGATTTGATGGTGCATCAATGCGAATACCAATCGTCCTGCGCCACCGTGGTGATGCTTGATTGCTCGCACAGCATGATTCTCTACGGTGAGGACCGCTTTACGCCAGCGAAGCGCGTGGCGATGGCGCTCTCTCATCTGATTCGCACGCAGTTTCCGGGCGACACTCTGCACCTTGTTCTTTTTCACGACAGCGCGGAGGAAGTTCCACTGAATGAATTGGCGCGCGTGCAGGTTGGTCCGTTTTACACGAACACGCGAGAAGGTCTACGCATGGCACAGCGGATTCTGCTTCGCCAGCGCAAAGACATGCGACAGATCATCATGATCACGGACGGCAAGCCGTCGGCGCTCACTCTCGAAGACGGCCGCATCTACAAGAATGCGTTTGGCCTCGATCCTTTCGTCGTCAGCGAAACGCTTGAAGAAGTGAATAAATGCAAACGCGCCAACATCATGATCAACACCTTCATGCTCGCGACGGACTATTCGCTTGTCAACTTTGTGCAGAAAATCACGCAAATGTGCCGCGGCAAGGCGTACTTCACGACACCGCAAAATCTCGGCCAATACCTGCTGATGGATTTCATGCAGCGCAAAACCCGCCACATTCACTAGGCTATTTCATTTTGCTCTATTGCAGGTCCGCGCACGGTAACCATTCCCAGTTCAGCGCATCGAATTTACGGATGCGAACACACCTACGATAGACTCTTTCTATGCCTTTTTACCGCCGGCTTCTGCGCTGGCTCGGAGCTGAAAACCGCATGACCCATATCGTTCCTGGGAACGTTGCGCCTGGCTTTTCGCTGAAGTCTCTCGATGGAAAGGAATTCTCGCTTAACGCCGCGCTGCAACACAGCCCTGTCGTGTTGTCGTTCTTCAAAGTCTCCTGCCCAGTTTGCAAATTCACATTCCCGTTTCTCGAACGTCTCTTTAAGACGTACGGAGGCGACGGCGTCACATTTTTGGGCGTCTCGCAGGACAACGTCGCCGCGTCGCGCGACTTCGCACACGAGTTCGGCATCAGCTTTCCTGTTCTCATCGACGCTCCCGGCTACCCGGCATCGAACGCCTATGGGCTAACCACGGTCCCCACGTTCTTTCTGATCAATCAGGACGGCACCATTCAAGTCGCGAGTGTTGGTTTCGGCAAAGCGGAAATCGAGTCCATTGCAAACACCCTCGCGGATCGTCGCAACATCACGCGCGCTCCGGTCTTTCGTTCTGACGAATCCATTCCCGCTCACAAACCCGGCTGAGGTTCGAAAAACTAGGTCCGGTCCGGACCTCTTCTAAGTCTCAGGCTTCCAACTCGATGGTCCATTTCTTCTTGTGCTTCTCCGTTTTCTTGCGCTTGTCTTCCACCACTTTCGTCGTACTCGGCTTGGGCGCAATCTTTCTCGCTAATCTTCGCGCTTCTGTACCCTTGTCAAGCCGCTTTTTCTTTTTAGGCATGCTAACTCCCGACGGGTCCTATTAGACTCAATATTTGCACAAAACGGAGAGAGGCGGTCGGCTTCTAAAATTCACGTTCCCTTTACAAAGACACTGTAGAATCTGGCCATGACCAACTCTCGATTTGTTTTCCGGCTTTTGTGGATCGCAGTGGTTGCTCTGCAGATTCCCTTTCTCACGCGAGGCCAGCAACCGGGCACGCAACTTCCTAATGGGCGCCTGCTCGGTGAAGTTCCCGGCAAACCGCGCGAGATCAACAATCTCGCCACGGCAGCGGCAGTATCTCCCGACGGACGCTTCGCCGTGTTTCTGCACAGCGGATTTGGCGCGGACACGGACGATGGAAAGCAATCGCTTTCCGTCCTGAATCTTGAAACCGATAAGCTTTCGGATTTTCCTGACAATCGCCTTCCTCACAACGCGCTGCAAACGTATTTCCTTGGTCTGGCTTTTTCGCTCGACGGAAAACATCTCTTCGCGTCAATGGCGTCCTATACAGATCCTCTCGGCAAGAAAGAAGGCAGCACCGGCAACGGCATCGCTGTCTATCGCTTTGACAGCGGAAAGGTCACGCCGGAACGATTTCTACCGATTTCACCGCGCACTTCCCTGCCCCAGGGAAAGGTGCGCCGAACTGAATTTAATGACGTAACGTATCCAGCCGGCCTCAGTGTTGGCAACGTTGGCGGCGAAGAGAGAATCCTTGTTGCGTGCAACAATTCCGACGAGGCAGTACTGCTGAACGGTTCAGACGGAAAGATTGTTTATCGGTTCGATCTTTCAACCTACAAACGAATCCCGGCCTCGCTTCCCTACACCACAGCAATTTCAAACGATGGCAAATGGGGCTTCGTCTCGCTTTGGAATGCTTCGACCGTCGCGAAGCTTGATCTGCTGCGCGGGAGAGTCGTACAAAAGATCCCGCTCAGCAGGCCGAGTACTGCGTTTGCCGGCGGCTCGCACCCCACGGCACTCTTACTTAACAAAGAAAACTCGGTACTCTTTGTCGCACTAACCAATCGCGATCAAGTCGTTGCGCTCGATCCTGGCAACGGAAAAACGCTTTATGTGCTTTCGACGAAACCCTCTGGACAAACGTATGGCGGCAGCGATCCGCAATCGCTCGCGCTTTCGCCCGATGAAAAGACTCTTTTTTCCGCAAACGCGATTTCTGATTCCGTTTCCGTGTTTGATCTCGCGATCCACCGAGCAGCTGGTTTCATTCCCACCGAGTGGTATCCCACTCTCGTAGTGGCCACTTCCGGGGATTTGCTGATAGCCAGCGCAAAGGGACGCGGCGCGGGACCGAACTCCAAGTCGAGCGGCAAGAGGCCGGACGGGCGTCCCCAATATCCTTACGTGCTCGGATTAATTCGCGGTTCACTTGCGCGACTACCACTCGCGGATATTCCCGGACATTTGGCTGCATACACGAACGAAGTCGCGGAAAGAAATACCAGCCGAGGAAACACCGATCGCGTCTCGTTTGCGACTGGCGAAGACAAGATTCGTCACGTGATTTACATCATCAAGGAAAACCGCACGTACGATCAGGTCTTCGGCGATCTTGGCGTCGGCAACGGCGATCCCTCCATCACCATGTATGGCGCGGACATCACACCAAACCAGCACGCGCTCGCAAAACAGTTTGGCGTACTCGATAACTTTTACGATAGCGGAGACGTTTCTGGCGATGGCCATGTGTGGTCCACGTCAGCATCTGTTTCCGACTACATCGCGAAAACGATTCCGGTCGGCTATCGTGGGCGCGAACATACGTACGATTCGGAAGGCGAATTCCTGGAAGGCATTTCCGTGGAAGATGGGTTGCCGGATGCGGGCGAGCCGACCGGCGGATATCTCTGGAAGAATTTTGCCACCCATGGTGTGACCTATCGCCACTACGGAGAATACATCGTGTCGCGATGGTGCAACGCGAAGACGGAAGCTGTTTCTCCAACGTTGGGGCCGCCGAAAGTGGCGGGTGTGCAGTGCGCAAGAACGGTCATTAAAAAAGGCGAGCCGCTGGAGAAAAATGTTGGGGAGCCACGTGGCAGTCCGAGCCCCTATCCGTGGGAGATTCCGGTGCTCGCCAAGAATATTGCGGCGGAATCCGAACTGCGCGGACATTTTGATCCGCTGTTCCCTGATTTCGAAGTGGCGTATCCGGATCAACTGCGCGTGGATGAATTTCTGAACGAGTTCAATAAATTCGTGGACTTGCGAAAGGCTGGCAAAGACGAAATGCCACGATTCATTCTTCTGCGATTGCCGGACGACCACACGGCTGGACTCACGAAGGGAAAGCCAACGCCCTTGGCTTCTGTTGCGGACAACGATCTGGCGGTTGGACGTGCCGTGGACGCCATTTCGCACAGTCCGTATTGGGATGACACGGCGTTCTTGATTCTGGAAGACGACGCACAGGACGGCCCCGACCACGTGGATGCGCATCGCAGCATTGCCCTGGTGATCAGCAAATACGCTGCCATCACCAAGAACAGCGCCGGCGAAGTGATTCCCTTTGTGGATCACACTTTTTATACGACCATAAATATTGTGCGGACGATCGAAGCATTGCTGGGCGTTCCACCCATGAATTCCAATGACTCGCGCGCGACGGTAATGGCGCCATTATTTTCTGGAGACGGAACACAGCCGCCGTTTTCAGCCGATTATCGAAACCGTGACAACGGCCTGATCTACCGAATGAACGAAAAGGATTGGAAGGAAGGCCGGAATATGGATTTCAGCCACGCCGATGCCGTGGATACGGCTTTGCTGAATCAGTTCTTGTGGCAGGACAGGATGGGCGACAAACCCGTGCCAGCTTTGCAACACAATATTTTTCCCCCGACACAGGAAACGAAATCCCGTCGCAAATCCAAGGAAAAAGATCTGGACTGATCTGCAAGCTAGAAGTTGAAGGTTACCTGCATGTCGACGCGGCGGTTGGAAGCCTGGCCGCCGAAAGGACCACCCGCGAGCGAGTTCGCATGTCCAAAAAAAGATGAACTGGTCACACCGATAGGCAGGCCTTCGTTCACGTTGTTCAGGAGATTGCGAGCAGAAATGCCGAACGTAAGGCTGTAGCGTTGGCCGGAAGAGGCTGAGTCTCCTCCAAACATTCCGCCGCCACGATTGCCTCTCCCGCCACCTCCCGGACCACCGGGACCACGGCCAAATGTGCCACCGGTCATCGGACCGCCGCCAGCGGTTGCCGCGCTTTTTGCTTTTTTGCCAAAGCCAAAAGTTTTGCTAAGCCGCAAGTTCAACGAAAAACGCGCTGGGCTGAGTCCGCAATTGATGGGAATTTCAGTGGCGCCTGTTGCCGGTTCGCAACGGAAGCTGACGTTACCCGGAATGGTTGCGCCAGCGAGCGCAGTTTGGAATTCAGCGAAGGTTGGACGGTCGGTGAAAACGGAATCATTGTTAGAGTCGATCCCACTTGTCACGTTGAATGGCACGCCAGAGCTTGCGATCAGAAACGGACTGAGTCGAAACATATAAGGAAGGCCGATGGAGCCGCCCAGGAACAAGCGGTGCCGGATATCAAAAAACGCACGGCCGTAATCGACGGCGAGATTGTATTGATTCGACGGGAATCCGAGGACCGTTTGGTTCGACGGAGCGCCCGCGACGCCAGTGGTATCGCTATTGGCGTAGTTCAGAGTGTAGTAGCTAAAAAGAGAAACGCGAGTGCTGACGCGCACATTACCGTTGATGATGAGTTGCTTTTGCCTGAAGTCTCCCGCGGAATCGTACTGATAGACATTGTTGTCGCCGCCGAAAGGCCGATTCCCGGGATTGAAATCGGGTGGGAGCGGAGCGTTAATGTTGCGCGTGAGCAAGGCGTGAACGCCGCGCGAATACAAATACGTGAATGCGACGTTTGCATTCTTGCCGACTTGTTTTTCAAGAGTGACGCCGGATTGCATGGTATACGGGTTTTTCAGGTGAGGATCGACTTGGTAGATGGTAGGAGAAGTTTGCGCCGCGGCCAGCTCAGCACTGGTTGGCAGGGTTGGAAAAAAGTCGGGATTGGTAACCACGAAGCTCTGCTGCGTAACGCCATTGAGTAACTGGGCTTGTTCGAGATATTGCTGTTTGAATCGGTCATAAAAAATCCCGAAACCTACGCGCAGAACAGCTTTTGGAGCGCCTCGCTTGGTTTTTCCAATTCCCCACGCTCCGCCGAGTCGCGGCGCGAATCCGCCATTGTCATCGATTTGGTTTTGGCGTTCATAGCGGAGGCCGTAGCTGAAGGTGATGTTTGGACGAATCCGCCATTCGTCCTGCGCGAAAATACCGAGATCGAAATAGGTATTGGCAACAAGGGAGTTGCCAGTAGTTATGGCAAAAAGGCTGGCTCCGCCGCAGACGGGAGTTCCAGAGGAAGACGCGCCGCGGCAGTCAGCACGAATTTGATCGGGACTGAAACCGGACTGCAAATCCTGTTGAGTGATTTGATAGGAGGCAAGCGAATCGAAAGTGAAAGAACCGTTGAAACCCCGGGTCTTGTTGACGGAGTCGTCGTCAATGCGCGCGCGAACGCCGAACCTGATGAAATGTTTTCCGGACGCGATTGAGGTGTAGTTCTGGATTTCATATCCGTCGGTTCTTTGGAGCAAATTTCCCTGGTAGTTACCGCCGCCAGTGAATGCGCCCTGAACGGCGATGGCGGGAGTGGTATTCAGAACCGTTTCGGTGCTTGCCGAGCGTACATATTGAAAGCGCGTTTCGTTGATGGTGCGTTCGGTTAACGTTTGCGTGTCACTAATTTGAAGAGTGTGTTCGGTGTTGAGCTCGTTGAATCCCTGGGTGGCCAAATTGAATTGCCCGATGCCGTTGTTGACTTCGTTCTCGCGAAAATATTGATAACGCGCAGTGAGAGTATTGGTAGAGGAAAGCTGATAGTCGATGCGAGGAGTGAGATTCGTCCGCGTGCGGGGATTAGGGACCGCGCTGGTAAATTGAATGGGATTGAAGTTGGCGTCGAGTGCGGGAGTATTGATAACGGAAATCTCATCGATGTTGCGGCGATCCAGATTAAAGAAGAACGAGGCCTTTTTGTTGATCGGGCCACCGATGTTGCCGCTATAGAGGACGGAGTGGTAGGCAGGCTGTGCGGCTTCTCCTACAAAAGGATTCCGCGCGTTAAATGCCGAGGCATTGCCGTTGATCATGAATTGGCCGTGCAGCTTGTCGGTGCCCGGCTTGGTGAGAATCTCGATACGGCCGTAGCCGAGCTTGTCGTATTCGGCGGAAAACGGGTTTTGATTCAGGCGGATTTCGCGGATGGACGATTTCGGAGGTAATTGGCCGGCGGTAAAGCCGTCGATGTAAATCTGCCCGCCGTTCGGTCCAGCTGATGGGCCTGCAAGAGCGGTGAGTTCTTCCTGTAGTTCGTCGGGATCGTCAGAAAGGGCCTCCAGATCCTTGCCTTTAAGCGTGAGCGAATTGGCGTTGCTGCCGCTGCTGGTGTCGAGCTGCGTTGTGGAATCAGACACAACTACTTTTTCCTTTTGCTCTTCGATCGACAGGTGGACAGCGATGACTATGGGAGAGCCGGCTGTGAAGGCAACGTCTTTCACTTCAAATTGTGCGAAGCCCTGCGCAAACACTTGCACGATATATTTGCCGGGAGCGAGTGGCTTCAATTCGAAGACTCCATCGCGATTGGTGGTCGTTGTACTGGATGGCCCCTCTGAGGGAAGGACCACCACCGTTGCGCCGGGGACGGCAGCTCCGGAAGGATCGGTAACCTGGCCGCGTAGACTTCCGGTAGGCACCTGTGACGATGCGTCCGCAAGAAAGATCATCAACCAAGCAAGAAGCGACACGACTAGTTTCGAAGTCAGCCTGAACGCCAAATTCATCGAATCTCCTCAGAAGAGTTGGACTACCGAAAAAACCTAATTGCCGGAAGGTTCACCACCGCCGAGGCTCCAGGGAGAAAGAATCATGTCCTGACTGCCCTTTGGCGCGGCGCGAAGAATCGGCTCGACGCCGCCAAGAAGAGTAATGACAGTGAGAGGGTCTTTTCCGTTGCCTTGCGTGGTGACGACCATAACGGCATCGCCTTTTTGCAAATCCGCGATTGTTGCGGCCGGCATGCGCGCGATCATTTGTTGAAAGTCGCCGCCGGCGCCGCGGCCGCCTTGAGAAGCACCAGGTGTAGTTCCCCGTTGAGCATTGGAAGCAGCCTGTGGCGCGACATCCTGCGCTGCCGGGGTTTGAGATTGTCCGGTGCCGTTGGACTGGCCATGCAGCCGAGCCGCAAGTCCCTCAGCAAATTGCGCTGGAAGCTTGCGCATTTGAGATTCAGAGGAAATC